>FPIC01042613.1_pt1 | contig 46810 bp, 41 predicted proteins | sample 1504481 | NCBI WGS metagenome assembly FPIC01 (sample SAMEA4475357, study PRJEB15587) | soil metagenome | biome: Soil; feature: Field | place: India | collected 2015-03-11 | depth 0 m
CGACAGAGTAAGGCCTGGGTTTTATTCTAAGATTAAGAGCCTTTTTGAAAAATATCCACAAGCAGGGGCAGCCTTTTGCCGGCATTATGACATTGATAGTGCTGGAAATACAATTGCTGATATCGTTCCGGAGGCTGAGGCTGAAGGAATATTAACAGACTGGCTGTATCGTATTGCAGAAAAGCAACGCTTACAATATGTAGCGAAGGTGGTTAAGAGAGAAGTATATGAAAAGCTAGGTAGTTTTTATGGTGTAACTTACGGAGAGGATTGGGAGATGTGGACACGCATTGCCAGGTATTATCCGGTAGCTTATACACCTGAAGTATTAGCAGAGTATAGAAAACACATTGGCTCTATATCACACCCTGTTGTAGATAAAGGACAGTCAACAAAAGATATTGCAAAAGCCATAATGCTCATCGAAAAGCATTTGCCATACGATAAAAAACATTTAATGGATGGTGCTAAAAAGGGTTGTGCTCTCTATTGTATTGTTAAAGCGGAGCATATATGGAAAGAGTTGCGGGAGCGTGGCCCAGCAGAAGCTCAGGTTAAACTCGCATTAAGCCTACATAGATCTTTTAAGCTTTATATTCGGATTGTAAAGTTTTATATCAGGTTAGCTTTAAGCTCTTAATATCGCTATAGTTTCCAGCTTATTACTATTATCATGAAAAAAAATGCATTAACGCTCGAACTATCAGCCAGGATGCTTTATGTATTAATTACATTAGTGCTGTTGCTCAATCTGTTTTTTATTACAGGTACGTGGTGGTTTCATGCTGTTTATCTTTCAGCACCATTACATAGCTCTTTCAGGTTACTTGATTTTGGTGTAAGGCAATTAGATCTATCGCAGGAAAATGTTATAGCAGCGTGGTATTCATCTATGCTGTTATGTACTGTAGGTATGGGAGCTTTGGTATGTTTTTTAGTTGATATGCAGCGTTTGCAAACCAGGTTAAGTAATTGCATTAGTTACGGGTGGCTTCTTTTTAGCGCTGTTTTTGTATTGCTTTCTCTTGATGAGTTGGGGTCTTTTCATGAAACCATTGGAGATACAGCCATATTCAATATGATCAGTAACGATGCAGGGTGGGAGCTATTTGGCTACCTGGTAGGTCTGATAGGCTTAGGGATGATAGGATTTAGCCTATTGAGAATGAAGGGTGCTCCCTGGGCAATGGTACTTCTGGTTGTTGGAGTACTATTGTTTCTAAGCATTCCGATACAGGAAGAATTTGAAATTTGCACTATGCGTGCCTCTGCTGATCCAGCTTTATGGAAAAGGCCAATTGCATTTCTACTAATGGAAGAGGGAGCCGAAATAATGGGCTCTTTATGCTTCTTGATATCTACAATAATCTACTCACAATGGGCCTCCAGACAGTATACAAAGAAAAACAAAGGCTTGCTTACAGTAGTAGCACCCATAAACTTACATTATAAGAGCGCTATGCTTATATTTTTTCTATATACAGCATCGCTTGGCATAGCCATAGCTTTAATCCATCTGTTTCCAGAAAACAATGTGAATGCAGATAGTGGTATTGCTCGGAACTGGTTTCCAAGTGTTACCGCCTTTTTAAGTGCAGTGTTATGCTTTGCTTTATACAAACAAAGCAACCTTACTAATGCCCGTTTCAGAATAGAGTATGGTAGTTTGGCTACTTGTTGCCTCGCTACCTCAGTTTACTTCGGAATCAATTTGTATGCTTTTAATAATATCCTTTCTAAAGTATTCTCTGTGGGTATTATATTGATATCTGTACTGATAGGTTTAAAGATAATGAGGGTTATTAAAAATAAAGTAAGCCGATATACTATTGTGGGCTGGGCTATATTATGTGTATTTGCATTTGGCCGGATAGGAGCTGCCTATACCCCGGAAATATCATTTGTAGCTTCTTCCTTACTTGTAGTAGCTTTGGCAAGCCATTTATACAATGGGCAAAGCAAACCTGTTTTGAAAGAAAAACAACTAGCATAAAAAGCAAGCTATTGCTGAGGCTAAGTAAAACTAGACAAGGGTATTCTAAAAACATGAGATATATAAAAGAGCTGGATGGTTTAAGGGCATTTGCTATACTTTCTGTGATTACTACTCACTGGTTCCCTAAAGAGAGTGTTTTCTACGCTGTTTCTACAACTATCGCTGCTCCTAATATTTTCTTTACAATCAGTGGCTTTTTAATTACAGTTATTTTATTTAAAGACTGCGAAAAAGCACGAGAGGCTCAGAGTAGTAAGCTACTGGTTTTTAGAAACTTTTTTTTAAAGCGCTCTCTTAGAATACTACCAGCTTATTATATTGTGGTTATAGCAGATTACCTAATAAGTAAAAGGTCGATTCAGGAGTACACTTGTTACTTAAATTATACGTCAAACTTTGCCCACTACTATAACCAAAAGTGGGGGCCATTGCCTCATCTTTGGTCAATGGCGGTAGAGCAGCAGTTTTATCTCATCTGGCCTCTGGTAATTTTGTTGGTGCCCTCTCAATATTTTTTACACGTTATTATTCTATTTATATCAATAGGGGTTTACAGCCAATTGGTTATTCCCTTAAACGATTTTCTGTTTGTTTTACCCCAAACCTGCTTTGATGCATTAGGCTTTGGCGCATTGCTGGCATGGGTGCTTATTTACAAACCAGAGGTTTTAAATAAACTATTTAAGGTTTTATCCGGACTTGCATGTATTTGCCTGGTAATAATTGTTTGTGAAGCAGTTTTTGGTAAATTTTTCTTTCTTTATAGTCGCACCCTTATTTCAATAATAACAACATGGATTATATTATATTTTGTACTAAAGGGTGATACAGGCAATACAAAAATAGGTAGTATCTTTAATAATAAGGGATTAGTGTGGATGGGTAAGATGAGTTATGGCATCTACCTGTATCACTTCTCTGTAATATCGTATGGGTTTATACTATTCAGTAGAATTAACAAGTACTTGCCAGTTACAACAGAAAGCTTAAAGTATATTTATATTGCAGAATGCTTTGTAGTGCTTTTAGGTATATCATGGATATCTTTGAAATATGTGGAGTTACCTATTTCAAGGCTCAAGTCCAGGTTTAAAATTAAAAATCCCGATTTATTGCCAACCCTAGCCGGGTAAGCACCAGAAGCTGGAGTTATTTCCTATTTACACCTTCAAGCAATAATGCTTTTAATATGATAACAATTTGCTTAAATTGTCTGAGCCTAGCCAGTAATGCTATGCTTTTATAAACAGGAAGTTGTTGTGAGAAGTATGCTATTATAAAAGCTCTCTTAGAGGCGGCAGCTCTTTTTATAGCATCAATGTCTCTATTTATATTTTCTTTCCCTATAATCTTCTCTGATAAAAAATCTAACTCTTTAATGCAGCCAATAATAGCATGTACGCTCTGCTTTGCTAACAAAGGTCCGAAATTATGCTGTAGGCACTCTATATAACTAACAGGCAAAATATAATTATCTCCCGCATAATACCTGAAATTGCGCATCAGTTGTTTTTGCTGAGCATCTTTATATTCCTTTTTCTTTAATACCTGGTGCAGACTTTGGGAGGTTATTCTGTAGGCCAAAAGTGCTTCTGGCAAATTATAAAACTTAAACTGCCGTATTATCTGCCAAAACAACTCGAAATCCTCAGAGTATACTTCGCTGTATAATCCAGCGGCAATAACAGCCTTTTTACGGTACATTACCGAAGGATGGTAAATCCAGCAAATGAATGTTAAATTATAATAGAACTCATCACTTTTAAAATTATCCTGCCTGATAAACTCACCCTCTTCAGATATTACCCTAACCAACGAAGAAACAAGTGCACAATCAGGGTTTGCCATCATATACCCTACCTGTTTTTCCAAACGTTCAGGGTAGCTTATATCATCAGCATCCATACGTGCAATCAGTTCAGTTTCAGCTAACCCAATTCCTTTATTTAGTGTGCCAGATATACCCATATTGTGCTCGTTTATGTAAAACCGTATACGGGCATCAGAGTATGACCTGATAATATCAACACTCCTGTCTGTTGATCCATCATCGATAATTAAAAAATCAAAATCCCTAAACGTCTGGTTCAGTATACTTTCAATAGCTGATGCTAAAAACTTTTCTGCATTATAAACAGGCATCAATACTGTTATCTTAGGCATAGTAAGTAAAGTTAAAACAATTGTTTTAGATAAGTTTTAATTTGCATGAGGCGTAGAGATCTAATTCTATTGAGTGCTTTATGGGGGGCAGTTTTAAATGAATAATATACAGGATAGCGGTAGGGTAGTAAATTTCTGTTGATCAGGCTTCTTAGTTGCGGGTTATAAATGTGTTTTTGGTTTACATATCCGGAAAGCCACTCAAGAAAATACTTCCGTACCAAATGGTAGCTACCTTTGCCTTTAACCTGGTGCACAATAGAGGTAGGCCGCTGCCTGTACCAGTTATTGCAACCAGATGATACATGAACTTTCTCGTGTATATATACTTTGCTCAGAAAAGCCTGATCTTCGTAAAGCTGATAATCTTTTGTAAACGATTCTTCGAAAAAGCCGACTCTATCAAAAACATCTTTTCTGATCATCCAGCCTGATGGACATGGAGCAGCCCCTACACCCAAAGGGTACAAGTTAAAAAGTAGCTCAAAAGGAGTATACGTTTTATCAGGCAATGTACCAATCGGTATAAGTACATTATCATTATCAGGATTACTCCAACTGAACCAATATAATGATGCCTCTATCAGCATAGAAACAGATAAATCCTGGTTAAATATGGCCACTTGATTGGACAGTTTGTGAGGAAGCCAAACATCGTCTGCATCTAAAATAGCAATTAAGTCCCCTTGTGCATGTTTTATAGCATGGTTTCTGCTGGCACTAAGACCTTTATTTAAATGGTTAGCATGTTCTAAGTACCTAATAGTGCCAGGGTATTTGTTTGCATATTCCTTTGCGATTTGAGAGCTGTTATCAGTTGAGCCATCATCTACTAATATAAGCTCCCAATCAGTATAGGTCTGCTGCAAAACGCTCCCAATAGCTTCCTCCAGAAACCTTTCCTCGTTAAGAAAGGCAATAACTACGGATACAACAGGTGTTTTCATAAATGATGGCAATAATGTAATATTTTAAATGGAGTGGAGGAAGTTATGAAATTGTTCGAATGGCAGATTTTTAATAACAAATCTGCCTAACTGGTGTACATTGCTTTTATTTGAAACAGGCTTCTCCTCCGTGGTAAAGGCTGCCTTGAGCCTTAACTCATTTACAACCTTAAGTGTGCTTTCGTTGTAATTACCATAAGGATAAGCTAGCATATTGATTTTTTTGTCAATATGATTTTCAAGAAAGGCTATATTTTCGTATAGTTCCTTTTTCTGGAAACATGCCTCATGATCTGCCAGTGCAGGGTGCGATACAGTGTGAGCTCCTATATTAATAAATTTATTGCTTCCCAGTAATTGAAGTTGCTCTAAAGAAATACTTTGATAATCCTGCCTGTGTTCGGTTTCTGAGCCAGCCCATGTTAATATCTGATTTAAGTAACGCTGTTGCGTATCCACTGGCTGAGACTTTAAAATTTGCCAGAGCACCATATATAGCTCGCATCTTTTGGTAGGTGGGGTTTCTGCTGCAGCCCGCCATATTGAATGCTTTTGCCTTAATTCTGCTGTTAGTTTCTCTTCAGGGCCAATATCAAAGTTTACCTGATTCTCATCTAACTTTAACGATAGTGTGGTAGGTAGGTAGTCTTTAAATAAGATCAGATGCTCAAGAGTATCCCACCAGAACTCAGTTTGCTGGCCCACATTACCTGATGCTATAAAAAATGTTGCAGGTAACTGGTATTTTTCAAGTAGTGGCTTTGCATACAGGTAATTATCCTGGTAACCATCATCAAAAGTAATAGCTACTGTATTTTTTTTAAGCGTGTTGGTTTTAACTCTATGAACAAGCTCCTCTAAAGGGACTACCTTTTTACTGGCTTTCAGTATTTGCAAATGTTTTTCAAAGTTTTCTTTAGTAACCGCAAGGTCCCATATATCAGATTCTGGCTCTGCTATACGGTGGTATAAAAGAACAACAGCTTTTATTTCAAAGTAGCGTTTAATTGCCTGTAAGAGCTTCATTGGTAATGGCTATCCTCATTTAACGGCTTTAACTGCGTTTATTACCTGGAAATGTATATCCTGATAATCTAGGTCAGCCTTGCTAACTTCAGACACACCCATACCATACAAAAAGGCTGTAGCCGTATACACGTTTCCAAATGTGGTTACTTCTGTGTTGCATTCAGGAAAGGTTTCAGCCATTAGCCTTTTAAGTGCTTTATCAGTAAATGACCAATACCAAGTTTCCTTCCACTCACCATGATCAATAGGTGTAATGCCCGGCACAGTAAATAGAAGTGTACCGCCCGGCTTTAAGATGCGGTGGCACGTTTCTAAGGCTCCTTTAAAATCGTATATCAAATGAAGCGTTTGGGTTAATATTATGCAATCAAAAAGGTTGTCGGAAATTTGTGGTGCATTACTTATATCGCCAATGAGGGTAGCTTTAGGGTTGCCTTCGTGCACATGCAAAATATCGCTCTGGGTTACCTTACTGCCACCAAACAGGAGAGTATATTCATTGTCTCCTATTTCCATTACACGTCCTTTAACAGAGGCAGATTCTTTTGTCAGGAAGTTCTCAATATAATAACGGTCTACAGGGCCTCCCCTGTCATAGCCAAATTCGGTGCTAAAAGGTTTTGTACGCTTAAAGTCGCCTTTTTTAATTTCACCAACGCCTGGAGTATAGTGTTTCAATACACCGGTTTTATACAACCACCTTAAGCCAAACGCCGGTGCATTTTTCTTTAAAACAGATTTTAACATTAATGTATTTTTCTTTTGTATATAACTTAAGGCTAACAAGGGTTTGTATTTCGCAAGCAAACTAAGAGCATCTTTTGATAATGGCCTGGTGTCTTTCAGATACTTTTGATACATTTCATTACAATAATACTCTTTCCAAGCCCGGTGCCCTTTAAGTAAAGCTGTCTTCTCTTCATGCGTAGTAACATGCGTATTTTGCCGCTCTAGCACCTCAAGAACTGTAGTAAGCATAAGGGGCACATTGCCAGACATGTTAAAGCTATGGAGCCTGTATGCAGCTATTTTTTTTGTATGATGGAGTACAGGATAACGTTTGGTAATATTGAGATAGAGGTCATAATCTTCGCAAGCCTTTAGTGATACATCGTACTTAAATTCATCAAAAACCTTTCTTCTATACATAACCGTTGCATGCATGCCTATATAATTGCCTTGTAATAGTTGGCAGTAATAGTTAGAATTTACTGTAGAAGCTTCTTCAAGAATAATTCCTTCTTTTGTGAAAACTTTATCGTGTGCTCCTGATACAAATGCAAGGTCTTTGTTTTCAAGCAAATAAGATAGGTTGGTCTGTAGTGAGCCAGGTAGCAACCAATCATCTGCATCCAGAAAAACCAGGTACTCGCCTTTGCTATGTTTAATGCCTGTGTTTCTGGCTGCAGACAGGCCCTGGTTAAGCTGGTAAATATAAATTACATCAGAAGCGCTTTCGGCTACTTGCCTGGTATTGTCTGTAGATCCATCATCAACTACAATAATTTCTACAGATGGATATCCTTGCTGCCTTATACTATTGAAAGCCTCCTGTAAATAAATGCCATGGTTATAAGACGGTATAATAACTGAAACAAGAGGGCAGACAGAATCTATATAGTTTTCCATGCTATTTAGGCCTAGTAGACTTGTTTTTGTTTTTAAAATAAAAAGCAAGCCCGGACAGGATACCTCTTATCTCAACCCAGATAGTAGGATGCCTGCTGTTATAATCAGGAAACCCGTTTTTAATACGCGGCAGGTAGTACCTCGGTAACTTATAATAAATTAATCGCTTGTAGCCGGCATCAGCATACTGTTGCTGCTGAAGTAAAGCGGCGGCTGTATAGCCTCTCATATAGTTGAAGAGTTGCTTTTTAAGCCCAGTCATATCTTTACGATGCTCATGATAGACTATAGCTCTTGGATTATACATAATTGTATAGCCGTTAATTAAAATTCTGTACCACATTTCAGAGTCTCCGTTACAGCCGGCAGCTCCAACATCTAATATTTCATCAAACAGGCCTACTTTTTTAAACACCTCTTTGCGAAAAGCCATGTTGGCTCCCGCACCAATTTCCCACACAGGAGGCCCCTGCGATAAAGTAGATTGTATGTAAGCGCTATCGTATACTTTATCTACATAGCCACGGTTAAAGGTCCAGCATTTCTCAAAAATCAGCTGCGCTTGTGTTTCTAGCTGCGATGCAATAACGAGGCCTGTTATGGCTGCAACATCTGGGTTCTGAAACGATTGATATACGTTATACACCCACATGGGGTGGATAGTAACATCATCATCTACAAATGCAACTACTGGGTAACTGGCATTGGTAATGCCAGTATTTCGGGCAATGTCTAAGCCTATGCGTGGCTCCCTGATATATTTTACATCTTTAAAATCTTTGGTTACTTCAAAAGTAGATTCATCAGATGGCGCATTGTCAATAACCAAGATCTCTTCTGGCTGGCAAGCGGAGTTTTTTAAAAACAGTAAGCAGTTGCGTAGGTAAGAGGCTCTGTTACGTGTGCATATAATTACAGAAACAGGAACATGCTCTATACTATTGGCTTGGCTAATATTGTTTAAAACGATATCTAGCCAGTTAACTAATGCTGCAGTGTTTTGAGTTAAAAGCCATTGCGGCCAGTTCTCTTCTGCAGGCATGTCCTGCATTTGCAGGTAAAATGAAATAGTAGGCCTAATTGCCTCAATAAGGTTGTTCAAATATTCTTTTTCTGGAGCCTTTAAAGTAGGTTCCAGAAAAAGATGCCCTAATGCAATGTCTTTCCACCAAAAAACGAGGTAAGCACCTTGTTCCTCTGTACTCGGTATAGGAAGCACAGGCTGTGTATAAAGGTTTATATGGTATATGCGATATGGATAATGCTTTTGCATAACACTATATTATTGATTTTCTAATACAGGTTCGGTTTGTGTGAGCCTGAAGGGCAAGCTTGGCCTTACAGAGCCCATCCACTTTCCATACCATTTTATATTACCCCTGTAGTCTTCCAGATCAAAAGAAAGACACTCGTCTAGCTGAAAAACTGCAATAGAAGTGTCTCTTACAATGATAAGTGATATATAATAGGAGCCGTCATTAAGAAAGTTGCCAGGAATAGTGCACTCTCCTTCTACCAGGCCTTTTCTAAAAAGCGTAGTAGGTGAGGGTACATCAAAAATGCACTCACCGCTATAGCTGTATAAATGCAGGCCAGTACTTAAATAAACACTATCCATATTATTCCAGAACTGGAACTTAACAGTAAGTGGTACCCTGATATCCAATACATGGTTGGGGTGCGGTAAATTGGGCACCAGTTCTACCTGTTTAATTCTTATATATTCGTTTCCTGGTGCTTCTGCCGGGGTATTCCACACTTGCTTAAGGTTATAGCGCTGCACATTTGCTATATATTTATTTACAACAGCAGAGGCTTCACCTACATGCTTCATAACTCCCTTTTCAAGCCATAATGCCCTGTCGCAAAGATTATTAATAGCCTGCATGCTGTGGCTTACAAAAATGATAGTCCTGCCTTCTGCCTGGGAGGCTTCTCTCATCTTGCCAAGGCATTTTTTCTGAAAATCTGCATCGCCTACAGCCAGCACTTCATCTATAATCATAATGTCTGGCTCCAGGTGGGCGGCAACAGCAAAAGCAAGCCGTACATACATACCCGATGAGTAGCGTTTAACAGGCGTATCTACAAATCGCTCTATACCCGAAAATGCTACAATCTCATCAAATTTGCTTCTGATCTCATTCCTGCTCATGCCGAGAATATAGCCACTCATGTATATATTCTCTCTACCCGATAGCTCCTGGTGAAAACCAGTACCTACTTCAAGTAAACTGCTTACTTTACCTTTTCCCCGGATAGTACCGGCTGTTGGCTTCACTATGCGCGAAATAATTTTAAGTAAGGTAGATTTGCCGGAGCCATTGCTTCCGATAATGCCCAGCGCTTCTCCCTTATTTACCTGAAAACTTATGTCTTTAAGGGCCCAAAGTAGTTGTTTACTATTATGAAGTTCTTCTCCCTCCGGACTGAAGTAAGGGTCTTTCTTTTTCATAACAGAAGTACTCCACCACTGCTGTACATCGCGCCTGAGCGATCCACTCCCTATGCTACCTAATTTGTAAAGTTTTGAGATATTGTTTACCTCTATTACTGTTTCTGCCATGCTGCTATACAATATCTATAAGTTTAGCACCTTGCTTATGAAACAGAAATATGGCCAGTCCCAATACAGCAATACTGAAGGTTATGCTATACAGTACCTGCATGGGGTTAACAGTGCCTTCCCCTAGAAGGCTTAAGCGTAATATTTCAAAAAGAGGTGCAAGAGGGTTGATCTCGACAATCCACCTTACTTTTTCGGGTACAGAAGCCGTTGGGTAAATAACAGGCGTAACAAACATAAGCATGCGTATACACACAGCAACCAGGTTGGTTAAGTCTCTGTATTTTACGGTAATCACCGAGAAAATTAGTCCCAGCCCCAAGCTCATAACTCCAACGAAAATTATAGCTAAGGGTAGTGCCAACAACCAGGTTTGCGGGGTAAGCTGTAAGCCTTGAAATAAAACATAGTAAGCTATTAAGCAAAGCAGAGAAACAAGCTGAATAGAAAAACGGATAAAATGTGTGCTAACAGCAGCAATCGGCATAATCATCCTGGGGAAGTACACCTTGCTAAAAATATAGGCATTGTCTCTGAATACCGTTGAGGTGCCATTAAAAATATCATGGAACAGGTTCCACAGAATGATACCAGAAAAGTAGAACAATACAGGTGGGATAGTGCCTGTAGGTATGCCTACCATGGTACCAAAAACAACAACATAAGTAACTAGTGTTATGAGTGGTTGGAACAAAAGCCAAAGAGGCCCCAAGATGGTTTGTTGGTAATTAACAAGGAAGTCTCTCTTGATAAGGCTAATTGATAAATACCGGTACGACCAAAGCTCTTTTAAGCCTAGTTTCCAACTAAATGTTTTTGAATCAACTTCCCAATCCCACTGAGCTTTCATGCTGTAAAGTCAAAATAATTTGTATTACAATAAGGGTATGCAAGCCACTAAGTTAAATATTTTAATTTTTAATTAAAATATTTTTACATTTAATTATTCGTATTTAAATGTTAATTATAATAATTTTACCATTCGGCAGATAGGCCTAAACAAGTCCTTATATTAAATGTTAAGAAGCACAACTTGGTTTTATAATTATAGTAACTCCCCAGGCCTGTATTCTATGAACTTGGTTTACCTTATCAATGGTTTAATAAAACAGATAATTGGCTGTAAAAAGGTTTAACTTGTTATAACTTATATAAAAACATATTCTAATCCGGTCCTTGTAAGCTATTCTGAAGCATTGATATAAGTACCTTTCAAAAAGACTCTCGTTCTTTACCCCTGTGTATAGAGGGTTAAGCTCTGACTAAAACAATATCTGGCTGTATTTATATGAAAAAGAGCATTCTATGGATTGGATATAACTTCAATCCAGAGCCAACCGGTATTGGTAAGTATTCTGGAGAGCAATTAGCATGGTTAGCTAAAAGTGGGTATACATGTACTGTTATTTCTGCATACCCTTATTATCCTTACTGGAAGGTACAGGAACCTTATCGTGCCAGGAGGTTCTGGTACACAACAGAAGTAGAGCACTTTGCTTCTGGAGGAAGCCTTACTATTTGTAGGTGTCCTATGTATATTCCTGCCACTCCCTCTGGTATAAAGAGGATCCTTCTTGACCTCTCATTTTTAATCACTGCGTTTTTTAGACTTCTTCTTTTATTTCCTACTAAAAAATATGATATAGTTGTTACTGTAATACCATCTGTTACATTAGGCTTGCTAGGTATGTTGTATAAAAAAGTAAAACGTGCCAGGTTTATATGCCATGTACACGATATGCAGGTGGAGGCAGCAAGAGATTTGGGTTTGATTAGGTTTCCTAAAGCTATTCATGCATTGTTTAAACTTGAAAGGTATGTTTTTGATTATTGCGATGTAATTACTTGCGTGGGAGAAGGAATGTCGTTTAAAATAAAGGCTAAAACGCGAAGAGAAATAGATATTTTCTTAAACACTACGGATTTGGCCTTTTTTTACCCACTTACAGATAAAGCCGAGTTAAAAACAGATTATGGCTTTGCAGCCACTGATAAAATAGCCCTCTATTCGGGTGCGATAGGCGAAAAGCAGGGTATTGAGGCTGTTATATATGCAGCTAAAGAGTTTACAGACCTTAAGCGCTTAAAGTTTATTATTTGTGGGTCAGGTCCATATAAAAGTAAACTGCAAGATTTAGCAGACAGTCTTAACCTGAAGAATGTTTATTTTTTTCCATTACAACCTCTTGAAACGTTCAATCGCTTTTTGAACATGGCCGATGTACATCTTATAATTCAGAAAGCAAATGCAAGCGATTTAGTAATGCCTTCCAAATTAAATACAGTTTTAGCCATTGGAGGAGTAGCCCTTGTTACTGCTAACCAGGGTTCTGGTATTTTTAACCTTCTGGAAAAACACTCGATGGGACTGTTAGTAGAAGCAGAAAATCCGAAGGCATTGCAGGAAGGTATACTTAAGGCACTTACAGAAGATACTGAGTTGTTAAGCCAAAACGCCAGGCATTATGCCGAAAACAATTTAGGGGTTGAGGCTATAATGCAAAAGTTTGAAGTTCTTATAAATAATAATGCAAAAAGTGCTGTGTATAACTAGAGAGATAGAAAAATACATATCAGCATGTTGTCAGAATGAAATTTAATATACTATAAAAGCCTTTATATCATGCAGGTATGTACAAAGTTATGAGGCAAGTGTTGATATTTTACTCATAGAATTTATGCTCTCTACAGGTCGAGAAATCGGATGAGTAAGAGAGTTTATTTTTTTAGCGTAGCGGTTCATAACGTTATCTATGGCAAGGTGCTGCTCGGCATATTGACGTGCGTTTCTGTTTACCTGGCCCAGGTCTCTACTCAAAATTCTTTCTATCCCTGCATTTAATGCCTGCTGATCTTCTGCATCTACTGTGTAACCAATGTTATATTTTTTAATAAGGTTGTGTAACCCGGAGCCTTTGTTGGCTGTGATCAGAGCCAAGCCTCCAACCGCAAAAATTGAAGTGAGCTTGGAGGGCATTACTAAGTCGCTTGCATTTGCTTTCTGTATAACAAGGTGCACATCAGCCATATTTAAAAAGCGATTGAACGTATCAAGAGGTTGTAATGGAAAAAAGTAAACATTAGTTAAGCAAAGTGAACTGGAAAGTTCTTCAAGCTTCTCTTTGTAAGGGCCAGATCCACAAATTACAAACTTTACATTTCTATAATGCTTAAAAGTGTCTGCAGCATAAATAATAGACTCCAGGCCTTGTTTCTCTCCTATGGCTCCTGCGTACAGAATAACCTTATCTGAAGGTATAAAGCCAAACTCTGTTTTTAAAGATGATCGGTTGCTTATAGGAAAAAAGCTGTTTATATCTGTCCAGTTAGGAAAAAGTACAGTTTGTTTTTCAGCTTTATTCTCGATTTTGCGTACCATTTCTTCTGAAATACTGCTTACAACATCCGACTGGCTGAAGATGTGCTTTTCCAGTTTGAATAACGCATTAACTAGTGTTTCTGATTTTACCATCTTTAGATCCCTGGCTGCTTCAATCTGCATATCCTGTACATGGTATAATAATCTGGCTCCGCGGAGTTTTTTGTATAGTATTCCTAATAGGCCAATATGGAAAGAGGGCGCAACTGAAAGTACAAAGTTAAATTTAACTACAGGTAGCATAAGGAGCATTCTAAACAACGCAGCTATAAAAAACGATGCTTCAAGCATCATTCTTCTTAATCCTGTAGGGTTTTGGGGTACATACATCGGGCACCTATGTATGGTCAATTTACCACCACTTTGTGCATCTGTACTTTTTTCTGTAGAATACAGAAACCTCTTTTTGTAGTAAGGTTCCTGTACTTTCCAATAAGGATAATAAGGATAGGAGGTTATTACCGTGCAATCATAGCCTTGTTTTACAAGCCAGTTAATCATCTCTCCATTGTATTTTCCTATGCCTGTGGGCTCTGGCGCAAAGTTATAACTGATCAGTAGAAGTTTCTTCATCCCTTAAGAACTTAATAAATGAGTATTGGGTAATAGTGCTTTTATTGATTTTGGTAAATCAATAAGCGTTTTCGTTGCCACGTATAGCTTGCCAAACCGTCAGAAACACAATTTTCAGATCCAGAAATAATGACCAGTTTTCAAGGTACCATATGTCTGCATTTACCCGGTTGGACATTGAGGCTGTTTCTTTGGTTTCTCCTCTATAGCCATTTACTTGCGCCCAGCCAGTAATACCAGGAGTAAGGAAGTGCCTAACCATATAATTGTCAATTAATACGGAGTAATCTTCGGTATGCTTTAACATGTGTGGACGTGGCCCTACTACCGACATGTCTCCAAGCAGTACATTAAAGAACTGAGGAAGTTCATCCAGGCTGGTTTTGCGCAAAATGGCTCCCAGTTTTGTTACTCGCATATCGCCTTTTGTTGCCTGCAGGCTATCTGACTGGAGGTTAACAGCCATGCTTCTGAACTTATAGCAGTAAAAGGGTTTGTTGTTTTTGCCAGAGCGCAGTTGTTTAAAGAATACAGGACCTTTAGATTCTAGTTTGATCATCAAGGCAAGAATGGGCGCCAGCCAACTCAACAGAAAAACAATAACAATAAGAGAAAAGCCGATGTCGAACAGACGCTTTATAATTTCATTTGCTTTGTTTTCTAAGGGTTCTTGCCTTAATGTTAATATAGGCATATGGCCATATAGCTCGAGCATTACATTTTTATCATAAATCTCTTTAAGGTCCGGCACAAGGCGCATGCGTATCATTTGCTTATCGGCCTCTTGCATAAGGGCTTTTGTGCGGTGTGCATCTTCATTGGGTAATGCACAATATATTTCAGAGACCCTGTTAGACTTTACATAACTAAAACAGTCATTAACACTGCCCAGCAGTATAGGGTTGTTTGGTTCATGGTAAGAATAGCTATCATCAAAAATGCCTTCTATTTTGTAGCCAAGCTGTGTGTTGTTATTTATGTAATTATATAAGTCCATGCCCACTCTGCCGGCACCTACAATAACTATATTCTTATAATCTAACCATAATGAGCGTCTTGATTTTCTCAACAACAGGAAGCTTACTTTGCAGACCACACTAAGAATTGAAAAAAGTATGGTATTGTAGGTAATAAGTTTGCCTGTAAGCTGTAACTGTGGAAAAGTTAATCTTAGCGTAAACTGTATGAGCGTAAATATAACAATGGCCGTAAATGCAGCGCGGATAGTTTCATCTGCATCACGCTTCATTACATTGGTATACAGATCTACGATCCTGGAGCAAAAGAACCAGAAGAGGTTTAAAATAAGAAAATTTAATTTATAATGTGAGGGTAAACTATTCCACAAATATGAAGGCTGTTCAATTACAAGACTGATAAATAAGGCCAGGTTGACGAGCAGGAAGTCGACCAGGAGATTTACCCACTTAAAAAAAGTAGCGTATTTATAAGTCATTATCGTAGTAAGTTAGAATAGTAGGCAATCAAAATAACAAACATATATCCAGACAGAGTATACTTAGCATATAAGGCTCTTTAAAGTGGAGCGATAATAGTGCTTTGTAGTAAGGCCCTAATGATCCAGATGCATATTAATGCCAGATTTAGGGTTGTATAGAAGCTGCTGCTTATAGCACGAAGCACTTTACTTTCTGCTTTAGTAAAAGGCTTAGCTTAGGAGTGTCCTCTATAGGTAATAGTTTACAAACTGATAATGATAATATTTCTACGTTAAGCGCTTACTAGTTCTTTTTAAGGTAGTAAGGGTAATGTAGGTAGAAGGCTTAAGTTTAAATGCTTTTTCGAAGCGTGTTTTACTTATAAGCAATAATTAAAAACCCTTATTTATGCTATCAATGTATGAGGATATACTTTTTTACAGTTAGAGTAAGCCTGCTCTGTAAATTGGGTATTTAATTACGTCTGTACCTTTCATGCAAATCTTGATATATTTTTCTATTTAAGCAATATTTAGATGTAAAATATTATCAAAAAAAACATAAAATAGGTATTATAATTAAATCATGTTTACAATAAATATGACTTTGTTTATAAAAATGGGATTATATATATATAATGATCAGTGTTGTTGAGGTGTAATAAAAATTAAGATTATTGATGTTGAAAATTAAAATAAAAAAATTTGTCAATAAAATTACTTGTTTGGTTGCAATTGGCGCTACCCGTTTACTGTTTTGTTTGGTAGGGAAAGATCTGCTTAGAAGATGAAATGTGGGGTTAAATTAGACTACAGCAAGTATAAATAGGCCTAAATGCTGTGTGTTACTTTGGGTATAATTTATAAATAGTCCTTTAAGGCTCTAAATACTTTAGGGCAAAGCAGCGTTAAAGAAAAAAGTGTAAAGCCATTAGTGCTTTAAGTTTGCTTATGTGGGTTTCGGTAAGTTAAAAAGAGAAGCTCAAGAAACATCTGTTGTTTGCCTGGTTGGGCTTTTAGGGCCTTATAGCGCTGGTTGCTTCTGGATGTAGAAAACCTGAAACTTTTGTAGATCCTGGTGAAGAAGTTCATAATCCTTTTCAGCGCCTGCATCTAGCTTAAATTTCCAATTGTGAGCGTTGTTAACTACATACTTTGAGTTACACTTAAAGCATTGCGCTTTATGGGTGAACTTATCATAAGAATGCGTGGTAACTAAATCATGGTTACAGAACCAAGCCTGAATTGATGTTAAGAAATTTTTCATGCTCACTAAAAGTAAAGGTGCAGTTGGTTGATAATCATTTGCTGGTATGTAAATGATGTATGCCAATCTACAAAAAAATAGAAATATGATTAATGCATGTTGCCTATACGTGGTAAGGTGTAAATGGTTTAGGCGTAAGGTTTGGTTTTAAAAAGGCGTAATGCGTGTGTTAGGCTTTGTTATTAAACAGGTTCTATGTTAAAACAAATGCTCAGCCTTTGTTATTTATATTTTGGGGCTGGTTTTGATAATTTTAATTTAAGTGTAGCTAAAATAGTTCTTGTGTAATATTAAGCGCGGACGCGAACATTAAAATGCTTAATGTAAATTGTTGAAAGCAGTGTCATAGTTGACCTTGTTTACGTACTTAATTTCTTTGCTTTTAAAAAATGTAAACGCTAACAGTGTTAGTTAAGTATTGTATATATGAGTATAGCCCTTGAGTTTTTTAATGTTATAATCCCCAAGCAAGTGTTAGAAGCTCGCTATCCGGGAGGAGTAGCTCAATATAAGCAGGATGCGCCAGCGTTTTCTTTTGCTGAAGATGAAGTACTGACCAGGGTAGCCTTTATGAGCTCTGCAGAGGTATCAGAATACATAGATACTTTGCTGGCCAAGGGCCTGGTATATGATGAGGATAAGGAAAGAGCTGATGACTTTTCGGTGCTAACCAATATGTGGGGGCCCTCTTGGGAGGTAGCCTGGCTGGAATATGATATGGCTAAATGCTGGTACAGGGAAAGATAGCCAGGCCAGGTAAACCCGGCTATAGGCCCTACTCTGCTTTTAAATTCTTAACCGGGCTGGCTGTGGCCGCTTTTAATGCCTGATAGCTAATAGTACAAATGGCTATACACAAGGCTGCTGCCCCGGCTACACCAAACTCCAGCCAACTAAGCTCTATACGGTACGCAAAACCATCGAGCCAGCGCGATAGGGCAATCCACGAAACTAGTGAGCCCATTACGATAGAGATAAACACCAGCTTTATAAAGTCTGTAGAGAGCAAGCCTAGTAAACTGGGCACCGTTGCGCCCAGCACCTTGCGTATGCCTATCTCTTTGGCGTGCTGCTCGGCTGCAAAACCGGCTAAGCCATACAGGCCCAGGCATGAAATAAGAATAGCCATGCCGGCAAAGTACCTCGATAAAACAGCAACCCGCTGCTCAGCTACATAAAGGGCCTGGTAGTCTTCATCGTTAAAGGTGTATTCAAATGGAAATCCCGGGTTAAAGGCCTGGTAAAAAGCCTGCAGTTTTTGGAGTGTCTCTTTTTCTCTGCCTGCCTCAATGCTTACCATAATTTTATTGATGTGTTCCGGCTCCATTCTGAACAGCATTGGCTCCACCTTTTCGTGTAGAGATTTAAAGTGAAAGTCTTTACTTACGCCTATAATTTTCATGTCTTTGCCCCAGAGGTTTACGGTGGTACCCACAGGGTGCTGGAGTCCCATTACCTGTACGGCCGTTTCATTAAAGATTAACCCTTCGCCATCTGTACCCATATCTTTTGAAAAGGTACGGCCTGCAGCCATTTCAATACCAAGCATTTCGAGCATTCCATAATATACTTCTGACCTGCTGAATTTAATAGAGGTTCCCTTTTCTTTGCCGGGCCATTGTACTCCATCGGTAGCACTCTGGCTGGCCACTAGTACTTCTGATATGCCCGATGCATTTGCCACGCCCGGAATCTTTTTAACTTCTGCTACAAAGGTCTCGAGGTTCTCCTTAATTTTTCCTTCCGAATCAAAATGGATGATGTTCTCTTTAGCAGTGCCCAGGTTTTTGCTTTGTATAAAATTAATCTGCTTATACACCACCATAACTGCCACAATAAGCAATACCGATAGCGAAAATTGAAATACCACCAGGCCTTTTCGTACCCACAGCTCACCGGTAGTAGATTTTAACTTTCCCTTTAATATAGATACAGGATTGAAGCCGGATAAGTACAGGGCCGGATAGCTACCTGCAATAAGCCCGGTTAATAAGGTTATACCAAGCGCATATAAAATAAGGTGGGTATGGAGTACAAAGGTTAGTTGCTTTCCTGTCACGGCATTAAAGTGGGGCAGCAGGAGCTCCACCATTAGTAAGGCTATAAACAGCGATGCAAACGTCATGAGTACAGACTCTGCCAAGTATTGGCTAATGAGCGTTTTACGATGTGCGCCCATGGCTTTTTTAACACCTACCTCTTTTAGTCTGCGAGAGGCTTTGGCAGTAGAGAGGTTCATAAAGTTGATGCAGGCAATAGCCAGGATAAAGGCTGCAATAATAGAAAACAGCTTTACATACTCTATGCGTCCCCCGGCCTGCTGGCCATTTTCATACTTGCCGTACAGGTAGCCATCAGAGTAAGGTCGTATAAACAGGGTATTTTTAGATCCTTTTACTTTGGTACTCAGGAAATGCTCAATCTTAGCATTAAACTGTTCGGGGTCTGTTCCTTCTTTTAAAGACAGGTAAGTTTGTGGCCCCCGGTTATTCCATTTGGGTACCCAGTCCACATCTTTAAACACATCATATGAGAGTAAAAAATCGGCCTGATACGTAGACTGCTGTGGGAGGTCTTTGAAAATGCCCGTAACCAGATACTGCTTATCGTTAAACGTTGCGGTTACAGGCTTGCCAAGTACACCCTCAGTGGTATTAAAAAGCTTGCGGGCCATGCTTTCTGAAAGTACAAGGCCGCTTTTATCGGCTAATACCTGGTTGGCTTCTCCTTGTAACAACTCATACGAAAACAGGTTAAAAAAATCTTTACTCACAAAATCCATCTTGCCCTTAATGCTGTGGTCGTTTGCAGAGAGGGTTGTTTTTACATTTTCATGATCCAGGCCAGAGGCTACAGCATATTCTATTTCGGGCATTTCTTCGGCAAGGCTTTCGGCCAGTAGTCCTGCCAGCATCTTTTCGGTAATAATGCCATCTGAGTAGGGTATGTTTTCCAGCACCTGGTACAGCCGCTGGTCTTTTTCGTGGAACTTGTCTACCTGCAGCTCGTCTACTACCCACAGGTAAATAAACAGCGTACAGGCCAACCCTGTAGATAAGCCCACCAGGTTTATAATGGAAGTGCTTTTAAACTTTTTAAAATTTCTATAGAAAAGAAGAAGTATATGCCTTGTCATAATAATATTGTTTCAGGAACCTGCTTAATGTAGGTTTCCTAATCTAAAATAAATTTTAACCTACTCGCTCCGCAGGTTCTTTACCGGGTTAACCAGTGCAGATTTTATAGACTGGAAGCTTACCGTGAGCATGGCTATGGTCAGGGCTACCAAGCCTGTAAGGGCAAACATCCACCACTCTACGGTTATTCGGTGGGCAAAATCCTGTAGCCAGTGCTGCATAAAGTACCAGGCAAGGGGTATTGCCAACAGCAAGGCAATGGCTACCAGTTTGGCAAAATCTTTAGAAAGTAGCAGGGTAATGTTGCTTACCGAGGCGCCCAGTATTTTACGGATGCTAATTTCCTTTTGCCTGCTCTCTGCTGTAAAGGCCGATAAGCCAAATAAGCCCAGGCTGGACACCACCATGGTAAGCAGGGCAAAAACACCCATCATGTTTTTTAGCTGTGCCTCTTTAGCATACTGTTGCTCCAGCTGCTCATCTAAAAATGAATAATGCAGGGGCGTGTCTGCCACTACCGATTTCCATACTCCTTTTATTTCTTCGAGACTGGAAGCAAAAGATCCCCGGTTCAGTTTCAGGATGAGATAGCTTGCATTGTTTTCAATAGCGCTTTTAACAGGTACAAATACGGTAGGTACTATCGGGTAGCGTAAATCAAAAGTATGGTAGTCTTTTACCACCCCTATTACAACGCCTTTGGTATCAGAAAACAGCAGCCCTTGCTCCTCTGTAAAAGAACGGAAAGGCATCCCGATTACTTCTTCGGGTGTTTTTCCCATAGCACGGGCAGCCGATTCGTTTATGATAAAGTTGCGGCCTGCGTAGGCAGGGAAGCGCTCTCTCATTAAGGTAGAGGTGCCTTCGTCTGTTGGGCCCGGTAAAAAGCCTCTGCCAGCGAGCAAGGGTATTTGCAGGGTTTCAAAGTAATTGTGGTCTATAGACTGCTGATAAAAGCCGGGCCTTTCCTGCGGGTCTTTGCCAGGGAAATCGAACTGGGGCATATAGCCACTGCCTATACCGGGCAGGGCATCAGAGGCGGTAACCTCTTGCACACTGCTTAACTGTCTGAGTTGAGTTTTAAGAATATCGAAATTCTTTTTTACTTCTTCCCCACCTTTTAAAGAAATGATGTGCTCTTTTTGGAAGCCCAGGTTAGCCTCTATCATATAAGAGGTTTGTAAGTAGATAATGGCTGCACTAAACACTAGCACAATAGACAGCGAAAACTGGGCTATTACCAGGCTTTTTCTTAAATCTCTGCCACCGGGCTTAAAGGCTGTGCCTTTTAATATCCACACGGGCTTAATGCCCGAGAGGTAAAGCGCAGGGTAAAAGCCCGATAGCAGTGTGGAAATAAGCAGTACTGCAAGCAAGTAAGGCCATAAGCCAAGCAGATCGGAAATGGCAAAGGGTATGCTTCTGCCGGTTATGCTGGCAAAAAGAGGAAGGCTAAGCTCTGCCAGGCAACAGGCCACCAGCAAGGCAACTATATTTACTAAGAGGGCTTCCAGGAAAAACTGCTGTACCAATTGCTTGCGCTGGGCGCCTACTGTTCTGCGTACGCCAATTTCTTTGGTACGCTTTGCAGCTTTGGCCGTAGTAAGGTTTATAAAATTAATACCAGCCAGCAACAGCGTTAAAAAACCTACGGACATAAATAAATAAAGTGTAGAGCGGCTGCCTCCAGGTTCCATTTCCTGGTTATATCCTTCAGAAAGATATACATCGGACAGGGGCTGAAGCTGCGGTATATACTTCTGGCCACCATCCTTGTCTCTGTATTGCTTTATTAGTTGTGGCAATTGTGCATTAATAGCACCAGCGCTTTCAGGAGTATTGAGCAATACATAAGTCCATACATTGGGCCACCAGAAACTACCAAAACGGGCCGTAACCGGTATGTTTTCTGTTGCTTTAAAAGAAGACATGCCCGTAACAAAATCAAACTGGATGTGTGAGTTAGAGGGTACATTTTTAAGTACTCCTACTACGGTAAAGCGGAAGTTGCCTGTTAGTATAAGCTCTTTCCCTATGGGGTTAGCTGTTCCGAAATACTTTTCAGCCATTTCTTCGGTAACGAGTACCTTAAAGGGATCTGAAAGCGTGCCCTGGGTGCTGCCCTTTATAAGCGGGAAATTAAACATTTCAAAAAAGCCGGTATCAGCGCATAAAAATTTTTCTTCTCTAAAGGTTTTGCGTTGCCCGTCTTCACTATCTATTGAAACATGGGTAGCAAAGCGCGTAAACGAAACTATACTTTCTATATCGCTAAATTCCTTTTCCAGCATAACAGGCATTGCGCCACCGGTATTGGCATATCGTTCATCTTCAGAAACGTGCTGTACCACCCTGTATATCCTGTCGGCCTTCGTATGAAAGGTATCGTAGCTGTACTCCTGCTTTACAAAAATGAGTATGGTAATAAAGCAAGTTAAGCCAATAGCCAGGCCGGCAATATTCAATACAGTATACTCCTTCTGCCTCCACAGGCTTCTCCAGGCAATTTTAATGTAGTTCTTTAGCATAGGTTATTTCTGGTTGTGGAGTTTGTTGTGTCTCCGCGTGGCTTGTTTTGCTGCTTAGGTACTAACAGAAGCCATGCCACAGGGGTTTATGCCTTGTAAAGAGCGCAACAGGTGTTTGGGGCTCTATTTGGTGTACATAATTGAACATAGTTCTGTATTATAATGTACAGTCCAAATAGTACAAGGGCGAACTTAACTATAAAGTTATTTATAAATGAATAGAGTAGTTCGAGGTTAGTCGATAATCTTTGATGATTAGGCTTTAAATAATACTTGATGCCTACCAGGCCGTCTTTAAATATTAACTCGTGCAACAATGCTGAATTATTACTATGGAGATTCAATAGCCTCTTTTCTAAGAAAGAATGTAGAAGAGATTATTGGCTCAATTACGCTTGCCAATCAATTTGATTCTACTTTTTTACAGGGTAAAGCATGGGAGTTGCAAATACCGATTCTTAAGCAAGCACTGCGTGGATTAGAAGGGGAAATCTTTTTTGAGTTTTCTATACCGAGAATGGGCAAGCGGGTTGATACTGTGGTTATTACAAATAATATTGTTTTTTTAATTGAGTTTAAAGTAGGTGAGAATAAATTTTTACATCACGATATTGAGCAGGTTTGGGATTATGCTTTAGACCTTAAAAACTTCCATAAGCCAAGTCATCAGGCTCTTCTAGTTCCTATCTTGGTAGCAACAGAGTCAAAGAAGTCATTAATAGAGCTAGTAACTACTTCTCACAATGATAATTTGCTGGTGCCAATTAAGTCATCAAGTGAGGGTCTAGGCCTGGTCATCAAAAAAGCCTTAGAGTTTTTTGATGATGAGCCTCATTTGTTTGCAGAAGCGTATGCGAAAGGGAGTTATCACCCTACACCTACAATCATTGAAGCAGCAGTTTCTCTTTATAATAACCACTCGGTAGACGAGATAACAAGAAGTGATGCTGAGGCAAAAAACCTTACCCAAACTACTACTGCCATATCAGATATAATTTCTTATGCGAAAAGCGCTAATACAAAAGCAATTTGCTTTATTACCGGTGTGCCTGGAGCTGGTAAAACGCTGGTTGGATTAAAGGTTGCAACCACTCACTCAGATGAAAAGCAAGATAACAAAAGTGTATACCTTTCTGGTAATGCGCCTTTAGTGGCTGTTCTTCAGGAGGCGTTAGCAAGAGATAAGGTGAAGAGAAAAGCTGATGCTGGAAAAAAGATGTCTAAGAAAGAGGCCAGGCAAACTGTTAAATCCTTTATCCAAATTATTCACCATTATAGAGACGCATATTTAGTAGATAAGAATGCCCCCTACGAACATGTAGCCATTTTCGATGAAGCTCAAAGGGCATGGGGTAAAGAACACACTATTAAGTTTATGAAGCAGAAAAAGAACCAGCCTGATTTTGATTTTTCAGAGCCAGAGTTTCTTATTTCATGTCTTGATAGGCACTTGGATTGGGCTGTTATAGTATGTTTGGTTGGTGGAGGACAAGAAATCAATACTGGCGAAGCGGGAATCTCGGAGTGGCTAAATGCGATACACAATAAGTTTAATAATTGGGAAGTATTTATATCTCCCAATCTTACAGGTAAAGAGTACTTTGCTGCTGATTCTGTGCGAATGCTTCAAGCAAGCCAAAAAATTAACTTTAATAAAGATTTACATTTAGCTGTATCAATGCGCTCCTATCGAGCTGAAAATCTTTCATTGCTCATCAAAAACATATTAGATTTAGATATATCTCAAGCTCAAAATACCTATACTTATATATCTGATAAGTATCCTATCGTTTTAACCAGAAGCCTAACAGAAGCAAAAAAATGGTTGAAAGAGAAGGCAAGAGGTAGTGAGCGCTATGGCATGGTGGTTTCCTCGCAAGCGCAACGGTTAAAGCCGCTAGCTATAGATGTAAAATCTCCCATAAATCCTGTTAATTGGTTTTTAGATGGAAAGGATGATGTACGTTCATCCTATTATTTAGAAGATGTAGCAACTGAGTTTCAGGTGCAGGGGCTAGAGCTTGACTGGGCCTGTATGGTATGGGATGGGGATTTAAGATACTCTGAGGAGGGATGGAGCACATTTGCTTTCAAAGGCAATAAATGGCAAAACATCAAAAACGAATCAAGGAAGAAGTATTTAATTAATGCGTACCGCGTTCTTTTAACCAGAGCCAGGCAAGGAATGGTAATTGTAGTACCAGAGGGAAACCATGATGATCATACAAGAAAGCCCCAGTTTTATGACTCTACATTTGAGTATCTCAAAAGTGTAGGCTTACTTACAATTTCTATTTAGCATGTGTGATTTTAAAAGCTCAGTAGTTGTTAATCTGTTGATTAATAAATAATTGTACTTATAGGTAAATGATTGCAAACATTATTCTGTATTTTTGAGACACTTTTTAAAAACTATGAATACTACCTTGCTACACACACCCATTGGCCGCCTGAGAGTAGTCGGCATACTGGAGGGGCTTTCGTTTTTGTTATTACTGGGCATTGCCATGCCATTAAAGTATTATGCAGATATGCCGCTGGCTGTAAAATACACAGGCTGGGCGCATGGTTTATTGTTTGTGCTGTATATGGGTGCTGTAGCCCAGGCTGCACTAGAGCATAAGTGGTCGGTGTTAAAAACAATACTGGCGGTAATTGCTTCTTTGCTACCTTTTGGCCCTTTTGTGCTGGACGTTAAGCTAAAAAAAGAGCAGGAGCAGGAAGTAAAAACGGTAAACGCCTAAGCTGTACTTAGCAGCGTATAGCAATTGCTAATTTTAAATTACTCAAAAATTTTGCAGTGAACTTGCTTTTATAGCAACGATTCTATAAGTTTGGTAAAAGAATTTAAGAAATGACTGTTCAGCATAACGCATTTTATTTTAGCTATTACTTTTTTTGGACCCAACCGGGGCTCCAGAGGTAATTGCTTTGCGTTTGTATAACGATAAAACTATAACCATCTAAAGCCCCGCCCATAAAGCGGGGCTTTTTTTATACCATGAGCACAATGAGTACAGCAACTAAAATAGCCATACAGGGAGGCCCGGCCTCTTTTCATGATGTAGCCGCAAGGCAGTATTTTGCAGGCACGCCTGTAGAAACAGTACCCTGCATGTCGTTTCGGGAGCTGTGTGATACCCTTGCTAATGGAGAGGTAGACTATGCCGTAATGGCTATTGAGAATACCCTGGCCGGTAGCATACTTACCAATTACAGCCTCCTGCATCAGCATAACTTTAGCATTATTGGCGAAATGTATCACCATATCCGCCAGAATTTAATGGCTCTTCCCGGGCAAAAGCTGGAAGATATTACAGTAGTGCGCTCGCACCCTATGGCCCTGCTGCAGTGTATTGAGTTTTTGCACGAGCATCCGCACATGCAGCCTATTGAAGCTGATGATACAGCCGAAAGCGCCCGCAAAATACGGGAAGAGGAAACAAAAGGAGTAGCTGCTATTGCCAGTGAAAAAGCAGCACAGCTTTATGGACTGGAAATTCTGCAGGGTGGTATAGAAGATATGAAAGAAAACTTTACCCGCTTTCTGGTACTGGCAAGAGAAAATGAAGCAAAGCACTTGTCTTGTAATAAAGCTTCACTAATCCTGCGCCTGAGTCATGCGCCGGGAGCCCTGGCGAATGTACTGGCCGAGGTAGCCGAACGTGGCGTAAACATATCGCTTATCCAATCAATACCCATTCCATCCAGAGCAACCGAGTTTGATATTTTAATTGACCTGGAAGCAACCGAAAGCGCTGTATTGCGCGAAACAATAGAAGCACTGGAGCCCTTTGTAAAAAGTATTAAAAAGCTAGGCTTGTACAGGAGCTAAACCCAAGTAGTATATAAATAAAAACACAGATAACAGTTTAAGCAGCATGATTATTCCAAAGGCCAGTCGGTTAGACCATGTACAGGAGTATTACTTTGCCCGCAAGCTGGCAGAAGTAAGAGCACTTAATGCCAAAGGCAAAAATATTATAAACCTGGGTATAGGCGATCCAGACCAGGCACCCTCAGAAGCATCTATAAAGGAACTTATGGCTTCTGCCGCTAATCCGGCCCACCATGGTTACCAGCCTTACCGTTCTATTCCGGCACTGCGGCAGGCTATGGCCGAGTGGTATGGCAAAACATACAAGGTAAGTCTTAATCCCGATACAGAGGTTCTGCCGCTTATGGGTTCTAAAGAAGGAGTATTTCATATATCTATGGCCTTTCTTAACCCTGGCGATAAAGTACTTGTACCCGACCCTGGCTACCCGGCCTATGCCGCTACAGCACGCCTGGCGGGTGCAGAGCCTTTGTACTATACCCTTAGCGAAGAAAATAACTGGTTGCCCGATCCTGCCAAATTAAACCAGTTAGACTTAAAAGGTGTTAAGCTAATGTGGATCAATTATCCACACATGCCCACCGGCGCACAGGCTACTAAAGAGGCTTTTAGATGGCTAATTGAATTTGCTAAGGCTAATAAGATACTGTTGGTGAACGATAATCCTTATAGTCTGGTACTTAACACTAGTGAACCGATGAGCCTTATGCGCTTTCAGGGAGCTATGGAATGTTGCCTGGAGCTAAACTCACTCAGCAAATCGCATAATATGGCGGGCTGGCGGGTAGGTATGGTAATAGGCCGCCCCGATTACCTGGATACAGTACTTACGGTAAAGAGCAACCTGGATTCGGGTATGTTCCTGCCGGTACAGCATGCCGCTATACAGGCGCTGCATAACAGTGAGGAGTGGCACAGGCAGCGAAACGATGTTTATCGCCAGCGCAAAGTACTTGTGCATGAGTTGCTGGATTTGCTTAAATGCCGCTACCAGCCTAAAACACCAGGTATGTTTGTGTGGGCCAGGGTCCCTGATGCGGTAGCCGATGTAGAAGCCTGGCTGGATAAGATCCTGTATGAAGCAGGTGTTTTTTTAACCCCGGGTAAGGTATTTGGCAGCCAGGGCGAGCGCTACGTAAGGGTGTCGCTTTGCGCTCCGGAAGCCTCCATAAAACAAGCAACAGAACGAATTTCAAATTTTATCTCTATACAGTAATGAGTAACAAACCCACAATCCAGCTTTCAAACCGCTCTACTTTTGTTCATGCAGACGGTTCTCCCCTGATTATTGCAGGCCCTTGCAGTGCAGAGAGTGAAGAGCAAATGCTGCAAACTGCCCGCGGTATTAAAGAAAATATGCCTGGCGTAAAAATATTCAGAGCGGGTATCTGGAAGCCACGGACCCGCCCCAATGCTTTTGAGGGAGTTGGCAGTATCGGGCTTAAATGGCTCAAAACTGTAAAACAAGAATTTGGTTTCCTTACAGCTTGCGAGGTAGCCAATGCTAACCACGCCTACGAGGCGCTAAAGCATGGCGTTGATATATTGTGGATTGGGGCCCGTACTACGGTAAATCCCTTTTCGGTGCAGGAAATTGCAGATGCCTTGAGCGGTGTGGATGTGCCTGTACTGGTTAAAAACCCCGTAAACCCCGATATACAACTTTGGATTGGTGCCCTGGAGCGTTTAAACAAAGCAGGCATAACTGATCTTGGAGCTATACATCGTGGTTTCTCTACATTTGATAGCAAACCTTACCGCAACCACCCTAAGTGGAATACAGCCATTGAGTTTAAGCGTTTGCTGCCAGAAATTCCTTTGCTATGCGACCCAAGCCATATTGCCGGTAACCGGCCTTTGTTACAGCCAGTAAGCCAGCGCGCTGTAGACTTGGCTATGGATGGCTTAATGATAGAAACTCATATTAATCCCGATGTAGCTCTTAGTGATGCATCGCAACAGGTTACCCCCCAGGACCTTAAAGCCTTGGTAAGTTCATTGCGCCTGCGCCAGGAGCACCCTGTTTTACAGGATAACCAGGAGCTACTTGAGGAGTTGCGTCAACAAATTGACTACCTGGATGATGAGCTTATGGAGGTTCTTTCACGCCGCTCGAGGGTATCAGAAAAAATTGGAGAGTTTAAGAAAGCCAATAACATGACAATTCTGCAGGTAAAGCGCTGGGACCAGATCTTAGAAAACCTAATGAAGCGTGCTGGTGCCGAAGGCCTGGAGGAAGACTTCGTAAAGGCTATTTTCCAGGAAATACACAAGCACTCTATCAATGTGCAAACTAAGGTAATGAACAACCAGGCTACAGAAGTAAAAGCCTGATTACTTTGCTTAAATATTTAAAATGCTTCCCAGCTTATTACTTGCAGGGAAGCATTTTTTTTTGCACGTTGCGCAAAGCAACAGTCTCTAAAACCAGTTTAACAATGCACATAACAACCAATGCCAACTATATAAACCTGCATACAGAACGGCTAACTCTAAGACCCATGCACCAAAGCGATTTGCCGGCTGTATTTGAATACCGCACCTTGCCAGAAGTAAGTACCTACCTGCTTTGGCGGCCGGTAGTACTGGAAGATATACAGACCCGCTGGGCTGCCTTGGACCCGGATAAATTTAATATACCGGGTATGTGGTATAATTTTTTGGTTTATCCTACCGGCAGTAATGTGTTATTAGGCGATGTTGGAATACATTTTATAGATGAGCACCAGGTGGAAATAGGCTATGTATTTAATCCCGTTCACCAGGGGAAGGGCTATGCCACAGAGGCTATGCGTACAGTGGTAAACTATTTATTTACTGTAATGGGTAAGCACAGAATTACAGCTTCTGTAGATCCGGACAACGTACAATCTATTAAGCTCCTTGAAAAATTAAAAATGCGCAAAGAGGCTCATTTTAAAAAAAGCCTTTTAATGCGCGGGCAGTGGGTTGATGATTGTATTTATGCCGTGTTAAAAGAAGAATGGCTGATGGAGTAAAACATAGTAAAGGTGCTACATACCTGTCATTTAGAGCAGGTTCTCAAGAGGGCCCTGTCCCAAAATTGTATATTTTAAATATAAAGATAACCTCCCTACCCCCTATTTTCGTTTATCCATCAAAAATTGACCATTATAGAGATAAACGGATACAGCATTGAAGATCGATAACGTGCTGGCTACCGACCTGCGAAGCCTGGCAGCCATGCGTATAGCTGTAGCCCTGGTTACTTTGTTAGACCTCAGCATCCGGGCCAGCGACCTTACCGCACACTATACTAACTGGGGGGTATTACCACTAAGAGCTCTTTTTGAACTGAGCTGGAATGAGTGGTATATATCCTTGCATACCTTAAACGGTACCCCCTTGGTGCAGGCTTTTGTTTTTATGATCCATGCCTGTTTTGCACTGGCACTGTTGTTTGGCTATAGAACCCGTGTAAGCACCATAGCCTGTTGGGTGCTGGCAATATCTGTTCAGGCACGAAACCCCATGATTTTACAGGATGGTGATGCCCTGCTTCGGCTTATGCTGTTCTGGGGTATGTTTTTGCCATGGGGAAACCGTTACTCTATAGATAGTTTGAGTTATCCTTATACCAGGCGGCAACCAGATTATTACTTTTCTGTAGCCTCTGCCGCCATGATTTTGCAGGTATTATATGTGTACCAGTTTACAGCCTTTGTAAAAGACTTTTATGAATGGGGGCAAGAAGGCACAGCGCTTTATTATGCCTTGCAGCTCGATATGATTGTTTGGCCCTTGGGGAAAATATTACGGGAGCATTTTGAGCTTACCCGTTGGCTCACCTATGCCGCATTTTATATGGAAATGTTTATCCTACCCTTCTGCATGATACCGTTTTACAACCGCACCCTTCGTGTTATAGCGGTTTTTATACTGGTTAGTTTTCACATAGGCATTATCTTTACCATTTTTGTGGGCTTGTTTCCCCTTATATCTATAACAAGCTTTATTGTGCTTACACCTGGGCAATGGTGGGGTAAATTAGCCGCACAGCTAAAACGTATAAAAGCAGTAAGAAGTGTTTTAGCCTGGGGTGCCCGAAAGGTACGTAAAAGAAGAGCCTTTACAGCGAAGCCACCAACAACTGTTGTAAAAAATCCGGCAGGCAAGTATAGGCAGATGGCAGCAGCCGTAGTAGCGTTATTTTGCCTTATACTGGTTACACTCTGGAACATTGCCAATTTGAGGCAAACCAATATTGAGCTACATCCCCATTTGCAAGCCACCGCCAGGTTATTACGTTTGGACCAAGGGTGGGCTATGTTTGCTCCTAAAGTATTTAAGTACGATGGTTGGTTTATAATGGAAGCAACCCTGGCAAATGGCGATGTATATGATCTCAATCGTAAAGACCTGAAATTAAATAAGGAAAAGCCTGCAAGCATAGTAAGTATGTACAAGAATGACCGCTGGCGTAAGTACTCCGAAAATATACTTTTAATTCCCAATGCTCCTCATCGTGGCTACTACAGTGATTTTTTAGTGCAGCGCTGGAATAAACAACACCCACCCAGTGAGCACATAGTGCGATTCAGATTGCTTTACATAACAGAAGAAACTCCCGAATGGGGTCAGTCTCCCATACCCAGCGAGGAGGTAATGCTTTGGGAATATATTCCTGCCCGCTAACGTACTGCTGTATTATGTAAATGTTTTTTTGAGATACTACAGGAATATAGGAGAAACGTTTAGAAATATAATACGGGTTTTATACCTTGCTTTTAAAATGCAAATTTGTTTATGCTGGCTTCGCTTATACAGGCTCGCTTTACTTACTCAATAGGCCTAGCCTGCATTTTTTGCTGATGCTTTAAAGGAGTAATATCTCCCGTTGATATAAGAATCCATGAAAAAGAATATATTCGGCACTAATAAATCAGGTACTACCATCCTGATCCGATTAATGGTAGGGCTTGTGTTTTTATCAGAAGGCATACAAAAGTTCCTGTTTCCTGCAATACGGGGAGCAGGTCGTTTTGAAAAAATAGGCCTGCCAGAGCCAGAGTTGCTTGGCTACCTGGTAGGAGGCTTTGAAATACTATGTGGTATTTTGGTAGTGCTAGGTTTAGCTACGCGCCTGGCGGTGATACCCTTGCTTATTATTATGGCTGTAGCTGTGGCAACTACCAAGCAGCAGGTTTATATAGAGCAGGGTTTCTGGGAGCTGTTGCATGGCAGCCGCACCGATTTTTCAATGATCATGGGTAGCCTCTTTTTGTTGATCAAAGGAGGTGGCCGTTGGTCTGTAGACCGCAAAATATCTCCAGCAAAAGACAAAAACTACTGGCGTTAATAAATTAGCAGCTCTTGCCTGCATGCCGGCGCTTTAACGCTTGCCGGGCTGCTCTGCAAAAAAATACATATCTTTGGGCTGAAGAGCTGCCATGTATTTACTTGGGCTTTCAGCAACAAAGAAATATGACAAAAAAGGTTATTTTAGGCGTGCTGGCTGTATTGTTAGCTGGTGCTGTTATTACATACTACAAGCTGGGAGGCTTTAATGAGCCCCGGATTGAAGTAACGATGGCTGGCCCATATACTATTGCTGGCCGCTATTATGAAGGAAGTGTGCGCGATAAATCCTTTGGTGCTTTATATGACCAGACCGAGGAAATGATTCAGCAGGGGCGCTTGCACGGTAAAATGTGCGCTATTTATTACAGCGATCCGGAAAAAGAAAAAGGGCAGATCAAAGCTTTTGTAGGGGCGTTACTTCCTGATACAGTAGTAACCCTGCCCGAAGGTCTTGAGCTACGCAGAATACCGCCCCAAAAGGTAATACAAGGACATATTAATGCTCATTATACGGTAGCACCTGGTATATATCACAAAGTACATGATTATGCCAAAGCAAATGAGTTGGTTATATCAGATACCACTTTGGAAATTTACCATACACAAAATCAACTTACCATTGAGGTTCCGGTACGTACTACTATACAAGAGTAATTAGTATTAACAGTTTAAATGGTAAATTATGAGAAAAAGACTAACCCGCTCCATTACAGACAAGGTGCTGTTTGGGGTTTGTGGCGGTGTAGCCCAGCACTACGGATGGGACTCCAGCCTGCTACGTATTCTTTTTGTGGTAGTAACCTTACTGGGGATAGGTTCTCCGATTGTAATTTACATTGTGCTGGCTATAATTATGCCTGCCTCTGAGTTTTAATTAAATATGTAATAATAAGGCCTTATGCTGATATGTTCTCTATACTCCATAAGGTGGGTATTACAGAGGACAATGCTTCTATATGGCCTGGATAGAAAGAAAAATAATGAAGATACGAGTAGGAATGGGCTATGATGTACACCAGCTTAAAGAAGGTCTGGACTTTTGGCTGGGTGGTATTAAACTTCCCCATACCCATGGTGCCTTAGGGCATTCTGATGCAGATGTGCTGATTCATGTTATTTGCGATGCCCTGCTGGGGGCTGCCAATATGCGCGATATTGGCTACCATTTTTCTGATAAAGACCCCAAGTACAAAGGCATAGACAGTAAAATATTACTGAAAGATGTTGTACGCCTTATTCGTGAGGCTGGCTATAGCATTAGCAATATAGATAGCACCGTGTGCCTGCAGGAGCCTAAAGTAAACCCTCACATACCTGCTATGAAGGCTTGCCTGGCAGAAGTAATGGAAATACCCGAAGAAGATATCTCAATAAAAGCTACTACTACCGAGCATTTAGGCTTTGTAGGCCGTAAAGAAGGGGTATCTGCTTATGCAGTAGTGCTTATTACAAAGTAAGGGTAAACCGGTCTGCATCCAGGTGGGCCGGAAACTTTTCTCTGAACGCAGCCAGGGCATCTTTGCTTAGTGTTGTAGTATATATACCCTGTTGCTCACCACAGGCGAGCACCGTTTCTCCCTTAAAATTATAAAGGGCGGAGTGGCCATTATAGCTCACCTCGTTTCCATCGGTGCCAGTGCGGTTTACACCTGCTACATAGCTAAGGTTTTCCACAGCACGGGCCTGCAGCAATATATCCCAGGCTTGTACCCGTGCAGCTGGCCAATTGGCTACATACAAAAGTAAATCATAATTCTCGGTATTGCGGCTCCATACCGGGAAGCGCAGATCATAACATACCAGAGGGCATATTTTCCAGCCTTTCCACTCCTGTACTATTTTTTTGCTGCCCGGGGTATATACATCGTGCTCGGTAGCCATCCGGAACAGGTGGCGCTTATCATACGAAGCCCATTGCCCATCGGGCTGCATCCAAATAAGGCGGTTAAAATACTTGCCATCTTCCTTCACTATATAACTGCCTGTTACTACAGCGCCGGTCTGGGCCGCCTGCTGCTTCATCCACTTAAAGGTGGTAAAGTTCATGGGCTCGGCCAGGGCATCAGCCTTCATAGAAAAACCGGTATTAAACATTTCGGGTAATATAATCAGGTCAGCGGGCTGGTTAATCTGCCATATTTTTTCTTCAAGCATGGCCAGGTTAGCACCAGTATTTTCCCAGTGCAGTTCGGTTTGTATAAGGCTAACAGTTAGGTCTTGCATAGTGAGATCGAGGGGCTTTATTAAGCCAGAGTTTTACTTTTTTAACGAAGATGTAATTTCTTTTACCTTTTCCCAAACAATATCGTTTTCATACCCTTTTGATAAAGCAAAGGCTACCAGCTTTTGGGTTCGCTTTAAAACATCAGGTTCTTTGAGGGAGGCATTCTTTTTATCAAGCAAATCAGTAAGGTGCTGCTCATATTGTTCGGGGTCTACCTCGGCCATGCCTTGTTTTATACAATATTCAGAAAGGCCACTGGCTTTAAGGCCTTGTCTTATTTTAAGGCGCCCCCATTTTTTAAGCCTGAATTTGCCACCGGCATATGCTTTGGCATAACGCTCCTCATTAATATAATTTTCGGTAATCAGGTAAGAAATTATCTCTTCAACTTCATCGCTAAACAATCCGTAGTCATAAAGCTTGTCCCGTACTTCTTGTTGGGTACGCTCCTGGTAGGCGCAAAAAGAAGCCGCTTTTAAAAGCGCCTCGCTACGGGTATAAGTTTTATTTTTTCCGGGTTTATCCATTACTTTTATTTACCGTTAATTCGCATTTCAGGTTTTGACAAATAAACAAGCGCTTACCTTACTTTTTACTTCCAATGCTATATCGGGCTTTGCGCAGGGTATTTCCATGTTGGCCATACCTTGGTATTTTGCTCAACAAGGCCGTTCTACCCAATTTAATGGTATTTATGCTACCGTTACCTTGCTTACCCTTTTCTGGAGCCTGTATGCCGGCACCCTGGTAGATCGTTTTAACCGCAAAGGAGTTTTTCTTGCAACCAACGTTATTGAGGGAGGCATTTTGCTTTCAGTAGCAGGATATGGCCTGTATACTGGGTACTTACCCATACCACTTATTATTCTGGTATTTATGGCTACTATTTTTGGGTTTCAAATCCACTATCCTAACCTATATGCCTTTGTGCAGCAAATTACCCCACCGGACGAATATAGCAGAGTAACCTCTATTATTGAAATTGTAGGGCAATCTACCTCTGTTTTGGCAGGTAGCATTGCTGCCGTTTTGCTGGAAGGAGTAAACGTAGATACCCAGTGGATGCTGGGCGGACAGGCAATTAATATTTCATTTGCCATCCCGCGCTGGGAGTTGTATGAGATCTTTCTGCTAGATGGCTCTACCTATATTGTTGCAGTTATCTTAATCTCTGTAATTCGTTATACACCCCTTAAAACCTTTGAAATTGATACCGGGGCGTTTATAAAGCGGCTGCGCTCCGGGTTTAGTTTTTTGAAGCGCAACAGGCTCATATTTGTATTTGGTATCTTGTCATACACAGTATTTGCTTCGGTGCTGGTAAACCTGCATGGGCTTATGCCTATGTATGTAAACAACCATTTGCAGGCTGGTGCAAATGTATTTGGCCTGGCAGAAGTATTATATGCTGCCGGTGCATTGTCGGCAGGTATTGTAGTGCGCAAAGTATTCAGGAGTACCTCTACCTCTGTTTCGGTTATTGTACTGATTTTTATAACAACCTCTGTGTACTTGCTGGCCTCTGTTACACAAAATGTATGGATCTACCTGCTCATTTGTATATTGATTGGCTTTTCAAATGCAGGTACCCGTATTATGCGGGTCACCTTTATTTTTGGTAATGTGCCTAATGAGTTAGTGGGCCGGGTAAACAGTGTATTTAGTATGGGCAACATTATTATGCGGGTAGGCTTTTTGGCCCTTTTTAGCCAGGCGTTTTTTAACCAGGGCTCTAATGTGGTAGTTGCATACGGCATAATGTCTGCCTTTCTGGGAGTAGCCGGCCTGGTGCTGCTTTTAAACGTAAAGCGCCTGGCATCCCTGGCTGCATAAAAGTAAGCAGAAATGATGTTGCCCGGGCTTAGCGCCTGCTCAAGCTTCCTTCGGGTGCAGGTATATCGTAAGTTAATATAACCTTTCTGCCTGCTACAGCCTCGAGCATAGGGCGTAAAATCATTGTAGCATTGTTGCGGGTTTGTTCAATAATGTTCATTTGCATGGCCCCCTGTAACATCTGCTTTTCGGCTTCTTTATAGGCCGCATCAATAATTTTTTCTTTGGAGGTATTATAATAAGTATGCTCAGTGCTTATAATGCGGGAGTTTTGGTGATCTATCTTATAATAACATATTTCTGGCTGTGGCAAACGTACATATACTGTATCTCCTGAAACTGAAATACGATTGCTGTCTATCTGGCTCAGGTCAATACAGCCTACAGCCTCTCCACTTACCATAACTAGTGCCTTGGTATCAGGTATAAAACGGGCATGTACAACCTTGTGCTCTACTACATCTTTTAAATGGTACTTTACAAGCTCCAGTTTGCCCATCGCCTCAATCTTTTCTACAATGGTTTGGTGTACAGTTTCGGTAACCACAGCAGGTTGCTCTTCTGTTTTCAGAAATTTGTTGTATAAGTACGCACCCAAGGTAATAACCACGAGCAGGGTAAAGATCTTTTTCAACATAAAAGGTAAAGTTTAAAAAATTAAAAGTTACGCAGCCCGCCGGTATGAAGGGCCACTATGGTTTCTCCCCTCTTAAAATACCCTTTGCGAACAAGGTCGTACAATCCAAAAAACATTTTTCCGGTATAAACCGGTTCAATTAGCATGGTATTTCGCTTTATAAAGCCTTCTACAAAATTTGTTAGTTCAGGCTTGGTCTTTGCATATCCTCCAAAGTGGTAATCCAGGATAATTTCCCAGTTAGTAAACTGGCTGGCACTGCCTGCCTGTGGTAATGTGTCATAGGCGTGTAAAAGTGCCTGTACATCATCATACAAGAATTGGGCCCCTTTCAGTGCTGCAAAACCAAGGGCTTTTTTCTCCCCTTTCAGGCCAGCTACAAGTCCTGCTATAGTGCCCCCTGTGCCACAGGCAGTAGCTACATACTCGTACCCTGCAGGCAGTTCTGCAATAATTTCTGCACAACCTTGTACAGCAAAGGCATTGCTTCCGCCTTCAGGTAGTATGTAGCAATCTCCGTATTGCTCTAAAAGCTGTTGCTGAAAAGCTGGCTCGTTTTTGTGGCGGTAGCTTTCTCGGTCTGTATAGTGCAGCTCCATGCCATGGTCAGTAGCCCACTGCAGGGTACTATTTAGTGGGGTATGCGCCTCTCCTCTTATAATACCTATGGTGCGGAAGCCTGCCAAGTTACCTGCGGCCGCAACAGCCAGTATATGGTTGGAGTAAGCGCCTCCAAAGGTTAACAGGGTTTTATAGCCCTGCCGTTGGGCTTGGAGCAGGTTGTATTTGAGCTTGCGCCACTTGTTGCCCGATATCTGTGGGTGGATCAGGTCATCGCGCTTTACCAGTACCTGTACGCCATAGGCATGCAACTCCGGATCGTTTAGTGTATGCAGAGGTATAGGTGGTATGGTTAACATCTTGATCTTCAATTTTGGGCTGGCAAGTTAGCATATTTAATTTATAGCATATTATGTGGTAACTTGCACCTTTTAAATACAAGCTTTATGTCTGAAGAATTAGATGACCTGGAATTTAATGAAGATGATGCCCTTTTTGAGCACCATCGGATTGTGGTAGATAAAGGCCAGGCCCCTTTACGCATTGATAAATTTTTGATGGACAGGCTCTCACAAGCCACCCGTAATAAAATACAGAATGCGATCGATAATGAATTTATTAAGGTAAACGATAATACAGTTAAGGCAAACTACAAAGTAAAGCCTATGGATATTATCACTATATCGTTACCGCAGCCTCCCCGCGATACGGATATAATACCTGAAAATATACCTCTTAATATAATATATGAAGATGACCATGTGCTGGTGGTGAATAAGCCGGCTGGCATGGTGGTGCATCCTGCGTATAATAACTGGACCGGCACCCTGGTGAATGCGCTGGCTTATCACTTCCAGAACTTGCCTACATCGCAAAATGGAGAAGGGCGCCCCGGGTTGGTACACCGTATTGATAAGGATACCTCGGGCTTATTGGTAATTGCCAAAACCGAACAGGCCATGACGCACCTGGCCCGCCAGTTTTTTGACCACAGCATTGAGCGTACCTATAATGCCCTTATCTGGGGTGAGCCCAAAGAAGAAGCAGGTACTATTAACGTAAACCTGGGCCGTAGCTTAAAAGACAGGCGTGTAACTGATGCCTTTCCGGAGGGTAATTTTGGACGGAGGGCAGTAACGCATTACAAGGTATTAAAGCCGCTAAGGTATGTGTCGCTCATACAATGCAACCTGGAAACAGGCCGAACGCACCAGATCCGTGCACACATGAAGTACCTTGGCCACCCGATTTTTAATGATGCTACCTATGGAGGAGATAAGGTATTAAAAGGAACCCAGTTTTCGAAGTATAAAGCTTTTGTAGAAAACTGCTTCAATATTATTCCCCGCCAGGCCTTGCATGCCCGCTCGCTGGGCTTTGTGCACCCCCATACCAAAGAGTGGATGCAATTTGAAATTGACCTTCCGGAAGATTTTACAGCAGTACTGGAAAAATGGGAGAAGTATGTTAATAACGAGTAAGTTAGATAGGCCTGGAAATGTTTTCCAGGCTTTTGTTTTTATAGGGCCGCCTACCTTCTTCTTGTGTTCCAAACAGCAAAATTTGCATTTTGCTTACCTTCTTTGCTAAAATCACGTATTTAGGATACGGATACTTTATATAAAAGCACAAACAACTTATTTAATATGCACACCCTCCAAAATAAATATCTTACTGTAACGATCCAGGAAAAAGGAGCCGAAATGACTAGCCTTAGGCACCAGTCGCATAACAGGGAGTTTTTATGGCAGGGTGACCCGGCATGGTGGCCTCGTCATGCTCCGGTGCTGTTTCCGATTGTGGGTAAACTAAAAAATGATAGTTACCATTACAATGGCAAAACATATAAAATGCCCCAGCATGGTTTTGCCAGGGATATGGACTTTACTGTTAAAGAAAAAAGTGAAACAGATATAACCCTTGAACTGGTAAGCAATGAAGAAACAAAGAAAATGTATCCCTTTGATTTTGTGCTGCATATCTGTTATGAGCTAAGCGGGCCAGACCTTAAAGTAGAGTATCGGATAGCCAATTCAGGAGATGAAACCATGTACTTTTCTATTGGGGCGCACCCAGGGTTTAACATCTGCCAGCGAGAAGGCGAAACCATTGAAGACTACTGGCTTAAATTTGAGCAGGAAGAAGAAGATGCCCGCCACTTGATACGAGGTGGCTTATTTACCGGTCAAACCGAGCCTGTGTTAAGGCACGACAGGGAAATACACCTAACCCCCCATACTTTTGATAAAGATGCTCTGGTATTTCAGGACCTGCGCTCAGATTTTGTGAGCCTGTACAGCAAAAAGCATGACTGGGTTGTAAAAGTAGACTATTGCGAGTTTCCTTATGTTGGGATCTGGTCTAAACCCAATGCTCCTTTTGTATGCATAGAGCCCTGGTTTGGCCTGGCAGACTATGAAGACCATAATGGTGATCTTACCAAAAAGGTTGGCATACGTACTATTAAGCCTCATGATGTATTTCTATGCCATTATTGCATTAGTGTATTTAAAATTTAAAAGCGCTCCCAGTTCTCCCGGACAGCGCTTTATAAACTTAATAACGTATTACACTAAGCTATTTGCCTGTTCGGGTAATAGTGCAGGCAACCTGCCCTGCTCTTTATTTTAATGGTTTTACTTTAGCTTTTTAGCTTCGTTCCAATAAGCATCCATTTCAGCCAGCGTCATTTGGTCTAACTTTTTGCCGTCTTTGCGCGATTGCTCTTCCAGGTAGTTAAAGCGCTTTATAAACTTTTTATTGGTACGCTCAAGTGCCTCTTCGGGGTTGATGTCAATAAAGCGGGCATAGTTCACTAACGAAAACAGCAGGTCGCCAAACTCACCTTCGGCTTTCTGAAGGTTTATTTCCTCATTGGCAGCAGCGTTAAATTCTTCTTTAAACTCCTGCATTTCTTCTTCTACTTTTTCCCAGACCTGCTCTTTCTTTTCCCAGTCAAAGCCGGCGCCACGGGCTTTTTCCTGTATGCGCATAGCCTTTACAAGGGCGGGTAGCGAAGCGGGTACTCCACCTAGCACCGATTTGCTGCCCTGGCTCAGCTTCAATGCTTCCCAGTTTTTCTTTACTTCCTCTTCGGTTTCTGCTTTTACATCGCCATAAATATGAGGGTGGCGGTCAACCAGTTTGTTGCATACGCTATGTAATACATCGGCAATATCAAACTCATTGGTTTCAGAGGCAATGCGCGCATAAAATACCATATGAAGCATTATGTCACCGATCTCTTTTTTGATTTCGGGCATATCTTTTTCAATAATAGCATCGGCAAGCTCGTAGGTTTCTTCTATGGTAAGGTGACGCAGCGACTCCATAGTTTGCTTCTTGTCCCAGGGGCATTGCTCGCGCAGTTCATCCATTATAGTAAGGAGCCTGTCAAAAGCCTGGAGTTGCTCCTGGCGGCGTGCTTGTTTATCAATATTGCTTTGCATGAAATGTCAAATATAATAGTAGTATAAAAGTATAATGCTACGTAATGCCATACAAAGGATGCAGACATACGTAGCATTTTTTTAATAATACAAATAGATGTTAAGGTTTGTTCAGCATGCTAAAAATCAAGTGCTCCAGGTAAGCTACTAATTCTGAGGGGTCATCTTGCTTATAGCTGCGCACCTCTGTAAGTGAAGGCAAATGCTGTGAAAAAAACATTTGTTCATGTGCGGTTTCAACCAGTGTGCTTACCAGGGCATGAGGGTATTTGTAATCAGGGTTATACTCAAGCACAATCTTCGCTATTTTATGGCAAAGAGATTTAAACGCTCTGAAGAGGCCCTCTTTATTATCCAGGTCAACCTGTTTTGTAAGGTACAACTTGGCTGATTCTGCAATTACAATGCGATGCAGGGTTTCCTCATTTATATGCAGAGAAGCAGGGTCATTGCGGCTGGATTCAGTCAGCACCTTAATAATGATTTTTAACTTTCGCTCCGGATCTTCAATGTTATTGGTTTGAAAGTCAATTAGATATTCAACCCAGCTCCAATACCATGAAACCAGGTAGATTAGGAGTTTATGCTTATTTTCGAAATAGCGGTATACAGAAGCCTCTGTAGAGCCAATGCTCACAGCCAGCTTTTTGAAGGTAAAATGCTCAAAACCTATTTCGTCAATGAGGATAATGCTCTGCTCAACAATCTTACGCCCCAGTTCTGTATTTTCTGGGTCGCGGATATAGAGTTTGTCGCTTATTTTTAAGAGTATAGATGCAAACACAGTTGTTTGAATAAGTCAAAGATAATCCGAAGTTACTAAATCAAATTGAATAGTTATAAATATCAGGCAGGTTTTCGATGTTTCTTATGGAGGTATTAAGGCTTTTTATGATTCCGTCGCTAATATCGTATACCCAACCGTGCAACACCGGAAAGTCGCTCTCGGCCCACATTTCTTGTATTACAGAAGTTTTAGCAAGGTTATATACCTGTTCTATCACATTAAGCTCTGTAAGGCGCTTTGCCTTCTCTTCAATGCCTGTATAGGTATCCAGTTCTGCCTGGTGCAGGCGATATACATCCTTAATATTACGGAGCCAGTTATCAATTAAGCCATGCGATTCGTGGCTAAGAGCTGTTTTAATACCTCCGCAATTATAGTGGCCACAAACAATAACGTGTTTTACCTTGAGCACCTTTACAGCATAGTAAAGTACACTTAGCATATTCATATCTGTGTGAACTACCAGGTTGGCTATGTTTCTGTGTACAAATATTTCCCCTGGACTAGTTCCGGTAATCTGGTTGGCAGCTACGCGGCTATCAGAGCACCCTATCCATAAATAATTAGGACGCTGGGTAGTTGCCAGCTTTTTAAAGAAGCTCTCATCCTCCTGGAGCCTTTCCAATACCCACTCTTTGTTTTTATGAAGCAATGTTTGAAATGAGTTAGGCATAGCTATAGTAAGGTTATTGAAGTATGAGTTAAGAAATCAGAGCCTGTTAGTGGCTTGTAAAAGTACTTACATCTTTAATGTTAACAAGCTGAACCTTTATATGGCGGTGCTGGGCAGTATCTTTAAAATCATGTATAATCTCAAGTACATCATGGTCTATGTGTGCAGACTGCGATCCATCAATTATTACTATTGCATGATCGGGTATGCTATTGAGGGTGGCAAGTATGTTTCCTTTATTTAAAAAGCTTACCTCTTGAGAGAGTACAATTTTAAAAATATCACCGTTAGCACTGGTTTCTTTCTGGTAATAATACGATGATCTGTAGTTGTTACGTAAAATATAAAATATAGAAAATACCATTCCTACAGCTATGCCTTTTAAAAGGTCTGAAAACAAAATAGCTGTTATTGTTACTATAAAAGGCAGGAATTGTTCCCACCCTAAACTGTACATGTGCTTGTAAAGGGCAATTTTAGAGAGTTTATAACCAACTACCAAAAGTATAGCTGCCAGGCAGGCTAAAGGTATTTTATTAAGCCATGCAGGTATAAGCAGGATACAAGCCAGTAAAAAGAGGCCGTGCACAATAGCTGCTACCTTGGTGCGGGCACCGGAATTGATATTAGCAGAGCTGCGCACTATAACTGCGGTTACAGGCAGGCCACCAAGTAAGCCAGAGGTTATGTTGCCGATGCCTTGCGCTACAAGTTCGCGACTGGCTGGTGTATTTCGTTTGTAGGGGTCCAGTTTATCGGTAGCCTCTATGCTTAAAAGCGACTCCAAGCTGGCCACTACTGCTATTGTAGCAGCGGTAATGTAAATGGGATAGTTATTAATTTTTGTAAAATCCGGAAAAGTAAGCTGTTTGCTAAGTGCTTCGAGGCTGTTTATTATTGGTAATGATACCAGGTGGTTTCCACTTAACCCTAGTTCGGGTAAAGTAATTATAAACAATTCATTGATCAGTACACCTGTAATCACCACTAATAAAGGTGCTGGAAGCTGTTTTAATACAGGAATGCGCCTTATAAAAGGCTTATCCCAAAGGATGAGCAGTGTCAGCGAAAATATAGAAATAAGTACTGCACCCAGGTGAGGCTTCATAAAGGCATAAATAAGTTCTGTAGCCGTATTTCCACCTCCCTGTAGTACATCGGCCTGTACCTTTAAATTAGAGTTAAAAAAGCTAAAATCGCCAAAGCTTTCATCACCTTCAAAATTAAAATCATACCCCAGCGCATGGGGTATTTGCTTTAAGATAAGCAACAGGCCAATGGCGGCCAGCATTCCTTTTATTACGCTGGATGGAAAGTAATACCCGATTATGCCAGCCTTGGCTATGCCAAGTATAACCTGGAACAAGCCTGCAATTACAACTGCCAGCAAAAAGGCTTGAAAAGAGCCTAGTTCTATAATAGATGTAGCAACAATAACCGTAAGCCCAGCTGCTGGACCACTTACGCTAAGTTGCGACCCACTAGCCGCGGCTACCACCAGGCCTCCTACAATACCGGCAATAATACCAGAAAATAAAGGGGCGCCAGATGCTAAAGCTATTCCTAAACAAAGAGGTAAAGCTACCAGAAAAACTACTAGCCCAGCTGGTACATCATACTTTAAGTTATCCTTAAGACTTAACGAAGCCTTTTGCCTGGCGCGGGTGCCTTCTTGAAGCTGCATGTTCAGAGAGTAATATAAACACAACTAGTTAGCATAAAGTAACATAGCCTTGTATTTTAAACAAATGTAACCAACTGGTACTACAATTCATAGCTTCAGTATACGTTGCAATAATGGTAAATGTAACGATGTTATTATATGTATTGCGTTATAAATTTTGTTATATTTACAGAACAATTGCCTTTACTTTTATGCCAGTACGTAAAATATTAAAAGAACATGACCTTAGGCTTACCTCTCCCCGTGAGGAAGTGCTCCGGTTGTTTTTGTCAAGGTCCTTTGCTTTGTCTCACTCTGACATAGAAAGTGAGGTAAGTGCAACCATTGACCGTGTAACGGTGTACCGTACGTTAAAAACATTTGTAGATAAAGGAATACTTCACAAAGTGCTGGATGATACCGGCGCAGCCAAATATGCACTGTGCTCTACACACTGTACCACGCACGATCATAAGCATGAACATGTGCATTTCAAGTGCCTGGAGTGCGGAAATACCCAATGCGTGGAAGATGTACAGGTACCCTCAGTAAGTTTGCCCGAAGGTTTTAGTTTTGTGGAGTCTAACCTGTTGGTACAGGGCGTTTGTAAAGCCTGTAACCTTATACAAAAGTAACCTCAGCCGTTAAGGCTGAGGTTTATTAATTTATCCGAATAATGAACCACTTTGAGCAGGCGGTACTATTTTTAAGTGTTTGTACGCCAGTTCGGTTGCTTCGCGGCCCCGCGAAGTACGTTTCAGATATCCTTCCTGGATCAGGAAAGGCTCATATACTTCCTCAATCGTTTCGGCCTCTTCTCCACAGGCTGTTGCAATAGTAGAAATGCCTACCGGCCCTCCTTTAAACTTATCAATAATGGTGTAGAGAATACGGTTGTCCATCTCGTCCAGGCCATTCTGATCCACATCAAGTGCGTTCAAGGCGATACGTGCTATTTCAAGGTCTATTGTGCCATTGCCTTTTACCTGGGCAAAGTCGCGGGTACGGCGCAGCAGGTTGTTGGCAATGCGGGGCGTACCCCTGCTCCGGCGTGCAATTTCAAAGGCAGCCTCTTCTACAATAGGAGTGTTAAGAATAGCCGAAGATCTTAAAATAATGCTGGTAAGTAATTTAGCATCGTAATACTCCAGGCGGGAGTTGATGCCAAAGCGCGCTCTTAGTGGCGAAGTAAGTAAGCCAGAACGTGTTGTAGCTCCTATCAGCGTAAAAGGATTAAGGCCTATTTGTACGGTACGGGCGTTAGGGCCGGCATCCAATACAATGTCAATTTTGTAATCCTCCATGGCTGAGTAAAGGTACTCCTCAACTATTGGGTTAAGCCGATGTATTTCATCAATAAAAAGCACATCGTTAGTTTCCAGGTTGGTGAGCAAACCAGCCAGGTCGCTGGGTTTATCCAATACCGGTCCGGAAGTAATTTTTAAGGATGAGCCCAACTCGTTGGCAATAATATGCGACAGAGTAGTTTTGCCCAGGCCGGGAGGGCCGTGCAGAAGAACATGGTCTAGGGCTTCTCCTCGCTTGGCAGCAGCAGATACAAATATCTTAAGGTTTTCAACCACTTTGTGCTGGCCGGTAAAATCAGAGAACGATAAAGGGCGTAAGGCTCTTTCAATCTCCTTATCTGTATTAGAGAAATGAGCATTATCGCCTTTTAAATAATTTTCGCGCATGGGTATAATTGTTGAGTTGATAAGCCCCTTAAAGGAGTTATGCTTTGCAAGAATACATAAATACAGCTTATCCTGAAATATAGCGCAGCATTATATAATTTGTTAAAGCACAAAGCACTCCACTACCTTGTATTGAGGGCTAAAAAAGGCTTGTTTTAATATAATATTAACAAAATTTAGAAGGTAAAAAATCCTTTGTTAACCCATAATTTCCTGCTCATTGGCAAACTCTAATGCCTCAGAAAAGGTTTGGATTTATAATTATACTGAATATGGCATACCTTTGCGCTTTAAATGCAAAATAATGAGTAATAGAGTTAAAAATATAGTTTACGGCTTCTCTTTGCTGTTGCTAATGTATGTAGTGCACCTATGGCGTGAGCACCGCGATAGCAAAGTTGCTGCTGAAGCAGCGGCTCAAACATCAATGCTTATTGAAGGCAGCACGATGGGTACAACCTACCACATCCGGTACATAGACGATCAGCATCGCGATTTTAAACAAGCTGTAGATTCGGTATTAGTGGCCTTTAATCAATCCATGTCTACCTACATTCCTGACTCTGAAATATCTGAATTTAACCGGCAAGATAGCCTCCGGTATCGGAGCCAGTTCTTTTACCCTGTTGTAGAAAAAAGCCGTGAGATCTTTGAGCGCACCAGTGGTGCTTTTGATCCTACAGTTGGGCCTTTGGTAAATGCCTGGGGGTTTGGTCCAGATCGTAGCCGTAACCCCAGCCAGCAAGTAGTAGACTCACTCCTGCAGTTGGTTAACTATGATCTTATAGAATTTAATCGTGAGCGGATAAAGAAGGCAAAGCCCGGTGTTATGCTGGATTTTAGTGCTATAGCTAAAGGTTATGGAGTTGATGTGGTAGCCCGCTACCTGGAGCAGCAAAAAATTAGGAATTATATGGTAGAAATCGGGGGAGAAATTATGTGCAAGGGTATTAATGCAGAGGGTAGCCTTTGGCGCATAGGTATAGATAACCCTAACATGGAGCAGGAAAGAGACAGGCCTCTGCAAGCCATTGTGCGTCTTGATAACCGAGCCCTTGCTACTTCTGGTAATTATCGTAACTATTATGTGGTAGATGGTAAAAAGTACTCGCATACCATAAGCCCTGTAACAGGCAAGCCTGTGCAGCATAACTTGCTTAGTGCTTCGGTTTTTGCTGAAGACTGTATGACAGCCGATGCCTATGCAACAGCCTTTATGGTAATGGGTACAGAAAAGGCTATTGATGTTGCCCAAAAGTGGGGCTTGGATATTTACCTTATCTATGGCGATGGCCAAGGTGGTTTTAAAACCTATACTTCGCCCGGTATAACCGGTTATTTTGATGCAGTGCAGTAGCCCTCAAAAATAATTTTGAAATTATTTTTGAGAACTTTTGGAAATACTGAAATAGCGCTTACATTTGCACTCCCAATTACAAGGTTTACGAGGGAGTTTAGCTCAGTTGGTTCAGAGCAT
>FPIC01021835.1_pt1 | contig 46397 bp, 43 predicted proteins | sample 1504481 | NCBI WGS metagenome assembly FPIC01 (sample SAMEA4475357, study PRJEB15587) | soil metagenome | biome: Soil; feature: Field | place: India | collected 2015-03-11 | depth 0 m
AGTTTCAATACTTTTAGTTAACATTATCTAGCGAATATGCGGGGGTGTTTTAATTGCAAGAGCTTTTAAATGGGATATTTGCACTGAGTATAGGTAATGTTGTCATGATAGGAGTAGGGGCTTTTCTAATATATATTGCTATCTCCAAAGAGTATGAACCAGCACTACTGATTCCCATAGGTTTTTCTACAATATTGGTAAATATTCCTTTCTCTTCCGCTATTGACCAATGGATGGGCGGAGTTTTACATCGTGGTGTTCTGAGCATATTCTTTGACATAGGTATTATAACAGAAATTTTTCCACTTTTGATATTTATTGCAGTAGGTGCAATGATTGATTTTGGACCTTTGCTTGAACATCCTATAATGTTCCTTTTTGGAGCGGCTGCTCAGTTTGGTATATTTGCAACGATGGTTGTTGCAACGCTTTTGGGTTTTGATATAAAGCAGGCAGCTTCCATAGGTATAATTGGTTCCGCGGACGGCCCAACTTCAATTTACGTCGCGGGAAGATTCGCAAAAGACTTGCTTGGTCCGATTTCGGTGGCAGCCTATTCTTACATGTCGCTTGTTCCAATAATACAGCCACCGGTTATAAAAGCACTCACTACCAGGGAAGAAAGAAGAATAAAAATGGCCCCGAAGAGTTTAAAAGTGAATAAAACCGCCAGGATTATTTTTCCTATTTTAGTTACCATTATTGCAAGCTTAATTGCTCCAAGTGCAGCTGCACTGATAGGTTTTTTAATGTTTGGAAATCTTTTAAGAGAGTGCGGAGTGTTAAACTCAATTTCAAAAACTGCTCAAACAGAACTTGCCAATATCGTTACTATTCTTTTAGGGTTGTCTATAGGTTCAACAATGACAGCTGATAAGTTCCTACAACCTAGAACACTTTACATACTGCTTTTGGGTGTTGTCGCTTTTGTTTTTGATACCGCTGGTGGTGTATTATTTGCAAAGTTCCTAAATCTCTTTCTTAGGAATAAAATCAACCCGATGCTCGGAGCGGCTGGAATTTCTGCGTTCCCGATGTCTGCACGAGTTATTCATCAGTTGGGTAGAAAAGAGGATCCGACAAATTACTTGTTAATGTACGCTGTTGGAGCAAATGTTGCTGGTCAAATAGGTTCAGTGCTTGCTGGTGGAATACTCATAGCACTCGTAGGGAATTTGTAAAATGTTGACGGAGATGAGAGTATGTCGAATGTAAACTTCTTGCTAGCGTTAAAAATAGGTATCACTGGATATTTAGTGCTGATAGGTATACTTTTTTTGTTCTACATTTTGCTAACAGGTTTTGTGAAGTTTTTTACTAGGAGTGATAGTAATGGCTCGAAAAAAGGTGAAGGAAAATCTTCAGAATGAGATCAAAAATATGTTCTTTCTTTTTAGTGAAAATCTACTGCGTATAACCACGAACAGAGAGACTAGTCTCAAAAAAAAGGACTTCGAGCAATTGCTTAAGATAGTTGTTGATAATCTCAGCTTTGTTCATAGCGGAAGTGTTTTATGGCTAGATAAAGATGGGACATATTTCTATTTGGCGGTTTACAACCACGATTACGGCATTTTGAAGAACATTAAATTTACTCCGAAAGAGATGGTTATGAGAAGATTCAAGCACGCGTATGTAATTAAACGAAGAAGTGTTGATTTAATCAAAGAACTTGCAAGAAAACTGAACGAAGATGAGGAGCTTATTCAACAAAAAGCACAAAGTATTGATAACATAAAGGCTTTTATCTCTATCCCAATAAGATCACAAAGGAAGGTGGTAGGTTTCTTCAATTTGGATACTTGTGAACATGAAAATATATTCGAAGAAGTTGAGTTTCAAAGCGTAGCCGAGGCAATGGGAAACTTGCTTTCCACCGTTGTTGAAAAGTTTGAGCTAATAGAGGCTATAAAAGCAGAGAATGCAGAGATTGACAGGGTTAACCTTTTTGATAAGTTAACTTACCTACCTAATTTGAAGAATATAGCTATTTACTTCGATAAGTATTCTGAAATAACGAAACGAATTCCGGTTAAGTTGTATATAATGCTCCTGGATATAAAGGAATTTGAGAAGATAAACAAAGTCTATGGATATGAATTCGGTGATGATTTGTTAGTTAAACTATCGAAAGTTATTACAAAATCGTGCAGAAAAAGTGATGTAATTGGTAGAACCAACAGTGATGAATTTGTGATACTCACCCTTTCAAAAGAAAATCCTTTAGCGTTAATGAAAAGACTCGAAGAAAAGATTTCAAACTTCTCTTCAAAATTAGGAATTAGCTTAGAAGTTCAAATAAGCATAGCTGAATATGGAACAGATGGAAAAGACTTGAACACACTTATCTCAAAAGCTCAAGAAAAGCTTTACCAAAACCGTGTTTTTGCTGCATACTAGCATAAAAGGGCGATTTTAATCTTAAACCGGAGGTGAAATAATGGGTAAAAGGGATGACATAAACAAAGAACAGCAAAACCAACAAACCGCAAGAAATTCTGAGCATTTTGAACATTACTACGTTGAAGAACCACAAACTCCTTTAAAAGTTAGAGAAGTCCAGCTTAAGCTGAAAAACGGGCACATCTATTCGTTTAAAAGTCCTTCAGGAGTTTACTCTTTTGGAGATGTTGACAAAGCTACACAGATACTTGTCAATCATCATGCTCCAGTCAGTGGGAAGGTTTTAGACATAGGTTGTGGATATGGTGTAATAGGCATCGTTCTGAAAAAAGAAAATCCCAGCATCGAAATTTTCATGTCTGACATCAACAAAAGAGCTGTTGAATTCGCAAAAATAAACGCAAAAGACAACAATATCGATGCTGACATAAGACAAGGGAACCTATATGAACCTTGGGAAGGAATGATTTTTGACCATATTATCGCTAATCCGCCAATTGTTGCTGGTAAGAAAGTGTGGATGGATTTAATTACCGGAGCTTACGAACACCTAAAGCTTGGAGGAACACTCCAGTTAGTCGCGTATCACAATAAAGGTGGAGAAAGGATAAGGAACTTCATGAAAGAAGTTTTTGGCAACGCCAAGGATATCTGGAAAGAGGGCGGTATTCGAATTTATCTATCCCGAAAAGAATAAATTTAGATATTAAAGGTAAGCGAGTGAATAAGTGTGCTTATAGAATTAAAGAAGGTTTCTGTTATTTTTGAAGAGAAAACAGATGTTGAAAAAGTGGCACTTAAAGACATAAATCTATCTTTTTCAACAGATGAGAGCATCTTGCTTATTGGTAATACAGGCTCCGGAAAGACAACGCTTATATATTTGCTGGACTTGCTTATAAAGCCTTCTAAGGGCTTTTTACTTTACGACGGTAAGGACCCTTTCTTTTACCCATACGAGTTCCGTAAAAGATTTGGAGTGGCTTTCCAGATACCGGAAAGACAGTTTTTTAGCGAAACTGTTGAAGAAGAAATTACTTACGCTGCAAAGAACTTTGGTGTTCCATTCTCCCAGGAAGATATTGAGAAAGTGCTTGAACTTGTGGGGTTAAGAAAAAATATACTTAAGCAATCTCCTTTCAAGTTATCTGGTGGCGAGCAGAGGAAGGTAGCAATAGCATCCATTTTGTTACATAAACCGGAATTCCTTATCTTTGATGAACCAACTGCCGGATTAGACTTGAAAGGTGTCCTTTCGGTTAGAGAAATTCTTAAGAAATTCAAAAACAGTGGCAAGGGTTTTCTTGTTGCAACTCATGAACCAGAGTTATTTGAAGATTTGTGCGATAGAAAAATAGTCTTGAAAAGCGGTGCTATTTTGGAAGATGTGCGGTCATCAGTAGCCCGCACTTAAAAGGGCGGGTGGTGCGTTTGGTATTTGAGTATAAAGGTATAGATCGAAGTGGAAAAAAGCTTAAAGGAATTGTTCAAGCGGATAGTATAAAAGAAGCATTGGACAAACTTAAGGAACAAGGTATTTTGGTCACCGATATTGTGGAAAAAAGTGAAAAAAGGGCATCTGTAAAAACGTCCGCAGGGCCTGTCTCACCTGGACGCAATGTAGCTAAAAAAAGAACAGTTTTCCAAGTGAAGCTGAAAGATATTGTTCTTTTCGCAAGACAGTTGGAAACAATGATAAGTGCAGGTTTGAGACTTGTTGATGCGATAATGACACTTTCAGAACAAGAAGTGTTCTCAAAAAAATTCAGAAATATACTTAGAGAAGTCGCAGCGGACATGAAAGGAGGTATGTCCTTTTCCGACGCGCTTGAAAGACAAGGAGTGTTTGACTCTATCTTTATAAACATGGTGCGTGCAGGTGAAGAAGGCGGTGTATTAGATGTTACTATGAAAAAAATCGCAAATTATTACGAAGGAATGAACAGATTAAGAGAACAAGTAAAATCATCCATGGCGTATCCAATGTTTATCTTAGGTTTTGCTGTAGCCGTCGTTATTGTGATTTCTGTTTTCATTTTGCCTAAGCTTATCTCTGTCTTTGGTACAACGCCCCAAGGAGGGGTTTTAGGGATGCTTATGAAATTGAACTACATCTTCACCAAAAAATGGTACATATTGTTGCCTGTTGTTGTAATAATCGGTGTTGGATTGAAATTCTTCCTAGATACAGTATACGGTGCGTATTTGAAAGAATTCATAGGAGGATTAATTCCTCCGATAAGAAAGCTGAGGCTCAAGATGGCTAACGAAAGATTTACAAGAACACTCGGAGTTCTCATCGGAAGTGGAGTTCCAATGGTTAATGCGTTAGATATGGCTGCTAAGGCTTCTAATAATCCGAGGTTTATGGCAATAATATCCAAGGTTATTGAAGAAGTCAAAGCAGGAAGTAACTTAAAAGATAGTCTGAAGCGAACAGGCATCTTTCCACAAATTGTGTACGAAATGGTTGGGACCGGTGAACAAACAGGTAAACTCGATGTTGTCATGGAAAAGGTCGCCGATTTCTATGAGGAAGAAATACTGGCTGATACAAAGAAGCTCGTTAGTCTTATCGAGCCAATGATGATTGCGTTTGTTGGTTTGTTTATTGCTTTCATCGCTTTTACAATGTACTCAACGATATTCCAAATGCAAAGCCAGTTTGGGCGATAAATACTTCAAAATCATGCGAGGGTGACTAAGTTTGAACATCATTGAACTGATGGTCGTACTGCTTATTCTAGGGTTTGTTTTTGTTGCTTTTTCAACAAGCCTTATGAAAATAGCCAATATTGATTTAACAAAAGAGTATGTAGAAACGGCTGTTTATGCAGGTTTATGGAAATCTCAACTGTACAAAGATTACAAAAGCAACAATTACTGTCGAATTGTCACGGTAGATATGGTAGAGTTTTACAAAGCTTCTGAAAGTTGTCTTTCAGGTCTTGTGGTTAACTCTTTCAGATGGGTAAAAGGTGGGACATACTCAGGAGTAGCGGTTGAACCTATCCTTTTCAAAGTTTCAGGAGGTGAAAAATAATTTGGGCATATTTTTGTACAGAGTGGTAACATACAGCCTAAACGATGGACAAATCAACACAACGATTGCAAAATACCGTGTGGGAAAGCTGAAAATAAAAAACTATTATCCTCAGTTTGTTCTTGCTGATCCTGAAGACATAACGGTAATAAACATACCGTGGGATATTGTACAAATGACATTCTTAGAGTTACCACCTACCAAAAAAGAAAGGGATCGCATAAGGGCTGCTGAGTTAGAAATCAGGCGAATTTACAATCTCAGTGAAGATCTAGTCGTATCTTGCGTACCTTCGGCTTTCGGTAAGTGTCTTGTATTCTTTTTGAAAAAATCTGATTTCTTCAGATTCCTTAGTTCATACAATATCGATTTTATACCCGACGTGGCTTATCCAAACATTCTTGCCGAACTCTTGATAGTAAAAAAACTCCCTGGAAGATGGGTTTACATTGTGCTTAGCGAGCACACTTCAGGTATTGTAATTATGAACGGTGAGAATATTCTGAACGTAAGAATGATTGATTTATCTTTGAACGAGATTAATCATATTGTCAAAGAGGAGACAGGTTTTGAAATCTTCGAGATAGAGAACAGTGGTAATGAAGAACTGATAGGACAAGCGAAAAAGATAGTTGATAGCATAACCTATGACATACTGGGAATAGTAGGTAGGGAAGTAATAATCTCGATTAACACGACGGAACAAGAAAAACTTAGCATAGAAATGATCGATGGTATCTCCTTGGTATGTCGTTCGAGTATTATCAAGGAAGCCATTTTATCTACCGAGTCTGATATCAAATCAAAACTTTCCGAGGCAATACTTACAGTCCTCCCACATCCACAACTAAGCTTGGCAGACCTCGGGCTACTATACAGGGGGGGATTAGAGCTTGGAAAAGTTAAATCTATCACCTGGTAAGAAAAGGGTTTTGAAACTTACTACATTTTTAATGCTCTTGTTTATATCGATATTGCCTTCCATTTCCTTACTATCGTTATCATATTTCATAATGGAACAAAAAATTTCAAAGTTGTTGATAAGATATCCGGAGGTTTTCAACAATCTTACGACCACTGACTTGAGAAATATCGATGCTCAAATAGATAACCTACTTTCTTCTTTGAAGGCTAAGGAATCGCAGTTGAAAAGTGCAAGCGAGGAAATTAAGAATTATATAATAGAAGCTTATAAGAATACATATTTTTTGCATAGCTTTCTCAAATACACATCCACAAACACTAACAGCTATTTTCTAACAAACGTTATTTATGATGGTCAAAGGTTCTACGTAGATTTTTATGAATACGGAACTGAAACACAAATTAGTACTTCTGTTATTTATAACGACCTGGCACGGTTTTATAAGGATGTGCTTGTATCTTTACTAGAGCAAAGAAATTTTTTGGGAGACATGAAATATTTCCACTACATTTGGGAGGGTAGGATAAGATAATGATTCTGATACCAAGAAAAGGCGCGATGATAATTTTGTTTGTTACGTTGATAGTATCAACTCTTGGTAGTCTTCTTTATTTTTCCGGTAAAACATACACTTATGTCTCAAAACTTGAGCAAAAATTTATCGAAGTGAGAAGTGTATCCAGGAATATAGCTCAGCTTGAAACACAACTCAAACAATTAGAGAATGTTAGAGCTTCTGTTTACAGCGTTCAAAGTACCTTTGCCAAAAATGAAATGACTCCAGAACAAGTGAAGGAAAAATTATACGAAGTTCTTTCGAGTGGGCTCCTTATAACTGATTACATCGTTATAAAAGCCTCTTTAAGCGAACCTATAGTATTTAAAAAACTTTCAGTGAAATATACGATGATAATTCGCGGTTCTGAATAAAATTTGATATAAAATGAAAGTGGTGAGAATCAATGGCACTGAACAGAAGAACTGTTATTCTTTTAATAATAGCGATAGTTATATGGGCTGCTGCTATAGTTGTTCTGTATATAAATTATGGTCCAAAAAAAACACCAACATCAACGGCAGGTACAACTCCAGCTCAGACTACAAATGAACAAGCATCGCAACCTGGGAGTATTAATGTACACAATACTACAACTTCTACTGGTCAAGGTTCTACTAACGTATCTGGATCAACATCAATTGGAGCAACTACAGTTGCTAATTTATCCAGTTTTAGTATTACAGAACTAGCTTCAATAGCGGAATCTAAGGTAATTATCAAGAACGTTTTTGAACCGTATTTTGTTGATTTAGTAAGTTTGCTTGAAGGTGTTTCAGGAACCTTGGAATCACAAGATTCATCAACATTTATAGAAGATATTACTTCTGATAATACACAATATCACGGATACTTAGAAATCAGAGATGGAGGTGTAAGAACAACGAAGGTGTATCTCACATTAAATGGAGAAACAAAAGCTTGGTTGAGTGAGGAGCTAATCGATGGGAAATACAAAGTCATCTACGTAAGTAGTAAATTCTTGGTTGTTTTGGATACTTCGGATGGAAGGATAAAGAAAATATCAGTAATGCAGAAATAACGGTTAATTAAACAGGGGGGAATGCTTTTGAAAAGCACAAATTTGCTCAAATTTTTTGGCTTTATCATGTTTCTTTTAGCTTTTACAAGTTCATTTGCAGAATTGATCGACCTGACTTACGTTAAGACGTCGAGTGAGATAGTAATTATAGTATCTTTTACAAAGACTCCTACGGTTCAATACTATTCGAGAAATGGTAGCAAGACTGTTCATTTCTTCGTTGTAAATGACACATGTGTTAGTCCTATTTACCTCCCTATAAATGCTGAAAGTGTGGATGCCGTTCAGGTTATACCATTCCGTGACGCCGCGAATCTATTTGTCTACACGCTCACACCTGTGAGCGCCACATATAATGTCACAGGTTCTAGATTATATATTAGGTTGCCTTTGAGCACCTCTGCAAAGCGTATGACTGCAAATTTTACAAGTCTAAAAAGCGAAGTTGTTTTTAAAGACTTAGCTGACTTCTTTGGAATAAATCTTGTTTTATACGATAGCGCGAAAGGGAAACTCGTAAATACAAGAGTGAACAATTCTACTATCGAACAGATATTGAGAAATCTCTTAACATTAACCGGCTTATCTTATGCTTATTCAGAAGACCAGACCTTGTACATAGGTTCCCAAGAGGACATCGAAAAGACATTCGCACTGAACTTCCAGATACCTGGTGGAAAGGTGTCTGTTGAAGAGCTGAGCAAATTATTCATGGATAGTATCTACGCGCTACCACTTTCCGATAAGTCAAAATTATTTACTTATGGAGGTTCTAATGAATACAAGATTTTAGCATCTGCTATAGGCCTAGCCGCAAGAGAAGCTGCTAAGAAGATGGAACCAAAACCAACATGGTATTATTTCAGTTACACAGCTGACGAGAAAGAACTTGAGGGATTCTTAGAGAAGCTTAAGAAGATTTATGACTTCGATTTTGTTCTTCTACCAGAGATCAAACAGTTAGCTCTTAACGGAGCTGACTACGAGAAAGTGTGGGAATTAGTGAAAACTTTGAAACCTGCACAGAAACCTGCGATTGAGACACAATATAGGACATTTACTACAGAATATCCTCAACGTGTTGCGGAATTTCTCAAACAGCTTTACAAGGATATTAATGTCGAAGTTATAGGTGATAAACTTTATGTTTCCACAGATTATGAAAATGTAGTAAAGAAACTTCTTGAAGACCCTGTTATTGCACGTCCTTGGAGAGTCATGTTTTCCGATACATCGGAAGACACTGTCAAAACGGCTTTAAGCTATTTGGATATAGCTGAGCCAAATTATATTGTGAAGTCATACGATAACACAGTTTACGTGACACTCTTTGTTAATGAGAAGAAATACAAAGAATTTCTTGACCTAGTAAACACTATGAGTTTTACAACAGCGACTGTTAAAGTCGATGAAGCTTTTTTGAAATCATTTAATGTAGCTGTTGTTCAGACCTTTTCTGATGGTTCTAGGTTAGTAAAAGGGAAAATAAAAGAAATAGAGAGGCTGAAGAAAGCAATCGAAGAAAGCATCACGAATGTTGTTATAAAAGCCGAACCATCTGATCCTTCAAAAGATGTGATATCTAAGGTTCTTGGTTATCCAGTTGACATTACAACAGATGGTTATTGGATAATAACTGTACCGAAGCAAGAATCTTCAACGATTCAGGAGAAATTTAAGAATATCAGAGAAAACTTTGGCAAAAGTATAATTACGCTGAGCGGTAGATACGATGAAGACGCAGTGGAGATTGCTAAAAAAATTTACGGTGTTGAAATATACACGTTGTCAGATAAATTAATTATCTACGGAACCCAATCCCAAAATGCAAAGCAATTTTTGGAAAAGCTAACAGTTGAAAATTTCATAGTTCCCGTCCAAATTTCGCTTTCAAATGTACATATCGACTATGTCAGGAAAGTTTACAATGTTGAAGTTATCTACTTCCCAGAAATGAATAAAGCCGTAGTCTTCGGACCTATCGAACCTGCTTTAAGAGCAGCCGCGTATTTGAAATCGCTTAACATGCAGTCAGATTTGGAATCGCTAAAACTTTCCAGTTCTTTGAAAAAAGAAGATTTAGAAAAACTGAGCTCGCTCCTTGAACTAAATGTAAAGGTAGAAGTTATCGGAGATACCGCTTATCTAAAAGGAATTAAGAACGATATTGAGAAACTAGTTAAAGAAATCAACAAGTTGATTCTGTCACCGGAAATGACTTACGATGTTATTAGTTATGATGAAAGCTTGGATGAAATCTTAAGGAAAATATACAACGTGCAAACTTACAAAATAAAATCTGGATACATAATTTACGGAACAAAAGAACAAATCCAAAATGTAAAGGCGTTTTTAGGACAGGTCAAGTTAGAGGAAATCAGAATTCTCAACACGCAGATTGAAGAAGCTTACTTAGGAATAATAAGAGACATCTACGATAGCTCAGTTAGATATTACAAAATAGGGGATAAGGTATACTTAATTGGTAAAAAAGAAAGCCTCGACAAGATAGCGGAAGAAGTAAGTGTCTTTGAAAAAGAAAAAGGTTCTTTAGCAATAGAAACTTTCAGGTTAGGTAACAACGTGAAACTTGAAGATGTAACAAAACTTCGTGACTTATTGAGTTTGAAGGTAGAAGCTATACAGATTGGGGATGCGCTGTACTTAAAAGGTAAACAAGATGAGATTGCTAAGTTAAAATCAGAGATAGAAAAACTTACCCAATCACCCGAGGTTAAATATGAATTAATTAACTATGACGAAGTTCTGGATAGTGTTGTAAAGGAACTTTATGGGGTAAAGACTTACAAAGTAAAATCCGGATACATAGTCTACGGAACACATGAGCAACTTGCAAGTGTAAAATCTTTCGTAAGTGGTTTTTCTACGCAACTTGAGGTTAGGACTTTAACAACAAAACTCGAAGCAAGAGATATTGAAACAATCATTTCTGTTTATGATCCAAATGTAAAACATTACAAAATCGGTGATAAAGTTTATCTGGTTGGCAAGAAAGAAAGCTTAGATAAGATAGAAAAAGAAATATCGCAGTTCGATGCGCAGAGTGAATATAACATCATAGATGGTAAGTTGCTTATCGAAGTTACAAATAAGAACTTAGCAGAACTTGTAATGAAAGTAAGTAATGTGTTTAAAGAACAAGTCATTTTGGTAGATGAATTAAAGACCAACGTTACCTTGAGATTGTTAGTAGCGGACTTTAGGAGCTTCGTGGAATATTTACAAACCTTCGGCGTTACTTATAAACAGACAGACGATGTTTACTTAATTTATTCCGCTGCTCCTCAACAAACAGCTTTCCAGGGACAGCAACAAACGCAACCAGTGCAACCAGAAGAAGTTATTGTGAAAGATGGGCTTATAACAATAAATGCTTCAAACAAAAACGTAACTGATATAGTGTCCCAAGTACTTTCAAAACTTGGAAAGTCTTACAAAATTGATGATGTCCAAACAAAAGTGTTCTCCGTCAGTTTGAATAATATAGACTTTGAAACATTCAAATCGGTGTTTTCAGAATGGGTTGACATTAAGGAAATCGGTAATGTGGTCTACGTTTCAAAACCTATATCTGTTAGCGAGTCGAAAGTTTCTGTTAAGAATGGCAAAATTAGTGTAAAAATAGACAATGAACCGCTTGGAAACGTTATAAAATCCGTCTTTGAAAGTTTCGGGTATCCCATTATATTCTCCAAACAAATAAACACGACGGCAACGATGTCGCTATCAGAGATAGATTTCGATACTTTCACTTCTATACTTTTGAATTACGGGATAGCGATTAAAAAATCCGGAAACGTGTATGTTGTTGACACTACACCTGAAGCCACAAAAACAAAAACAACGTATACGTTTAATGTAACGCGTGGTGCTGATAAAGTCAAAGCACTTATAGAATTCTACGGTGGTAAAGCAATGGTGAATACAGATGCCGGAATAGTAATTGCTTATGATTTAGATCCCAAAAATGTTGATGATATTAGAAACGTTATCGATAAAGTTTCCAAAGTTAGAGTTGTTTCGATCGAAACAAAAGTAGTTGACGAATCTCTTTTGAGCAGTCTGGGGTTTGATATCTCAACAATTTTGAGCTCAGCTGACTATCTATCGATTGGTACTGGAGGTCTTAGCCTGAAATTCAAAATTGTTGACTTTATGGACCTGCAAGCGCTGTGGAACAAGATAATTGACGAAGCTCAAATCCAAATCAAAACGTCAGGTAGTAATGTACAAGCTCCATACGGAACATCTGGAGGAGGAAAACTATTGGCAAACCCAAATATAATGGCAAAGAGTGGGGAACAAGCAAGAATATTTATAGGTGATTCTATACCGGTTGTAATTACTTCTGAAGGAAGGCAGACGATGAACTATTTGGAAGCCGGTATAGAATTAAGAATCACCCCGAGTATAAACCTTGATGATACGATAGACTTGGATTTATATACAACAGTTGGAAACTTTGATTATTCAGTAGTTGTAGGAGGCTTCCCGAAGCAGAACAAAAGAGAGGTCCAAACAAAGATTACACTCAAGAATGGTCAAACACTCATAATCGGTGGACTTGCCAGAGAAGAGGTTAGCAAATCGGAATGGAAAATCCCAATTCTCGGAGACTTACCCATAATCGGTTGGCTTTTCAAAGGTGTACAAGAGAAAACCGAACAGAGAAACATAGTGATATTCTTAACAGCCAAGATAATAGAACAGTAGCCAGTATAAGCATTTGTCGGAAAGCGCCGGACATTTGAATTGACCGGCGCTTTTTTAGTCTTTTGGGGTATTTTCGACAAGAAATTGTGGTATACTAAGAATAGTTAGTTTTTCAAAGTAGTTTACTCAAAGGAAAGGTGAGTAAAATGAACAGAAGACCTGTGGTTGCTGGAAAATTTTATCCTGGAACTCCAAATCAATTGACAAGCATGTGTGAAGCTTTTCTGGGAAGTGAAAAACCGAAAAATCGTCTTGAAAAACCATTAGGTCTTATCTTACCGCATGCTGGGTACATATACAGCGGAAAAACCGCAGGATTGGGTATTAAAAAAGCTGTTGAATTTGGTAAGCCAAGTAACATAATCATTCTAGGTCCTAATCACACAGGTTACGGTGCTTCGGTCTCTGTTTGGAAGGAAGGTGAGTGGTTCGTTCCAAATGGAAGTGTTAGGGTAAACTCTATAATAGCTGAGGAAATAATAGACGGAAAAATAATTGAAGAAGACGAAAGTGCCCATTTGTACGAGCACTCTATAGAAGTTCAACTACCGTTATTAATACACGCATTTGGTGAATTTCAAATAGTTCCCATCTGTATGATGGAGCAACGACTCACTAAGGCCCGCTTTATTGCTGAAAGGATAAGAAAAATTCTTGAGAAATATCCAGATACATTAGTTGTTGCTTCTTCTGATTTCAACCATTATGATCCACATGAATTAACCATGAAAAAAGATGAGATTGCTATTACGAGAATAATTAGTAACGATTTGGAGGGTCTTTACGAAGATTTGAAAAAATACGACATAACCATGTGCGGTCCTGGACCTGTTGCGGTTGTTAGAAGTTTGTTTGAAAACGCCGAACTCGTATATCACACTACGAGTGCGGAGTTTTCGCAGGACTTTTCTTACACTGTTGGATATGCTTCTTTCATTTTGTGGTAAGAGTTCAAGAATAAAAAAGCCCAGAGCTCAGCTCTGGGCTTTTTGATTTTTAATCTTTTTCCCTCTTTACTTTTTCTTCAAGCTTTTTAGCTGCAAGTTCTGCTGCTAATTTTGCTTTTTCAGCAGCTTTGTTCATCGCTCTAACAAGGAAGAAGACTATCAAAGCAACGATAAGAAAATCTAAAGCAGCAGAAATAACCCTTCCCCAGTAGATACCGTGCCACTGAATTTCCTCAATTTTTCCAAGGTGCATCTTAGTGAGCACAGGTTGCAAAATGGCAGGAGTGATCAGATCATTTACAAGAGAGGTAACGAGTTGGTTGAGTTTGCCACCGATAATGATTGCTACAGCAAGTCCGATGACGTTGTACTGCTTTAAAAAGTCAGAAAACTCTTGGAAAACCTTTTTCATATGCCCCTTACCTCCTGATGACAAATTGAAACTTGCTCACTTTTGTTTGGAAACTTCAGAGTACTTTTCTTATCCTTCGGATTTAAGTGCCAATTCCAAAGTTTTCCAAGGTAATAAGAAGCACTTCACCCTCATTGGGTAATTCTTCACGTCGTAAAAATTCACAATAGGTCCCAAAACATTTCCGTCAAATTCTTTGCCGAGCATCATATTTTCTGCATTTTTCATGATTTGCAGAGCCTCTTCTTTTGTTTTTCCTATAATTTGTTCGATCATTACATTTGTCGATGCCTGACTTATTGCACACCCGTGTCCTTCAAATTTCACATCAGCGATTTTATCACCATCGAAAAGGAAATATAATGTGACTTCGTCCCCGCATGAGAGATTCTTACCTTCTTCGACCTTGTGTGCGTTCTCAATTTTTCCGTGGAATTTTTTAAGCTTGGAATAGTCCATTATGAATTCTGAATATATCATTCAAACCACCTCTTTATATATTTTAATCCTTCGATTAGGATATCTATATCTTCCTTCGTGTTGTAAAAATACACACTCGCTCTAACTGTGGAATTTGGGAAATCTATCTTTGAACCACGTGCTAATACACTCATCAGTGGCTGTGCGCAATGGTGTCCGCTCCTTGTTGCAACTCCAAAATTTTCATCAAGTATGTGAGATACATCATGCGGATGGATTCCTTTCACATTAAATGATACCAAAGATTTGTGGGATTCATCTATGGGTCCGTAGATTTCCACAAAATCAAGTTCTAATAATTTTTCCATCAAGTATTTCGACAGTTCTTCAACGTGCTTTTCTATTTTGTCAAATCCAATACTTTCAAGATAATCTATCGTGTATCCAAATCCAACGGCACCTGCGATATGTTGTGTTCCCGCCTCAAATTTGTACGGAAGGATATTGAAAGTAACATCCTCGAATGTAACCTTGTCTATCATCTCTCCACCGTACAGGAATGGTTCTAAACTTTCCAGTAGTTCTCTCTTCCCATAAAGGACACCAATGCCTGTTGGAGCTATCATCTTGTGACCAGAAAAGACTAAGAAATCTATATCTAGCTTTTCAACATCAATTCTTTTGTGGGGCACAAGTTGCGCACCGTCAACTATGAGAAGTGAGTCTTTGAATGTTTCCCTAATCAATTCCAATGGCATTTCTTGACCTGTAACGTTTGATTGACCGGTTATCGAAACCACTTTTGGATTTTTCAATTTCGCTTTTAGAATAGCATCCGTTGTAATGACACCTTTATCACCTGCTTCTATATATTCCACCTTGAAGCCATAAAACTTTGAAAGCCTTACCCATGGAACAAGATTTGCATGGTGTTCAACTTGAGACAAAAGAACCGTATCTTCGGAATTCAGCATACCACTTCTTACAAGTGAATTAACTAAGAAGTTTATTCCCATGGTTGTTCCACTTGTGAAAATAACTTCTTCAGTGCTTGAATTAAGGAATTTTGCTATTTTTTCTCTTGCTTGTTCATATGCAACTGTTGCCTCAGTCGCAAGCGTATGCACAGCTCTGTGGATGTTAGAGTAGTGGTAAAGGTAAAAATCCGTCATCTTTTCGATGACGGATTTGCTTTTAAGAGTACTTGCAGCATTATCCAGATAGACTAACCGTTTTCCATTTACCTCTCTTTTCAACACAGGAAAGTCTTCAAGTATTTTGAGAAACTCTTCAGCCGAGAACACTGTCGAGTGCATGCTCAACGACCCCTTCCAGATTGTATCGTTTTAGTTCATCTTTCAGTGTCTCAAAGACCCCGCGAACAATCATCTTTTGAGCGTCTTCTTTGGGTATACCTCTGCTCATCAGGTAAAAAACCATGTTCTCATCTATTGGAGAACTACTTGCCGCATGTGATGCGACGACATCGTTTTCATCAACCATGAGACTTGGTATTGCCTCAACTTTTGCTTTAAGCGACATCAAAGTGGCATGGTTACTTTGATGGGCTTCCACTTCTTTTGCACCGCTTAGAATATCCATTATACCTCTGAAAACTACCTTTGCTTCGTCTGTAAGTACGCCCTTTGCATCAACATTTCCATAGCTGTTTGGTTTATAAAATCTCATGAGGTACAGTATATCGATAACTGTTTTTTCATTACCAAGATAGTACGGGCGTACGTCGGCGTATGCATTTTCTGCGTTAACTCGCACACCAACGTACCCTACATTTATTTTACCACCAAAGTAGAAATCTTTAACCATTGTTTTTGAATCATTTTCGACGTCTATGAAAACATTTGAAATTAGCAAGTCGTCTTTAGAAGTTCCCAAATAGAGGTTGTATAGATTAAGTTTTGCGTTTCTTCTCACTTTTATTCTAAGATTACCGATGAAAAATGGACGCTCAACGATTCGGACAAAATTTAACTCTCCACTTCTTACATCAATTAGTGTGTTGTCAATTTGGCCAACGTCGTTGACAACAATCGTTGTATCGTCTTCTACAACGATATATTCTCCACTCGAAGAAAAGACATCTGCAAACAGGACAAATTTCCTGTCAGCTCCCTCGAAGTCAAGCGTCTCTAGTAAGTTCAACCCCTCGATATCCAGTGCTTCCAAGCCTTTGTATGGTAAAACATTTGGCAATGAAAGGTTCTTTAAACCTGTCCTTTTCCACATGGGGAACTTATAGGTTAGGTATTCAGAAAGTCTTCTTATTCTCCATTCATCAAGTAGATTATTCCCACTAGGTTTGAAATCATCAACCTTGTAATCTTCAGTATCTATTGTCTTTCTTTGAGGAACAATGGCTCGTAGATTTTGATGCTCCAATCTTAAGGTCTTTTCTATTTTCATAGTGTTCATACCATTCACCACCCTAATTTAACCTATCGAGGATTCAATTTCCATATCAACAAGCCTGTTCAATTCTATTGCGTATTCAAATGGAAGTTCTTGGACAACTGGTTGTATGAACCCCTTAACGATAAGTCCTTTTGCTTCCAATTCACTTAGTCCTCTGCTCATAAGATAGAAAATCTGCTCATCCTTGATTCTTCCTATCTTCGCTTCATGTCCCACATCGGAGTCTGTGTTGTAAACTTCGATTATTGGAACTGTGTCACTTTTTGATTTGTTGTCTATCATAAGACCTGTACAGCTAACACTTGCTTTTGAACCTTTTGCGCTTTCCATAATTTTGAGCAGACCTCTGTAGAAAGACCAGCCCCCACCAATGCTTATACTTCTTGCATCTACCGTAGAACGTGTATTCTTTCCTATGTGAATTACCTTTGAACCAGTATCAATATGTTGTCCAGGTCCTGCAAACGAAATTGAGACATTTTCAGAAACGGAATTGTCACCTTTGAGTATTGTTGCAGGGTAAACCATCGTTTTGTAACTACCAAACGAACCTGATACCCAAGTCATAACTGCATCGTCTTCCGCTATTGCACGTTTGATTTCAAGGTTGAACATGTTCTTGCTCCAGTTTTGCATTGTTAAGTATTTCATCTTTGCTCCTTTTTTGACGTACACTTCGACCGTTCCGACGTGCAAATTTACAACATCATATTTTGGGGCCGTACAGCCTTCTATATAAGTTACCTCGCTACCTTCATCAGCAATTATAACCGTGTGTTCAAATTGCCCACCACCGGGGTTACCAAAAAGGAAGTAAGACTGCAAAGGCAGAGGAACCTTTACACCTTTCGGAACGTAGAGAAAAGTTCCACCGCTCCAGAGTGCTCCGTGGAGTGCAGCGTATTTGTTATCCGTTGGAGGAACGAGTTTCATGAAGTATTCTTTGACAAGGTCAGGATATTCCCTAACAGCGGTTTCAATGTCTGTGAATATAACTCCAAGTTTTTTCAATTCTTCTTTGATGTTTTTATATATCATCTCAGAATCAAATTGAGCACCGACTCCTGCTAAGTATTTCCTCTCTGCTTCCGGTATACCAAGTTTGTCGAACGCTTGTTTGATTTCTTCAGGTACTTCTTCCCATGTAGTTGTTTTTTTAGCATTGGGTTTTACATATGGAACTATCTTTGATAAGTCCAATTCTTCACGGCTAACACCCCAGTCAGGTTCGTGCCATTTTTCGAAAATCTCAAAAGATTTAATCCTATGTTCAGTCATCCAAGCAGGTTCGTTTTTTGCTTCTGATATTTCATATATGAGCTTTTTATTCAATCCTGCTGGCAGTTTTATCGCTGGTTTGACATTTACTTTTATTTCAAAATCTTCGCGCTTTTTTAGTTCATACAAAAGTTCATGGAGGTCGCTCATCATTATCCCCCCTTATTTGGATGAATTGGCATCAGCTGAGCCATTTACTATCGCGTATCCCGTTTCTTCTACCTCGTATGCAAGTGATTTATCACCTGTCAATGCTATCTTACCATCGACATACACATGAACCTTATCCACATCCAAATAATTCAAAATCCTTGCGTAGTGTGTGATTATCAACAATGAAGTGCCTTCCTCTTTTAGCTTATTAATCTGCTCTGCAACAATTCTTAACGCATCAACATCGAGACCCGAATCAATTTCGTCCAAAATCAAAAGCTTCGGTTTCAGAAATCTAGCCTGTAATATTTCCCCTTTTTTCCTCTCTCCACCCGAAAATCCAAGGTTAACAAACCTTTCCAGGAATTCTGAGGGGAGTCCAACTTCGTTCAAAAGTGCTTTCATCTCTTTGTCGAGTTGGAAGAATGTTTTATCCTCTCCGTGCAGCTTACGGTAGGCAATTAAAAGTAGCTGGTCGAGTTTAACTCCTTCAATTTCATAAGGATTTTGGAATGTCATCATTATACCTTTTTGAGCTCTTTCGTCTGTTCTTAAATCAAGTATTGATTCACCTTCAAATAATATATCACCAGAGATAACTTCGTATTTCGGATTGCCCATAATCACATTCGCGAGCGTTGACTTACCCGACCCATTTGGTCCCATTATCGCATGAACTTCTCCTGCACCTATTTCCAAATTTACACCTTTTAGTATAACTTTCTCTTCATCTCTCAGTTTTGCAACCAAATCTTTTACTTGCAGCAGCATAATCGCACCTCCAAAATTAGTCATTTTTATCTACTTAGTTGTTCCTAATTTATTATACCATATGATGTTAGATTGTAAAGTAGACTTTGTACAAATTTTGAAAGATGGTGGGAGATGAGGTATAATAATAACTAATTGAGATTATCTTAGTATAGGAGGAGATTGCGATGTTGAATTCATTCGTTTTGCTATTTTTGGTTGTAATTATTCTCAAGGTATTGTGGGATATCACACTCGAGCTTTTAAACCTGCGATACTCCACAAATTCAAATGCGAAAATACCAGATGTGCTAAAAGACAAGATTTCCGAAGAAGATTTTGAAAAGGCAAAGAGATACCTCAAAGACAGAGTTACCCTCGGAGTGGTTATGAAAATTACTTCGCTTATTCTAACACTGGTTTACGTATTTTTCCTCTTCCCTTTTCTTGAAAAACTCATTGCGAGTAAGGGAACCTTCATAGTCCAGTCGCTGTTATTCTTTGGAATTTATGCTTTGATTGATTATTTAGTCGAACTGCCATTCAGGGTATATTCCATATTTGTCGTTGAACAAAAATACGGCTTCAATACAACAACTCCAAAATTGTTTGTAAAAGACCAAATAATTGGAATCATACTTGGTGTTATCATAGGTGCGCCCATAATTTCCATTATGATGTGGCTTTTGAACAGGTTTAGAGTCTGGTGGTGGCAACTTTCGATACTATCGTTCGTATTTTTGTTGTTTTTCATGATTATCCAACCGTTAGTTATAGCTCCTCTCTTTTACAAATTCTCCGAATTGGACGATGAAGAGCTAAAATCGAAATTACGGGCATTGTTGGATAAGTCTGGCGTTAAGGTCCCAAATATTTACAAAATGGATGCATCAAAACGAACAAAAAAACAAAATGCATATCTCACCGGTATTGGAAAGTCAAGACGACTTGTATTGTTCGATACGATTTTGAGCTACAATCATGATGAGGTCCTTTCCGTTGTTGGACACGAGCTTGGTCACCATGTGAGAAAGCATATACCGAAACTTTTGTTAATAAACATTGTATTCATATCATTTGTGCTTTACATTACAAATGCAGTCTACAGAATGATTCTTGAAACAAAAGTCTTTGGTGTCTCTCAGCCATACACGGTATTTGCTTATTCTTTTTTATTCGTTTCATCGTTGATGTTCTTCTTAGAACCAATTTTGAACTATCTTTCCCGGAAGATGGAATACGAGGCTGATGAATACTCTGCCAAACTGTTAGGCACTCCAGAACCTTTGATATCTTCTTTGAAGAGATTAGTAAAGGAAAATCTATCAAATCCCAACCCAATGCCACTTTACAAGGTCTGGCATTACAACCATCCAGCACCAGAGGAGAGGATTAAAAGGTTGATGGAGATGGAGGTAGTGGGTAGAAATGGCTAGAAAACGTCAAAAACAAACTGCCTCAGTAGGCAGTATCCTAATTGCAATTGTTGTAGCACTTGTTCTGTTTTTCCAATCACAAGGTGAATACAAAAAGTGCTACGTTGTTGGAGTTGTTGATGGGGATACTTTAAAGGTAAATTTGGTGGGGGAAGAGTACAAAGTTAGACTCATAGGGGTTAACACACCAGAGACTAACCACCCTGTTAAACATGTTGAACCATACGGACCGGAAGCAAAAGCCTTTACAAAGAAAATACTAACAGGAAGAACAGTTTACTTAGAATTCGATGTCCAGGAAAAAGATAGATACGGAAGGCTACTTGCCTACGTTTGGCTTGAAAAACCGACTCAGATAACGGATGAAGAAATAAGAACGAAGATGTTCAATGCGATACTTCTTCTTGAAGGCTACGCACAAGTTATGACAGTTCAGCCAAATGTAAAGTATGTAGATTACTTTCTGCAATATCAACGCGAAGCAATGGAGTCTGGCAAAGGTTTGTGGGGGCTTGTAGTTTATCAAAAAAGCAAGAAGAAAAAATAATTCGTGGGCATTGGTTAACTACAATGTCTTTTAAAAACCCTCTTTCTTTTCAAACATTAATATTCAAAAGTCACACGTTGTAAAGAGATGAAAAGAAACAAAAAAGGTAATAAATTAACAGAATTTACAACTTAAGTAAAACAAGCGCAGCTTTTTGAAACACCAACCGTTTGTGATATAATTGATTTGACCCACACTATTCCAAGGGAGGGGATTGGGTATGAAGAAACTGGCGGTATTGCTTGTGGTTGTTCTATTCATAACTTCTCTTTACGCTGCACATGGTTTCAAGATAGGTGTTGTTACGGGAACTGTTTCACAAGGTGAGGACGAGTACAGAGGTGCGGAAAACGTTGTTAAAAAATACGGCAAAGAAATTGTTCACGTAACGTATCCAGACAAGTTCATGCAAGAACAAGAAACAACGATTGCAAGAATCGTAGAACTTGCTTACGATCCACAAGTCAAAGCGATAGTTATTTGTCAAGGTGTTCCTGGCACAACTGCAGCCATTAGAAGGGTTAAGGAAATGAGAAAAGATATTGTCTTTGTTGTTGGTGTTCCACATGAAGACCCAGCGGTTATTTCTTCTGCAGCAGACGTTATACTCGAAGTTGACACACCTGGCCGTGGAAAGACAATTGTAGAACTTGCAAAGAAGATGGGTGTTGAAACGATTATTCACTATTCCTTCCCGAGACACATGAGCTATAAACTACTTGCTGAAAGAAAAGATATCATGGAAAAGACAGCTAAGGAAATGGGCATCAACTTCGTGTTTGTTTCTGCTCCAGACCCACTTGGTGAGCAAGGTCTTACTGGTGCACAGCAGTTTATACTTGAAGACGTTCCAAGACAACTTGCAAAATATGGTCCAAAGACTGGATTTTTCTCAACAAACTGTGGTATGCAAGAACCACTCCAAAAAGCAATTCTCAAACACGGTGGTTATTATCTCGAACCATGCTGTCCATCCCCAACGCACGGGTTCCCAGGAACACTTGGAATTAAGATACCAGAAGATAAGAAAGGCGATATGACATATATACTTAGGGTTGTAAACCAAAAAATCATAGAAATGGGCGGTGCGGGCAGATTCGCAACTTGGCCAGTTCCAATGAACATGCTCTTTGTTGAGGCTGGAGTAGAGATTGCTAAAGCCCTGGTCCAGAAAAAAATTAGCCCAACTAATCTCAACGGTATAAAACTTATCGTAACAGAAGAAGCAAAGAAGAAGTATCCAAAAGCTGAATTACAGGTTAGAACTCTTGCTCCTTACAAGAACTACTACATGTTCATACACAAATCAGTTATCTTTGGAGTTGACAAATTCTAATAGGTTTAAAATTTAATTCCTGAAATCAAGGTGTCGGCTGCTTGCCGACACCTTTCAATTAAACCTTAGGGGCTTTTTGTTTCCTTCTTTCAAGTGTAGGACCTCTTTTAGAGCCTTTAAGTTTAAGTAGGGGGATGAGCTATGAAAGCTGTCTTAGAGATGAGGAATATTTCAAAGTTTTACTACGGGAACCAGGTCTTGAAGAACGTTTCTATCTCAGTTGGAGAAGGTGAGATACTTGGATTGGTAGGTGAAAACGGAGCGGGTAAATCAACGCTCATGAACATTCTTTTTGGAATGCCGGTTATACATTCCACAGGAGGATTCGAAGGAGAAATTATCTTCGAAGGGCAAAAGGTTGATATAGATTCTCCATCGAAAGCTATGGAACTTGGAATAGGAATGGTCCACCAGGAATTTATGCTACTTCCTGGATTTACTGTGACAGAGAATATTAAACTCAACAGAGAAATTACCAAACCTAACCTGGTCAGTAAGATATTAGGGACAAAGGGAAAAAGACTCGAAACTTTAGATATCCAGGCAATGCGAAAAGATGCGCGCCAAGCACTTGATACCATTAAGATGCATTCAATTGATGAGATGGAATACGTTGCTTCATTACCTGTTGCTCACAAACAATTTGTCGAAATAGCACGCGAAATTGACAAAAAAACATTGAAGCTCCTTGTATTAGATGAACCTACCGCTGTCTTAACTGAATCTGAGGCGGAGAATTTGCTGAACATTATCAGGTTGCTTTCCGAAAAAGGTATTTCTATAATTTTTATCTCACACCGTCTGCATGAAATACTCGAAGTGGCACATAGGATAGTTATACTCAGGGATGGGCAAGTTGTTGCCGAGGGTAGGAAAGAAGAATTTACGGTCTACCAAATCGCAGAAAAAATGGTAGGTCGAAAGATAGAAAATGTTCAACTCCCGCCAAGAAAGAAAGAGATAAGTGAAAATAATGTAATAATGTCGATAAAGCATTTGAAAGTTCATATGCCTGGTGAAGAAGTTAAAGATTTCTCTATTGATATTAGAGAAGGGGAAATCTTGGGAATTGGAGGATTGGCTGGCCAGGGCAAGCTTGGAATTGCGAACGGTGTCTTTGGACTCTACCCTTCCGAAGGCGATGTAACTTATATGGGAAGACCTTATCAGCTAAATTCTACGATGTATGCATTGAAGAGTGGTATTGTTTATGTTTCAGAAGACCGAAGGGGTGTCGGTTTATTACTTGACGAGTCTGTGGAAATGAACATAGTTGCAACCGCTATCACAGCATTTGGAATGTTTACAAAGAAATTCTTGGGCTTTACTGTATACGATAGAAAAGCTATTAGACAACATGCAGAGAAGTTGATAAAAGAGTTGGACATTCGTTGCAAAGGACCTACACAACCTGTTAGAAGACTGAGCGGTGGTAATCAACAAAAGGTTTGCCTTGCACGTGCGTTTACATTGAGTCCAAAACTCTTGTTTGTCTCAGAACCAACACGAGGAATAGATGTCGGTGCAAAAAAACTTGTGCTCGATTATCTAGTGAAGCTCAACAGGGAGCATGGAATTACCATCGTACTTACCTCAAGCGAACTGGCAGAGCTCAAGTCTATATGTGACAGAATAGCAATTGTTGCCGAAGGTAAGCTCGCTGCAGTACTACCACCCACAGCTCCAGATGTCGAATTTGGTTTAGCTATGGCTGGCGAGTTAAAGGAGGTAAAAGTAAATGGGTGAGACTATGGATATAAAGAGCTTAGTTAATCAGATTTTTAAGAGAGTAGACTTACCAATATTAGTCATCGTCCTTTTCTTGTTATCTTTGTTTGTTTTGGCTGCATTTACTACAGTTTCAATACCAGGATTGATAAGCGATTCATTGGTGAGGATTGGTATGAATGGTGTATTGGTTCTTGCTATGCTTCCAACAATTAGAGCAGGTATAGGTCCGAATTTTGGATTGCCGGTAGGTATTATTGGTGGGTTGTTGGGAATGCTTATTGTTATGGAAAATCAAATAATGGGACCTATGGGATTTTTTGTGGCAATCGCTATTTCGATAGGCTTTAACCTTATTTTTGGTTGGATATACGCTTGGTTGCTTGACAAAGTGCGCGGTCAAGAAATGATGGTTGAAACATACGTTGGATACTCAATAGTTGCGTTTATGTCCATTATGTGGCTTGTACTTCCTTTTAAAAACCCAGAGATGGTATGGGCTATTGGTGGTGTGGGATTGAGATATACACTAACACTTCAGGGATACTTTGATAAAATCTTGAACAACTTCCTAAGGTTTAGAATCCTTGGAGACCTATACTTTCCAACAGGTTTGATACTGTTCTTTGCCTTAATATGTTTCATTGTATACTTGTTCTTCAGAACACGGGCAGGATTGTCTATCGATTTGGTAGGTCAAAACGAAAAGTACGCGATTAGTTCCGGTGTAAATCCAAGAACTGCACGAAGAAATGCAGTTATCCTCTCAACTGTTTTGGCAGGTATAGGTATCATCGTTTATGCTCAAAGTTATGGTTTTGTGCAGCTTTACCAGGCACCTTTGTTTATGACATTTCCCGCAGTTGCTTCGATTCTAATAGGTGGTGCTTCAATAAGGCGAGCTACTATAACAAACGTTGTAATGGGAACAGTAATCTTTCAAACCCTTCTGACAGTCGCGTTGCCAGTGCTGAGCCAAGTAACACGTGGAGATATCACCGAGGTTATGAGACTCATAGTCAGTAACGGTATGATACTCTACGCACTGACACGTGCACCAAAGGAGGCAAACTGATATGGAAAAGAACGTGAAAAGCAGAATAAAATTAATCCTTCTGAGCAATATAGTTCCCATAGTTTTTTTTGTACTTACCTTGGGAGCTGTTATTGCAGCAAAGATTCCTCCTTTGTTCCTGATATCCGAAGTTGTTCGAAGACTTAGTAGAAATACATTCTTAGTCCTTGCACTTATAATACCAGTTATCGCGGGGCTTGGCTTGAATTTCGCGATAGTTTTGGGTGCTATGGCCGCTCAGGCTGCACTCTTTTTCGTTGTCGATTGGAACATTACTGGGGTAAAAGGCGTTTTATTGTCAATGGTTATTGCAAGTTTAATGTCAATCTTTCTTGGCTGGCTTGTTGGGATAACATTAAACAGAGCAAAAGGACGAGAGATGATAACATCCATGATTCTTGGGTTCTTTGCAAATGGTGTTTATCAACTTATATTTTTGTTCTTTATTGGTTCACTCATACCATTTTCAAAGACAGATATACTCTTACCACAAGGTGTTGGTTTGAGGAACACCGTAGATCTTTATGGGACAGTCGCTGGAGCGTTGAATAACATACTCGTTGTGAACATAAAGTTTATAAACATATTTATTGTCCCGCTTCTATTTGTAGTGGGGTTGTGTTTATTCATAACTTTCCTTTTGAAGACAAAACTTGGGCAGGACTTCAGAGCGGTTGGTCAGGATATGCACATTGCAAGGACTGCTGGTATTGATGTTGACAAAACGAGAATTATAGCAATCATTTACTCAACTGTACTTGCAGCTATTGGGCAGGTCATATATCTCCAAGACATAGGAACTATAAACACATACAATAGTCATGAGCAGATAGGTCTTTTCTCAATCGCTGCGCTTTTAGTTGGTGGTGCATCTGTTCAAAAAGCCTCCATTTGGAATGCGATAATTGGTGTAATACTTTTCCACACACTCTTTGTTGTTGCACCAAGCGCAGGCAACAGATTGTTCGGACAACCGCAGATAGGAGAGTTTTTCAGAGAATTTATGGCTTATGCTGTTATCGCATTTGCACTTGCAATGCATGGTTGGAGGGCAAGAAAGGCAAAACATTAATTGAATATCTCGAGAAACAATAACGGGGGACAAGTCCCCCGTTTTTTCATAAGTTGATTACTATTCACCGTTCAAATCATTTTCTGTACCAGTACGAAATCATTACCTTACCTGTAGAGGTTGGAATGGCACTTATAGCAAACAAAACATCTTTCCCTGAAAGAATGATTAAATAGGAAGGTCCTGAGCTTTTTGCAAGTTCAAATCGATACTTGTTTTTCCCAAGGGCTTTAACCGTGACATTCTCTGTTTTGAAAGTGACTCCCGAATCGAGGACTAGTTCAACCTCAACACCTTTTCTGCCCTTAGGATACTTAATCTCAATATCATGTGGATGTTTCTTAGGTCTTGGTAACTTCACTGATTTTCCTTCAACTAAATCATAGTTAGCTGAGATACCAACGGAGAAATTTAAGCCAAAATTCTGGGATAAATAAAGCGAAAGTTGCAAAGTGATATCGGGCTCTTTCGCCTTTTGGTCCTTCGGGGTAGCAAATATAAAGACAAATGATAGTAAAAGCACCAACATAATGGAAAAACGTTTCATAAATCATACCTCCTCCTTTTTGTGTATAATTATTATACCACTCTTTGGAGGTGAGAATATATGAAGGATGAATTCTTGACTTCTGATGGGACAGAGATTGAATACGAATACTTGAACAATTGTGATGTCAGAGATAAAACGACTTCAGTAGTCTTTTTGAATGGTATATTCATGCATTATGAAAGCTGGAAGGTTTTTTCAAAAAACCTTTCTCAATACATCCCAATGTTGTTTCACGATTTCCGCTGTCAATGGGGTTCTGGTTGTGCGGTAGATAAAGAATGTTCATTTGAAAGGCATGTGGAAGATTTGAAAGAGCTTTTAGATTACCTTGGCATTAAAAAGGCGAAATTTATTGGCACATCGTACGGTGGAGAAGTTGGTATGCTGTTTGGAGCGACATATCCAGAATACATAGATTCGATGATGATTATCACTTCTACAGCACGCACTGACAAAGTCATGGAAAGCAAAGCTTTGAGATGGAAAGATGGTGCCAAGAGCCGAAGCCCAGAAATTTTTGTCAACAGCTGGCTTTCGGATGTTTATAGCGAAGGGTATATAAATTCTATCAACAATCTATCTCAGATTATTGCCTCAAGACTCACAGGATTTAATTACGAAGGTGCTGAAAGACTGCTTGAGGCATTTCTCAGATTGAACGATCTAAACTTGCTCGAAAGAATCAAGAAGTTTGAATTTCCAGTTTTAATTATCTCAGCAGAAGAAGATAATATAAAACCGAAGAGATTTAGCGAAGAGATTTATAAACAACTTAAAAGCGCTCTCCATCTGACAATTCCAAATTCAGGACATGCAGTTGTAGTTGAAAAGCCGAAAGAGATTGGCTACCTGATTAAATCATTCGCGTCTGGAACGATATAGTCGGGAGCTTTATTTTCGATTTATAGAAAGTTAAAAGACACAGGAAATGCCTTTGTCTAACACATGTGGAGGTGAGCAGAATGAAAATGAAAGTTTTCCTGTGTTTGATTTTCGTCCTTTCAGGCTCGTTGTTTAACTTTGCACATGCACCGATAATTTCAAATATGTCTGGTGCTGATATATCTAACGCTATTCCAATAAACGATATACAAATTTCCCAAGTGTTGTACAAAGTTCTTGAAAAGGATAGTAGTTTTGTATGGCTGACATTCCAAGCCAAAAAAGGCGAGAATTTGTATTTCCAGGTAGGAACACCTAAAATTGATAAATACAAAGAATTAAAGCCAGCAGTTGCAATCGTAGGTCCGGAATTGCCAGAAACAAGCAGTTTTCCATTTGAAATTCCTGATGGTATGGGTGCTATTCTATTTGAATCATCAGACACGCCACAAGCATTCTATGAGCCTGTTACCGATACAAATTCTTGGATCCACATTACAAAGACGATAACTTTGCCAGAAACTGGAAAATACTATATTGTAGGATACTTCCCACCTAACGGACAAGCTGGAAATCTGTTTATCGCTGTTGGAAAGATAGAAAGGTTCACTTGGCAGGACATTGTCAATGTTTTCAAAATTCTGCCCGAAATAAGAGCGTTCTACGGACTTTCCGGTCTGCCTGGATGGATGAATGTTGTTATAGGATTATCCCTAATAGGCTTATTAGCTTTGTTTGTGTACTTTTTTCGATAATTTGAAGGGGAAAATCAAATCTCACTCATAGTTGCTTGTGACTAAACGAGAGATATTCTTTTACTTTTGCTATTTCTAATATCTTCTATAATATCGCCGACAACTTCCAAACCAGCATTTATTCCCTTTCCAGCATAAAGAACTGAACCTTTAGATTTAAAAGTTACTTCTATATTCGAATTAAGACTTTCCTCAATTCTGCCAACCATATCTCCATTTCTTGGTGCTAAAAGAAAACTTCCACCACCTTTGAACATTTTAATGTCAATGGATAATTTGCCTCTTTCGACACGCAGATAAATTGCATTATCCTCTATGCGAAGATTGAAAATCCTTGCACCGTTGTAAGTAGTAAATTGATAGATCATTCCATTTAGATAAAAGCCTATTATGAAACCAACGAAATAACTCCTTCCAAAAGGTACGTTAGCTATAGAAAGTGTAAAGGAAGCATCTGAATTATCAAAGTTATTTGAAGAAGCCCATATCCAGGATTTTGGGAATGACTTTCCCCAATCTTTTTCAATGTAACCGTTGCCATTTTCGAAATCAATATTTTTCCCTTCGACAACAACATTTCCTGTTACCATATGATTGAAGCTCAAAATTCCGTGATAACACTCAAGGAAGTCGAAAAAACCAAAAAAACCCATAGCTCCAGGGCTTAAAAGTTTAACGGGCCACGGCTTTAACTCTCGAAAATACAGATTAGCTTTAATGTATTCTGTTTCCAAAGATAAACTCTCTAAGGAGAAATAATTCTTATCGATAGAAACCGAGAAGGGATTATTTGAAAATCTAAAATCTTCAAATTTAAATCTATAGTACTTTGAGAAATTTCTGTTATCTATTATTTGAATAAAAGCGTGTGAATCTTCACCAATTGAAACTCCGGGTATTACTGCAAAAACGTAGTCTTTTTGAGAAGACGTTTGTTTAAAGTACCAACCTTCAAAAAACTTGTTCTTCTTATTCCCATGAAAATTTTCTGGATGCCATATGTTCATCATTCTCACTCCGCTATTCTAAAAACAGCGGTCCATATAGGTCTTTTATCAAATCTTTCAGAATTTTTTGTGTAGTATCATCCCTTTTCTCGAACAACTTTTTCAAACCAGGGTTGATTTCATTACTTGGATTCTCCCAAGGCTTTATACCGTTCAACTTCCTGTACTCTCCTGAAATCCAAAGGTATTTGTGTAATTCTGAAACAGATGTTTTAAAGTCAAGAGAATTCAAAAGCATATAAAAATCATGATAAAAATCATTGTATGTTGTGTATTTCTTGCTAGCTTTAGTTTCCTCGTTTAAGTGGTAAGCTACCATACGTGCTGTAACAGAATTGTAGATGGGGAATTTTTCACTTAAGAAAATATGAGCCAAAGCTGAAGAAAAGCTTGTGTAGTGTTTTTCCTTTCCATTGTCTCCATTACTTCTAAGCACAACTGTCGACAATTTGTCTACGAATTCAGGTTCTAAAACAATTCCTTCTTGCGAGATAACTTCCGATATGTGATAAGCAACATCATATACCCTGAAGATATTTGTGTTATAAAGTGAATTCACAACCGCAACTTTGACAAGTGTTGATTGCAGTGTGAAGTCTGGGAAGTTGTTTCTAATTTTTTTGAGTGCTTTCTCAATGTTTAGAAGTTCGCTAGATAAATCGTATAACTTAGTAGCTGATTCAACTTGCTCTTTGAATATCTTTATCATCTGACCACCTCTGTGGTGTTATTGAAATTCTACCACTATTCTACAACAACTAGCCTTGTTTTGTTCCACAATATTTGCGAAAGGTTGTTACAAAAAAAGCGGAGCTCTTTACCAGCCCCGCTTTGTTACCTACATTTTAGCTTGCTTTGATTATTTGATTATCTCTTCCCAGGCTTTGTTGTACAGATCAATGTGTTCTCCAATGTAATCTATTATCTCGCAGTTACTAAGTTCGTCGAGCGTGTAGAGTGGCTCAACTTTTTTATATTTTTGTGCATCGGTGATAGGAGATGGTATCATCAAATAGTCAGATATCTGAGCTGCAATTTCTGGTCTCAGAATGAAGTTTATAAATTTGTATGCCAGGTCCTTGTTTTTGGCATCCTTTAGAATTACCATGTTGTCAATCCAGAGTGTTCCACCTTCCTTTGGAACAAAGAACTCAAAATTCTCTAAATCTTCTTCAGGAATCAGTTGGAACACGTTCTCAGGATATCCGTGCACAACCCAGAATTCCCCATTCACAACACCTTGTGCATAAGTTGTTGCATCAAATTTGACGATATTTTCTTTCCATTTCAATATGACTTGCTTTGCTTGTTCGATTTCGTCTGGATTTGTTGTGTTCACCGAATATCCAAGGTATTTTAACGCTGCTCCAAAAACTTCGCGCATATCATCAAGGAGTGTCATTTTGCCTTTCAAATCAGCACGTTCATATATACTCCAAGATTTTTCGTAATCTTTGAGGTATTTTTTGTTCACTATCAAACCTGTGGTACCCATCATATACGGGACTGAATATTCGTGATTCGGGTCGTATGTTGTTTTAGATAAGACGATAGGGTCGATATTTTTGAAATTTGGTATTTTGCTTAAGTCAAGTTTTTCCAAAAGTCCTTCATTAATCATCATTTTAACGTGGTCACCTGAGGGAAAAACTATGTCGTATCCTGTTCCGCCCGATTTAATCTTTGCAAACATCTCTTCATTTGATGCAAACGTGTCGTAAATGACCTTACAGTTGTACTCTTTCTCAAATTGTTGGATAACTTCCTCAGGAATATAATCTGCCCAGTTGTAGATGCGCAAAACATTTGATTTGTTGCATGAAGAAAGTAAGAAGAATACCGAAAAAACCACAATCACAAAGGCAAACAACAAGAATTTTTTCATGCCCATCCTCCTCCCCGTTAAATTTGCGACCAAAAAAGTTCATTTACTCTAATAATTATAACATAAAGTCAGAAATTTATGTAAAAGCAAAGTTGTAAAACCCAAACGTTTTGGGGTAAAATAATAAAAAACAAATAACCACATCCCACATAGTGTATGGGAACGCCGGTGCAAATCCGGGGCTGCCCAGCAACCGTGAGTGGGGACGAAATCCGCATAAAAGCCACTGGCTCAGGTTTTTGAGCTGGGAAGGCGCGGAGAGTAGGATGATCCACGAGCCGGGAGACCGACTATGTGGGAATCAATTCCCGACAGCTCGGGCTGTTTGGGAAATTTTTTCTTTGATTAATAAAAGCAAAAGGGGGGTTTACGTATGGAAAAAGGAATGTTTGAAAACGTTTTGAAAAACAGTATCGTGAGACGTCTGAACAATTTGACAAAACCTATTGGTAGCCTTGGATACTTGGAAGAAATTGCTTTGAAGATGGGACTAATCCAGAACAAAGTAATACCAGACCTTCCGAAGGTTAAAAGAATTTATGTTTTCGCTGCCGACCATGGTGTGGTAGAACAGGGGGTTTCTGCTTATCCAAAAAAAGTTACATACCAAATGGTTCTGAATTTTCTTAACGGCGGTGCGGCCATAAACGTATTTGGTAGACATGTTGGAGCGGATGTTTACGTGGTTGATGCCGGAGTCGATGGAGACTTTGAGTTCACACATCCAAATTTAATCAATGCAAAAATTGGTTATGGTACAGCCGATTTTACAAAAGGTCCTGCAATGACAAGAACGCAAGCAATTGAGTGTATTGAAAAAGGAAAAGAGATAGCGAAGAAAGCGATAGAAGAAGGTACGGACCTTCTTGTTGTGGGTGATATGGGGATTGGTAATACTACAACTGCAACGGCTATTTCTGTAGCATTTGGATTTGATATAGACGAGATTCTGGACATAGGTACTCCTATCGATAACGATACATTAGAAAGAAAGCGTCGAGCTGTAGAAAAAGCTATAGAAATAAATAAACCCAATGCCGATGATCCTATTGACGTACTCGAGAAAGTCGGAGGTTTTTGTATTGGTCAGATGACAGGATTTATAATAGAGGCAACAAGCAGACATATTCCGGTCGTCGTAGATGGTTTTCCGACAACTGCAGCACTTTTGCTAGCTTGGAAGCTTGAACCTAGTGTGCTTGATTTCGTCTTCGCTGGTCACAAATCTAAGGTGAAAGGTCACAAGGTTTTACTTGATGCTATGAACCTCAGACCAATTCTTGACTTAGATATGAGGCTTGGAGAAGGAACTGGTGGAGCTTTGGCAATTTCTATTATAGAAGCGGCAATAAAGATGATACGAGAAATGGCGACATTCGACGATGCGGGTGTATCGAAAGGAAGTGATTCAGTTTGATACTTATAACTGGTGGAATGAAATCAGGTAAGAGTACGTTTGCACTAAACATGGCTTTAAAATACACCAAACGAGCTTTTCTAGCAACTGGTGTTCCGTTTGATGAAGAAATGAGGTTGAGAATAGAAAAGCATAAAGCGGAAAGAAAGGAGCTTTTCGATACTTTCGAAGAACCTGTCAATGTAACGGAAGTTCTCAAAAATATAGATAACAACTACGATGTTATCCTTTTTGAATGCCTTACAACCTACCTTGGCAACCTTTATTATTATCAACTTGACGTTCAGGAGCGTATTGATAGGCTCGTTGATGTTCTAAGCAATATGAGTAGCGATGTTATCGTAGTCACCAATGAAGTTGGTTGGGGGATTATACCTGAGAATCCAATAGCCAGGCAGTATGCCGAAATGCTTGGAAAAACTAATACGCGACTAGCTAAGCTCGCAAAAGAAGTTTATCTTGTTGTCTCCGGAATAGGAGTGCGTATTAAATGAGCCAACTATTAGGTACAACATCTTGGGTCATACCTGGCACTTATTACGAAAACGTTGAGTATATAACTCGAAAGTTTCGTAACTTTGAATTCATTGAGCTACTTGTTTACACTTGGGATGATGATACTTACAGGTTATTTGAGCAAGAAAAGGAGCATTTACGCAAAATTGCACTCGAAAGACAAATTAAATATACTGTCCATCTTCCAACAGATAACATTACGAACGTTTTAAATGCATTTAAATACCTTGAGATGAACTTGGATATAGTAAATTATGTGCTACATCCTTTTGAAGATTGCACGGAAAAGGATAAGGAATTATTCCACGCTCTTTTGTCACATCCAAAGATTTCTATTGAAAATCTAAAAGAGCGAGTATTTAATCATTTACGAACAGTCTTTGACGTAGGGCACCATATTCTAGGAGCCAAAGTGGAAAACAGCTTCATTGATAACATTGTCGAAATCCATATGATGGGCGTTATTGAGGGAAAAGACCACCAAAAACTTGATTTGGAAACACTTGAGAAAGTTTACCAAATACTTTCAGGTAGACTTTTCACGGTGGAGTACCTTTGTTTTGAAATATTTGATGAAGACGAATTGGAGCAGTCCTTAGAATTGTGGGAGGAATTCAAAGACAAAATTTATAACACGGGGAGCATTGAATAGCATGTGGAAAGAAGCCCTTACTGACTTTTTACTTACTTTATCATTTATCTCAAGGCTGCCTGTCAAGATTAAAAATATTGACGAATGGGAAAAAAGAATAAAACGAATTCCCGTATATTTTCCCGTGATTGGATACATCCCTGGTACTATTTATTCCATTGGAGTTTTATTCGCTCATTCCTTGAGTAATTACAAATTGCTTTTCATTTTCGGAGCGATGGCTATTGGATACTACTTCTTTGACCTCTTCCATTTCGATGGTCTTCTTGATATGTTCGACGGCTTTTTAAACCAGTCAAACAAAGAACGCAGACTTGAGATAATGTCCAAAGGTAATGTTGGACCATTCGCTGTCTTTTATGGCATGCTCTACATCTTGCTCTTTTACCAACTCATGTCAACACTAAACTGGCAAGCATTCCTTTTTGCCTCTGTTTTTGGAAGATATGAAATGGCACTTTTGCTCACCTTTTCAAAACCTGCCAAACCAAAAGGATTGGGTGCTATGCTCTTTCCATACAACAAGCGATACACAGCATATTCGATGATTTTCCTGATACCGTTACTTTTCATTAGCCCGCTAATGTTTTTTATTTCTCTCGCTTTAACCATAATCACGGCATACTTAATCTCCAGAGTTTCGGAAATTAAAATCGGTGGAATCACAGGCGATGTGCTTGGTGGGAGTTGTTTAATATCCCAAATGGTAGTCTTATTAGCATTTTATATATTCCATACCTTTGGAAGGTGAGAAGATGTATTTAATGATTGCAGGTACAATGTCGAACGTTGGAAAATCAACAATAGTAATGGCTTTGTGCAGATACTTTACAAGAAAAGGTCTAAACGTAGCACCTTTCAAATCCCAAAATATGTCAAGAAAGTTTATCAACATCCAAAACGGAAAAGGAAAAATAGCGATAGCCCAGTATGTTCAAGCAATTGCATGCGAAAAAGAACCTACCATGGAATTCAATCCGATATTAATAGTCCCAAAAGAAGGAAAAACACAGGTTTATTTCATGGGTGAATTCATCGACTACTTAACATCTGAGCATTACATGTTTGATTCAAAAGAAAAATTGTTTGCGCAAATCAGAGACATACTTGAGAAATTGTCGAAAAACCATGATTTAGTAATCATCGAAGGAGCAGGTGCGTTCATTGAACCGAATCTCAAAGACTCAGAGATAGTAAACCTTCGAGTTGCAAAGAGTGTTGGTGCACAAATTATTCTTGTTTCGGACATCTCAAGGGGTGGAGCATTCGCACAAGTTGCAGGTACCATCGAGCTGATGGATAACAAAGAACGAAAACTTTTAAAGGGCTTTGTATTCACCAAATTCCATGGTGACAAATCACTTCTGAAAGACGCCCCACAAATACTTGCTAAAAGATATTCCATCGAATATCTTGGAACAATACCTTACTTTGAAAACAAAATTCCAGACGAAGATTTGTTGACCAAAAAAGAAGGGGAAATCGCTTTGGATGATAAAGCGCAAATTATCAAAGAAATCGATAGAATAACAGACTTCATTATTGAACATATCGACATATCGAAAATTGAACGCATCATTTCTGAAGGGATGTAAAAATAAATGTTGGATACAATTTTTCTTTCTGGAGAGCTTTTTGCTTTACTTTTTGCCATAGTATACGATTTACTTTTCGGTGAATACCCTTCTCAAATTCACCCTGTTGTTTACATGGGATTCGTTGGTAAATGGCTTGACAAAAAACTCAACAAACCTGAAAAAAGTAACTTCCTTAGGTTTATTTTTGGCATGATAGCGCAGACTATTGAAATTGTGCTTTTTCTGGTGATAAGCTTATCACTCATGGTTATATCAAAAAGTGACAACAAGATTTTGCAAATCTTAGGTTTTTTGGGTTCAATTTACTTACTAAAATCTACATTTTCTATCCGGAGCTTGTATGAGCATGTTGCAAGATGTTACACAGATGACGTAGAACTCTTGAGGAAGAACGTTTCGCTTATTGTTTCTCGGGATGTATCAAAGCTTGATAAAGCTCACCTTTACTCTGCTGCAATAGAGAGCTTGGCAGAGAACATCTCAGATAGCATAACCGGTCCGTTGTTTTATTATTCGCTCTTTGGACTTCCCGGTGCAGTTATCTACAGGGTAGTCAACACTTACGATGCGCTCTTTGGCTACAGGAATGAGAAATACGAGTGGTTTGGAAAATCTTCAGCAAGGTTCGATGATTTATTAAACATCGTACCTTCAAGGATTACGGCTTTTGTGATTTCACTCTTCAGTCCTATCAGTTCCTGGAAATACATCTTAAAATACGGAGCAATAAAGATTAACGCGATGTATCCGATGAGTGCTTTTGCGGGAGTCTTAAAAGTGGGGATTGAAAAAATAGGATACTACAAACTTGAGGGAAAAATACCAGAAAAGGAAGATGTCAAAAAAGCACTTAAATTGTATAAAAAGGTCACTGCGATTATCTTACTCATAATAATAACGCTAACGGTGGTGGTGAAATGAATTGAAAGGCGCAAATAACTTTCGCAAGTTTCATGGCGGTATAAAAGATGAAGATATCTTAGATTTCTCAATTTCTGTGAACCCGTTTGTTCCTGGATTTATACTTCAAGTGCTGAGGAAGAAACTACAAAACCTAAGAAGATACACATACATTGAATGGGTTGAAGAGCTGTTCAGAAAATACTTTGGAAGCAACTGTGTAATCGTTGGTGGTGCAACCGAGGCGTTTCATATACTTGGTTGGACATTGATGGAAGACGCACATGTGATAATCCCTACTCCGAATTACACGGAATACGAAAGAGTTGCAACATTCAAAGCAAAGGAGATTATAAAAGTTAATTACGTTGAAGCAAAAGAAATTGAGCTTGATATTTTAAAAAATGTTTTAGAAACTACAGCAACTAAATTAAAAAAGCACAAGAAAATAATTGTGATTACAGGAAACCCGAACAACCCAACAGGTATATACAAAGATTACTCTAATTTACTCGATTGGTCACTAAACAGATATGGAACCGATGTAATATTTATTATCGACGAAGCGTTTATAGACTTTGTGCCCGAAAAAATGAGAATAGAATTGGATGAAAAGATATATCCGAACTTAATTTTAGTCCGAAGTTTCACGAAAATTCTGGGATTGCCTGGTGTGAGGGTTGGATATGTGAAATCATCACAGTTTAAAGGATTATTTGAGAAATACCGAATGCCGTGGGCGATAGGCGGAGATGGATATACTCTTTTGGAAGCGATAGTGGAAAATAAACAAAACTACGAATACTTTGTGAGACAAACTCAACAATATTTTGCTGAGCAAAGAGAAAGATTTTCTGAATTTATTTATTACCCATCACTCACAAATTACATCGTTGCCAAAGTAGGTGATGTGAAAAAATTCATCGCCAAGCTGAACAAAGAACGCATGCACGCAAGGGAGATGTTCGATTTTGGAATAAATGATAGTGTCAGAATTGGACTTAAAAAGCCAGAAGATAACGAAAAGATGTTGGATTTTCTTATACTTTGGACAAAGGAGATGAAAGGATGAATAAATCTGTAGAACCAGACCAAAAAGGCTATATCCACGTTTACACAGGTAATGGTAAGGGAAAAACAACAGCAGCTTTCGGTTTAGCGTTGAGAGCGGTGTGCGCGGGTAAGAAAGTGTACATCGGGCAGTTTATAAAAGGCATGAAATACAGTGAACTCGATGCACCGAAATACCTGCCAAATTTGGTAATTGAACAATACGGACGAGATTGCTTTATTTTTAACTCACCTACCGAAGAAGATATCAGATTGGCAAAGCAGGGACTTGAAAAGATAGCACAAATTATCTTTTCTGGCGAATACGACGTAGTCGTTATGGACGAAGTGAACGTTGCAGTTTACTACAAACTCTTCCAGCCAGCAGATGTGGTAGAAATTTTGAAAAACAAACCTGAACACGTAGAGGTCATTTTAACAGGAAGATATGCGCCACAGGAGTTTATAGACATTGCAGATTTAGTGACCGAAATGAGAGAAATCAAGCATTATTACCAAAAAGGTGTTCTAGCAAGGGAAGGGATTGAGTATTGAGCCAAAAACTCAGAGCCACCATAAAGGTGGCTCTGAGACTGTCAGCAAAGATTTACTTTAGTGTTGGTGTGCATACTGTAAGACCGCTTTGTCTGGTATCAACTACAACATTGACGCCAACTTTATCTATTGAAGATTCTTGAAGCACAACATTTAAACTTGCACCTGTTCGACTTGTTGTTTCACCAACATATTGCCAAAGAGAACTTCCAGGGACTTTTACGTAGATTACGAATTTTGCTTTTCCATAATCATAGCCCGTATAATTCCACTGATATGCCACTGTTAGACTATTTCCTGATCTGCTGTATTCTGCCGAAAGATTGCTGACAGGTGGTACTATTGGCATTGTTCCAATCAGAGTTGTGAGCGATGCATTTCCGGTGACAAGATCTGTATTAACATTTGATGTATTTGCTTGGTCTCTGAAAACCTTGGGCCAGCTTGTATTTGCAAGATCCTTTGACAATGTATGAACAGAAACAAGCTTGTTATCCACTCCAATGAGTACAGTCTTTTCATCTCCAACACTGCTAAGAGTTGGAGCAGTGTTAACCGAATCTCCAAGGTCTTTTTCCCATAGTAGACTTCCACTCAAACCATCGAAAACTTGCAGATATCCGTAACCACAACCAACATAAACACGGTTCTGAGAATCAACTAGCGGTACGTTTCCCATGCCGCCGTATGGCCTAACAATCCACATTCTTTTTCCGTTGCTTTTGTCGATGCAAGATAGGTAATTGCTGTCATTTATGTATATCAATCCATTTGACCCAATAACACACTCTCCAAGATAAGAATAAATATAAGCAAAGGCCCGCCACTTCTCCGTTCCATCTGGCTTTATTGCGTACAAGGTGCCACCACCTGCTACGTAAATCGTTCCGTCTGAATCGATTGAAGCTCCGTACTGTAAATATCCATTTCCGTTGAACGTCCACTTGATAGTGCCATCTGGATTAAACGCGTAGAGTTTTCCAGCAGCCACGTATACAGTTCCGTCGTGTGCAACGGAAGGATGAGAAAAATATATTCCCCCAATATAGTATCTCCAAAATTCTTGCCCGTTCTCTTTATTTACAGAATACAGATATCCATCTGTTGCAAGAAAGTAAATAGAATAGGTGGTGAGTGCGATTCCGTAGCTTACCCTTCCACCGGCTGTGAATGACCAAACAACGCTTCCATCTGCAGGGTTTACTTTGTAAACTTTGTTGTCTTCAGCTCCTACAAAAATATATCCACTCTCATCGATTACAGGACCTGAGTATATAGCAGATGTTGTGAGTTGTTTAGCCCATTTTTGCGTGCCGTTGTCCGTAAATGCATAGAGCCAACCTTTATCGTCTGCAATATATATTGTTCCATCCTTTGCTACTGCCGGGGTTGTTGATGCAGATCCGTTAAGAGTTTTGCTGTATCGAACAAAATTGTATATGCTCGGGTATACGTCGTACGGTAGGTCGATGGAAGGATAGACTTCCAAATAGTTCGTCTTTTGATATGGAACAGTATTTCCTTGTACTTTGTTTTTCAACGTTACTGTTTGCTGTATCTCCCAGACTCCTGGATATGCGTCTGTCAATTGAAAAGCTACGTTTGTGGCAGAAAGAGAAGATTGCCCAATTGTTTTTTGCACTCCCGTAGATGTGTGCTTAGCGGTTATGTATATGCTATTGAATTCGTATTCATCAGCCCAGTTATTTTGAATTTTGAAATTTAACGTAGCAGAGCCATTAAGAAAATCTACTGGGAGATAAACGGTCTTTGTGGTAGCAGATAGAGGTATGGTAATCGATCCCTGCATTATTGCGGTTTCCGTGGCATAAATCGAAGCGTTTGTGTATAAAGAAGCAAAGAAAGTGTACTTTTTACTAGCATCTACATTTACTTCGAATGTGATAGTATCGTTCGGTTTGTAATATCCCTCGTGAATTTTGATTCCATCTGAATCTGTAAGCTTAAAGTAGACTTTGCTAATGGGTAGCTCGTCTTTGAATGAAGTCACACCTTTTCCTAAAAACGCATCTGAGTTTCCAACAGAGAAGGTTGAGGTATAAGAGCTTGGCAGTTGCAATACAATATTAAGTCTTATTTTCCCGGTATATCCGTTACCTCCAGTTGAACCACTGTTTTCACCAGGTGCACTTGTGCAACTAACAAGGTAAAAAATGAGCAAACTTAATATGAAAAATATCGCGAAATACTTTGAAACTTTCCTCATACAATTGCGCCCCCTTCTTGGAAAGGTAATTGGAAAGTTCCGCCTTGCTTTTATTATACCACACCCCTTTCATAAGAATGGATTATAGAATCTTCCTTTGTTTACAAATACTCCAATTGCTATGGATATGAGCAATATTAATCCGGATATTCCAAGTGCAAGATAGTCTTGCGAAGTAAATCGTTGTATACCACGTGCGTTTTTTGTATTTGCCAAATTCTCATCATTTCATGTAGTAGAATAGAAACAAATGACTTATGTGCTATAATTTAAACAAAGCAGTTGTACAAGGATATTATTCAATTGAGAAGAAATATTTTTCATTGTCGGAGGATGATAAGAAAAGGTTTTACTATGAAATCAGAGATTTGTACAATAGTCAGAAGAAAGAATTCGATTTTTTCGAATTTTAACAAGGATTGGATAGTTCGCGCGGCTTATAGGTGATGGTTCATGTAGAGTCATAAACATTGTGGTTAATTTTTACAACGTTTCAGGTTCAAAACCTCAGGAGATTATAGACTCATACATCGAAAGACAGAAAGAACTGAAAGAATATGGCTACGAGTTCTCACTTATAACAGATGGCCCTGCTTGGAAAAAGCAAAAGAGCCAGCTAACTAAAGCTTTTGAGAACATAGACTATGTTTTGAATACTTATTTCGTCCGTCTTGGGATTTTGGAGGAAATTATACGCATGATTTAAACGAAGAAATTGATTCAAACAGGAAGTAACAATGGTATGGTCTTTTGCTGAACGAGGGAAATGGAACACAATAACTGTACCTCTACTCCTTGTTGGCGAAAGTAAGTTTCCAAACATAACTTTTACATAATATGCACGAGCATTTGTTCGTTTTCAGAAAACCAGAGAACGGTAAAAATATTTCGGAGGTCAAATATATTGCAGGTAATTTTGCTAATCTTTTTTTGAAGTAGAATAATTATCTTTTAATCAGCGTTTTCTTTAAGCTCAAAGGAGCTGACATGTATGAATAACTCTGATGAGGAGTTAAAAAAAGCCATCCGTGTTGTCCAAATAATAGCATCCGAAAAAGGTGGAGAAAAACCATTTGGTATTTTTAGCAAACCAACGTTAGATTATTTTAGAATCGCAAAGGATTTACTAAAAACTTACGGCGAGCTAAAAGTTGTTGGCAAAGAGTCAGCTCAGTTTGATGCCAAAATAATCATACAAGCTGAAGAAAAAAATAACAGAATCGATGGGACAGTGACATTCGAAAAAGAAGAGAACAGCTGGAGTTCAAAATTCACAATAGACCTATCCACGAAGTCAAAAGAGCAACTGCATACGTTCGAGTTTGAGGCAATTGTTCTGGAAATACTATCCTTCATAAAAGGAAGCGATATACTTTTTGCAGTTTTAAAAGAAAAGGACCTCAACAGAAAGAAAGCAGCAGTAAAAGCCATTGGAAATTTGAGTGACCCAAAATTTATCACTGCCTTGGTTGAAATCCTCCAAAACTCTCCCTCTGATTTGAAAAAGCTAATCATAGAAACGCTTGGAAAAATGAAGGACCCAAAGGTGGTTTCTCCGATAGCTCTATCTTTGAGAGATGTTGACCCTGTTGTGCGTGCATCTGCCAAAGTTGCGCTTTTTAACGCACTTCGTTCAGGGCTTCCTATTGATGAAACTGTGCTCTTCTTGTTAGAAGATAAAGATGCGGGAATTCGGTCCGCGATTGTTGATATTCTTGCAAATGTAAGCAATGAAAAGATTGTTGAAGCTTTGCTCAAGGCGTTAAACGATGAAAATCCTAATATTCGACTGCGGTCTGTACAAGCGTTGGAGAAAATAAAGGACCAACGAGCTATTGGACCTCTTTCGAAACTATTGATGGACAAAGATGTTGGAATTAGACTTGCTGTGGTTCAGGCGATAGGAAGTATTGGACATGAAAAAGCTGTTGAATACCTTTCGATGGCTTTGAAAGATAGCGAGTGGAGAGTTAGAAAAGCTCTTGCCAAGGCTCTTGGAAACACAAATGATCCCTCGGCTACGCCATACCTTGTCGAGTTGCTCAGGGATGAATCACCTGATGTGAGGAAAGCCGCGGTCGAAGCACTGCAGATTGTTGGTGACGAAACTTCTGTTCCTGCACTTATTGAAGCGCTCAGTGATGGAGATTCCTGGGTAAGAATGACAGCCGCAGAGACGCTTGGACGGTTGGGAAGTTTGGAATCTGTTGAAAACCTTATTGAATTACTTCAGGACCCATCTGCAAACGTTAGAAAGACAGCACTAGAAGCTCTCGGGAAAATAGGTGACAACAGAGCCTTAGAACCTATTTTACAAAGGCTCAAAGATGATATTGCAAGCGTTCGAGAGGCTGCCGCAGAGGCTCTCGGAAAACTGCGCGATAGCCGAGCTTTGGAACCGCTCATTGAAATTTTGGAAAATCCAACAGAAGAGTACTCAGTTAAAGAAGCAGCGATAAGAGCTCTTGGGAATATAAGGGATTTTGAGTCAGTTGATGCGATTGTAAGTATGATGAACGATGAAAACCCAAACATCCGCAAAGCAGCTGTTGAAGCTCTTGGAAAAATTGGTGATATTAGGACTTTGAATTTGTTGATTAATACAGCTATTGATTATGAAGAAGAACATTCGGTAAGAAAAGCTGCAGTACTTGCATTGGGTCAATTGGGTGATGAACGTTCAGTTGAAACTCTTATCAAACTTTTAGATGACAGCGATCCAGAACTAAGGAAATCGGCGGCTTTTGCACTCGGAGAGATTGGAAGTTCCCAGGCTGTTGATTCCCTTGTTAAAAAATTCGAAGACGAAAACATTGCTGTGAAATTAGCAGCTATCGAAGCAACGGGAAAAATAAAAGACAAAAAATGTATAGATAATCTTGTCGCTACACTGAAAAGTAATCAGCCAGAAGTGAGAAAAGCTGCAATCCAAGCACTTGGGCAGATAGGTGATGAGGTTACAATCACGTTCATTATCGAGGCATTGAATGACCCATTCGTTGACGTTAGGAAAACTGCAGCCGAGGCTCTAGGATTAATGAGAAGTAAAAAAGCTGTAGGTTCACTCTTGGAAGCGCTGAAAGACAAAGATAAAGGTGTGAGGATGGCCGTTGTCGATGCTCTAAGCAAAATTGGAGACTCAAGAGTCCTTCAAGAATTACTAGTCTTAACAATTGAAGGCAAAGATGACGGCGCAGGATACAAAAAAGGTGAAGCCCGGCAGGAAGGAGTGACAAGCGTTGAAGGACTCATGAGTGCTTTCTCGTCAGTCTTTGGACCGGAAGCAACAAAAATGCAGGCAGAGCCTTCCAAGAATGAAGGAGCGTTTAAGGAAGAAGACGCAGAAATCTTAATACGAATGGCTAGTGATAATAGATTAGATGAAGACTTACGTCAGCGAGCTATTTTTGTGCTTGGTGAGATGAAAACACCTAAAGCAATAGAAACATTAACGGAGCTACTGAAAGAAAAAAATCAATCTCTAAGAGAGTTAGCAGCCCAAGCCTTAGGAAAGATAAAAGCGCAAACTGCTTTAAAGCACCTGGGGGCTATGTTAAATGATAAAGCACCTGAAGTAAAAAAAGCAGCAATTTGGGCAATAGGAGAAATCGGAGGTATGAACGCAATAGAACACTTAAGGCGTGCTTTGAAAGATAGCGATTTTGTTGTACGTGAAGCTGCCGTTAAAGCACTTGGGGTTGTTGGAAAAGCGAACATTCATGAAGCTTACGAACTACTTGCCGAAGCCCTGAAAGATGAAGATTACCGCGTAAGAAATAGTGCAAAGATAGAACTTCAGCTTGCTGCAAAGTCAGGTTTTCCTTTAACTGATGTGTTGATCCAACTCCTAAAAGACAAAAACCTTTCCGTAAGGCTTGCAGCGGCAGAAATTCTTGCTTTTTCACAAGATTCAAGGGCAGTTGACGCACTTATCGAAGCTCTAAAAAGTGAAGATACTGCGATTCGTAAAATGACGGTTGAATCACTTGGCAAGATTGCGCATCCAAAAGCGGTTGGGGAATTGTCAAAGCTGGTAAAAGACAAAGACTTAAGTGTGCGTTTGGCATTAGTTAAAGCATTAGGAAATATATATGACGAAAGTACAATTGCCCCTCTAATACAAATGCTAGACGACCAAAGTGACGAAATCAAATTGTTGGCACTCCAGGCACTTGGAAAATATCAAAATGAACAATCAATAAATGCTATTGGGAATTTATTGAAAGACAAAAATGTAGAAATACGGTTAGCAGCTGTGCAAGCACTTGACACGATAGGAAAGAAAGAAGCTTTGCGCTTTTTGCTTACAGCCATAAATGACGAAGATTGGAGAGTTCGAAAAGCCGCTGTTGAGGCTGTAAAAAATGTAGGCGAAAAAGAGAAAATAGAAGACTCGAGAATAATAACAGAAGTCATTAAACTACTCAAAGATCAGAGTTCGGCAGTAAGAAAAGCCGCAGCTGAAGCACTTTACACAATAGGTGATTCTCAAACTCCTGGACTTTTGGAAGCATTACTCGAGACCTTGAATGATGAAGATTCGTGGGTGAGGTTGGCGAGTGTTCAAGCACTTGGAAAATTTGGTGGATGGTCAATTGTTGACCAATTAATAAAAACGTTGAGAGATCCAGCTTCCTACGTAAGAAGAGCTGCTGCTGAAGTGCTAGGAAAGATAGGTGATTCAAGCACAGTAAATGCTTTGTTAGAAGTTCTAAAAGATAAAGATTGGAAAGTTCGTAAAACAGTTGTGGAAGCACTCGGGATGATAGGTGACGAGACGGTAGTCGATGTCCTTGTGGATATGCTTAACGATGAAAGTTCGGAAGTTAAAATAGCCGTGTTGGAGGTGCTTGAAAAATTAGCTGATGCTAGTGTTCTTGATAAATTTGAAGCAGCCATTAACGACAAAGATACTGAGGTAAGAAAAAAAGCAGTTGAGGTAATTTGGAAAATAGGCACTCCAAAGTCGGTTGACTTACTAATTAAGGCTTTAAAAGATGAAGACTTAGAAGTTAGATTTAAAGCCCAAGAAGGGTTGCTCCGTGTTTGTGATTTCAGTGTGCTTGAAAAAATAGAAAAACTTCTCAAAGATGATGATCCAAACGTAAGGTGGTTGGCGGTGCAAGCGCTAAAGAAAATTGGTGGGGGATCTGTGCTCAAACCATTGATGGAAGCAGTAAACGACAATGTTTTCAGCGTCAGGTGGTTCGCAATTGAAGCACTTGGAGAAATTGGAAACCAAAAAGCAATACCGGTTCTGTCAAAATTCTTGGCGGACAGAGACTACACAATACGCCGGTCAGCGGCAGAAGCAATAGGAAGAATTGGTGGTCAAGAGGCATACAATGTCTTAAGTGAATCATTAAGCGACAAAAATCCAGAAATAAGGGAAGCAGCTGTTTGGGGAATATCAAAGTTGACAACGCACGAGCCAGAAAAAGCCATAGAACTTCTCATCAGAATGATTGACGACACAAGCCCGAATGTTAAAAGAGCAGCTGCACAAGTTCTTGCAGGTTTTAGAAACAGAAAAGCTTTGGAGGTTGTTATTGAAAAACTTAGAACTGAAGACCAAAATACAAAAAAGATAATATCCGAAGTGCTTGAAGAAACCACAGGAAAGAAATTCGGCCTGGAATATGAAATATGGAAAAAGTGGTTAGAGGAAAACCTATGAAACCAAAGTCGTTTTAAATAAATTGTGAGCTGTTGAAACCTAAGATTACTTATACCAATAGTAATATTTAGTTTTATTTTATGTAACACAAAACAGTCAATCTCAAGTGTAATATCTTGTATCAAAAATATTGATTGCAAATTCTATTTGATGCGACAAATTCGGAACTTGCTTAATTATAAAGAAATATAACAACAATATAAATGCATAATAAAATAAACACAAAAAACCACAAATCTGGCATATTATCGTCATAAACTATTAAATCCATTCCTGTAGGCTCTTGAAATCGAGGTTTTTCAAAACCACTATGTAACGCTTATGTAAACTCGCAAAATTCACCCAATTTTTGCCCCCTTATCCAAAATAAATTTTTTCCAAAAAGCTCATGTATAAATCACTTTTGATTTTTACAAATGTAACTGTCAAATTTAAC
>FPIC01050360.1_pt1 | contig 46317 bp, 53 predicted proteins | sample 1504481 | NCBI WGS metagenome assembly FPIC01 (sample SAMEA4475357, study PRJEB15587) | soil metagenome | biome: Soil; feature: Field | place: India | collected 2015-03-11 | depth 0 m
AGTATCTTGTTTTTACGAACTACCTTAAAGCCTTCTCTCAGGGCACTGGCATAATTCTGCACTTCCTTGGTGGCAGTACCAAGGGCAATCTCTGCATGCAGCTCAGCCTTAAAGAGCTCGTCCTGGGTAGTAATGATGTTCTCAATAGCAGAACTATCGCGGGCCTCCTGCAGGGTAAGCGTACTTATCAGGATCTGCTCGTTGGGTATGGTAGCTGCCACCCCTTTTAGCTCTGCTAAATACCTATGCGCTGCAGCTGCCTGCTTAAGCACTGCCTTTGTTTCTACATCGGCAGCAAGTGGCAGTTTAGAGGGCTGCCACATCATGCAATCACCTCCCTGATCAGACCATCTGTTTCCTGCTCCAGGGCCAGGATATCGGCCCTGATCTCGGCCAGTGAGCGCAGAGGCTTGTACTGGTAAAAGTATTTGGTAAAGTTGATCTCGTAGCCAATGTTGGTTTTGGCTTCGTCTACCCAGGCATCGGGTACATGGGGCAGCACTTCGCGCTGCAGGTAGGCCTGTATATCTTCTTTGAGCGGGATATTTTCGGTATCGCGCAGGCTGCTGTCTGCTTTTGGCTTACCGTTCTTATCCAGCTTTATTTCTCCTCTGGTGTTTCTTTCGGGGCGCTCTACGGTTACCTTGGCGTAGCCAAAGTCTTTGTTATCAAATATCTTGCAGTAGTCTCCTTCTTTAAACTCACCATATAGGCGGGTAATATCGGCAATGTGCTGCTCGCTAAGCTCGTTGCGCTTATCACCCAGCGATTTGCTCATTTTTTTGAAAAACTCTACCGCATTGATGAGCTGCACCTTGCCCTTGCGGGATGCAGGCTTGTGGTTGGAAATGATCCAGATATAAGTACTGATGCCTGTATTGTAAAACAGCTGGTTGGGCAGGGCTATTACGGCCTCCAGCATATCGTTTTCGATGATCCACTGGCGTATGCTGCTTTCGTTCTTTTTGGCGCTGGGGCTACCCGAAAAGAGCGGAGAGCCATTGAACACGATGGCCAGCCTGGAGCCTTCGGGCTTCATCTTGGCCATGAGGTGCATCAGGAACAGGAAAGAGCCATCGCTTACGGCAGGTAGTCCGGCTCCGAACCTTCCGCCATGGCCCAGCTTTTCGTGCTCGTCTCTTACTTTCTTCTCGATCTTTTGCCACTTCACGCCAAAAGGTGGGTTGGTAATCAGGTAATCAAACTTCTCGTAAGGAAGCTTGTCTTCAGAAATACTGTTGCCTTTCTTGATGTTGGTGGGGTTTTGGCCCTTGATCAGCATATCTGATTTACAGATGGCATACGATTCGGGGTTAAGTTCCTGGCCAAATACCTCCAGCCTGGCATCAGGATTAAGCTCGTGCAGGTACTCTTCTGCAACCGAAAGCATCCCTCCTGTACCCGCACAGCAATCATAAATCGTTTTTACTATGCCTTTTTTGGTAAGGATATCCCTATCGTTGAGGAAAAGGATGTTTACCATCAGCCGGATCACCTCACGGGGTGTAAAATGCTCCCCGGCTGTTTCGTTAGAGATCTCGGCAAACTTTCGGATCAGTTCCTCGAACATATAGCCCATTTCCATGCTAGAGATCCTGTCTGGGTGCAGGTCTACTTCCTGGAAACGCTTGATTACCATAAACAGGAGATTGTTGTCGTCCATTTTGGCGATCTGGTTGTCAAACTCAAACTGCTCTATAATCTCGCGGGCATCTTCAGAGAAGCCATTGATATAGTTGCGGAGGTTGGCTGCTATATTGTTGGGATCTGCAACCAGCTTATCGAAGGTAAAGAGGCTGCGATTATGGAAGTTGTAGCCTGCTACCTTGTTGAGGATCGGATCCAGGTTCTGGATGTTCATGGTCTTCACCTGCTCGAACTTGGTCAGCACATCAGCTTTTGATTTTTCGAGCACGCAATCCAGGCGCCTTAATATGGTAAGTGGCAGTATTACTTTGCCGTAGTCACTTTGTTTGTAATCGCCTCTCAGCAGGTCGGCAATAGACCATATAAAATTGGCAGATTCTTTTACGTTATGCATGGGTGTATGATAATATCTCTAAATGAGTATGAGTGTTATAACTCACAATTACTATAAAACTAGCCTGTATATTTATTTAATAAAGTAGGATACTTTTTCCTCTGGAGCCTCAATCTAAACTTAAATTCAACTTAAACTTTAATAAATTATAAAAGGCTTGTAGTGTTAAAGTTATCAGATTGGCTCTTAAAAAGAAACAATACTTAAACAAAATAATGGGTAAATGGTAAAGATATATAGTAAGACACCCAGTCTGGACCCAGGAACAATTAATATCTAGTGTTCTCGATATAAGTTTAACACTATGCTCTGTCCTTTATATAACTGTAAAAAAGGCATCCTTTAGGCAGGAGTGACCGGTAGATTTAATCTTCAGACTTTTTTTATTTAGGGGCTTTGTTTTCTCCCTCATCAGCAGACCATAAATATCTTGCATTCGTTGGCTTTACAGGCTAAATGATCAGCTTATGAGCACCTTTAAAGACCACAAAATGAGTGTAAAGCAGTTGATGGGGCTTATTCCCGATTAATACATTGAGCAGCTCTCCCAGCAAAGTGGCGTAGACCGCTACACTAAGGTACTGCATGGAAGAAAGAGGTTTTATCTGCTGCTATATGGCCTACTGGAAAAAGAGCGGTTTGGCCAGCGCAGCTTGGAAGATACCTTCAATGATCCCCCTTTCAAGTAACTCTTTCACCTGGATACAAACGAAAAAATCTAAAAACAGGAAACACTCCGATCTTTTTTTAGAATCTATAGTTGAACCTGCTCTTTAGCTATTAGAATTAGTTGTGAAAAGAGCAGACCAAAATGACAAGCCGGGAACTATAATTAAACAGATAATTGAGTATGTTTACAAATCAAAATTGGTAATCTGCTTTTTTAAATATACATTTTTATGCAAATTACTCTACTTTAGAACCGTCTAATTTATTGGAGGGAGGTCAGGGTGTTGGCAATATTCCAGAGTTGTTGTTCTAACTGTCGTTTTTGACTTTCTGACATGGTAATGGTGTACTCGGTGTTGTTTTTGTGTTGTTATGGGTGTTACTTTAGCTGCTGCAAGAGCTTGCGCACAATCAGCTCTTTGTTTTTCTCGCCCTGCAGCAGGGCCAGTATTTTCTCTGCTTTCCAGTCGGCCAGTAGCTCGTCTGCATTGAGGTTATAGAGTTCGGCCAGGCTCTGGGTCTGCTCCTGGGTAGGCATACGCTCGCCCCGCTCTATTTTACTTAATAAGCCCTGGTCTATATGGAGCACGGCAGCCGCCTGCCTGAGCAACAGCCCATGCTTTTCTCGATGTGCCCTGAATAGGTGGCCTAAGGTATGCATAAGGAGTACTGGTGTTGACTTGACAAAGAATGTCAAATCTAATAGAATAAGTGCTTATTTGTTAACCAAGATCAATCTTTGTACATGCCATATTCTTGTAAAATAGTAAAGGCTTCTAGTAGGAACTTGAAATAGTTAAGCTTGTGCTTAGTTACATCACCGTTTTTATGGCCTATTTTAATACTTACAGGCACACCAACTCGCATATTATGATAATTTGACACTTTATAGCTAAAAGAAAAGCCTGAGGGGTGATCGAAAGTGTATACTTGTGAGTCATTAATAGCAGACTTAAAATTAGAATAGCCATTTCTATGTACTTCAAGAATTGCTATGATTGGTCTTAGCTTGAATGAGTGTTCTTTATCATCATTTTTACTTGGCAGACTACTTAAGTCATTCTGCCCACACCTTTTTAAAGCTAATTCTAAGCCTTTTGCATCTCCAATTATTTGTTGTATGAAATCAAAGATCAAAACAAGTCCAAGCTCAATATTTTGAACGCGGTCGTACTCGGAAGATAGAGGAGTTCTGTAAACTCGTAACTTGTATATAGTATTGAAGTGTGGAGTAATAGACCTCATATTAACAGCTTTTACTCTCACCATCCCCATTAATATATACTTGATAATCTCATGAAATAAGTTTTCAATATTATTCGGTGCAAAATACTCTTGGTAACCACCTTCAATAGCCATAGAAGCTAAAATCTTTTCTATACTGTCTTCAACTACCTTCGCATTATCAAATACAAAGACCTCTCTACTGTAAAACTTATCAATATAGCCTGTAAAGTCTACCTCCGCACCGTATTTAGCATGATAGATGTTACGAATATTATTTATATCGCATACCAGAATAACTTTATCGAAACCAAACTTATTGGGCATTTTGGTTTGGAAATCGAAGTGTGCAGAGAACACATTTAGCAGCCTGAATATATGCTCCGGATCTATACGGTCCAGGTCATCAATAATTAGGATGGTTTCAGCCCCATTATTTTCAGCTTTTAGTGTTTGCAGTAATTCCTGGATCAGGAGGGTGTGGCCATCTTCTTCCATTATGCTACCTTTTACAGTAGTAAAAGACTGCAGATATGCTTTGATATCTTCTTCGGGGTCTACCTGGGCATTTTTGTGGTACTCATCATACTGTTCCAGGAGCTTAACAGCCGTATCTGCCACCTCAACTGCTGTTTTGCCTATTTTAGGAATACACTTTACAAACTCTTTTATGAGTTGGTACGCATTGGTCTGTAAATAACTGTGTAAAGTAATGGCGTGCGAGAACTCATGCTTCTCGACATCTATGCCTTTGGCCAGTAGCTGGAACAAGATATCGTGTTTAATAAGCTCAAAAATATCCTGGTTGGAAGATACAGAGTAGTTTACCGGGAAAAGGTGTATTACGCTTCTGGCCTGAAGCTTAAAGTACTCTCGTAGGAAATAGGTTTTACCTGAGCCAAAGGGGCCAGAAAACAAAATCCGTTCGTTATCGGCAGTTAGGTGATTCTTAAAGTCGAGCGCGGGGGCATCGATGGGTAGTTTAAATTTTTCGGGATGGGTATTTGGCATATGTTGAGGTGCTTTATTTTGGTTGCTTTATTATTGGGGTTGCCTGTGTCCAGAGCCTATTAGAATAGATCCAGCGCTTAAGGCGTACCCATGAGCAGGCATATTTTGCCATTTTGAAATCGTATGCGTTTAATTTTTCTACATTTTTATGATGCTAATCAGTCTCCCTATAGCATTAACTATTTTTTAGAATAGCAGCAAATAAACACCATATCTGTTATATTTGAGCAAATCCGCTCAAGAAATGCGTGCTTTTCTAGTTAGTGCCTTTTTATTCTTTCTGCTTGCTCCATTTTGCATGTATGCTCAACAAGCAAGGCCTGTGTATATATATCAGCCAGAAGGCAAGCAGCCCATAGCCTTTGCCAATATAGCCCTGAAAGGCACACAGAAAGGAACCTACTCTGATGAGAATGGCCAGGTATTGCTTCATTGTTCTGCAGCAGATACACTCTTGATCAGCGCTATTGGCTTTGAAGCACGTACAGTTAGTTGTGCTGCTTTGCCTGATACTCTCTTTCTGCAGCGTAAAATACTACAACTTGCAGAGGTTGTAGTTACTGCAAAAATTAAAAAGAGAGCTCCCCTACCCTCTGCCCAGTTTGGCTTTTATGACCACCCCTGGCATGGCAGCTACACGACTATAAAGCAAATGGCACTCTACATCAAGAATCTAAACCGGCGTCCTGGCATTGTTGATGAGGTGTATATTTCGTTTTCGCATGTGGGCTTTGTTGTGAGAAATGCACCCCAAAGCAAGCCATATAGAATACGCATTCGTGTGTATAAGCCCAGCCTCGATGGTGAAGGCCCAGGTGATGACTTACTCCTGGATAATGTAATTTACACTATAGATAAGAAAACTAAGAAGTTAGCCATTCCTTTGTATGCTTATAACCTGCCATTTAAAGAAGAGGGTGTATACGTGGGGGTTGACTATTTAGGCTACTTTGAGGGTGAAACCTTTATTCCTTATGACTCTGACCGAAAGGGAAGCTCTTACTTTGCACCCCGGTTTTCTACCAACCACACGCAGATGCTAAGCTATACCAGTACTACTGGAGAGCATTGGCAAAAAGTTAGAAGAGAAACTACAGGCTATACTAATTTTAACTTTGGAATTAAAGTGGCTTATTTACAATAGCATAATGTGTTAGCTTCTGTTAAGCCTTAGTGTGCTTGGCCTCTGGCAATGCGTTTTGGCCTATTTGTTTAACGCAATTGCGTTTTTATCTAGCTTGGTATCTACAGGGGTACCTCCCCTTCTTCTTGAATTTGCGAATACAGTGTGTTCGCAATCGTAGGGTGTGGCACAACTGAACAAACTGTTGCGACAGTGTCTCAAGAATTCAGGCGCTTCCATTCTACATTTCGATTTAACTACAGTTAAAAACCTCAACTGCTTGGAGAATCAACTTTTAGATGGCCTATTTTCAATGGAGCTTACAAAAGACAGAAAGCCATTCAGGTCATTTAGTAGCTGATCCTTACCCAAGACCAGCATAAATTCAACAACTGATTCATGACATGCTTTATACTTATTGTTGCCACCACAGATGCATGAGGCATTTCTCCCTGGTACTTTTTTATTTAACACTTCTTGAAGTACATGTATAGCCAGCTGTGGACTTGATAGCTGTAGACTTTCTGCATAAAATTGCCGAATACCATCAAAGCCATGAGCATATTCCTGATTTGCGAAGTGTTTCATTTTTTCAAAGTAAAGCTGATTGGCAAAAAACGGATATACTTTGTTGGCTATAAAGTCCTTAATATTGATACCTCTTTTAGCCATGTACAACAATTGATGATCAACATCCAGGCAGCATATACCTTGTTCATTAACATGCCTGTCAGCTATTCTGGGTATATGGGTACTTATCTCTCTTACAATTGGTACACAATTGGGATATGAAAAAGGAATTGATATTTTGATATTGAATGTGCCCCAGTATCTACCTTCAGGATCACAAATGTCAAGATCTCCTTTTAAGATCCATAACTTTTGAATATTGTCAGAGTACATGGCCAACTTAGGAAAGAACTCGGCCACTGCGCTAAGGTCTTTCTCAAACTTGGTTTTATGGCTTTTCATAATCTGAAATAGGGTTTGCTTTGTACTGCTATTGATGCCAGGCTATTTACTGACTGCTGCGAGCTAAAGCCATTTGCTCCTTTCAAGGATAAATTCCCATTAAGACCCGTAGCAATAAAAGGCTGGGTTTTGAGGAAGGGTAGCCAATGGAAATCATATTGAGTATAGTAGAACTTTCCATCAGAATCTACAAATATATACTTGTCGTTTTCTTTGTTTTGCCTATGGCATACAGGAGTAAAAAAGCCTTCTAAAGATACCAACTCCTGTTTAACATTCTGGCCAATCACTATTCCATTGCTTTCTGCATGTGCCTGCATTTTGGCTGCCAGGCTGGTATGTAAGCTACACGTTGTTATTTCGCATATCTCCCCTACCCCAGCTTTAGACCAGAGCACATCTTTGTCATGACCCAGGTCTATACCTATACGTGTGTAAATATTGTCTATACCTTGCTGGCTGAACACGTTCTTGAGATCATTTTTAACAAAGTAGGTAAAAACACTTGTACTTTGTAAAGCCCTAAGTGTAGCATCTGATTTGTTTTGGCCTTTGCCTCCATAATAAACAAATAATCCATCGCCTTGTAAGCGATGAATATAACCACCAAAAACTAAACAGGTATGAATAGCAGCTTTTTGGATGGTATCGTTGATCACATTGACTACTTCAGTATCATACTTTCTAAACAGATTTGTAGATCCCTTTATATCTATAAATACTGATACGATATAATGTTTCTCTGTAGATTCGGTATCTTTGAGGTAAGCAAAATCGGGATGTTGCCCAAGCCTTTGATTGAAGTCTATGCTTCGATTAAGTTGCTTTGCAAGCACTTCTAAGCTAGGAAGTACTTGTTTCTGTGCAAGCTTATTTGTAATGGCAGACAGCTTCACATGCTCATTTAATGGCTCACCATCCAACCCGGAGAGGCCTTTATACATACTCCTAGTCTTTTTATCAGCAGATAATGCTGTCTCTATTGTTTTTATATAATCTTTATATATATCCATTTTGTTATTTTAAGTTTAGTATTAGTAAAAGTATTAATGGTAAAAACATGGCTAATTGTACAATAAACAATCGTCCTGCGATATGTAATCTCTGAAACTTCTTTTGAAGGCCTTTTGCCAAGTAATAAACCTGACTCCTCAGATCTTCAAGCTCTCCTTGCTCAGTAAGTGTTTGTGATCTCGTTTCGAAAACAACTTTTTCCTGGTCAGCAATAGAATTAAAATAATGGAGTGAAATCTCATCCTTTGACAAGAAAGGGGTGGCTGCAATAATGATAATAGTCATGTTAATAACCCCAACAATTATCATAGATCCCATTAGAAGATGCACCCACAAATTGCAGTTTATTTTCTCAATCATAGATGGATATGCAGCAACCAGACCACCTACTATAAAGGTGCTCATTGCCAAAAAAACTGCACTTTTGTTATTCACACTATCATAAAAGCTGTCATATCTACTGATACAGTATTTAAGGCGTTCTTTTTCGTTGGTGTTTGACTGCTGCACCTTTATCTCACCATTTGCTTTTTGCTTTTTGGCTGCCCAATATTCCATGCTGTAGTCGAGGATCTCCCTCATAGTCTCACTCATATAAATCTCCTTAATTTTTTGATAAGTAAGTTATAAGTAGACCAAGTCCCAGAACACCTAACGCTGTTTGAACTTGTGAGCTTGAAGGCTTACCAGATGTTATATGACTGGCAAAGTGTTCACAATTATAGTTAAGTAGATCATAGGGCTGCCCAAGCATTGATAAAGCATTCTGAACAAGAGCCTTTCTCTGGTGAACTGTACCAGTGAATTTAACTACTTTTAATATCTGAGGATACTCTGTAAAAAAATCAGCAACTGTAGTAAGCTTTACCCCGTGGCCTGCAGCATTCTCGCATATATAGTGATTACCCTGGTAGTCATAACCAAGATAAATAGCATAATGCTGTACTACATTAAAATAGCTTTTGGGCGCAACAATAGTATCACCTGGGGCCAGGCCCAGGTGATTAACAATAGTAGAATTTTTATCCATAGATCAGCCTTTGATATTAGAAGGATCATTCCCATAACTATTCTTCTCTCTGATCCTGCCATTCTGGCCATGAATGAGCATCTCTGATTGTTGATTCTTAGCTATTGTCTTAGCTGTTTCAATCGCTTGTTTTTGGGTAGGCTGCACCTTAGTGGCTCTTTCATTGCCTGCTCCTTTTACTGCCCATCCATCTTTGTGGGGCACAACATGTTGATTTTTACCTTTCATAATTAAGATTATTTTTCAACAAAGGTAATACAAACATAAGCAGCCTGAAAGCATAACTTTACATATTATATTACACCCCGTTCGTATTACAAACATGTTGGTTATAGAAACGATTTCATGTATCTTTAGTAAAATTTTAAAGAAATGAAATCTAAAACTGAAGAGAATGACTTTTATATAAGACTAGGTTACCTAATAAGAATTGCACGTACTAAGGCAAAGAAAAGCCAGGAATCTCTTGCTCAATACTTAGGACTGAGCAGGGTAACTATAGTTAATATAGAGAAGGGGAGACAAAAAATACTAATACATGATTTGGTTTTGACAGCAAATTTTTTAAATGTAGCTTTGACAGAATTAATTCCAGCCACTTTTGAATCACCTAGTAAAACACTAGAAAAAAGTCTATTAGAAAAAATAAACAAAAACTTCAAGCCTACTGACAAGCAGGCAGTTAAGGTAGAGGACTTTATTAAAATTACATTATCTAACTTTTCAGATAAAGATGATAAACGGAAAGAGAATTGAAGAAATAGAAAATATAACATCTAAGCTTCTTTTTAAACATCATATTCTAAAACCCTCGGTTCCTGTTGACTCTCTTGCAGTTCATGAAGGAATATCTTTAACATCTCATGATTTAGGTGACAGTGTTTCCGGAATTCTTGTTGTTAAGGATGGGAAAGGTGTTATTGGCTACAATGTTAACCATCCAAAAGTTAGGAGACGTTTTACTATAGCCCATGAACTTGGTCATTATATATTACATAGGCATACAGCTAATAGAGAAGAAGTTTTTATCGATAAGGACTTTATTGTAAAGTTTAGAGATAAATCTAATACTTATAGCAAAGCGGAATTGAAACAAGAGAGTGAGGCAAACTCTTTCGCTGCATCATTGCTAATGCCAAAAAAATTAATTGATGAGGAGTTAGACAATGAAATTATTCATACCCTAAATGAATCAGATCTAATTAACTTTCTTGCAAAAAGATTTGAAGTAAGTGCTTTAGCTATGACATATCGTTTATCTAACCTCAACCTGTTCAGCTAATACCTGTTAAATAAAGAATCTTTACTACATGCAAAGGGTATAGTGTTTTGGAAATTTATCTTCGAAAACTTGTAAAGTATATAAATTAGGCACGAAAAGTAGCTTTATGCTTTACAGTTAGTAGAAAAGTTTAAAAGTAGACTTGCTTTCACGTCAAAGACTTCTATTTAACATAAATGCCCATTATATCACTAAACCAAAACACGATTAACCTGATGAATGGTGCGAATTGACAAATAAGCTATTTAGAAAGAAAGCCTGCTTCAGCCACATATAAATCTATTTGAAGGCCTGTTCTTACAGCTGTAGTTCCCAAGCTGCTCTCCCGAGCCATCCTTGGTGTAGCGATATACGTTAAACCACCGCCAGGAAGGAAATTTACGATCTAAAAAAACGGCAAATTTCAGCAGATCATTGACATTATATTTTACAAACCCAGTACTGCTTACTTTCGCAATTACCTTATACTTTTTTTCTGTTTTCATCTTTTATAAGCCTTTTGTAAAATGCCTTAAAGTGAATATATAAAAAACAAAAAAGTAGCCAGCAGGCTACTTTTTGCTCATCTTATACGGAGGTGACAACCGGGCGATTTGCCTTTTCGCATCTTAATATTGTGAAGCCCTTACACAGGTTATTGGTATCATTACCTCATAGTCAAAAATATAAATGATAGATTATTAACGCAAGTACTTTCCTGAAAGTTTAAGGAAACACTTACAAAATAATGAAACTATAACTAATGCAATATTAACATCGCTACAGCTTAAACCGTAGGGTTTTAACATTTGCTGGCTCCAATGCCTTTGTTGCACCTTTCAATGGCTCATAGAAAGCAGGTCTGTCCAGTTTTGCAGTTGAAAAAGACAGGGTTTCTGCTTGCTGGTATTGATGAGCGTTAATCTTATTCCAGTCTATCGTATACCCTGCATGGTGTGCTATCAATGAAAAGAAAAGCTTAAGCGTCCTGGTGTTTCCTTCCCGAAAAGGATGGATGGCATTAAGCTCTTCAAAATAATAAGAACCCCGTTTCAGAAAGTCCTCCTGCTTTAAGCCTTTCAAGTGATTCTCATTCTTTAGTTGACTCAGAATCTGGTTGGAGTACGGTGAAATAATACGCGGAGCAGCATGAACAGCATTGCCTTTGGAGATCATGACATCTCTGATTTCGCCAGCCCAGGGATAGATCTTCCCGAAAGTTTCCTTATGGATAAGCTGCCACAGAGGAAGATCAAATTTTAATGCATTGGGTAGCCTGGATGGCAAACGGGCAGCGGCATTTATCCAGAAGTTAAGCTCAGCCTCCCGTAATACCTCCGGATCGCGGATGTTGAGCGTATTGATAAGCACATGGGTTCCAGGGTAACAGTACTTGTCTGTCATGCGCTCACATTAAGAATACTTCAACAACAGGATTTCATCCCTTTCATCCAAAGACATCTGGCCCTTGATATAAAGTTGATCCATCACCTCATTAAGCTCTGTTTGTTCATGCCCTTCACAAACTGCCATATGAACAATCATTTCCAGTTCCTGGGCTCTCCGCATTTGCTCCCTTTCTGATAGCACAGGCCTGTTGCTATATTGCTCCAGGATCTTGTTGATCTTCTTGCTTTTCTGGTTTCGCTCTACAATCATTTTTGCGGATTTTAATATAAACTCAGATAGGGTGGTATAGGCCTCCTTGTCTGCCTTTTGCAAAGCCTGTATCAGTAGCATATCCTCCTTGTTGGAAGCATCATAATTTTCTATGATTATAGACGTACCGTTTATTAGCTTATTCTTAATTGTATTCATGGTTAAAAAATAAGTTCCTCTGTCTAACACTAGTAGTTACTCCGGAATCTGATCCATTGGCATTGCCTGGCTATCAAAATAAAGTGCCTCATAAATCTCTTGCGGTGTAATTTTAAGCAGCTTCGCCAGATTTCTGACATCTGCTGTGGTCCATAAATCAGGATTTGTCTTTTTCCTCACCCAGGTAGATCTCACACTATAGCCAAGCTGATCAGCGATAAACTGCGATTTATATCCGGAGGCAAGCATGAGCGTTTCCAAACGCGATTTTTCAGTTTTATCCATTTTTCTGTAACACAAGTTAATTACACATACATTGTACAAATCCACAAAGCAATTGCCCTGCTAAAGCGTACACAGCTACACTTAACATATATACGTAGCTTTCGCTGTAGCTGCCTGCTACAAATATAGATATTCAATCTGTACAAAACCCGGCCTGGCAACCTGAACCAGTACCAAAATAAAAATCAAGCTGCAGCCCCAGATTACGGACTTGCAGGAGCGACATGCCATTTTTGAACGTATTACCCATAATTGCTTCCTGCACAGCTGCCCAAAGCATAATAGGGCGGTTTGTATCGTAGTTTTTGCGAAGCTGCTGTACATCTTTCCAGAAGCAGTTCTGACAGTTGGAGTCCTCTGGAAATAAAATACCTTTATGTTTCCAGTACTGCTGTACCTGGTGATGGCAGATTCTCTCTTCTATCAGTGGAAATTCCCCAATCCTCCAGTAAATCTCTTCCCAGCTATGATAATATAAAAAGCCATTTGGGTGCCGGGACAGGGATTTCCTGATAACCGGGTTTTTAACTTCGTCTTCATCCCAGTATATATTACACTGTTTGGCATAGCGATAGGTTTCGGTAAAGGTGTTCTTACGCTCTTTTTCATCATAACGGTAGCCTATCCTCATGCGCACGGGCAGCTCGTTGCGCATAAACAAAAACTCAAAGAAAGGAATCATTTTCAGCATGTAGCTGCAGAACCGCTTAAACTGGTTTGGTACTGCCCTCTTTACTTTCAACATGGTCTCCCAATCCATTCCCCGTAGCCAGATAATTTCCCTGCCTATGTATTGCTCCAGGTCAAACATTGTCTTCAGAATAGCGGGGTCCTCGCTGGTAGCCACAAATTCGGGCATATGCGGGCAATACTTTTGTAGTTTGTCATTCACCCTTTGCCTTAGCTTCTTATCAATATGCCTGCCAGCATTGGGATCGCCAATACAAACCAGCGAGAATATGTCATAGTCTGCAGGGTAATGCGCAGCAATATAGGCACTGGTTTTACCGCCAGATAAGCTATTTACAGTTTTCATAGAATGCGTTATTTGAAAAAATATATGTTTATAAGTATATAGCCTGAGGGAAGGCTGAGAAAAAAATGCCCCCCGCAGGGGGCCGAAAATTTGCGAAAGCAATCCGTTTGTAGAATGTTATAAACTACATCAGGCTCTCATCTGCCATTGAAAAATAACTTTCACTGGTTACAATCAGGTGATCTAAAACCGGTAGCTCATGGATTTTACCGATTTCAACCAGTTTTCTGGTAATGTCTTTGTCTGCCTGGCTAGGGCTGGTATTACCAGAAGGATGATTGTGAGATAATATTATAGAGCTTGCATTGGCCTTGAGGGCAGCCTGGAAAATTACTTTAGGATCGCAAACTGTACCTGCAATACCTCCCTGGCTAATTTTTACCCATCCTAACACTTTATTGGCTCTGTTCAGACAGAGTATGATAAACTCTTCTATGTACTCTATTTTATCCATTGACCAGATGCTCTTAAGCACTTCGTAAACATCCTGGCTGCATGTTATTTTTTTAAGCTGGCTGCTTTTTACTTTTGATTTATAAGAAACTTCTATTTCTGCCAATGCAGGGCACTTTTCAATAACTGTAGTATTTTTCATGACAAAATCGTTAGGTTAAAAAGGAGTTTACTTTATAAAGCAGTTTCCTTTTCTGTTCGTGAAGCAGAAAAGGAAACTGCCTGCACATTATCAGCAAAAAGTTTTAGGCTGACTCCTGAACTTCTTCTGCCACCTGGTTTAGTATAAAGTCAGCCGCGGCTTGGGCTTTTGAAGCGGCTTCTATTACAAACTTCTTATCATTCTTTAAAACCTGTAGCCAGTTCTGAATATATGCTGCAGAATTTTCAAAGGTGTAATCCTGTTCAATCCCGGCCATATTGCATAAAAAGGTGGCACCCATTTCTGCAGTGAGTTCTTCACGGCTATAGGGTTCAGATCCAAACTTATTAGGGCTGTTTACTTCTTCGCGGTTCAATCGTGCAGTATGGCCGGTAGCATGTACTAACTCATGAAAATATACAGAGTAGTATAGTCCTGCACTGTCAAAATCACAAATAAATGGCATATTCACTAAATCCTGTAAGGGGCTATAATAGGCCTTATCTCCTCCAAACTGCAGCTTTGGGCGGCTTGGCATCTGCTCAATAATCGCTTCACAAAGAGCAATTTTTTCATGTTGCGGCCTTTCTTTCAATTCAGGCGTTTTAAATTCAATGCCTTCTATATCAGAAATTGAAAATACATTGTAGTATTTCAGAAAGGCCATTTTCTTTACATTCCCGGCTGGTAATACCCGTGCCTGTTCTGGCGTTAGCTTTCGGCCTGTGGCTTTATCAGCATACAGCCAGTTCCAATAGGTTACCATTTCGGCTTTACTTCCTTTTATTACCTTGCCGCCAAGCTCTACAGCCTGCTTAAAAGTCAGGTAATAGGGCAGCTTATCTGCACAAAAGTTTAAGAGTATAGCATTAATACCTCTGTAAGGCTTTTTAGATATATAGTTACAGGCAGCTCCAGAGGCTGCCCAGGGTTTTTTCCATGGAATAAAACCTTGTTCAAGGCGGGCAATCATTTTATCGGTAATCAGTTGATACACATCTTTAGAAGGATTATGCTTCGTATTCATGTTCAAAAAAATTAAGGGTTAAAAAATCTATTCGCGTTTGTTCTGCTCTCCTACTTTCAGTTACTTGCCTCCTATAAGGCTTTCAATTTTTGGGAGCTATGTTTTTATTATTCTGCCTGTCAGGTCTCGGCAGTCTGAAAACCGGCAAATAAGGCGGGCTCCGGTTTCCAATTTCAGCAGGTCAAAGAACTGGTTTGCAACGTTTTGCAAAGGCGGGTTTTGTAATGCTTTATATATAATTAAACGTGTAAAAGGCGCCAAATGTTGCATTTAACGCAACATATTTGTAGTGATATATAAAACTTTGATTCCCTGCAAACAGGTTATAGGGAGCCCTTCCCCCCATCATCCGAGCATAGTTCAGCCAACCCCCACAGGATAAACAGGTATACATGGAACTGCAGGCAAGGGCTGTTCTGGAAAAAATTCAACCTTTTTCAGGTAATTTTTTCCAGATGCAGACGCAGTGCACCCTTTCCTGCATTTCTTAGGATACCTAAATTTGGTTTACTAGCGAGGATGATTAAGACCTTATCTTTGGGGACCCAGGTGATTTATTTTCTAAATTATCTGGGGTGAAAAGATGCCATACTGCCGGTAGGCTACCTGCGTGGAACGCAAAAACAGAAAGGCATTAGCCCGCGCAAGCGACAAGGGGGTTTGGGGGAATTCCCCCGTTCATTAAAAAAAGTAGCCATGATAGAAAGAGGCCCTTTGAGGCTTTTCTCTATCATGGCTACGCCTTATATGGTGGGAGTAATGAGTATGCTGCCACACTGGAATGCAATGAAAGAAGGCTGTGTCATCATTACAGCGGGTTGGTTTTCAGGCTTAGGGATACTGCCATTGTTGGAGATCTTTTTTAATGCCCACCAAGGGCTTCAAAAAAATCGACTGGCATGTAGCCCGGCCCGCAGGGAAAGCCCATGAGCATTGCGTTTGATGAATGGTGCGAATATGCATACACCCTTACTTCAATTAACCACCTGTCAATTATCTTATTACATCTTTTTTTCGTAGCCTATGTACAACCTAAGAATTACAACAAGATGGATAAATTTACACTGCTTTTGATTTGTTTCCTTGCTTTATACGGTATGCATAGGTTATACATCCGGAACATCTACAATGAAAATTCAAGAGCTTTAATGCGGATTCTTCTTTTGATTAGTAGTGGCTCAGCCATCGCCTGCTTTTTCCTTTCCGTGTCAGGACTCTTCACTATATGAACCTCTTCAAGCTGATAACTTTAGAACATTGGCTTCTACTAAAACACGATTGAAAAACATACTTCAGCACTTCAGCATCCCCATACTTTTGGAGGAGCACTTACAATTTACGTTTCATAGCATCCATAGCTGTGCAAATGAATATTTACCCAGAGCTCGTGCAGATAAATATCTCGAACGCTTTAACCAGTGCTTTTACAAAAAAAACAATCTAATGCTTCTTGATAAACTCAACTTTAAACTTTAAAGTACCAGCCTTGCCTGCAAGCAGATAAAGCCGTACATCAGCCTTTTTCCGTTGACCGGCTACAAAAAAAATAACATCACGTATAGGCTCCGTTTTCCTGCCTTTTAGCAAGCGCTCCAGATCACCCCTCTCTCTCAAAAACGCCTCGGTTATTCCATACTTTGCTACCTGTTCAAAGGGAATTTTTTCAAGAGAAATATCCTCCTTAGTAGCAAGTACTTCTGTAGCATTAATCGTTGGGGCTTCTATTCTGAAGCGTATATTACCTTCAGGATGACGGACCAGCCTGATGTGAGCGGCAAACCTACGTTCAACACCCGACTGGATTGTTTTCAGATTAGTCAACAGACCGGACCTCTCCCCTTTCAAAAGCAGTTCCAGGTCCCCGCTTTCTTCCAACATCTGCCTGGTAAGCCCCAGGTGCTCGATTAAATGAAAAGGTATATCTTCTGGCTCAAATGCATACATAGAACATATTTGTAAGCAGCCTGTCATTAAAGCGAACAGGCTGCTTACAAATATAAATTTATTTATTAAATGGCCTATAAACGCTTGCCTCTTTTCGGTGTTATGGTGTTTACCTGAGGCTTCACTCCAGCACCTTCTACCCTGCTTTGCTTGTTTTGTTTTAGGAAGGAGGTTGAATCATTTTGCTTAGTGCCATTGGATTGATTTGACCTGGCTGTAATAGCGGTAAATGCCTGGTTGCTGTACTGACTTTTTATATGAGGTGTAGCGTTTCTCACGGTAAGCTTATTAGTTTTACGATCAACCTGTAACGTAGCATTATATCTGGTCCCATCATTGGCTATCAGACCAGCGGCAGCAATGGGTTTGCCTTCATAAAGTGCTTTACGCTGATCCTTGTTTAGCTTAATGCCCTTTACGATAGTAGGTATCCGTAGAGCTTTGGGACCAAGTACCTGCACCTTGCCATCAGCTTTCTTAATAGTAAAAGATTGAAGCAGCCTTTTAAGAGTAGGCATGTTCAATGCTGAGCCAGCTAAGGAAGCTACTTTATCTACAGACCCTAACTTACTTTTTAATTCCCTTGGAAGGAGACCAGAGCTGTTCTTCTGGGGTAGGTAGTTTACCAAAAGCCTGGCTGTTCCGTCTCTTTGTTTCTCCAGTTTAAAGGATGCATTATAAGTAAGCTTCTCTCCTTTTCCGTTATGGATTTGTAAACCCTTTACCGGCTCAGTCTTTTTTCCCTGAAGCAGACTGTCTAACACCCCATTTTTATGCAATATATCCTGGCTGAGGCCTAATTTATTTAGTTGCCTGAGCAGTAGTTGATCCAGGGTAAAAGCAGCTATTACTTCCGTATTACGGACTTGACGCTCATCCTTATTTGGCGATGGCTGGGCAATAGTTTTCAGAGTACCTGCACTATTGGTTGCTGAGCTGGTAGCTTTAGTAACTTCTTTTCTAACAGCTGCTTCTTTTGCTAATCCGATCGCTTGCCTATGCTTGGCAAAATGGTTCTGGAGCACTTTTATGACTTCTTTATCTGGCCTGGCATATTTTAATAGCTCAGGATTCAGCTTACCAGGCTGAACCATCAGAGTGCTGTTATAGAGTGATGAAACACCTTTATGCGGATTGGTATAAGAGCCATGAACAGAGCTGCCTTTTTCTTCAGCATGCTTTATTTTTTCCGGTGCAATCCGCTGTCTGTTCAGGTTTGCCAGTTGTGAGGCTTTAATAAAGTTATGATAGAAATTGGTTATCCAGCTCCGGTGAGGTAACACCTCAACAAATGCGTCAGCCTTTTTCTTTGGCCTGGATCCGGAATTATCGCTTGGTTTAAGTGCATGTTTTTCAAATTGATCCATAGATAATTAGTTTAAAAAATTCAGATAAAACTTATGGGTTAATAAGAATGTCCATCACCATGGTATCCACATCAGATACAAGCTGGTTTTTGAGATTTTCTACTTTAATAAGTACCTTTTCAATGTCAATGGTATTTCCTTCGTCAAGGGCATACTTGATATATCCGCTGTTATCTGATAGCATCAGCCAGTTTAAATTATACCCTCTGCGCTGATAAAAATTAAAAAGGAGCATATAGGTTTCTATACTTCCGCCCTGGCCGCGCTCTACTCTTTCTATCATGTTCTGGGTAATGCCCACCTCAGCTGCCACTTTAGACATGGGCCATTTTTCGCCGGTCCGTTTCTGTAAATCTTCCCTTAGCTCACTCATACGTTCCCCTAAAATCTGCTTCATCTGGTTTATATGGTTTGTTTATCTTTCTTTATCAGGTGCTTCAATCCTTCGTCATTCAGAATGCGACTATGCTCTTCTTTTATGATCTGTTTAACATCGCTTTTGATCTGAATATAATTGCTCTGTATCATTGCATCGGTTTTGTCAGCGCCATTTACATCCGTAAAAAAAGGAGCTGCAAAAGCAGGAATAGCAACATGAGCAGCTGTATCTGCCTTGATTTCAGCCTTATCCATCATCATTTCAGCGTGAAATACCTTCAGCTTAATTTTCTGTTCCCTGTCATCGGCCACGGTACCCACAAAGGTGCCCTGGCTCAGCTCTGCCATTACAGACGGTGGTATACGGTAGTCCAGGTTCGTAGCTATGCTCACCGATGTACCCGTATTGGATGAAGTGCTGATGGACTGCCTCTTCTGATTGATCTTACCAAACTGCTCCGAAAGTTTTTTGGCCGTATCCCCTTTCACCGAACCTACAAATACATTTCCTATAATGTTTTCAATAACTGTGGCTTCACTTTTTCCATAATCACGCTCCATCTGCGAAAAATCCTGGAAGCCCAGCAAGGTAGCAACCTTGTTGCTTCTGGCCGTGGCAATGAGCTGATCCAGCCCTTTAAAAAAGATGGTGGCCAGCTCATCAATGATAATGGCCGACTGCAGCTTGTGCGGCTTATTGACAAGCTTAACCAGGCGTGCATTGTAAAGGCCCAGGGCCGCTCCGTAAATCTTTTCACGCTCCGGGTTATTGCCTACACAGAGTATCTTCGGCTTTTCCGGGTCATTAATATCAAGCGTGAAATCATTGCCACTCATTACCCAGTACAGCTGGGGGCTGGCCAGCCTGGCCAGACCAATCCTTGCAGAAGCAATCTGCCCTTCGAGCTGCTCGGCTGCACCAGACTCATAAGCCGATACAAAAGGCTTAACATACACTTCAATTTCAGGATAAGCGCCTAAAATAGGAAAAATTTCATCATACTGTGAACTCAGAAATTCGATTACATGCGGAAAGGTGCAATAGCGGCCCTGCTTATACAGCTTTAGGAACCAGATAACAGAGGTAACAAAGTTTATGGGCGACTCTACAAAGAAATCTCCCTGCTTTTGTATCCAACTCCGGTTAAGGTTAAGCATGATGGTCGAGGCACTCTCATAGGCATCTGAAATATCCGTCATTTTAGTGGGTAAAAGGGGATTGCAGCGGTGGCTCCGTTTAGGATCATCAAAATTGATCACATAAAACTCAGGCTTAACCGAATATTTGCCTGTGTTTTTAAGCAGGGTATTGTACGCTATGTTCGAGAGCTCAGGAAACTTGTAGTCATAAATGTACATGCTGAAGCCCTTACGAATGAGTTGCTTGATATAGGAATTTATAAATACAAAAGACTTTCCTGACCCGGGCGTACCCAGCACCATACCACCACGAAAAGGATTAACGATGTTGATCCATCCTTTTCTGACCCGGCCCCGAAGCAAATAGCGCATGGGTATATTCACGGAGTATTTGTTTTCCAGAAGCCTTTCCTCCTGGGGAAAAGACTGGTTGTTTTCATTGAAAACATCGTCCAGCAAATTTTCTTTTAAAATGCGGTTAATGAGTGAACCAGCCTTAAGCATGAACAAATACCCTGTAAGCGAAGCCAGTATATAGCCTGCTCCCGTCAGCAGTACAGGATAAGAGAAGAGGAGCAACTGATCAGCCCCGAAGTATAAAAGAGGCCCCGTTAGGATAAAAGGGATAGTCTGCTTCCAGGAAATGGCATCTGACTTTACACCTGTGGTTCCTATGCATGAAATGGCCAGAAGGGCCAGCGCAACAGTTTTGCTAACATAGCTATGGTCAAAAATATTGCTTTTGCCAAACTGCAGAAGTAAGGCATTGAACATGGGGTGTACCACACCAATCTGTTCAAAAAAGCCGTATGCAAATACATAAAAATTAAGGAGAAGCAGCACTATGCTTATCGCCCTGGTAAAGTGCATAATCTTTAAATAGGCTCTCTGGTCTTCCATAAAAAATAGAGGTTTAGTTGATAGTCATTATAGTCGTGGCCTTTTCCGTTTTTTCCTGTTTCTGGCGTGATGGCTGTCTACTCCAGGTTCATACCCTTGGGTACCAAAAATATCGGCAAGTGTTTTTCTGCTTCCCTCGTAAAAGTCTTCTTTAGTACCATGCAGGCTTCCAGGCAAGTTTGTATTTGTCTGCTGTTGGTTTAACTCCAAGGCACTAACCTTTGGAGCAGAAAGTAGTTCTGAGAATGACGATGGCCCTTTGAAGTACCTGTTAAGTTCAGAAGCTTGCAACTCAAAGGCTACATGGTTTCCTTTGTCGTGATACACCTTTACCTTTTCGCCCTGTCGCATAAAATGTATATGCCTGTTTTGCAACAAGCGGAGCTTATCGGCCTGTGTTGTTGCAGGAATCTTTGCTGTAAACCGGAGCATATCATATACATGACTTTTGAAATACGCTCTCTCCTTCTCTAATATCTTATTCAGCTGTGTAGATTTATAGTGTTTAAACTGACTGGCATACAATTCGGCTTGCTCTCTGCTTAATGGCGGCATTGCCTTCATCAAAGGAGTAGCCAGGTCCAGCTGATTGATTTTCAGGATAAAGCAGCTTTCAAAAAATGCACCCTGTAACGGATCTTTCTTAAAGCTTGCATAAATCCCTGATAAGGTGGCATAGGCTTTCTTCACCTGTGGGGCTTCCCTGGAAGAATTAAATGTATTCGCATTTTCAGCTTGTGCAGGTTGCATTTCCCGTACTGGTTTTTCTATAGTTACATTACCCAGGTGGCTCTTTAACTTATTCCAGCTGAAATCTTTACCAAGTTCACTTCCTTTAAAAACAGCCTTTTGAATATGATCTATAAAGGTTAAGCCGTAGATGCCGCTTTTACCCTCATGGTACTGCACTTCGATTCCCTTTTCTGCCAGCTTGGCCTTAAAATCTTCATGCCTTAAGGTGGTATAGCCCTTTAACAAGGTAATAACCTTAGCTGCTGTCTGCTTAGCAGCCTCTTTCTTGAATGCTTTGTTCTTTTCAAACAAGGGTAAAAGATTTTTAAGGGTGGGTTTACTATAAATGGAACTTGCCTTGATGGATACCCCCCGCCGCACTCCCCTGTCTGTAATAAAATACAGCAGCCCCGGCTGTGTATTCTGCTTACCTGTTCCCGCTACTGGCTCTGCGCCAACATTGTACCTGGCCAGTACAGCCTGGAATTCCCGGAGGCTGCTTACCTTGTAATCCCTGGCCACACTCCTTACGACATTAGAAATTGCAGCTTTGGTTTCAGCTTTCCCATAGTGTGCAATGCCAGGCTCTATAGGGGTAATGGCCGCTTTTTGCTTTATTTTTTCTGAAGCCTTTACCAGACCCCATTCCACTTCCAGTGTTTTCCTTATCTCTTCAGACCTCCGCTTATAGAACCGATCATCTATTTTATTACCTTCCCGATCTACCTTTACCGATACTATATGCATGTGCGGATGGTGCGTATCTTCGTGCCGGTAGACTAGGTAGGGCTGGTTTGCATAACCCATGCCCTGCATATACTGTCGTGCAATAGCAGCCATGGTAGCATCGCGTGGCCGCTCCGAAGGGTCAAAATTAAGGGAAGCATGAAAGGTCGTTTTATTCAGGCGGTAGCCTTTCTTCTGTGCCAGTATCTCTTCAAAGGTACTTATCTTAGAACCATAACTTAAGTCCACTGCTTTTTTACCCAGCACCATATTCTCTCCACCAATCAGGCGGGCCTCTCCTTTCCCTACTTTATGTTCATTATAATTGATAAGGCCGATGATGTTGTTTCCAGTCATAATCTTGCAAACCATTTATTCAGGTGTTTGGGTAAGAGAATGGGCCTCAAACAGAAGTACTACCTGCTGCATCCTTGCTTCTATTTGTTGAGCTAAAAGGATGAGCTCCTTCAGGGAATTATGCAGAATCTTGTTCTCAGGAACAGAATTAACCCGCTTCACTATCTGGTTATAGTTTACTCCGATATGGTTGATCTCTTTCTCAAGGCTCAGGAGCTGGTCATATATTCTTTTGGTGTTGATGTCGGAATAATAGAGTTTAACCTGTCCATCAAAAAATACCTTGCGAAAGAAAGCACCCTGATTTTCAAGGCCTGAAGCCTTAAACTTTTTATCCCATTCTTCTTTTTCTGAACTGGTGAGCCAGAAGCTGCCCACCCTGTGGCTTTGCTTCCGGCAGGCAGGCAAGGCTTTGCGGCCCCGCCGCTTTTTTTCAATTGTTTTTTTTGAAATAGTATTCTGCATAGCTGCTAGATTAAAAAATAATTTCCGACTCGGGAGGAAAATCTAGGCCAACCATTAGGGTAAGCGAGAGAAAGTTTTTAGCAACGAGAGTTGGCCCAAAGGCCATAATTTCTCGGTGCGAAAAACACATCTTGCTTATCACTAACGTGATACCTGTAGCGAATATACGAGATTATAGGCCTAAAAAAAGCTATTATTAATAATATTTTTAAGCTTTTATTTATAAATAATGAATTTTTCATTATTTTACACCTGTGTTTGTTATAGCTATATCATGACCTGATCAATACGCTGTCAGAAGTATATCATAGCTATATCATAAAGCAGTTATATATCATTACTATATCACAAGGTTATCATTATGCTATCATAAGTAATAACATCATATACTTTTTAACCTATGCCAACAATTTGTAAAGAAGATGTATTGCATGCCTACCAGAGCAAGGCCCGGAACCGAAGCTACCTGCTCTACCAATACTATAGAGAAGATTACTTCTCACAGAAGTTTACTCATAAGTTTATTGCCGCTAAAATCAGTAAGGATCTTGGCTACCCTATCACCCAAGCCATGGTTGCCTTGCTGTATAGCAGGGTAATCAATAAGCTTCAGGAAAATCCAAAACCTGCCCTGCAGGCACCCGCACACAGGGAAGAAAGGTTCAGAAACTTTGAACCCTCTGCAAAAGCTCCTTTTGAAGAGCTTGAATTTTAAATTATAGCGATACTATCTTTTTAACCTGTTATACTCATGAAAAAACTAATTTTTATTGCCCAGTCAAAAGGCGGTGCCGGCAAGTCTATTCTCACCTTTCTGTTAGCCGAAAAGTTTAAGGATGCAGTGATTATGGATATGGATGATGCCACTAAAACATCGTCCCTGCAGCTGGCTTATCGAAAGCCGCTACAGATCACCTTTTTAAACAGCAATAAAGTAATTGACAGAGGCTATTTCACCACCTTCCTTGAGAAAATAGCTAGCTCCAAAAACAGCCTTTTTATCTGCGACCTGGGCGCTTCAGTATCTGAGCAGCTACCGTATTATTTTAATGATGTAGGAGAATTTTTACCCCTGGCGCTAAAGGAAATGGGGATTGAGTTGGTAATCTATAATATCGTTGGAGGCTCTAATATATTTTCTCAGACAATGGCGTACCAACAGGCTTTGTGTGAAGCTGTAAAGGGATACTTCAACATAAGGATTTATAAAAATGACTATTATGAATTTAATGAGCCACAGCTTCAGGATCTTGAACAGTATGCTGCTGAGCATACGCTTGATATCATTACCTTCAACATCAGTAAGGACAAAAATGAAAGCACACAGACCCGGATAAAGGAAGTGCTTAAATCAGGAGAGGGTATCGATAAAGCCAGTTTGTTTAGTAAAATGTATTTTCAGAATGCAATCAAAGAGCTGACGATTTGATATGACTGAACAAATGAAAAGGGACTTTTGCGCATTGATGCTCCAGAAATTCGGAGTGCAGATTGATATCAATAACGAGTTATTGCCTGTTTTCTATACAGCCTATCAGTCTGCTGTAATAAGCGAAAAAACCAGCAAAAAATCGAGCCAGGAAATTCTTAGCATTATTAGCAAGTTTGATAAAGAAACTTCTGCACGGCTAAAAAAACTGGAGACAAGGCAGTTTCACTTTCAGAGTTCCAGGGAAGCTTTTTGGTTTGCCTTTGGATCGTATGGTTTACCCTTACTGGTAGCGATATTGGGAATGTTAGTGTTGTTTTATGTATGGAGGCTTTAATGTAAGAAGAACAACATCTGGTCATTCTACAACAAAATAGAGCTGTGGAATTGTCTTATGGAGCTAAACCATAACGAAAGTCCACCAAAAATGGGCTTGTTTTGCTAAACCCATAACTAAAGTCCACCACCAGAAGCTTTGTTTTGCTAAATATGAAAGATTAAGAGCTTCTAAACAGATAATTTGATCTTATGTGTTTCACTTATGCATTTAAATATGGTTGTATAGCATAGGAATCAATAAAATCAGATAAAAACGCTTTCCTTTTAAGAGGGTTTAAGAAGGTTAGAAAAGGTTTAAAGAAGGTTTACGATGCGCATAAGCTACTGTATTACAGCTATATATATGGGTTAATTATAACAAAAGTCCACCAATCCATAACCCATGTCCACTATATCATAACGAAAGTCCACCGAAACCTAACTTTTTACCACCAAACCCTAACTTATTCCCACAACCCATAACGAAAGTCCACCAGCGGAGCACTTTATTTACTAACCATAACCAAAGTCCACTCAAAAGCACTTACGTTGGGATGCTGACCTGGCAAATAAAGACAAAAGACTATAAATACCTGGTACAATTTGCAGATTTCGACATTTTAAAGCTCAGAAACAAATAAATATGGATTTACATAAAAGAAAAATTAGTAAAAATTCCGCTTTCTCATTAAAGAGGTTTTAGAAAGGTTTAGAAAGGGTTTAATAAGGTTTACGGGCTTTGTAACTTGCTCAATAGCTGTGGTTTAAAGTGTTGTTTCATAACAAAAGTCCACCAAAGCATAACGGATGTCCACCAGACCCTAACAAAAGTCCACTCTTCCATATCCGGAGTCCACCAGACCCTAACTTTTGTCCATATACCCTAACGAAAGTCCACCCTTTAAGTATCCATAACTTTTTTTTAGAAATGTTATGGTTGTATAAGATTAGATGTATATTGCAATCAGATAAACCCAGGCGTAATGCAAAGCAGTTTATTTAATAAAGAAGAAAAAGACATAGAGCAGCCTGTTGTAGATCAGGAACCTGAGAGGGAAATTAAAGTGCCTGCACCCACGCAGGAGCTGAATGAATCCATTGAAGAGCCTGTAGCAGAAGAAATAGAATCTTCATCTGAAGATTCTATGTTGCCCGCTGTAGCGGCAAACAATTCCACTGCAGGTTTCAGAGCGAATAAGATCATTGTTCAGCACAATAACCTTATTAACGGACGCTTTGATATAAACAGCTCTGAGTTAAGAGTATTGTTGTATATGCTTGCTTCTATCAAAAAGGATGATACAGAGTTTAAGCCTGTAAGAGTACCTGTTTCCTTTATTGCCTCCAGCAAAGGTGGTAAGACGTACAAGATCATCAGGAGTTTTCAGACCTCTCTTGTAGAAAAAACCTTTACCATAGAGCTGCTGGAGCAGAAGAAGGATAAAGTACAGCGCCGCTTTAAAGCCTTCAACATCTTTGCTGAAGCCGAGTACCTGGAGGGAGAAAATGCACTTTCTGTTATTTTTAGTGAACGTATAAAGCCCTATTTGCTGCAGATTACAGGCAATTTTACTAGTACTGAACTTCAGCAGGTATTAAACCTCAAAAATGTATATAGCTATAGAATTTACTGGCTGCTGAAGCAATACCATAAGTTTGGCGAACGTACTATTGACCTGGAAGAATTCCGTGAAATGCTGATGCTTAAAGACAAGTATCCTAATTTCTTTAGTCTTAAGCCCAAAGTGCTTGACATTGCAAAAGATGATCTCAAAGATACCGACATGGCTTTTGAGTATGAGCCCTTGCGCAAAAGCAATAAGGTATATGCCATTAAATTTACTTTTAAAAAGGAAATACCAAAGCCAAAGCTAAACACGAAGAACCAGGCTCCGGAAGAAACTGATGATCTCCAACCTTACAGGGAGTATTTCCTTACTTTGGATTACAACCAGCAAAAGGCGTACGAAACACTGCTCAAATTCAACATAAACCATCCTCTGATCAAGTATTATATTGAGAATCTGCATTGGCAGGATATTACCAAAGTAACCTACAAAGCACAGCTGGCAGAAGTACGCAATAAAATAGGCTTTATTACTTCAAGCCTTAAAGACCTTATCAATAAGAAAAAAGGTAAAGCAGAGTAAAGGAGCTTGCAGCCCTTTACTCTGCTTTACCTTTAAGTGGTATATTAATCATGTTTTTATATACCTGCGAATTCATTTAGTGAAATAGTATCATTTGATGTTGATGGATTAATAATACAGTTTTATATTGGCCCCAATATTTATTGCATTTTTAAAACTATACTTTTTAACCGCCTATGATAAATGCTACCTTAAAGGACAGGAATCTGGTTATCGATATCCTCTCACGTTCATTTGACACCAACAAAAGTGTTAACTACATCATTCCCCAGGACTCCAGAAGGAGTACAAGAATCAGAAAGTTAATGGGTTATTCTTTTGATGTATGTTTTCTTTTTGGCGAAGTAATACTCTCAAACGACAGGAATGCATGTGCACTGATTTTGTTTCCGGATCAGAAAAAAACCACTGCTAAAACAATTATGCTGGATGCAAACTTTGCTATTTCTTGTATTGGCCTCTCAAAAGTAAGAGATGTGCTTGCCAGGGAAGCCAGGATAAAGCAATACCACCCTAATAAACCATTCGCTTACTTATGGTTTATTGGTGTGGATCCTCAGTATCATAATATGGGGATAGGAAGTCAGCTACTGGCTGAAGTTATAGATGATTGTGCTTCCAGGCAAAGAGAGCTTTACCTGGAAACATCAACGCTTAAAAACATACCCTGGTATCAAAAGCATGGGTTTAAGGTCTTCAATGTACTGGACTTAAGTTATGATCTACATTTTTTAAGAAGAGAATTACAACTTTAACTTTTTTATCATGCTGCTTCCAGGAACCGAGATGCACGTAGTAACCTTCGTATTTACGGCATTAGAGACATTATTTTTTGGATATGAACTTATTTATTATTTATCAAGGCCTGCAGAGAAAAGTCGTTTACTATTTTTAATACTGCTTTTTCTTCTTATCATTTATAATATAGCAGGTGGCCTTTTTCCAGATCCCAATATTCCTATCCCTATTCTGCTTCAAAATATCATTGCTTATGGAACAGGTTTTTTAATGGCGATGTATTTTCCATTCTACTTTTACAAAGCCTTCAATTTAAGCCGGCTGCGGTTTCATGCTTACTATGGTATAGTAGTATTTTTGTTGCTTCCTTACTTGATTTTTTTTGTGGGCGTGTACTACAGTACGGGAGATCTTGAAAATGTTAGAAAGATGGGAGTCGTTATTCCTTTCATCTATTCACTTTCACTCTTCTATTCCTTGTCAAGAGCTATAATAGACAAACACAGATTCAAACCGGATGAGAAAGACAGTACGGAAATTACTGGCTTATACCTGGCCCTGATTCCGTGGATGGCTCTGCCAATTATTACGTATTTTAACGGAAGTCAATTACTGGAAGTAACCTTTACCAATACAGGCGTTTTCTTTTTGTCTGTTATGTTTATCAGAAGTACTGTACAACAGTCACGAAAGGACCACGACAGATTAATTCTTTCTGAAAAGATGTACCAGCAAAAGGCCATGGCACTATCAAAATCACAGAATGAGCTTCAGAATCTCAACGAAACGCTGGTGCAGAAAGTAGTAGAACGCACCCGGCAGATCGAACAATTGAATGAAAAAAAAGCAAACCTATTTGTGCATTTAGCCCACGAGACAAAAACGCCTTTGACGCTTATTAATAATTCCCTTGAGGAGTATATAGAAAAGCATGGGGAAAACGAAGAGCTGACCGTTATAAAAAGTAATATTGATAAGCTCAGCAAGAATATTGTCAATTTCTTCGATCTGGAAAAATATACCAGGGGATTTGAGGTGTATGATCACCAGCAGTTAAGTAATTTCAGCCAGATTTTAATTGATAACCTGAGCCTGTTCAAATGCTATTCTAAAAAAAAGAATATCACGATTATTGAAAGGATTGAATCAAATGTATTGGCGAAAGCAGATCCGGAGGCAATCAATAGGGTCGTTAATAATCTGGTTGAAAATGCTGTGCGACACTCTCCTGAAGACAGCACCATAGAAGTATCCCTTTGTAATGACGGAGAAAAGATAAAGTTTACAGTAAAGGATAATGGAGATGGTATAAGCAGCACCTTGCAGAAGGATATATTTAAGCCTTTCTTCCAGGGAGAAGTAAGCAAACGTAATAGTACGGGTATGGGCATTGGGCTTTCTATCGTAAAAAAGATAGCAGACAGCCTGGACGCCCGGATTGACCTGGTAAGTGATCCTTCTGTACAAAAAGGTACAGAAATCACGATTCAGTTTAAGTCCAACATAAATGAAGAAGAAGGACTAATGCTAAGTTACTTTAAGGTAAATGACAAACTGCGGTTTGAAGATCCACTACCTGAGGTTTCAGACAGTGCTGTTCATAACCCCAAGCGCAGCACTGTATTTCTGGTAGAAGACAACCTGGCCTTACTGGCTTATTTAAGTAAAAAGCTAAAACCCCTCTATAATGTATATACAGCTAAAAATGGCAGTGAAGCCTTGATAAAACTTAGGTCTGTTCCCCTCCCAGATCTTATTGTTTCAGATATAATGATGGAAAAGCTGGATGGTACTGAGTTGGTTAAAATTATCGCTGAAGATGAAAAGTATCAGCACATCCCAATCATTTTTACAACAGCCAGAGCTTCTACAAAAAACAAGCTGCAAGGCTTGCAGCTGGGGGCTATCGATTATTTGGCGAAGCCTTATTTAGTGAGTGAGTTAATTTATAAAGCAGAGGCTATTCTTTTATTTTCTCAAAGGCAACGAAAGCATCTTGTAGCTTCCATAATTAACCATAAACCTATTGATACCAGTTCTGCGCAGCCTGCTACCTTTTCTGCTGTAAACTCTATCAATGTTAAATGCCAGCAGTATGGTCTTACGGCAAAAGAGATAGAAATTGTACCCATGATAAAAGATGGACTTAGAAATAAAGAAATAGCAGCAAAGCTTAACATTTCGGAATCAACGGTTAAAAAGCATGTGCGGAATCTTTATGAAAAAATGGATGTGACTAGCAGGGTTGAGCTGATCAACAAATTAGCCATGACTGGTTGAGACCTGCAAAACATTGTAACGCTTTACATGATTACTTTTAAACCACCTGCCTGTACAAACAATGTATCCAAGCAGGTGGTTTTTTCGTGAACATAATCTATCAAAAGCCTGAGCCTGCTTATCCTCCCTGGATTTTTTTGCAATGTACACGGAGCCCCGCATATGCACCGGAGTGGTGCACCTGATATACTGTAATTGAGTCAATACTCCTTTAGTACCATCGCCTTCTACTACTATAGATTTACCGGTTTTCAGGTAAAATACTCCTTTAGTAGTATAAAAATACTCCTTAGTGCTTATTGAAAAAAGCAGCAAAAGCTACCACTTTTGGCATCACAGAAGCAGCTGTGACATGAGTAAAAATGGCTCAAGAGCTATGTACAATACTGTTACTTGCATTGGCTGCATTTTTATATCTGCTTCTGCTGAAAATAAATGTGTCAGTATACTTTTTTGGACTTAATTTTTTTAACCTATGCTATCACACTTTACTTGGCTGGACTTCTGCCAGTTCCTGGGCGTAGCTGCAGTAATGTATTATTTCATGGTTGCCATGGTATATTACCAGGTAGAACTGAAGACATTATTCCGCAGAAAAAAGGCAGTTGAAAGCAGCTCTGTAGAACCTTCGCTTACTTCGCATACTACTGTTATAGGAGGATATACCACCCAGTTTAGTGGGCAGGATTTAAAGGGTATTTATAGTCCTGAGGTTCCAGCCCCTGCTACGATCGTAGCAACAGAAAATGGGCCCTTAGATCCACTCTCTTTACCTGAACCTGAGTTGAATAATGAAGAAGCTTTATCTGCTGTATTGATGGCAGATATTGAGGCCGGTCTGGAAAATGAAGACCTTGAGTACGGAGACCCTGTACTGATTGCTGAGTTTGACCTGGAAGAAGAATTAAGCATGGATTCTGAAGAATTTTTAAAACTGGTGCAGGAAGGTATTGAAGCACTAGAACCCCGGCAGCGAGAAGCAGTTTTTGCCATGGCTAACACTGTGGAATCAAATAATGAGGATCTGGTAAAAGAGAACCTGCTGCAAAGTGCAGATGAACTAGCTGACACCCGGTTTGAGAAAATTGACGATACTACTGAAGAAGTTATATGGCAGGAGTCCTCTGGTAATGCCGAAGAAGTGCTGATGGAAGAAAGCCCTGCGCCACTTATGATGGCCCATACCAGAGCATAAGGCATGCTGTGGAACTATAGTAAATTCCTTGAATCTGATGAATGGTGCGAATAAGCATAGCCATTCAGATACTAAACTAGCTTACCTGCTTCATTTTTTAACTATAAATTTTAAACCTATGAACATGAGAACATTTTTATCTGTACAGCACATGAGAAAAAGAAAAGACATTACAAACCGGTTAATGGCCACCATGCTGGTTTCACTTCTAAGCTCACCCGCCTTTGCGCAGGCAGCAAAAGGAGTAGCTGCTCTAAACGATGCCCGGACGTCACTTAACCAGTATTTTGAAGCAGGTGTGAATGTCTCGTATGGGGCTGCAGCTATCATTGGCCTGATTGGAGCAGTAAAGGTATATCAGAAATGGACCAATGGAGACCCTGATACCGGAAAAGTGGCGGGTGCCTGGCTGGGTGGGGCCATCTTTTTAGCTGCCGTTACTACGGTGCTGAGAGTAGTATTTATTAACTAAGCTGTACATGTATGGCAGAGTTTAAAATCAACAAAGGGGTTGGTAAACCTGTAGAATTCCAGGGCCTCCAGGCTCACTACATTTGGTATCTGTTTGGTAGCCTGGTAGCTAATTTTATTGTTTTCGCTGTAATATACCTGATCGGACTTCCTCCTGTTATGGCGGTTTTGTATTTTCTTTTCTCCACTGCGGGCATTGCTTATTACATTTTTTCTGTGGGGAAGAAATACGGTGAACATGGACTGATGATGCTGAAAGCGAAACAGGCACAGCCACGCTATATGGTAGTACGCAACCCCCATTTTTTTAAGAGTCTGAGAGGAAAAGGAGCCTAACGCGAATATGTATCCTGCCCCTTTAATCCGGGTATTTTTTAACCTTACAGCATTCATTATGAAACTACTTTCGTCAGCGAACATTGAAGATAAGCAACCCATTTATAAGGTAGAAATGGTCAATGGGTCACATCCTTGTATTGTTTCTAAAAATGCAGATGCCACCCTGGCCTGGGAGGTAGAGTTGCCTGAAGTGTTAACCTTATCTAAAGATGAATACGATAGCATCCACAGCATTTTTGTAAAAGCGCTCAGGTGCCTGCCTATGCATAGCGTTTTTCATAAGCAAGACTGGTTCCTGGACGATAGCTATACTCCTTCATTTGAGGAGGAACTTAGTTTTTTAACGAGATCATTTGAGCGGAATTTCAATGAGCGCCCCTTCCTGAATCACAAATGCTATTTCTTCATAACCAAGTCTTCTGGTGACAGAACGGCCCATACAGGCATGTTTTCAGCGCTTAGCAAAAGGCACCTTGTGCCCAAAGACATGATGGATCCGAAAGTGATCAGTGATTTTTTTGATAAGACCAGCCAGTTTGTAAAGATCCTCTCTGATTCAGGCTTTTTTACGTTACGTTCGCTCACCGTAGATGAAATTGCCGGTACAGAACAGCAGCCGGGTTTGCTGGAAAAATACCTGACCCTCTCCTATGATGGACTGGCGCTGCAGGATATTAATTTCGAGGAAGGCTTAAAAATCGGCAATAAAAACTGCAGTCTTTTCACTATTGCGCATGTAGACGATCTTCCTGCCAAAGTAGAAACCGAAATTAAGTACGAAAAGCTGTCTACAGACAAGTCCAGGTATTCGCTCGGTTTTGCCTCTCATGTAGGATTGAACCTGGCTTGCAGCCATATTTACAATCAGTATATTTTTATTGATGATCACCAGAAGAGGCTAAAAACCCTGGAAGGAAAAAAGGCTAACCTCCGCTCTCTTTCCAGGTACTCACGCGAAAACGAAACCAATATGCTGCGTACTGAAGAGTTTCTGAACGAATCGGTAGCAGAGCAAAGACTTTCGGTAAGAGCGCATTTTAATATATTGATCTGGAGCGAGGATAAGGAAGAGCTTAAAAAGCTAAGAAGCCAGACCGGCTCAGCAGTAGTACAAATGGACTGCAGGCCCCGTGAAGCCACCATAGATATTGCTACTTTATACTGGAGCGGAATACCGGGCAATGCAGGAGATTTTCCCCATGAAGAAACCTTTATTACGTTTACAGAGCAGGCAACCTGTTTTTTAAACATAGAGACTAATTACAGAGATTCCTCCTCTCCTTTTGGGATCAAGCTGATTGATCGTATTTCCGGCAAGCCTGTACATGCAGACATTTCAGATCTGCCTATGAAGAAAGGGGTGATTACGAACCGGAACAAGTTTATCCTGGGCCCATCCGGCAGCGGCAAATCTTTTTTTACCAATCACATGGTAAGGCAGTACTATGACCAGGGTACCCATATTCTGCTGGTAGATGTAGGGCACAGCTACAAAGGGCTCTGCGATTTGGTAAAGGGAGTTTATTTTACATACGATGAAAAGAAGCCACTCAGCTTTAACCCTTTTTACTTCGATAAAGCAATTGATGTAGAAAAAAAGGAAAGTGTTAAAACGCTATTGATGGCCCTCTGGAAACGTGAGGGAGAGCGCATTACACAGGCGGAATATTCTACCATATCTGATGCAGTAGCCCTGTACTATGATATGCTAAAGGTAGAGGACATATTCCCTTGTTTCAATACTTTCTATGAGTTCTTCGAAGGGCCTTTCAGGGAAATGCTACAGCAAAACGAGCACTTTGCAGAACGTCATTTTGACGTGCATAATTTTCTATACATTCTCAAGCGCTACTACAAAGGTGGTGAGTTTGATTTTCTTCTTAACTCAGACCAGAATCTTGATCTGCTCCATGAACCATTTATTGTTTTTGAGCTTGACAACATCAAAGATCACCCCATTCTTTTTCCGGTAGTAACCCTCATCATTATGGAAACCTTTATTTCCAAAATGAGAAAACTGAATGGTGTGCGGAAAATGATTCTTATTGAAGAAGCCTGGAAAGCTATTGCCAGGGAAGGAACAGCCGAATTTATAAAATACCTTTTTAAAACTGTCCGGAAGTTCTTTGGCGAAGCCGTGGTGGTAACCCAGGAGATAGACGATATTATTGGTAACCAGGTAGTAAAGGATGCCATCATCAATAACGCTGACTGTAAGATATTGCTGGATCAGCGGAAGTTCATGAACCGCTTTGATCAGATACAGGGTTTGCTGGGGCTGACCGAAAAGGAAAAGACGCAGGTTCTTTCCATTAACCAGGATATTAAACCTGGCAGGCTTTATAAGGAAGTATTTATCAGCTTGGGTGGGCAGAGCTCCAAGGTATACGCTGTAGAAGTATCAGCTGAAGAATATATTACCTACTCTACAGAGCAGAAAGAAAAAATGAAGCTCTTTGAGAAAAGGGATAAATACGGAAGTATGGAAGTGGCAATTAATGAGGCCGGGTACGAAATACGCGCCGGTATTTTTTAACTAATATAAAACTGTACACATATGATTAAGCTTTTACGAAAACAGATTTTTGCACGCATTGTCCTGTCTTGTATACTGCTAAACATGGTGTTAAATACCAGGCAGGCAAAAGCCCAGTTCGTTGTAAGCGATCCCACCAATTTGGTGCAGAATACCGCTACGGCAATAGCTACCGTACTTACAGAAGTTTCCCAGGCCATGGAAACACTTCAGAATTACGAGTTCTACAAATACCTTAGATCGGCAACCAACGGTGTTAAAACATACCATAAGGTAACCCAGATTATAGAAAGCCAACAGCGGATTCTGCATTCTATTCAGAACAGCCTTCAAACTGTAAGGCAGTATAAGTCACTGACCCCGGAGCAGATTAACGGCATGGCTAAAATGTATATGCATTTTGCGCAGCAAGCAAAGTACAATGCCGATCAGCTCACCAACGTGTTCCGGGCTGGTGTGCTGCAAATGTCCGATGCAGAGCGAATTGCCCTTATTGACGGCATTGACAAAGATATCAGGGAGCTGGATGATCTATTGGTGTACTATGATATAATGAACAGTAGCCTGGCAGCTGAGCAGCAACGGAAAGCTACAGACATTCAAACCATCTCTTCTTTTTATGAAGCAAAGGCCGGGGCAAAAGTCTCTGAGGCCCAGGCGGCTTCCAGTATCGGAGGGTTGTATGGAAGCATTGTGAATATACTTTACGGATTGTCTGCCTTGGTGGCCCTGGTAGGTTCTGTTAAAGTATACAGTCAGTTTACCTTGGGTAATGGGCGGGTGGTAGAAACGGCTGGCTCCTGGTTCGGGGCAGTACTTATTTCTGTTCTGCTCACCACCTTTATCAGATTCCTGTTCTTTTAACGTGTTGACACCAGCTATGATACTTTTACAGGTAAGCACAACTTATACAGACTTACAGAGCCTTATTAATGGCCTGTATGATGAAATGATTCCCCTGGCAGAGAAGATTGTAACGATTGGTCAGGGACTTGCAGGTATTGGCGGCTTAATCTATGTGATTTACAAATTATGGCCAGCCTTAGCAGGTAACCAACCCCTGGATTTTTATCCTCTGATGCGGCCCTTTGCTATTTTTTTTGTGCTGATCTTTTATATGGGCTTTATTGATGTAGCCAATGCATTATTAACTCCTGTAGTTGAGGGTACCAGTAGCCTTGTAGAATCTCAAAACTTAGCCGTTGCCCAGGCCATTAAGCGGAAAGAAGAGCTTATCAGGCTGCAGCAAAAACAGCCCGAGTACAGCAGGGATCCAAGCAAGGAGAGTATGCTCCGTACAATTGCCAATAAAATAGGAGCATTGAACGAGTTTATGATGTCCATCCCTGAGCGCATCGAAACATCTGCACGTCAGTTTATTACCTTCATCCTGGAATTACTTTTTTATGCTTCTGCCCTTATCATCAGTGCCATCCGCACTTTCTTTCTGATCATCCTGGTCATAATAGGCCCTCTGGCACTTGGTTTTTCTGTTTTCCCAGGTTTTGAAGGCACCTTTAACGGATGGATAGCCAGGTACATTCAGATCTATCTGTGGCTTCCCATTGCTAATATTCTCGGTAGCATAATCTCCAGGTTCCAGGTACAAATGGTTGAGCAGGATATTTCAAGGCTTGTTGCAGGTGGTAGTTTTGACGGATCAGATCTTGGCTATCTTATTTTTCTGCTCTTCGGCATTATCAGCTATATGACTGTGCCTTCGGTAGCTACCTGGGTAGTTGAGTCTTCAGGGGCAGGGCGTGCACTACAGGCCCAGACAAGGCAGGGAATTAATGCCGGTCGCATGGCTTCATCGGTTGCCGGTGCAGCTACCGGAACTCTGTCTAAAGGTGCAAAAGCAATGGTACATCGTGTGTTTTAACCTAATATAATTTTTATGCTTAAGTCACTTACCAATCTAGAATCTGCCTTTAAGCAGGCCAAAGTCCTGATCATTTGTTTTCTTGTGTTTGCCAGCCTTATTAGTATCTATGCCCTATATTCTTCCTATCAGGCAGCACTCAGGGCACAAGAAACCATTTTTATCCTTGATCAGGGGAGCATACTTTCTGCCAGGGCTCAGAATATACAGGAAAACAGGCCTGTAGAAGCCCGTGAACATGCCAGGCGTTTTCATGAGTACTTTTTTACCCTGAGCCCGGATGAGAGGGCAATCAGCTATACCATTGAAAAAGCCCTGCTGGTTGCCGATGAAAGTGTGAAAAGGGAATACGACAACCTGAAGGAGAAAGGCTTCTATAATGAGATTATAGCAGGCAATATCAGTCAGCATGTAAAGATAGACAGTGTTTATATTGATGTGTCCAGTTATCCTTATTATGTAAAATGCTTGGGGAAAATAGAAATCATACGGACTTCTTCCATAACGCTGCGCAACCTGGTTTCTGAGTGCTATTTACGGGATGTGGTCCGGTCAGATAATAACCCCCATGGTTTCCTGGTTGAAAACTGGCGCGTGCTTGATAATAGTGATATAAAAACAGTAAGGCGGTAATGCAATGAAAAAGAAAAACTTTTCAGAAAGAGTTAATGCCTTGTGGTTTGGTTCCGGGATACAGGTGAACGGGCAAGCCAGAAGCAAAACATCTTTTGCAATGAAAGCCGGACAAATTGTGAGCGACTGGTTAAAACGGCTTACCGAACTACAGAAAAAGGCCTTGGTGATCTTGTTGCTACTGATACTGGCCAGTTACTTTATATTTCTTTTATCAAAGGCATTTGAAGAGGATAGTGAAGTGGAAAGAGCAGCCTCTCCCCTGCCCTCTTTGGAAACTGTGCCAATGCAAGGAGGCCACCAAGCCCTGGATATAGAAACTGCTCCTTTAAAAAGCGATACAGTTTCGCGCTTACAAACAAAGCCTTGATCATGGAAAATTTACATTCACAATCTTTTATAAGAAAGCGGAAAATGATGGTGGTTTTACCCCTTATAATGGCTCCGTTTTTAGCTATTTTCTTTATCCTGCTGGGCGGTGGTACCAATGCTTCACAAGCAGGAAAGGTTGGCACTGCTGTTTCGGGCCTTAACGCAAACGTACCCACAGCCTCTGAGGACAATGTGATCTATTCGTCTAAACTGAAGGCCTATGAAAAAGTAGCGGAAGACAGCATAACCCGAAAGCAACGTAACCAGCACTCGTTTCTTGATCGTGGTTTGGATGCTTTGCTGAAGGCAGATACCTCTTATAGTAAAGGATTAGCGGGTTCTGTTAGTCTGCACAGTACAGCGCTGAACTATGATATAAACCTGAACAGGGAGCAACAGCTTAACACACCGGAATACAGGACGTTACTGGAAGCTCAGGGACATATAGAAGAATCTAAATTGCTTATTGGCGATAAGGGATACAAACCCCATTCCGGGCAGTATACTACTAACACCTCCGGAAGTATAGCTTCAGGTACCTCACCCCTCAGAAATGATTATGGAACAGATGACCTGTATTACAAAGAATATGAAAAATCAGCTAAACAAAGAGATGAACTGCTAAGTATGCTTAGAAAGCAACTTGAGGAACAAAGCGTCCATACAATGAATGCTACGGAAGCTGATATAAACGTACCCTCACCCCTCCAGACTGGTAGTGCGGGCAACCGAAAAAGAAAACTAAAGATCAGCTCTCAGCAAACAAAGCCGGTTGTAGTATCTCAGTTAAGTCCTAAATATGTTAAGAGTAGTAAGTTAATGAAGGACAACGCAGCTGTTTCAGAACCTGAATTAGCCAATGGGTTTTACTCACCCGGAAAGGTTACTCAGACCGCTGATGAGCCTAATATTTTTACAGCTGTTATTCATAACGATCAGAGCCTTGTGGCCGGATCTACAGTTAAAATGAGGCTTGGTACTAAGATTGAGGTTGGCAACACCACCATTCCGAAAGGCAGTTTTATTTACGGAGTATGCTCCATATCTAACGAACGACTGCATATCCAGATCAATAGTATTAAATATAGAGAGCTTCTTTATCCTCTGCAATTGACAGTTTTTGACATGGATGGTATTCAAGGACTCTATATACCTGGATCAATGGAAAGAAAAGCCATTAAAGATGGTGCAAGCCAGGGGGTAGCCAGTACGAACATACTTGGCTTTAGCCCTACTATAGAAGCCCAGGTAACACAGGCCGCTATAGAAGCAGGTAAAAATATTGTATCTAAAAGAGCTGCAGCGGTACGGGTACGGGTAAAAGCAAATCATCAGGTGTTTTTAAAACCGGCCGATACGGATGAGGAGTAAGTTGGACGAATTAAAACCATAACTGCTAAAACCATGAAAGACAACTATCTTTTTAAACTCACCTTGTGCTTAGGCTTTCTCTTGATCAATGTACAAACTCTTTCTGCTCAACGGATAGCGCATTTACCAGAGCATAACTTTTTATCAGCTTACACGATAGAAGTTGCATTTGACAAAACAACTCACCTTATCTTTCCTTATCAAATTATTTATGTAGACCTGGGAAGCACTGGCATCATTGCTGACAAGGTTGAAAGGGTAGAGAATATTTTGAAAGTAAAAGCCAACCAACGTGACTTTAAACCAACCAATCTTACCGTGGTAACCAGCTCTGGTAATTTTTACTCTTTCCTGGTCAGTTATAGCGAAAAACCGGAAGAGGTAAATATAGTGCTTAATAAATCTGGAACAGCCAGTACCAGTCCTTCAGAGTTGCTGGCCTCCATCGCTGCAACCTCCTCCCCTGCTCCTGTAACAGAAAAGGAAGGTGATCTGCCAGGAGAGCCTATGGCCATCTTCGAGAAAATAAGGCTCAATCAAAAGGAGCTGGATGACATGTCCAGAAAAATCATCCGTAGTAAAAGATCTGTTAAGGACCTGGGAGCAGTGGAGCATAATATGTCTTTTGCTACAAATGGTATTTACATAAAAGATAATGCCTTCTTCTTCCATTTGTTTTTTGAGAACCGATCGAACATCAATTTCGATATTGAGTCTATCCGATTTTACATTAAAGATAAAAAAGTACCCAAGCGAACGGCCACTCAGGAAGATGAGATATTTCCACTGTATACTTTTAATGAAAGGGTAAACACGATACCTGGTAAGATGAAAGCCGATCGCGTATATGTGATGGAGAAATTTACCATTCCGGATGACAAGGTGCTTATGGTGGAATTGTTTGAAAAAAGCGGAGGCCGCAACATGAGCTTTGTAGTAAACAACGAAGACATAATTAAAGCTAAACTTTTAAAATAATGAAAACGATACAGAATATACTTGTAATGGTTTTCTTCGTAACCATATCAGAGCATGCCTTTGGCCAAAGGCATATAAAAGGTCTTATGGCACTTGAGGCGCAGTTTGGTTTCATGAATAACCTGTCTGTCTTTTCTAAGGATAGCGGAGGCCACCACGTAAGTATGGGTCTTAGTAAATACATAAACAGCAACAGTTACTGGAAGCTGCATTATGATGCAGACCGCCGGAACTACCTTGTATTGGATGCCCCTGCATTTACAAGCCGCCAGACAGGTAGCATTAGTTACTACAGGACTATTTTAAAAGACAAGGAAGGAAATTTTTATCTTAATGTTCATGTAGGGGGGCTGGCCGGTTACGAAAATATTAATAATAATGAAAGGGTTATTAGCGGAGTTGAGCTTAAGGCTCGGAGTAAGTTTGTCTATGGCCTGTCTGCAGGTATCGAAAGCGAAGTATTTCTTAGCGATCACCTAGCCCTCTTGCTGCAGTTTCGGGAACGTTTGTTTATCCCCTCCGATACTGAAAAGTTAAGATGGTATGCAGGTGCAGGTTTGAAATGGATGTTAAACCGCTAAGCACAATAGCATGAAAAACATAACCGTGTTATTTTTACTTTTTGGCTTGCTTGCCTGCAGAAAAGAAACGCTGGACATTCAGCAAGCCTCTGATTCGGGATTACATCCTGCCTTTAATTTCAATATTGAGAATATATCACATCATGATACTGTGCCTGTAGGTGGAGTGATTATCTATAATCTATACATAAGGCAGCAGTTAGTGTATGTAGCCGGAAGGAAATATTATTTATCGTTTACCCTTCCTCAAGGCCATGATGGTGAGGCACTCATAAACGGTAAGACCTTGCGTAGTGGAGACTTGGTTGTTGTTAACTATGATGCGATCGTAAAAAACAATTACAGAGTTAAGTTCACTTACTCACCTTCTGACAGAAGGCCCGCCTCCTACCCCATCCAGTTTGCCTGTCAGGATGAAGCAGGTAAAATCCTGACTTACACAAAACAGTTACATCTCAATTAAACCCTAACATAATTACGTATGAAAAACACAGTATACTTTTTATTCCTTTGTTTTTTTGGCTTATTTTTCTCCTGTACTAATAAGAAAACGGTTGAGCCAGTTGTACCGAAAGAGGTAGAGTATATCCTTGAATCTACAACCTCTGCTGTGGCCAATGGAGTAGCTTTTGCAAATGAAAGTGGAGGTACTACTATGCTAGATGAAGTAAACTTACCTTACTCCTATAAGTTCGTAAGTTCCACACCACCGCGTTCTTTACAGTTAAGCGGACATATAAGTCCTGACAACACAAATCACCAGATTTCAGGAAAGATTGTAGTGAATGGGCAAGTAGTAAAAGAGGCTACAGGTAATGGCATTATGGCCAGAGTTGGTATTGCACATGTATTTAATTGAGCTACTACCTTGCTAAAACATCTTGCCTTCCTAGTTTTTCATTTAGATATATTCCTAATTGTTTATAAATAACTTATTGAGAATATATTATTGATTTCACTTCTATAATTTATTTCATTGTTAGAAAAGGTATACATTCAATTAATGCTTTTATTAAATACATAGCTTTTCTTTCTATTGATGCTAAGTTTGCAAGTATGTTTTTCTTATTAGATAATTTACTTATTTATGCCTTATATTTTTTACTAACCTCTACTCTAAGCCTATGTTTTTATCTCCTACTTCCCGTTCTCTTAAAAGTATCTTCCCTTTTGCAATGTTTGTGATTTTGTTGTGTTTCTTTCTGTCCGGCTGTTCGGGTAGCAAAGAAGATGTTTCGCCTGAAGCAGTTGAAAATGCTGCATTGATAAAGGATATAGTGGGTGAATATGTTGTGGAAGGCACCTATGATTTTGAATCGGTAGCTGCACTAAATTTAAAAATTATAAAGGAAAGCAACGAGGTATTAGCTGTTAGCGCCCCTGGTATACCAGACTTCAAACTTATGAAGTGGACCAAGGTTTATCAAAATGGGAAAGACCCGGATGAGTATATGCTTATGGCCGAGATTGTGGGGCCTGATGAAGGCACATTTATGCTCACCTTTCCTGAAAAGTCGATTACGCTATTAGTAAAGATTAAAATTGATAACGTTACAAAAAAAAATCTCTGGGTAAATGGAATAAAAAAATAATATCTTAATTCTTTACATTCTTTAGTTGTTAGAAGTTATAGACAATAATTTAATTCTAACTTTGTTTTAAGTACCTCTTTGAACTTTTGCTATGGCTTCCTTATACCGCCGCTATCTTTAAGGGCGGTTTTTGTTTGTAGTTTAATCTCGTTTTGTGGAACGATGAGTTTTTGTTTCTGCTCATCCTCTTGCTTCTCTTTTAGCAATATACGTTATGTTATATCTATTAATGTTAGAAATAGTAGAAATATAAGTATTGTTAATCTGGTTATAGTTGCTATTTTTGCTTTAATCTAAATATATAATAACCTCTCTATGGTAAACATTATATCTATAATTAATAACAAAGGTGGTGTTTCCAAGACTACCAGTGCTATCAACATAGCCGCTTACATGGCTAAGGCAAATAAAAAGGTTCTTATAATTGATTTTGATGCCCAGGCGAATGCTACTATTGGTACCATTGGTGAGCAGGATAGTCATGTTGGAGAATGGCTAGTGGGTGAAAAAAACTTTGAAGAGGTTGTAAAGAACTATATCCCTAACCTGGATGTGCTTCCGGCCAGGAGGGCATTGGATACCTATCAGAAAGCTATTGGTGCTGAGCAGGACTACCAGTTTGTATTAAAAGAAAAGATAGAATCTGAAGCGCTTGATACAAAATATGACATTATTATTATTGATAATGCACCCTCCTTATCTACACTAGCATATACTACATTTATTGCGGCTACGCATTTGTTGATACCATCAAGTCCTGAAGAATTCAGTGTTTCAGGTATTCATAACATTATTCAGACTATGATGAATGTTAAGAAAAGGTATAATCCTGATCTGAAGCTTATTGGTATTTTCTTTTCTAAATACCATCCTTCTTACCGATCCAGAATAGACTCCGATATAGTAGAAAGTACAAGAGAGACGTACAAGGACTTAGTCCTGAATACTACTATACGAAATAACGTGAGTGTAAAAGAAGCAATGGCATATAAACAACCGCTTTATGAATATGCGCCAACCTCTCATGGGGCAACAGACTATGATGAGCTTACAAAAGAGATAATAAATAGGTTATAACTGTTATACATTCTTGTTGTTCTAACAATAATATTAGTGTATGTATTGCATGTAGGCATAGATGTTAATGAGTAGTTTTATTTGAAAGATAAGAAAATACAGATATAAATGGCAAAGCAACAAAAAGATTTCAAGGGTATCGCTAAAGGAGTGAATCCATTCGATGCAGAGATGCTAAACGAAACTCTTGCGGATACTTCCAAGCAAAAATCTGAACCAGTTCCAGAATCCATTGATGATAATTTAAAGCCTTTTGCAACTCGCTTACCTGAATCGCTAATTGAGCGTTTGCAGCGCCACCAGTATTGGGGGAGAATGCCTATAATGGATACAGTTATCGAATCGCTGACAATGTATTTTGAAAAGCATGATGATACAAATAAACCTTTGCCAGAGGCCGTGATGAAAAAGAAGCAAAGCAGGAAAAAGAGAGGAAGTTAGAAAGGGTAGTAAAGCTTGATGTTATTTAAGTATTAGTTTTTTTATAGTAGTTATTAATGTTTATGTTTCTAACATTAATAACTACTATTGTTTTTCTTGTTAATTTAGAATTAATATCTTTTTTTGTTATCGCCTTAATGTTCTATTTCTATGAATTGAATTTGTTCGAATTCTTATAGAGTACTTTAAGCCATTGCCATTATACCTTTAATCAGTTGGTATCTGAACTCTACCATATATATTGAGTATCGCCTATACATAAGAGTTGTATATGTCTAATGAAATATCATAGTGATATTTTTGCGTTTTTAAGCACATTTCATATTTATATTAAATAAACAATATTGTTATTAATACTATCATTGTTATATAAGCAATAACTCCAACTAGATATTATTAACCTAATAATACTATCAATTCTATAAGACAAATTGTTGTTAGATTTTATAGATGCTCTAGTATATCTATCTGTAGATTAATATTTATTGATCCTTTTAGTTGAAAGTTTTTTCAACTAAACAAACATGTTATGTAATAGACTGCTGATCCTCGAAAGTTTTGATTTGTATGCCGGTACTTTAACATCCTTATAATCTTTGGCTAACATATACCATCATTTCAAAATCTTGGAAGTATCTGGGGAATGTTATATACTAATGCTAGGAATATTGAAAAAAGCATTAATCGATGGTGTTCTGTGTATTATAGATATAAGCCCTGAGAGTTGCGTAAAAACTTAAGATGGCCTCCATTAAGCAAATGATACAATACTTTCATAGGTATCAATTAACCGTCTGCATATCAATGAGTAGTGAGCAAAATTTTGATCTGCAAGATTCTATTTCCAGTAGCTCTGCAAGGTCAAAATCTATTGAGTTATTCAATGATTCTTCTGAAAAATCAAATTCCTCCTGTAAATTAATATGCTGCCATTATATAAGATCCTGGAATTAGCAGGAGCCGACATAAAAGGATTTGCAAAAAAAATAATCGCTTTTAGATCTTTCTGCCTGAGTCTATAAAATGCAACAAACATTATTTGTTAACAGAGAGTTTTGATGGCTGATTAAAGGGCAAGAAAGACTTTATCTGCCGTAGTCAATATAGCCGTTATAGTAGTTTATAAACGTTATTTCTTTTTTAACTATAGAAGTAGCTCATGCTTTCAATTCAAGCTGCTAGCCTTATGCCCCTAAATACCTTCTAGACCGCAGTTTTCCGCATGTTTGGAACAGTTTTGAGCACTCTTCATTACTTGCAGGGGCATGAATAGAGTAATGTATTTGAAAATTATATCCTTCTTATTACCAATGGGAAATAATAGATAAGAAGGCACTTGTATAAGATGAAACTATAGCATACTTTTAATAAACAACAGGAGAATGCAGATGAGAAACCGCGTATGAGTCTAAAAGAAACACTTTTATCACCCCATCACCTACTTCACCTAAATACGAAATAAACGCAACTATTGCGTTTACACACATGTTAGCCACAATCTTCACTATACCAGACCATTGACTTCTACACCTAACGAGTTGAAGAAATAAAGGCATAAGGAAGACAAAGTTTAATGATTTATTTTTAATATAGATTTTGAATGAAAAAAATAATATACATACTGGTTTTTATTCTTGTTGGAACAAATTCGGTATTTGGGCAGGATACTATATTCACAGGTTATGCAACAAGTAAAATTGGAGAAAATGGCATAAAAGAAATTAAAACATATGGCTTTAAAAACCAAACTAAAAACCGGGCTTATGATTCTTTAACCATTCAGCCTATTGGTTCTGTAAGCAAAATTGTAATAGGTTTGTCATTGATGAAGGCTCAAGAATTGGGTCTGCTTGACCTTGATACAGATATCAACCAATATATAGATTTCAAGGTATCTAATCCTAATGTCAAAAATAACGGTCTTATTACGTTGAGGCATTTAGCCACACATACATCGGGTATTAAAGACAATGAAAAGTTTTATATACAATCTTACTCTAAAGGAGTAATGCCTTCCCAATCATTGGAGAACTATCTTAAATCTTATCTTATAAAGGACGGCAATAGATATGATAAAACCAATTTTGGGAAATGCAAGTCAGGAGAAGAATATAATTACTCGAATATTGGTGCAGCCCTTGCTGCTTATATTATTGAGACTACATCAAAACTTTCTTTTGACCAATTTACAGAAAAATACATCTTTCAACCTCTAGGCCTTACTTACACTCATTGGTTCTATAAAAATGACAACATAAATCTTTATTCAGAACTTTTTGATGAAAATGACAAAGTTTTGGACGTATATTCTTGTTCAGTGTATCCGGATGGAAGCCTTAAGACAAATATCATTGACTTAAGTACATTGTTACAAACATTGATTGACGGCTATCAGGGCAAGTCTAATTTTTTAGCACAAGACTCCTGGAGTACCTTTTTTGCTAAAAACTTTTCTGAAATATCATCAATAAAAGGAATAGACCCTAAAGAGCCGAATAGCGGAATATTTATAGTTTATGCAAAGAGTGGTGCTATAGGTCATACAGGTTCTGATTTAGGTGTATCTGCTTTCATGTTTTTCAATCCTGAAACGAAAGAAGGAAAAATTTTTATAGCAAATGAAGATATTACTAAACAAAATATTGACTCTTTTAAGCAGATTTGGAGTGAATTATAAAATTATATAGATTATACTGTGGCTAACAGCATATATCTTCTATGCGGGTTCCGTGCTGCTTGTCTGCTTGCCAGTTCCGCATATTGCATCCAAGGGGTCCGGTAAAGCCCTTGTCAATTCCCGCACAAAAGATATACAGTCG
>FPIC01000140.1_pt1 | contig 45869 bp, 48 predicted proteins | sample 1504481 | NCBI WGS metagenome assembly FPIC01 (sample SAMEA4475357, study PRJEB15587) | soil metagenome | biome: Soil; feature: Field | place: India | collected 2015-03-11 | depth 0 m
TTTATCTATACCCGATTTAGCCACGGCGATTTTAAAATTCTCTGCAACATCGACAAAACTGTCCGCTATCTCTCGTCTTAGCCTCTCAAGGTCTACTATCAGGGCTCTTATTCGCTGAACTGTCGAATTTCTGGCATCTTCCAGAGTTTTTCTAATACGTTGAAAAAGAGCTAATTGCCTCCTCAGCCTAATCAACTCAAGCCTCGAAGGCGGGGGTCTCAGCGACACGGCATAGCTACCGCTACGTTTTTTAAATTTAACCAGTATGTGTAATGTGAAAGAGAGTTGGCGCCTTGTGAGGAGAGTAATAGAAGATGGAGACGTAGTTCTGGAGGTTCTAGATGCCAGAGATCCTGTAGACACCAGACCTGAAGAGGTGGAGAAAATTGCGGAGAGACTTGGCAAACGTCTTCTTGTAGTGCTGAACAAGGCTGACCTAGTCGATAGAGAGGTGTTAGAGAAGTGGAGAGAGTACTTCCAGAAGTTAGGCATTCACACGGTCTATGTAAGTGCTAAGTACAGACTTGGTACTAGGAGACTGTTTGTTGCCATAAGGGCGTTGGCCCCTAGAATACCGGCCACAGTGGTGGTGGTCGGATACCCCAACGTGGGCAAGTCGACGATTATTAACTACTTAAAGGGGCGCTACGTGGCGCCCACGAGTCCTAAGCCAGGGTGGACTAGGGGAGAGCAACTTGTTAAGGCCAAGAGCTGGCTCTTTGTGCTCGATACTCCGGGAATTGTCAAAACGCCGTCGACAGGAGATTTGGCGCTTGACGTAATAAGGGGGTTAGTTGACCCAGCAACTGTAGACGATCCTGTGCCTTATGCATATGCTCTTCTAAAGCGCGTCTTGGCGTATAATCCGAGTGCGTTGAAAGAAGCCTACGGCATTGATTCCGACGTGGATAGCGCGTTAGAGGAGATAGGTAGGACAAAACGAAAGCTATTGAAAGGCGGAAAGGTGAATATTGATGCGGTTGCCCGAATGGTGTTGAAAGACTGGACAGAGGGAAAGTTGAGATACATGCGCCTTCCACCAAACGTATAAAAACACAGCTACTGATCTCGCCGTGTTCCTGACCATTGTCGCTACTATTTTGCTGGCGCTCACGGTGTTGGTAGGGCCGGTGGCGACACCCATCTACGCCACAGTTACGGTAAATGTGAAAAATTATACTATTGCCACAGGCGAGGCTGTGGATAAATTTGTAAATATTCCTCTAGTAGTATATATAGTCATAGGCTCGGCCCTTCTTCTAATAGCATTTTATATAGAGGTTGTCTCCAAGACGGGGGTGGGCAATCTCCCAAAGATCCTGGCATTACTCTCGGCCCTTTACGCGTTGCCCCTTCCCTATGTATACTTAATAGGAGTGAAAGATGTGGCTATTGTGCTGAGCAACTACGCAAAGGCGTTATCCCTACCCGCCTTCGGACTGGCACTATTCGTAGCGGTGGCTGAAAGCTTACTTATGCCGAAGAAAAGGGCCAGGGTGATCGCAGATCTTTCCGCTACTGAAGAGAAAACAGAAAAAGGGGAGTGATCTACTGTTTCTTCTGCACAAGGCCCCTCGATTCTTACAATATAGCTAGGATAAGGACTGAGCTGTCACTTGACCTATATGTATACGCTTGCGATGAGTGTCTATCTAAGTATAGTTATCTGATCCTTGAAGTGGTCAAAAGAGGCGAGAAAGTTCCCTATTTTCCAAGCAGGTACAACCGGTACTCCTCTAGAAATAAAACTGGTGTCCGTGGAAGTGACAACCAGAGGCACAACCGAAGGTGAAAATGCAAGAAGCTTGTGAAGGCACATCGTCACCTTCTGTAAGTGAATACGCGCGATTTCTTCCCACCTGCCTCCGCCGGCCCTCCACTTCTTTGCCTCTACTACGAAGGCCACGTCCCTACTCCACGCAACTATATCGAACTCGGCACCTCTGTCGCATTCTAGTCTAATATTGGCAACTACGTTGTAGCCAAATTCGGAGAAGACATATCTGATGAACTCCTCGAACTCTCTCCATTCCAGCCTTCTTAAATAGCTAGATACGTTGATCCCGCTCTTCAAAGCCTTGTAGAGTATATAGCTCCTAGTAAGTGGCTCTCCTCTCTCTATAAAACCCACCTCCGCCAAGCGGTCTGCCACTGACCTATCGCCATCAAGGAATCTCCTCACCAGCGCACCGAGCTCGCTTAGCACATATAAAGAATGTGATTTTTATTTTAATGTGATGAGATGTAAACGTTGATATGGTGATGCAGGTCCAAAGCGCTGATCTCAGCGCTACAATTTTTATAGTTTTATCAAAGGACCGCCGTGAGCTGTACATCGGCCATTCACTGCAAGCCGGAGACCACTAGAGAGGAGGAGCTAGAGGTTGACGTCTTAGTAGTCGGAGGCGGCCTAGGGGGGCTTATAGCCGCCTCTGAGCTTAAGAAGTACGGCTACAATCCCAAGGTAGTATACACGGGGAACTTGGGGGGGCACCACATCCTTGGAGACGCCCCTAGGTATTCCGATATAGATATTGACGGAGTAATAGCAAAAGCAAAAAACCTAGACGTATCTCAGGGGTTCTTTGATGGAGTATACTTGTATCAGGGAGGGGTGAGGTATCGTGCGCGTTATAGACACCTTATCCTCGCCACAGGCGGCACCGACGTGCCGATTACATTTCCCGGCGGACTTAAAGCACCCCAAAAAACCGCAGAGGAGGTTCTCCCAGCTACCCCAACTGGTTTAAAAATTGTGGTCTGGGGCACTACTGAATGGGGGCTACGCACAGCCCTTGCGTTGAGAAATCGAGGTAATGAAGTAGTTGTCTTGGACAACTCGGCATACTTAAGAGACGTAAAGTATTACGAGAAAGTAAAGTCAAAGATTGACTTTCCAATAATACCCTCTGTAATTGTGAAGAGATATGAAAAGGGCGTGTTGACATATGACATAATAACCGGCAAAAAAGAGCCAGAGAGTAGAAAGGAGAGAGTTGACCTCATAGTTTCCGCCGTGAGGATTGTGAATCCCTACGTACCGCTCAAGCTTGGATATAAGATATACTACACCTTCGAGCTGGGCTCGCTCATACCGAGGCGTAATAACTACGGCGAGTTGTTAATAGTAGACGATGGGGGGAGAGCAGTGGGCGGGAGCAATGTGTACGCAACCGGCCACCTCTACGGAGCGCTTAGGGAAAGCCATATAGCAGAACAAGCCAAAGTACTGGCAACGTACATAGCCGCGAAAGACGGTGTAGAGTCTATGGACAAGGCAAAAGACGCGCTTGACAAGCTCTTGGTCACGTTCACAGTAGAAGCAAACTGGCTTTACAACCTGGGCAACAGGCTTGAACGCGGCACCGACGGCACAGGGCGCTATGTGGAGCCTAACGTCATCGATGTCCCCCACTGGGCATCATTTTGGCCCCAAATAGAGGAAGCCGGCGACATAGTGCTGTGCCCCTGCGACGGCACGCTGGCCAAGAGAGTTTTAAAGGAAATAGAGCAGATGAACAAACTTAAGAAGCTTAAGGTGAAGATCACGCACGAGGAGACGGACGTCCTCAGGCAATTAAGATTGCCCAAGCTCTCGTTCGGCGAAAGCGTATGCGCAGAGAGCGTGTGTCTTACGTATGCATCTATAATACTGGGGGCCTTGCTTGCGCAAAAACCCTCATACTTCCTTTATGGCAAACCGCAAATGCTCTATGGCAGTAGCTGAGCCACCAGCGACTTAAGTCTGTCAAACCCGTCTTTTGTGTTGCTTTCAATTTTCACGCGGATAACGGGCTCGGTATTGCTCGGCCTAATTAAGACTCTTCCGTCCTTAGTGCGTATGTCTAGACCGTCCAGCTCGTGGAACTCTAAGTTAGCCGCCCGCTTTTTGGCCTCCTCCACAGCCCTTCTAGGATCGGTTGCCCTAATGTCTACACGCTCTTCGTACACCTTCGGCGCTTTCTCTAATACCTCATCCATGGTAACGCCGGCGTCGCCCAACGTAGCGAGCAACTTCAACGCCGCGTAGATACCGTCGTCGAAGTAGTTGTGCTCCCTAAAGCCTATGTGGCCGCTGTACTCCGCCCAGAAGAGTGCGTTGTATTTGACAGCAGTTGGCTTCTGGAAGCTGTGGCCAACTCTCTGTCTAACCACCTTTACCCCCCTCTCTTCGGCTACTTTTTCTAGGTAAAGGGGCATTGTCACGTCTAGGACTACGACGTCGCCTGGCTTGGCTAGATAATTTAGCAACGCGTATACAATCTTCTCGGGTCTGAAGATCTCCCCCCTCGCTGTGACTAAGCCAACTCTATCGCAATCCCCGTCAAGAGCTATGCCTACGTCTAGGTTGTTCTCCTTAACCAAGGCGCGGAGCTGTTGTAGATTCTCCGCCTTCTCCGGGTCGGGGAGGTGCGCTGGGAAGCGACCGTCCGGCACGTCGTTTATTGCCACCACCTTTTGAAACACCTTCTTAAGCAAAGGCTTTAGCACCACGCCGGCCGCATTAGCCGGGTCGAAGCCGGCTGAGAGACCGAGCTCCCCGAATCTGCCCGACATGTAGTCCATGTAGCGGGACAGCGCGTCAGCAACCCGCACTACGCCGCGCTTCTCCGCAGGTGGCCCCTCTAGCATAGTTGCAAGTCGCTGAATTTCTTGGCTCTCCAAGTCGAGGCCTCCGCTCTTCATGATCTTCATACCGTTGTACTCAGGCGGGTTGTGCGAGGCTGTGATCATCACGGCAGGTCTCTGCAACACGTACGACGCATAGTGCGTCACCGGCGTCGTAGAGGTTCCGATGAAAATGACGTCGCCTCCGGAGAGGAGACCCCGGGCAAGAGCCTCCGCAATTCTAAAAGAGTGCGTCCTCACGTCCATCCCCACTATAATGTCGCCTCCGCCGAAGAACTTGGAAATCGCGTAGCCGATTTTTTCCACAAGCTCCATTGTCAACTCGCGGTCTACCACCCCTCTTATATCATAGGCCTTAAAAACCGACATGTGCCGGAACTAGCCGCGAAGTTATATATTTTAGGTACGCACAACAGAGCTTCTACATTGACACATCCGGCGTTTCACTACCGCGACGGGTATTTATACCAATACTTAGGACTAAACGTGAGACTTGCCGGAACGGCGGATTTGCCTCTTCACGACGGTACAGTGCCGTACTGGTTGCTTTCCAGGATGAAGAAGCTGGCATCGCTTGTATTAACCATTATGCACGATATATACGGCCCAGACGGCATTGTGGAGAGGTTTGCCCATCCTGTATTTTTCCAGGCGTTTAATGATCTCATCGGGATGGATTGGGACAGCTCCGGCAGTACTACCGTCACTACTGCCGTTGTTAAGGAGGCGTTGTCCAAGTCCGAGATCCCGGTTAGAGTGGCAGGGGGCAAGGGGAGGCAGGCCTTAAACGCGCCGAACGAACTGGCGGAGATATCCCGGCAATTTAATCTAGACGCCGAGAGGCTAATCGCCACTTCTAGGCTAGTGGCGAAAGTGGACAACGTATTGGTGCAAGACGGCTACGACTTGTACCACCACGCCTTCTTCGTCTCCTCCACCGGCAGGTGGGCGGTGGTACAACAAGGCTTAAATCCAGAAGTTAGGATGGCTCGTCGGTACCACTGGCTCGCTACTGAAAACTACTTTGACAGCCCCCACACCGGCGTGGTGGGCGTAAAGCGCAATAGAGTGCTCAACTTGGCGTCGGCAAAGAGCAGAGAGAATAGGTCCGTCATCCTAGAACTCGTAAACGAGGGGGCAACGAAGGTGGCGAAATACCTCGCGCTTCTACGCGGACAAGCGACTCTCTTCGACGTACCAAGATACCACCCCTATACGAAAATCGACATAGAAGTAAGGACAGTTGTGAAGAATTTGCCCCCGCCCAAGTCGGTAACCGACTTCAAGGAGCTTCTTCTGCAATACCGCGTGGGACCTAAAACCCTCCGGGCCCTTTCGCTGGTGGCGGAGCTTGTGTTTAAGACCCCCGCCGACTGGAACGACCCGGCAACGGACCCATTCAAATTCGCCTTCGCAGTAGGCGGAAAGGACGGCATACCCTACCCCGTTGATAGAAGGACATACGACGAGCTCATAGCTATACTCGACGTCGTGGTGGACAAGGCAAGGAGTGATCCAGGCCTCTACCGCTACCTTTCTCACCTAGCCAAGAAGGCCGAGGCGTGGAGATACCCCCAAGACAAGAAAAAGCCGACGCTTTAAGGTGTATTAAAGCAACGGGAACTGAGGCCGGCCCACTCAGTCACCCTATCCGGCTTTTCTAGTATGTACCTCCCAACGATTTCGAAATCTGCACCTGCCCTAAGGGCCTCTCCAGGGCGTCCTCCTTGGGCGCCTATCCCAGGCGTAATGATCCTGTAGCTACACCCCACTTTTTTCCTGACATATGCCACCACCTCGGGCTTATTGCCTGGCAACACAAATCCCCTAACATCCCTAACCTGCTCCACTAGCCTTTCCCAAACCTCGTCGTAAAGAGTTGGAGCGGTCATCTTAGCAAGGACGTACACCCTGTCTCCTTTCGGCAAGGAAGGGTAGAGAAAGCCGTGGAGTATGGCGCAACACGCCCCCTTCTCGACTACCTTATCTATGACTCTATTTACTATATACGGTATATCCGCCAGCTTTAGGTCTACAATGACGTTGCCATATCTCGAGATCTCACTTATTATGGATATACCTCCCTCAAAGACAAGATCCCAGCCCACCTTAAACCCCGCTACTTTGTCTTTCAGTAACTTTACCAGATCCAGGGCCTTCAGCACACCAACGTCAAGAGCCGCTATGACTGGCAACACGCCTTGTGCGGTAAAGTGAAGTATTTATACGATCTTCAACACAACGCGTTCTTATACGCCTTCGCTTATCTGTTGTCGACGCTGTAGTGTCGGAAGCTACGCTCTCGCTGTATCTTCTAACAGCGCCGTCCTCCTACGCCGAGGGGCCATGCCGGAGCAGTCTCTAGACTCTATCCTTACCAGTCAACTTTAAAGATTGTGAGATCAATATGCAAACGTGTGGCGTGGTAGGGATGTCATAACAATGCGCGACTTCGGCAGAGGTGAATTAGAGGAGCTTTTCGAGACTGCGAAGTACATGGAGAAATACGCCAAAAGCCGTGTTGATTTCTTAAAGGGTAAGATCATGGCCGTCGCCTTCTTTGAGCCGTCCACACGGACTAGGCTAAGCTTTGAAACGGCAATGAGGAGGCTGGGAGGTGACGTAATAGGCTTCTGGGGCGCCGAGGGGACCAGCGTGGAGAAGGGAGAGACGCTCGCAGACACGATAAGGATGCTAGATGCGTATTCGAATATTATCGTCATTAGGCACAAGCTGGAGGGGGCCGCCAAGCTGGCCGCTGAGGTGGCGGAGAGCCCCGTAATAAACGGCGGGGACGGCGCCTTTAATCACCCTACGCAGGCAATGTTAGACCTTTACACCATATGGCGCGAGTTCGGCCACATAGACGGCCTAAACATAGGGCTTATGGGCGATCTACGCTATGCCAGAACTATAAACAGCCTCCTGGAGGCTCTCGCGAATTTCGACGTAAGGACTTTTCTAATCTCTCCGGAGTACCTACGCCCGAGGGCAGAGACTCTGGACTACGTCAAGTCGAGAGGCCTAAAGCTCAGCTTCCATACCAACGTGGAGGAGGTAATACACGAGCTAGACGTGCTGTACGTAGTCAGAGTACAGAGGGAGAGGTTCTTAGACCCCCTCGAGTACGAAAGAGTAAAGGGTAGCTACCGAGTCACGTTAGAAATTCTAAAAAAAGCAAAGAAGCACCTAGCGATACTACACCCGCTACCCCGAGTCGACGAAATTGACCACAGACTAGATAACACGCCGCATGCTAAGTACTTCAAACAAGCCGCGTTAGGCGTCCCTCTTAGGATGGCTCTTATATACCTAATCCTTTCACAACCATGACCCTCGAAATTGTACTAGAGGGCCCCCAGAGACTTATGGGTAAAGACGGCAAGACCGCGTTTGTGATCAGGGAAGCCACTACCAAAGATCTCAACGATGTGATCATGATAAATAGGAAAGTGCTACCGGAGAACTACCCCACTTGGTTTTTTGTAGAGCACTTGGAGCAGTTCCCCAAAGCCTTCATCGTTGCCGAGATAGACGGCAGAGTAGTAGGCTATGTCATGTCTCGTGTCGAATATGGCTGGAGCAATATCCAGAAGGGGAAGGCTGTGAGGAAGGGACATATCGTCTCTGTGGGCGTGCTCCCCGAGGCGAGGAGACTTGGCATCGCCACTGCAATGATGTTGAGGGCCATGAAGGCCATGAAAGTGTTTTACGGCGCGTCGGAGGTATATCTCGAAGTCCGGGTCTCCAATACGCCAGCGATATCCCTTTATGAAAAACTAGGTTACAAAGTGGTTGGGCGAATTCCCGGATACTACAGCGATGGCGAAGATGCCTTTCTAATGGCTTGTCCTCTATAGGAGGCGCAAAGCAAAATATTTAACATTAGCATCGCAACGTTTTGTGTTAGGAGCCATAGCTAAATGGCAACTGCGGGGAATTGAGAAGACCGACCTCGATCCGCTGAAGTTTCGCAATACAGCAAGGCTCTTCACCACGTTGGGTCTAGGCGTTGTAGCCGCAGGAGCCGTGTTGCTGGCGTTAGGCTTCCCGCTTGGCCCTCTCATCCTGGGCACCGGCGCTATGGTGTTTATGATGCCGAAGTTGATTGTGTCTGTACGATCTGGATCGATACGCGAGATGCTTTCCACAGAGATGGTGTTCTTCACAGCGTTGGTGCAAATGGGCTTTGCCACAAAGGCGCACCTCAACCTCCTTATTGAGCGCATGACGCGGTACAAGGAGCTCCCTGGCGTTAGGACTTTGGCTATCGCCGCGTGGAACAACGCCAGGATGATAGGGATGGAGCCTCTAGACTCGATGAAGAGAGCCGTGGAGAAGCTAGCCCCCCAAAAACTGGTGTACCGGTTCAACTCTCTCTACACGTCGCTGAGGATAGGCGAGGACATCGTAGCCAAGCTTTCCCTCTACATGGATATGGACATCGTGGAGTTCTCAACCGCGATGCAGAGGCGTATGGATAGGCTCACCTCCTTAATATCCTCTCTCGTCGTCGGCCTTGCCATGTTGTCGGTGACAGCCGTGGTTATAGGCAGAGGAAACCCGGCAATGCTTATACTAATGGGCGGCCTCCTCCCCGCCGTCCTCGGCGTCGTGATGGCGCTGTTTATTAACGTACCTCTCATGAAAATGGACTTCCGCCTGCTCCCCCTCATCTTTGGCATAGTCTCATCTGTGGTGATGATTGTCATAGGCCTCACGCCAATTGCCCAGTACGCCCCCTTGCTCGCATTCGCCGTTGCGCTAGCTGGATGGGTAATTACTCGCGAAAAGATCGAAGCTAGAGCCTTTGAAAGGGGGTTTATGGACTTCGTCTATACGGTATTCGACGAGTTGAAGAGGGCGCCCTCTGTCTACCGCGCCGTGGAGAACGCAATAACCTTTGGCGACTATGGCCCCTTTAACAAGAAGGCAGCTGCCATACTCCAGACCATGAAGGTGGGGGATCACAAGCTTGAAGACGTCGTGTTAAAAGATATGCAACCCGTAATGTCCGTAGTTCTCAGGATGCTGTTTGATATCTACCGCCTCGGCACACTGCCACGCGCAACAATTGACCAGCTCCAGAACTTTGTGGTGAAGCTCTTCGAGTACAGAAACGAAATAGGAAAAACACTTAACATAACCAGGTTTTTAGCACTGGCCGGCGCGGCTATGGTGGCCTTTGTAAACACCTCGATGATAAAGCTGACCGAGGCTATGTCCAAGATCTCGGGGGGCGCAACGCTGGGCGGCGTCGGGATGAGTATGTTATACTTCGCGCTTGGGATTATGGCCATCGGCTACTACTTCCTATTCTCTAAGATAAGCTTCTCAACCAGAGGCGGCTTGTTGTATCTGGCGATGTTATTCCTAGCTATCTTCGTGGCTTCTTTCGCCGTAGGGGCGTTCTTAAGAGGGTGAGCTACGCCGAAATGCGCAGACTAGAGATGATGATGTGGCGGAGCCCATGCATGGGGTGCGGTCTGTACAGCGGTCACGTAATGCGGTGCGATGGCTGTGACATCCCTTAACGTAAAACATTTAGCCAGATTTCATTAGCTGGGCGATATGCTTGACTTCCGGCTAGAGCCTTGCCAGGGAGTTGTGGTTGAGGAGTATCAATCCGAGGGCGCAAGGGTACAGATATACCAGTCGGAGGATGGGTACTGCTACAATGTGGCTTATGCCTTTCCATACAGCGAGAAGATCGGTGAGTATGCCTACAAGGTCGTCGAATACCTGACAGCCAACCAGATCATACGTCCTAACATAACAAGGGAGGAGTTGGGAAAGCTTATCGAAATGGCCATGACTGATATAGGAGTGCCTAAACAGCTACGCGCGGCTGTGCGGTACTACGTCCAGCTCGAAGCAGCCGACTATTCCTATCTCACGCCCATACTGTACGACATAAGGCTCGAGAACATCAACATCAACGGCACGGAAAATCCCATCTTTGTCGACCACAGGGACTACGGCTACAACATAAAGACTAACGTAATCCCGACTAACAAGGAGACGCTTATTAAAATCGTGGGCAGAGTGTACGCAGAGACCGGGAGGCCGCTTAACGAGCAGTACCCCATCCAAGACACGTACATTAGGCTGAGGAACGGCGCGTTGCTCCGCTTCGCCACCGCCATGTCTGGCCGCGTGGCAAGAAACCCGCCGTATGTGTCTGTACGTGTGCAACCGCCGTTCCCCATCTCGCCTACTGAGCTGATAAAGAGAAAAACCATATCGCCTCTCGCCATGGCGTACCTCTGGTACATGTTCGAGCACCACAAATCGGTGATGGTTATCGGGGGCACAGGCACAGGCAAAACCACCTTGCTTAACGCGTTGATGGTACTACTGCCACATAAACGCCTGGCAATCGCAGAGGAGACACCGGAAATTAGAGTGCCGCCGAGCTTCCAGAACGTTGTCATGCTCTTCACATCGCCAATGTACGACTACATGAAAAACCTCCCCGGCTCAGAGTCGGCTATATACCTAATTGACCTCGTGAAGTATCTCCTGAGGGCTAGACCTGACATAATCGTAATCGGCGAGAGCCGCGGCAGAGAGATCCACGAGCTTATACAAGGCGTCCTCACAGGCCACGGCGGTGCTACCACCTTCCACGCCGAGGACATCATGGAGGTGTTTATGAGGCTGACAGGAGAGGCTATAGGCGTGTCCTCCGAACACCTCTCGGCTTTCCACGTACTCGCAACTATTAGAAGGTTCGACTTCGGCAGACGTGTCACTTCTATTACAGAGGTTGTGTGGCTGAGGGCGTACCCCTACGCCGCGCCTGGAAAAGTAAAAATCAAAGATGAAGAATTCGGGCTGATAAACGTGGGCTGGTACGACCCGCGGACAGATACTGTGGAAATAGATCTCAGAAGATCGTACTGGTTGCAAAAAATAGGGGGCTACGAGGAGATACTTGAAAGAGCAAAATTCCTAACAGCATTGGTAGAGAGAGGTGTGATCGATGCCGAGAAAGTGGCAGAAGCCGTAAGGGAGTACTACAGAGAGAAGCACGCGCTGCTAAAGAAAGTCTAGTCACAAATATGGCACAATTGCCGCCGCACCCTCCCTATAAACATGGTGTTCAGACGCGTATGGATTGCCACGTGCGGTTGCACAGCTCTACATTTGATCTCTGCCTTTCGCAAATAAAATAATGTATCTGCCTATCATCTTTTTAAAACTAAGAAAGGGGGCCTAACATGCTATATTACGGCCGGCCTGAGGAGTTGCTTCGGGCAGTTGAGCAGGAGATGGAGTTGTTGAATTCGCTAACTAACTATAACAAAAAACTTGATAACTTTATAAAACGAAAAATAAATATTCTAAAAGAGTGTATTTTACAGATAAAAAGATTGCCGCCGGGCGAGTACCAACTAATTGCATTAAATGACTGCGAGTTAGTGCCGCTGGTATGATCGACGCTTTGATTCCAGTTATAATAGGAGTTTTCTCGGCTTTGGGGGGTATTCTCATTAAAGATATAAAAGCGTTGGGTATATTCACAGCTCTTGTTGCGACTTCGGCATTCATAATAGCATACGTTACCAATATGCCTACGATATCCCTAGGTCTGTTGGGCTTGTTAACCTCAGCGGTGCGAATAGGCAGGGCCGGGAAGCGAGTTGTTGAGAAGAGAATTAGGACTTACAGAGCTGGGAGGAGGTTAAAGAGTTTGGAAGAAGCAGTGAGGTCTATACCTGAAAATATTGTTGACATAATACCGGCGGGATCTACGAGGATGATACACCCGAAAATAGTCGAGTTAGTTACATTAGTAAACAACGCGGCAGTTAAGGGATACGCCGTGGAGGAGCCTCCTTGGTTTAAGGCTGTGGAACAGTACATGGCAATAATAGGGCCCCAAGTTTCTGCAACTAAAACTAAGGTGGTTTCAGAATACGAAGTTGTTGATTTAGAGGAGTAGATCTTTTTATAGCACTCTTCTGCAACGTGGCCTTTGAAATTTCAGCAAAAGACTTAGCCGGGCGCGTCGGCAAGCTTTATACAAAAAGCGGCGTAATAGAGACGCCGACTCTATTTCCAGTAGTTGACCCAAGAAAGCAGGAGATTCCTCTTAGTATTATTAAACAGTATTTCGGACAGGTTATTACTAACTCTTTCTTTGTGTATAGGCTTACCGGCGGGAGAGTTGTAGATGTGAAAAAGCTCTTGGGTTGGGACGGCATAATTATGACAGATAGCGGCGCGTATCAGATACTGCGCTACGGAACTATAGACGTGGATCCTGACGAAATTTTAGTCTACCAGGACAAGATAGGGACCGATATAGGCGTCATACTTGACCTACCTTTCGACTACGAAGAGCCATATGACAGCGCGTTGCTGAAGGTAGAGGAGACGATTAGGAGAGCTAAAAGAGCCGCCGCTACCCTTCTTGACAAGCTCAGCATGTTGGTCGTAGGTCCTATACAGGGCGGCGTTTACTTTGACCTACTGGCCAGGTCAGCACGGGAGATCTCAAGACTCGGCTTCCCAATTTTAGCAATAGGTAGCCCCACTACCCTACTGGAGGAGTATAGATTCGACGTCCTTCTCGAGGCAGTTCTACATGTGAAAGCTAATATTACGAGAGAGGCCCCGTTGCACCTATTCGGCGCGGGGCACCCATTAATTCTTCCCTTTGCCGTAGCCTTAGGCGTCGATTTATTCGACAGCGCCTCCTATATATTATACGCAAGAGACAACAGGATTATGCTCCGGGATAGGACGCTAAGACTTGACGACGTGAAGACTGAGCACCTCCCATGTAGCACGAAACTTTGCTACAAAACTGTAAAGGAGCTTAGGGAAATGACACAAGAGGAGCGGACGTTGTTAATAGCGGAGCACAATCTAGCCGTGTTAAGAGAAGAGATTCTTGAAATAAGACAGAGAATACATGAGGGGACGCTTTGGGAGTATCTTGAAATAAAGGCAAGAGCCCACCCAACCCTTTACAGATTTCTTAAAAGTCTAGGAAGATACAAGCGTCTAATTGAGGAGTATGACCCAGAAACCCATCCCCAGCCGCACGGGCTAATACTCTTTTCAGACACGGCTTCTTCTAGGCCTGAGCCTTTTAGACATCGGATGAGGCTTGCCAATACACACCCAACTTCGAAAATCGCAATTGTACTAAATATCGCGGAAAAGCCCTATAACAGAAGCTGGGAGTACCTCTACGTGAAAAAAGTGGCAGGTGATAGAGCCCACGTGTTGTTCTATGACCCCGTGTTTGGCATCGTATCTGAAGAAGTTGCCGAGGTGTACCCCTTGTCGCAAAACGAAGCCGAAGGCGAGGATGAGGCGGCGCGCGCGCATGCATACGAGTGGCTAAGCCAGTACGACCTCATCCTAGCCTACAACATAGACCTGCCCATACTAGGTAAAAAGGTTGTAAAACTCCAGTCTCTAGAGGAGGTTTCTCTATATATATAGCTTAGAGGTCTCCTCGCGCCGTGCTTGCTCCTCCAGCCGCCTCCGCGCCTCTTCGATCTCTCTCTCCAGCTCCTCAGCTAACTGTCTCAACCCGCTTGTGTCTACATGGAAGTTATAGAGCTTCGAGAAGAAGTCCACAGCAACGCTTGCTGCATAGGGATCGGCTGGCCTAGTCACATCTGCGTACGGCAATATCACAATTGCCGGAAAGTCGAGCTCTTCAAAAAACGATATAAGGTATGCCAATGGCCCCACTATCTGCAACCCCTGCTCAAGGACTTTCGCATCACCAGTTGGCAGTCCTGCTCTTTTGTACGCAGAGGTGTAAACTATGCGTAGTTGCTCGTCATCCCTTTTTAACCTCCCGTCAAGGCCGCCGAAAAGCACCGCTGTCTTAAACTCATTTGCCGCTACCCAGGACGCTACTGCCCTGGCGTAATCATAGACGGCGGCTTCGTGAATGCCGTAATTGTTAACAATACCTACAACGCGGCCACAGGAAAATATCTCGTTTTGCAATAAGAGCCGGTCACCCTCTATTGATACAATAGGCGGCTCCCCCCTATACCGCACGACGCCAACGACTTCGCAATTCCGCGCAATGTACTTAGTGGCGAGGTGGCCAACTATGCCTATACCCGCAAAACCAGTTATGAAAATTTCGTAATTTTCAACTGGTTTGAAAATTTTAATATCAATTTTCATAGTTTTTCAAGTTTTTCAAATATTTTAGTTAATTTATTTATTTCTTCTACATTCTCCACATACTCTAGCTGAGTTCCACATATCGGACACGTGCCTCCCCAGTTAACCGCCTCGTCAAGCGAGTATCTAATAAAACAGCTTGGGCAGATATAATACGCACCTTCTGTAAGCGATCTTATAAGCATCGACAACTTTTCACGCACCACCCTAGCTCGGCTACTAATTGCCTGTCTTATAATCTCATCGTCAACATACCAGGCGTATTCAATTCTATAGTCCTCAGTCGTCTTCTTCCGAACTCCAATTAAGTTAAGTTTCATGAGATACTGGAGAATCCTCCTAGTTTCAGCGGTTGAGATGTTGAGAAGAATGGCGATCCTATCGTCGGTGAGGTCCTCTTTCCTTTCGTACAACAACTCCACTATTTTCCTCGCCAGCCGGCCGTACTCAGGGCTGTCAAATTCCCACGCAACGCTCTTCTCAACAACATAGAGATACGCATCTTTCACCGTACAGGCCCGGCTACGTCTATATAAGCATTGCCTCCACCTTAAGAGATGCCGCGGTTACTCTTTTACCGGCACAAAAACTACGTCGCCCACACGGAGCCCCACCGGATTTCCATCGCCGCTTGCCCTAACAATTGTGTAGCCAGGCACTTGGAAAAACAAGACGGCCTTAAGCGCCTCTATGCCGAAGCCTGTGAGAGCGGACACCGGGACAAACCACGTGAAATACTTTTCCAACACCTTCCTCAGGTTCCTCAGCTCCTCTAGCCTTATTTTATCCACCTTGTTAACAATTGGGATAATTTTACTGCGATCTACGCCTACTTCTCCCAATGTTCTCACCGAGGTGCTGATTTTCCGCGCCACCTCCTCGTAAGGCTCTGAGCCGTCTATTACCAACAAGATCCTATCGGCATCTATGATCTCTTGTAGCGTGGAGTGGAACGATTCTATAAGGACTGGAGGCAAATCATCGATAAAGCCTATTGTATCTGTCAACACAACTCTCTTACCCCATATATCCAGCGCCCTGCTGTAGGTCTCCAACGTCGCGAAGGGCCTCCCATCGACGATCTTATTCTCGCTCACAAGTCTGTTAAACAGCGTAGTTTTGCCGGCGCTTGTATAGCCGGTTAACACAACCTCGGGGACTCCGGCCTCTTTCCTCTTTTTTATATGCATAACCCTCCCCTTCTTCGCCTCCTCGAGCCTCTTTTTAATTGACGAAATGCGCCTCACCATGTGGCGATAGTACGAGTCTATTACATACTCGCCGGCGCCCAGAAAGCCTAATTGCTCCCCCATCTTGGCCCTCCTCAAATACTCCTTCACCTTAGGCAGTTCGTACCTAAGCCTAGCGAGCTCGATCTGCAACTTAGACTCTATACTACCCGCCCTCCTCTCAAAAATTACCAGAATTACAAAAACCCTGTCCGCCACCCTCCTCTTGAAGAGCTGTTCCAAATTGAAAACCTGAAGGGGTGTTAAGCTGTGGTACGCTATGAATACGTCGAAATCCTTAGAGGCGACCTCCCTCGCCTTGCCAGCTCCTAGATAGAACCGCGTGTCCGCCCTCCCGTACTGGGTCACCAGCTCCGAAACTTCGAACCCAGCAACCTCAACCAGCGAAGCGAATTCCTCCAGTTTGTAAACAAGATTGGGGGTCTTTGGGCCCGAATAGGCTAGGAGCGCCTTATTTCTCACCGTCTTCTCTGATCTCCACCACCTCGCCTAGCGTCAGCCCCCTCTCCACTTTCCCACCGCTCTTGGCGCCGCTAGCCTCCTCCTTTGCCTCAACCAGTAGCTTGACCCCAAGCGCCTTCTCCAGCTTTTTCGCAAGCGCGTAGTCCGGCTGCAACTGCCCAGCCTCGACCCTCCTTAACACAGTCTCCTTCACCCCCAACATAGCAGCCAAGGCCTCTCTGGACAAGCCGAGATTCTGCCGCGCGACTCTTATCACCTCGCCGTAGTTCTCCACTAACTCCACCTCAACAGGGGGTAGCCTCGGCGAAGGCGGCTTCGCCTTCTGTGACTGCGGCGGCTTCTTCTGGACGGTCTGGGGCGGAGCCCTCTTACCATACCTCGCGGCGCAACCCCTACATACATACAGAACCGCCTTATCCACCTCTATAGGTATCGGATCCCCCTCTATCACACGACCGCATATCTCACAATACACACCTAGTGCGATGCCTAAATTTAAAAAAGTTAACTTCTACCCCCGTGTCACAAAGGGCATTACAACTCATTGCCTACATATACGGAAAAGAGGTGGCAGAACGGCTGAGCGGGCATGAAATCCGAGTCGAATACAACAAAACCGGCAGAATTAGATACGTCTACGTGGATAACAAGCTAGCATTTGTTTTAAGGAACAACGACGGACATCTCCTACCAACTCTTTACGGCGCTGAGTTCATCAACAGAAAAGTAGTCGTCTCCGACGAGGCGGCGGAGTTTGTAAAGCTCGGGCGCAACGTCCCTGCGAAGTACATAGTAGAGGTGAGACAAGCTAGACCCAACAGCGAAGTCGCCATCGTGGACACTCGCGGCACAGTCATTGCGGTGGGACGCCTCGTCTACAGCCAGAGGGAAATAACCCTCAGGAGGGGCTACGCCGTTAAAGTAAGAGAGTCCCTGGAGTCTACCGGAGAGATGAAAGAGCCTCCTCAATAGATCTATACTCGCCGAGAAGTTGAGAGCCCTTATACACCTCCACCTTCTTCACAACACATTGCTGAACCACATTCTGGGGGGCAACCCCGGGAAAAATCCTCGGCCAAGGCCCCGGCTTGCCGTCGACATCAAGCGCTTTGATTTCCCTATCTATTCCAATTTTCCCTCTGCACTTGGCAAAGTGCAATACAAAACGCACCCCCTGGCTTCGGGAGATCTCAACAAGTTGCTCAAGTAGCTTCAGCATAGATATTCCGGGGTAGGCGTATCTTCCTGGCAAAGTAGTACGTTACAGTGCCGTCGTTGCTCACCAGCGCCAAGACGGTGGGCATAGACAAAGTCTCACCCATATTTATAACGCTTAACAGAGCTTGTATAGTCACCTCCACGCCCTCCACCATGACGTAGAACAAGTACCTGTCCTTCTTCTCCGCGATGAACATCCGATCGTCAAGTCTCTCAATTATCTTAAACCCCCTTGCCTGAAGGTCCTTAAACACTTGCTCCAGGAGCACATCGCCCACTAGAGGCGGAACGCCGGTTTTTTATAAGCATAACCTCACGGCGGCGATAAATTTTATATACCGCGATCAGTGAGGGGCTATGGCTTCGGATATCTCTAAATGCTTCGCCACTCTCGGAGCCACACTACAAGACTCAATAGGCAAACAGGTGTTAGTTAAGCTAAGAGATAGTCACGAAATACGGGGAGTGCTCCGGTCTTTTGATCAACATGTTAATTTGTTGCTGGAAGACGCCGAGGAGATCATAGACGGCAATGTCTTTAAGCGAGGCACGATAGTTGTCCGCGGCGAAAATGTATTATTCATCTCGCCTGTGCCATGAAAGGGACTCCTTCAATGGGCAAACACAACAGAGGAAAGACGCATATCAGATGTCCGCGTTGCGGTAGGCACTCCTACAATGTGACTAAGAAGTACTGCGCCTCTTGCGGCTGGGGGAGAACCAAGAGGTGGAGAAAATACAGCTGGGCCAAGTAAATTTATACTCCAACGTGGTCCTATTGTCAATGAAGACGGCCCGTCATCGCTGAAGAATGATAGAAAAATCTGGGTGCTGAATGACCGACATCTTCACAGCCATCATACTGCTTTTTGTAGTGGTCGACCCTGTCGGCAACATACCGCTCTTCATGGCCGTGACCTCTAGGCTTGATCCTACACACAGGAGGAGGGTTCTACTCGCCTCAGTAGCCGTGGCAAGTGGCGTCCTGGCGTTGTTCGCCCTCTTTGGCATTCAGTTTCTTGGGTATTTTGGCGTCGGGATTGCCGACTTCATGGTTGCAAGCGGCACTATACTCGCCACATTTTCCATATACTACCTCCTCAAGCCGTACGAGTATGCCCCCGCAACAGAGGGGGTTGAGGTGGCGGTTGTCCCCCTCGCTGTGCCTTTCCTGGCGGGGCCCGCATCAATTTCCTACGTCCTTGTTATCTCGCAACAGATGGGCGCCTTGACGGCTTTGGCTATAATAGCAATTGTGTCCCTCCTTACCCTGCTGACGCTCCTAGCCTCTGATTACATAATGAAGGCTCTGGGGATCCTAGGAATACGGGTTATAGAGAAACTTATGTTGCTGTTAAGTATGACCATAGGAGTTGCCTTGATAAGGAAAGGCGTCTCTATGTGGCTGGAAGCGCCTACAGTTTAAATATTCATATTTCGGCTTAGACTATGTCTGTCAAGGTAAATGTGCGTGGCCAAGCCGCCGCGCCGGGTTCTCTTGCACATGCGCTGAAAGACGTCAAATTAAAGCTAGTGACCATATCCGGCAAGGGAGGTGTCGGGAAGTCTCTTGTAACGGCTTCTATAGCCGTCGGCTTCGCCATGAGGGGGTACAAAGTCGGCATTCTCGACGGCGATGTCTACGGGCCCACAATCCCAAAAATGCTAGGCGTGTCCGACAGCACGCTCTATGTTGACCAGAAAACTGGCAAAATAATACCAGTGGTAGGGCCTCTAGGAATAAAGGTGGTGTCAATAGAGTTCGCCCTCCCCAGCGACGATACTGCGGTTATTTGGAGAGCGCCTCTCGTAAACCAAGCTCTAAGGGACTTCATCGCACAGGTGGAGTGGGGACCTCTGGACGTATTAGTAGTGGACCTTCCCCCGGGGACCGGGGATGCCCCTCTGACGATCGCCCAGAGTCTCCAGGGCGGGCTTGATGGGAGCATCATAGTGACTATACCCACTGAAATCTCGCGGAGGATTGTGCTAAAGTCTATTGACTTTTCGCGTAAACTCAACATAAGAGTAGCGGGCGTAGTGGAGAATATGTGCTGCTTCAAGTGCCCAGACAACGGAAAGATCTACTACATATTTGGGAGGGACGCAGGCAAGAAAATAGCAGAGGCCGCCGGCGTGCCGTTTCTGGGGGGAATACCCATAGACCCCGAGTTCTCCCAGCACCTCGACACGGGTAGGTTGCACGAATTTCTTGCAAAGGATAACGAAACTGCTAAGGCCGTGCTTAGCATTGTCAACGCACTGGAGGAAATGTATAAAGACAAGCTAAGCCAACAGGCGCAACCTAAGGAGGAGAAGCCAAAGCGTATATCGCTACTCAAACTCCCCGGCGAGGAGGAAGAGGGGGAAAGCTAGCGGAGCCTCTCCTTTGTAAAGGCGTTCGGCAGTAGCTCAGAGAGCTTGGCCGTCACCGTTTTCTTTCTGCCCGCCATTACAATAAGCGCGTTGGGATTAAATTCCGCTATAACCTGTCTACAAGCTCCGCAGGGCGGTGTAGGCTCATCTGTATCCGTATACACCACCACTGTATCTATATCTTGGTCGCCCTCCGACACCGCCTTGAACACCGCAACGCGCTCGGCGCATACAGTAAGGCCATAGGACGCGTTTTCAATATTGACCCCGGTATATACCTTGCCGCTCTTGGTCTTAACCACGGCCGCGACTTTGAAGCTGGAGTAGGGCGCATACGCGTTGTTGATAACCTCGCGTGCCTTCGCTATGAGCTCTTCCATGGCGTAGTTTTATAAATAGAATTTAAGGACACGCGACGTGCCCACCGCTGAGGATGCGAGAAGGAAAATTGTGGAACACGGAATGGCGATCCACGACCGAATCGTGGAAAGTCTGCCTCCCGGATTGGGGTTGATGGTGGAACAGGTCAGGTCAATATCTAGGACATATAAGGGGGATCTAGATACCTTTTTAACAAATCTTGCTACTGTAAAAAATATTGATAATTTAATTACATATATAGCTCTATTAGCTGTGTTAAATAAATACAAATCACTAAGCGATGAGGAGTTAAGAAGGCTCGGCGCGGCGTTTGAAAGACATGTATACGACGTAGTCTCTGCATCAAGACTACGTAAAGCTCTGGAGGAGGCAGGCATTGAGAAAGAAGTTGCCAACGAGACTATATCCACACTACTCAGGGCGCTTGGTGTAATCCACCATAAACACAAGGCGCTCTATCTCTGGATTGCAAAACAACGCAGGCTGGCCAACTTCGAAAGAGGTGTGAGGGAAGTCTTCTTCCGCGGCGAGGGCGGCAACAAGGTGGGAAGAGGTGTGAAGCTACTTCTACGTATGTTTATACACGACACCAACATCCCCTTGGCTATAAAAATCGCCTACTCACAGGAGTACAAGAAATATCTGCCACACGGCGATATGTACACGGCCCTCGTCACACTGAGGTCTGGCGCCTTCGAAGACGTTGCCTCGCTGACCGCGGAGAGGGTCAAGGCGAGGGTCGCCAAGCGGTTGCTGTGCGAAGCCCGCGGAGAAAAGTGCAAAGACGTCGTAATAAGGCTCGAAAGCATTAGAGGGCTGGTAAGGCATGTCGCGAAAATAAGCGGCGACCCCGTACTCTACGAGCGGGGAGCATACGACGTCGGCGTTAAGTACTGCAAAGATCTAAAATGCGAAGCTTGTCCCATACGCGATGTTTGTAAGCGTTTCACCTTCATCACACTAAGATAAATATTACCAATTTGTCACGCCACATGATACTAAAGGGGAAGGTGGCCATAGTAACTGCGGCGAGCCGCGGCATAGGCGCAGGGGTGGCCAACGTCCTCGCAAGAGAGGGGGCAGACCTCGTAGTAGCTGCAAGAGATGTGAAAAGGCTAGAAGAAACGGCAAAAAGGCTCTCAGCCCAATACGGCGTATCGGTTGTCCCTGTCCAAGCAGATCTAACAAGGAGGGAAGACGTAAAGCGCATCGCAGAGCAAGCCGTGCGTAACTTTGGCAAGATCGACATACTTGCCTACAACACGGGCCCGCCGAAACCTGGCTCCTTTTTAGAGCTCACAGAAGAGGACTGGGAATACGGCGTGAGGCTTTTACTGCTAAGCGCCGTCTGGATAACTAGGGACGTCTTGCCCTACATGATAGAGAGGAGGTGGGGGCGGCTAATATACATCACGTCGAGCACGCTCAAACAGCCTATTCCCACGCTGACCTTGTCCAACGTGATCAGGATCTCGTTGGCGGGGCTCGTAAAGACTTTGGCCTACCAGCTGGGGCGCTACAACATCCTAGTCAACGGCATTATGCAAGGGTACATAGACACGGACAGGGTGAGGGAGGTAGCCGCGGCCCGGGCCGCCGCCGAGGGGAAGACCGTCGAGGAGATCATTGCAGAAATAGGCAAGGAGGTCCCACTCGGCAGACTGGGTAAACCAGAAGAGATTGGCGAGTTGGTGGCATTCCTGGCGTCTGAGAAGGCCAACTATATCACTGGCTCTCTAATATTAATCGACGGCGGTAGAACGCTATGTATATAGACTAAGCGATTTGAATACCTTATCCACTAATTCCCGGTCAATTTTAAACCCGTATTTGATCTCCAGATACGCCTTTCTGAACTCCGCAACGTCGCGCCTGACGCCGGCGGGGTCCTCGCCGCTCAGCACCCTTGCAATGAACTTTGCGATTTCCCGCATCTCGTCTTTGCCCATGCCGAAGCGGGTCATCTCCTGTACCCCCAGCCTTATGCCGCTTGGCTTCAAAACGCTTTTGTCCCAAGGGAGGGCGTTTTTGTTAACGATTATGTTCGCTTCCTCCAGCTTAGCTGCCACTTTGTCCCCACCTCCGAATTTGGATACGTCGACAGCGACTTGGTGCGTCCTTGTATAGCCAAGTGCCTCTGCCACGGGCGGCACGCCCTGCTCCGCCAACGCCTCGGCCAAAGCCCTCGCGTTCTCCACCACCCTTCTGGCGTACTCAGCGCCGAAGTGCTCCATCTCGACTAGGGTCACGTAGGTGGCGGCGTAGCGGTGGAGGTGGTAATTTGACGTGAATACCGGGAAGACTGCTCTCTGGAGATCGTTTACCTTATCCTCGACCACGGCGGCTATGAGGCCGCCCTGCGGCCCTGGGAAAGTCTTGTGGGTAGACGTAGTAATTACGTGGGCCCCCTCCTTTAGCGGGTTTGGAAAGACGCCGCCGATGATTAGGCCAAAGACGTGGGCCGAGTCGTGGAGCACATAGGCGCCGCTGGCCTTGGCTATTTCTGCAATTTCTCTAATCGGGTGGGGGAACAAGTAGAGGGAGCCCCCCAGTATTACCAAATTGGGCTTGGCCTCCTCTATGACCTTGCGGGCGCGGTCAACGTCTATATTAAAGCGGTCGAAATCCCAGGGTAGTTCGACCATTTTCAGCCTCAAGGCCTTTAGTCCCCCCACGGTGTTGTGACTGATGTGGCCGCCGTATTTCACAGGCAACGACGCCACCACGCCGCCCTCGGGGACTAGCGCGAAGTAAGTCGCCAGGTTCGCCACAGTGCCCGAGACAGGCCGGACGTCCACGTAGGTGGCCCCCAAGGCCTTGGCAAATCGTTTCGTAAGCACGTCTTCTATCAGGTCTACATACTTCGTGCCTTGGTAGTACCGGTTGCCCACCGTCCCCTCCGCGTATCTCCCCGCCATGTCGTTTAGGTATACCAACTCGGCAAGAGGCGACATGGCGTTTTCGCTTGCGATGAGGTTTATGGCCTCCCTACGCCGCCAGTTATTGTGCACCAGTACTACGTCGATTATCTCTTCCAGCTCTTTGGGGAGCATTAAGGCCACAACTTTGTGCGTTATTAACGTATTGCCCCCTATTCCACAAATAGAACCTCTATGTAGGTATTGGGGTACTGCCCCTCTTCGTTTTTCTCATATTTCTTCAACATATCCCAAATCGTTAATAGCGCTACGCCGGCGGCAAACATTGCCTCAGGCGCCGGCGCGATGTCCCGGGTTTTTACAAGCGTCCTAACCTCTACGTGGTCCGACACCTCTATATCGATTTTGAAGTGCTGCACTGTGGGGCATGGCCCACCTACTATTTCGCAAAACCTCTTTACGTTGAGTGCTGCCGCCGTCTGCGCCGCGTATAGTGGGTGGCCCTTCTCGACGCCGTTCGTGACCAAGTTCTTGTTTATAAGCACCATCTTGCCGTAGGCAGATGCCACAAGGTCGCCCTGTCTTGCCAGAGGTAGCTCCACGAGCTCCGCGCGGGTTAGAGCTGGCGCTACATGTTTAAGCTTAGACTCGACTACTAGCTTTGTTATTTTCCTCGCGCCGGACCCGACTAGCCCTACCAGCGCGCCGAAAAGCACGTCCATCTCCACGCCGGTCTGCCATTCGGCGAACCCCTCTACGTACATCCTCCCGTTTTCACACCACGCCGAGGCCCTTAGAGGGAGCGGGTGCAGAAAAGGTAAGTACCTGCCGGCGTTTAAAGCGGCCCTCACAGCCGCCGCCGTGTTGCATTTTTCAACCTCGGCGCCGGCTGAAGCCCTGGCGTACCTTATGATGTCTGGTTTTTTTGATACGTCTACGATCATTTAAAACAACTTTCGGCGTTGTCGTATAGCTTTTTCAACTCAGCTGGGGTCATCCTCCGCCTCTCAGCCCTCTGTAGCAGAATCTTAGCAGCCAGGTACCTGGCGCTCTCCTCGTCAAGCTCCTTGAGTAGGAGTGAGAGCAACTCTTCACAACTTTCTATAGGCGAGTCTATATACTTCTCAAAAAGTTTCGCCTTTTTAATATCAAGCTCTATCCACGTGTAGTCAACAGAGGGCATAGCCCATCTGTGACCACACTTCTTACACACATACTCGCCGACAGGCGTCAGCATGACCTCGCGTGAACCGCACCGGGGACAAGACACGACTTAGTTAAATCTACACATTAAAAGCATTCAACAAGTTGTGCCTCGTTGTTCTAGCCAAGCCCTCAGCCTGGGGCCGTAGACACGGGGTACTTGGGCCAGTTCTTGCGGCCTGCGCACTCCTGTGAGGAACATGGCGATTTTAACCTCTGTAATTACCGCCTCTATCTCCTCACGGAGTCTTCCCTCAAGCGTGGCTTTTAGGAGTGGCTGGGACATTGTGAAGAAGTGCGCGCCAAGCGCCAAAGCCCTAGCTCCGTCTAGTCCGCTTCTGATCCCGCCAGACGCTATTACGAAGCCTCGATACACGGATTTAACCTCGCAGATAGAGGCAGCTGTGGGTATTCCCCAATACTTAAACGTCTCGGCAACCCGCCTTTGGAGCCAGGCATCGGCCGCCCTGGCGCCCTCAATCGCCACAAAAGAAGTCCCTCCAAGCCCCCCCACATCTATTGCGTCTGCCACCTCCGCCAGCTTCGCCGCCACCTCTTTCGATATGCCGTTGCCCACCTCTTTGACTATGAGTGGCCGTCCTGCCGCCCTTTTGACAATTTTTAATTTTTCCAACACGCCCCTGAAGCTGGGCTCCCCCTCCGGTTGTACCACTTCCTGCGCTGCGTTTAGGTGGACGGCCACGGCGTAGGCGTCTATCATATCCACAGCTTGCACAACCCAGTCCACCAGCTGTTTCTCAGAAAGCTGAGCCAACTGCGGCGCACCGAGATTGGCAATCTTAGGAATGGATGGCGCGTTTTGCTTAACCACTTCAAAAGTCCACCTGACCTCGGGCTTCACTAACGCAATTCTCTGTGACCCGACGTACATAGGTATGCCAAACTCCTCTGCGGCTTTTGCCAACTCCGCGTTGATTTTACCTGCCAACTCCGTTCCTCCGGTCATAGCGCCAATTCCAAAAGGCGCCTTAACGGGGGCCCCAAGGAAATTAGTGGAGAGGTCGATATCTGAGAAGTCTATTTCCGGCAACGCGTTGTGTATTAGGACAACCTCCTCGAAAAGAGCCGTGCCTACTTGGGATAGATCAGAAGATGCGAGGTAGATGTGGTCGTTTTTCCTCTTGTCTATCCCCATTACTGTTTCTGTTGCGCCCTAGCTCTCACACAGCCGCGGCCGGTGCACCTCGAGCCGATAAAGCCCACTTTCTGACCTGGAGGTGCCGTCTTCGGCACAGGCGTGCCGCCCTTCTGGTGGGAGCCGCCGCCGTGCGGGTGCGCGTACGGGGACATAGCCTTGCCTCTGACGGTTGGGTATTTCCACGCCTTTGCCCTTGCCCTGTGGTACTTCTTACCGGCCTTTAAAAACGGCTTCTCTATTCTGCCGCCCCCAGCCACAATTCCCACAGTGGCCCTCCCCCTAGCGTCGACCTCTATAACCCTACCGCTCGGGAGACGGATTATCGTCTTGTTCTCCTCAGGCTTCTGGCCCACCACTACGGCATAAGTGCCGCTGGACCTCGCGTACTTGCCGCCGTCGCCCGCCCTCTTCTCGACGTTAAATATCATAGTACCCTCAGGTATCTCTCCCAGAATCATAATGTTTCCCGCCTTCGGTGTAGCCCCGCTACCCATTTCTATCACCTGCCCCACATAAAGACCCTCCGCCGCGTAGTTGAAAAACTCCGCACCGCTTTCCGTCACTATCCTGGCCACCGGCGCGTTTAGGCCCGGCTCGTGCAGTAACTCCACCACATAGCCCCTGCCCGAAGTAGCCTCAAGAGGTAAGTACCTCACCGGGCCGTCCCTCTTCCAGCTGGGCGACCTAAACTGAGAGCCGCCTCTCCCGCGCCTCTGCACCAGTATTCTCTTACCCATCGCGCCATGTGGTGCAAACGCTTTTTAAATATTTTCTTACACCAACCTGCCGTGTTGAGATGTACCTCGTCTGATACGTGACGAGCTTCACGGCACACTGAACATTTAAATATGTCTTCCCGGGGAGGGCGCCATGGGTCGGGTAAAGCCTAAGTACATCAAGTCTCTCGCCGAGAAGCTTCTTGAAACCTATCCCGATAGGTTTACAGATAGCTTTGAGGAGAACAAAAAAGCAGTTGCCGAGCTAGCAGAGATACCTAGCAAAACTGTTAGGAATAAGGTGGCAGGCTACATAACAAGGCTCATCAAAAGGCGTAAGGCACAAGAAAAAGCGGAGACCGCTGCGTAGCCATGCCGCTCAGTAAGGGAGACTACATCCTTCTGGACTACACCGTTATTCTAAAAGATGGGGGTAAGGTGATTGAGACTACCCAAGAGGCGGTGGCCAAAGAGGCGGGGATCTACCGGCCGGAGGAGGTTTATGGCCCCAGGCTAGTGGTGGTTGGGGAAACACCTCTCTGGGAGCCTGTGGAGAGCGCACTGCTGAGCGCAGAAGAAGGCCAAGATTTTGAGGTGGAGGTGCCCCCAGAGAAGGCTTACGGTGTCCGAGACCCCAACAAGGTCAAGGTGGTCTCAATCAGGGAGTTCCACAGACACGGCGTTGTTCCCAGCGTGGGCGACGTGGTGGACTTCGAGGGACAGAGGGCAAGAGTAGTCTCCATTTCCGGCGGCCGTGTCGTCCTCGACTTCAACCACCCCCTCGCAGGCAACGCCTTTATTGTAAGGGGACGTGTCGTAAAGAAGTTAACCACAGCCGAGGAGAAGGCCGTAGCATTGCTAAGGCTCTACCTCCCCAGAATTTCAGAAGAAAAGATAAAGGCGAGGCTGGAGGGGGAGACTCTCACAATAACACTGCCGGCCGAGGTACTGCTGTACGAGCGGATAGGCGGAGTTCTGCTACAATACGCCTCTGAGATTTCGACAAAATTCCCAGAAGTGAAGAAGGTACGGTTTGTACAGGAAGTCGAGATAAAGGCGTAAACAAGAACACAACATCTTTCCATAAATAATTGGAATTGCGGCGAGATATCGGCGGCACCGCCAACCTGGGAATACTTATTAATAGGTTTCTGAACCGGTCTCAATGACTACCACGGTGGGCATAGTGGTAAAGGATGGCGTTGTATTAGCTACTGATAAGCGCGTCACTGCTGGCTACTATATAGCCCACAAGAAAGGAGAAAAGCTTTGGAAGATAGATGACCATGTTGCGGCTACGATGTCAGGTGGTGTGGCAGATCTTCAGAATATACTGTCTTTTCTTACGGTGAGGGCGCGGGAGTACAAAACTCAGTTCAGGAGGCCTATTCCGATTCGCGCGCTGGTGAACTACATGTCCCTCATCCTCTTCTATTCGCGGCCTTATGTATACGTCGTACACTCCATTATCGGCGGCGTAGACGAGGAAGAAGGCGCAGTTATGTACATGGTGGATTGGCTCGGCACAGTCACCAAGGAGAAGTACGTAGCCACCGGAAGCGGCTCGCCTTACGCCAAAGGAGTTCTCGAGGTCGGATATCGAGGCGACTTGACGGTAGAGGAGGCCGTCGACTTGGCGATAAATGCTATAAAAGCGGCGATTAGGAATGACCCCGGATCTGGTGAGGGTATCGACGTTGTTACTATCACTAAGAGGGATGGATTCAAGAGAATATTCACAACCCAGCAGAAGTTGCTTATACCAGAGATATAAACCCCCAATAAGATTGGTATATGCAGATACAAGACGCTTGGATTCGTAAAATTTTTACGGGCCGCGGCGACGTAACGGTGGAGGTTGAGCTAACCGTTGAAGACGCCGCAACCGGCGACATTCTTGTTGCCAGAGCCGCGGCGCCTGCCGGAGCGTCGAGGGGGGCCCACGAGGTTCTCTACTTCCCCGAGGGGGGCGTGGACGCCGCCATGGCCGCATTTGAGAAACTTGTGGCGCCCGAGATAGTTGGGCTAGACGCCACAGAGCCCTATACTGTAGATGGGAAGCTGGAGGAGGTGGACGGGACGCCGAGGTTTGAGAGGATCGGCGGAGCCGTGGCTATAGCCACCTCCTTCGTAGCGGCGGAAGCCGGAGCAGCGGCTCTGGGGATGCCTCTATATGCCTTCTTGGGAGGGGCGTATGCCAGAAGACTGCCGTTGCCCTTGGGTAATGTCATAGGTGGTGGCAAACATAGCAGGGGGTTGGGTCCCGATATTCAGGAATTTCTCGTAATACCGCTGAACCCTCCCGATGTTTATACGGCCGTGTATACGAACGTGGAAATTCACAAGCGCGTCCTTAAACACATCCTCAAGGTAGATACGACGTTTACTGGTGGTAAAAACGATGAGGGGGCGTGGACTCCACGTATTTCGTCTGTAACGGCTCTTAGAATATTAAAGGAGGTTGCCGGCGAGGTGGGGCAGGAGCTCGGTGTAGAGATCGGGCTGGGGGTAGATATGGCATCTTCAAGTCTGTGGAACGGAGAGAGGTACGTCTACAAAAACGAGGGGGTGGAGCGAAGCCCAAGAGAGCAGTTGGATTTCGTGTCTAAACTAGTGGAGGAGTTTGACCTAGTCTACGTAGAGGATCCCTTCCACGAAGAGGATTTCCAATCATTTGCAGAGTTGACGGAGAGGTTTAAAGACAGGCTAATAGTGGGAGACGATCTGTTCGTTACAAACCCTGAACGTATTAAACAGGGCGGCAAAATGAAGGCAGCGACTGGGGTGATTATAAAACCTGACCAAATTGGGACGCTCCTCAGGACGCACCAGGCTGTATCCACGGCCAGGGACTTCGGCATGCGCATCATTGTGTCTCACAGGTCTGGAGATACCGAGTACAGGACATTGGCCCACATAGCCGTCGGGCTGGGCGCCGAGGTTATAAAGACCGGTATAATGGGAGGTGAGAGAACTACGAAACTCAACGAGCTTATTAGGATAGGCGAATATTTGGGGAAGTGGGCCAAGATATCCCAAATACGGCGCTTGTGAATCTATTTTAATTCTCCTGAACTGAACACCGTGGTTATTAAGGTGAAGATACGCATCTGGGTCGATAAGGATGGCCAAGAAATAATAGGGCCAGGCATCTACAATATTCTCAAAGCCTTAGAGGAGACAGGCTCGATAGCATCTGCTGCAAGAAAGCTTGGATATTCTTACAAGTTTATATGGACTTACATAAAAAAGCTTGAAGATACCTTAGGCGTACCGCTGGTTGAATCCAGGAGAGGCGGCAAAGAGCGGGGAGTGTCTGAGCTCACCGAAGTTGGTAAGCTGTTGCTAAAGTACTACGAGGATATGAGCAAAGAGGTAGAGGGTATTACAAAGATTTGGGAGGGCCGGTTTAACGAGTTTTTATCAAATATCGAGCAATACGCCGCAACGAGACAGAGCAGAGGCGAGGAGGAGATTCCCTACTACGACGAGGAGTAGAACTTAAATTTCGGCTGTCTCTTTGCCAGCGCTAGGCGTACGGAATATAGAAGGCCCTCGACGTCGCGTGATTTTATATACGGTAACAAGTCCACCGCGTCGTCGGCGTATATACATGTTTTCAGCTTACCATCGCTTGTGAGGCGCATGGTAGTACACCCGGCGCAGAAGTGGGAATTGTTGAAATTCTTTATTAACTCTACCACGACTCCGCCTACTAAGTACAGAGGCCTATTGTGAAGCTCTTTCCGCACACCGATAGGCCTCCCCCCTAGCTGCGTTACAATCTCTACAATAGACTCTATGGGCTCGAATAAGTTGTCAAATATCTTAGTACCTGACCCTGTGGGCATAAGCTCGATAAACTGAAGCGATGCGCCTAGGCGGGCCGCCAGTTTTACCAACTCCTTCACGCTCTGCCTATCCGTATTGATATCTCTTAACACCACTACGTTGAGCTTCAATGAGAGTCCTCTGTCTCTAGCCTCGGCTAGGCCCCGCATGACCTCTCTAAAAACAGCAGGCGATGTGCTGGTTATCTTGGCGTATTTTTCAGGATCTGTGGTGTGTACCGACACGTTTAGCCTCGCCACGCCCGCCTTGCGTAGCTTGTCCACCCACCCTCTCAGTAGGTAGCCGTTGGTTGTCACTGTGACGTACGCCCCCGTCTTGGCCACATTGGCAACTATCAGGTCAATGTCGCGTCTCAGCAGGGGTTCTCCCCCAGTTATCTTGAAGTCGGCTACTCCTAGAGACCTAAAAAATGAAGATACGAAGCCGTAATCCTCTGCTGTTAAATAACTCCCTTGGCGCCTCAACTGGCCCTCAAAATGGCAAAACACGCAGTTATAGTTACACTCATCGTTAACGACGTACCTGAGTTTCTGGAAAGGCCGCCCATATCTATCAAAAAGCACATACCTAGACGATTTGGTAGATTAATATGTTATCGGTTTACGTGTAGTATACGTATACTTATAACCACCGAGCATATGCACCATGTGGCCGATTACCTAGTAGCGGTCTTCGCGGTGGTTTTGGCTGTGGCGGGCTGGTTTCTATATCGACATATAGTGGCGATTGTGTGGGGCATCATCAGCTTCGTCCTGTTGCTCTATTCTACGGGTGTTATTGTCGCACTAAACACGACGTTGATAGCCCTAATACTACTTAGAGCGGTTTATGATAGGTATAGAGATCAAATTTTACTAATCTTTATAATATTAACTATAATGAAAATGGTTATATTGACAGAGTACTATATAAATGAAAAGTTAGTATATATTTACTATTTTATTGATGGAATCTTTATAGTCTTTTCAATTTTAATAATTTATTTATATAGATTCAAGCCTTTAAAAATTGAAAGATTTATGCCAATTCTTGTCCTAACTTCTGCATTTGTGTATCCTGAATTCACACCGGTGTCTGTGTTGGCTGGTACTCTAGCCGCCCTTATCGACGTATCGTTTGTGCTCGTAGCTCTAGTTGCCGTTGTAAACTTCTACTATCTCACCGCCTTGGGCCAGCATCTAAGTTTCCTGCCACCTCTAGTACTCATAGTTTCGTATATTGCCACGTATAAGAGAGTCTTGTACCTGTCAGTAAATCCGCCTATTGGATGGCTATATTCGTGGCTAGGCGGTAGGTATAAGGTAATCCGATTGCTGGGTGTGGGCGGCTTCAGCTATGTACTGTTAGTAAAGTTCAAGAAGTCTATGTATGCGGTTAAAATTCTCCGCTTTGCTGACGACCAGGGAGCGCCCTTGGCTGGGGACGAGAATATCTTGTATCTTTTTGGCCAAGAGATGAACAGGTACTTGGAGCTGAAATCGGATCACGTAGTGAGGGCCTACGAGGTGTATCTGCCGGCTGTTGGATACAAGGACATAGGTCAGTATATGAGGAATCCGCCGTATATACTGCTGGAGTACATGGATGGAGGGACCTTGAGAGATCTGCTGAGAGCTAAGAAGAGGCTACCGGCGGGCTACGTGGCTGAGCTGTTTAGACAATTGGCGCAGGGCCTGTACGACATACATCGCCGTAATATTATCCACCTAGATATCAAGCCTGAAAACATACTTTTTACGAAAGACAGGAAAGTTGCGAAGATAGGCGACATGGGCATCGCGAAGGTTGCAATAGGGGGACGCGTCCAGAGTAGCTTCATGTCGCCTGCATATGCGGCGCCTGAGGTCAAGAATGGGGAGGCCTCCTTTTCCTCGGATATATACTCGCTGGGTTGCGTAATCTATGAAGCATTGACGGGCATAAACCCTAACGTTTTTGTAGAGAACGGATACGCCATTCCGCCGCCGAGCGCCTACGCGGCGGACATCCCCCCATGGATGGATGAGATAATTCTCAAAATGCTAGATCTGGATCCGGCCAAAAGACCCACCGTGGCAGATCTTGTGAGTTTTATCGCGTCTATTTACGGTAGATAGCCCCTCAGTAGGTTTTGAGATGTGGTTGCGCAAGTTGCTGAAGCCCGCCGCAAACTATCTAAGTTTTTTAACCTTATATTTTGAATGGGCGATGCCCTGGCGCTGTCCTGTATGCGGAACCGAGAATAGAGACGAAGCGTTGACGTGTAGGGTTTGCGGGGCTTACAAGCCAGAGGCAACTACGAAGAGGTTGCAAGTGGCGAAGGAGACGGCTCTGCCGTATGTTGTGGTGTCTGTAGAGGTTTTGGAAAGCCCTGTCGAGTCGCTTGTGGGAAAAAAGTTCGAATTCATGATTGAGGCGACAGGCGCGATAGTAACGGTGGGGAGGGCAGTGGATAACCAAGTGGTTATTCCCGACCCCACTGTGTCTAGAAGACATCTGAGACTTATCGTGACATCTAACGGGATTGTGGTAGAAGATCTCGGGAGTAGCAACGGCACGTTTTTGCTAGAAGGCGGATCAGAACGTAGGGTTAGGGCTGAGAACGTCGGGAGGCAAGCACTAATCAGAATTGGACATACTAAGCTTAGGCTAACCCTATCCTGATAAAGCTTATTAACCCACAGTTGGCGTCCTCAGGTATGTCGGAGGAGATGCAGTATGAATATCTCGTGCCTCTGGAGAAATACCTAAGCGCCGGCGTGAGGCTGGGGACACGCCTCTCCAACAAATATCTTGAAGATAGAGGGTTTATATTCGCCGTGAGACCAGACGGCCTCAGGATATTTGACATTAAAAAGATAGACGAGCGCCTAAAAATCGCCGCTAGGTTTATCGCAAGATATCCCCCAGACAGAGTGTTGGTGCACACGACGAGGCCTTACGGCTTTAAGCCTGTACAGATGTTCTGCAAATACGTCGGGTGCAAGGCGCTTACGGGGAGATTTATACCAGGAACTTTGACAAACCCAAACTTACCTCACTACCAAGAGGCCGACCTCCTCTTCGTAGTCGATCCAAAGCTAGACGCCCAGGCCGTTGCCGAGGCCGCCAAGATGGGAGTACCCGTAATTGCCCTTGTAGACACGGACACGCCGCACCAGTATATCGACTTCATGATCCCCTGTAACAATAAGGGCAGGAAAAGCCTCGCCTTGATTTTCTGGATTCTCGCCAGGCAAGTTTTAAGAGAGCGCGGCGAATTAAAGCCAGATCAAGACCTCCCAGTGCCTCCTGAGGAGTTTGAAACGCGGCTAGTACAGACTTAAAGGCACGGGGACTTCGCACGCGAAATTTATATCTCGGGTATCTGTGGAAATACAATGAGAGTTAGGAAGCCGGCTGTGGCTGGTTACTTTTACCCGGCTGAGAAGGAGAAGCTAATTCAACAAATTGACTGGTCTATAAAGCATGAGCTTGGCCCAAAGGCGTTGCAGATGCCGAAATTGGGGGAGAAGGCGTTGGGAGGAGTTGTGCCGCATGCTGGGTACATATACTCGGGTCCCGTGGCGGCGTGGCTGTACTCCGCGCTTGCTGGCTACGGGAAGCCTGACGCCATTATCATAATTGGCCCCAACCATTACGGGATTGGGGCGCCTGTTGCTGTTATGAAATCGGGAGTGTGGGAGACGCCTCTAGGGCGCGTCGAGGTAGACGGCGATCTCGCCGAGTTGATTATGAGACATTACAAAGGGGTTGAGGACGACTTCTACGCATTTTCTAAGGAGCACTCTGTGGAGGTGCAAATACCCTTTATCCAGTACTACTTTGGAGACGTTAGGATCGTCCCTATTGTGGTGTGGAGGCAGACTCTTTCAACTTCAAGAGAGTTGGGGAAGGCGGTGGCCACCGCAATACGGGAGTACGGGAGGTATGTGTACGTGCTGGCAAGCTCAGATTTTAACCACTACGAGCCCCACGAAGTGACTGTACAAAAGGACGACATGGCTATAAGCAAAATCTTAAAGGTCGACGAGGCGGGGCTTTTCGAAGTTGCCTCTAAGTTTGACATTTCTATATGCGGGCTGGGGCCAATAGGCGCACTCATCGTCATAGCTAAAGAGCTTGGGTTTGGCAACGTGACGTTGTTAAAACATGCAACTTCAGGCGATACAAGTGGGTACAAGGACGAAACTGTGGGGTATGCGAGTATATTGTTCCACCGTTAGTTGAACTTTACTTTTATCGTGTGTGAACCTCCCCTAATTCCGAACGTAGCCACGTAGGGTGGGATTCCCTTAAGTGTTGTTAGCTTCTCTAAGCCCTCTTCGTAGCTTTCTGATGGTACGTGGAGTGGCTCTAGGGCCCATATTGCGGCGAGGCGTCGGGCCACCTTGATGTTGGGAGTGCCCACATAAACTACGTTTCTGGGTCTAAACTTGGCTATTCTCCTGGCCAGAGTTCCGGTCATGCTATAAACCAGTATATTTGCGCCCAAGTCCTCCGCCATTTCCACAAGCCCCAAGGCGAAGCGGTCTCTAACATCTCGAGGCTCTGCTCGGCTTTCAAAACTGTACTCCACGTTTGCCAAAATTTTAGAGAGCCACATCACCGCATCTATGGGGTATTTTCCCACCGCGGTTTCGTTAGTTAGCCACAAGCTGTCCACGCCCATAGACGCTGTGGTGTACACGTCGTTGACCTCGGCCCTGGTGGGGACGGGCGAGTTTTGTATTGAGTCTAAAAGTTGCGTGGCTACGGCAACTGGCTTTCCGTGTTTTAAGCATGTGTTTACAACCCTCCTCTGCACCGCGGGGAGTAGCTCGAGCTTGTAGTGTAGCCCCAAGTCGCCCCTCCCGACAACAATGTAATCGCTACACTGTATCAAACTTTCTAGGGTTTCTACCGCCCCCCTACTCTCTACCTTAACTGCTATTAGACTCTCGTACCCCAACTCCTCGAGGAGTGACCGCACCGAATCAACGTCTTTACAACTCTTGGCAAGGCTTACAGATACGTAGTCCAACTCTTCCTTAACGGCGGATAGCCTTTGCAGAATTTCTACATCTTCTTCAGCCGGCTGGGGTAGGTCGAAATCTTTGCCCTCGATGACGACGGCCTTTCCGCTGGTCACGATGCCGTCGGATTCCGATACGGCCTTCACGTAGTCTGGACCTGCTTCTGTGACCCTGAGCTTAAGCTTGCCGTCGAGCATTAATATTAAATCCCCGGGCTCCGCCGTCTGGAAGAAGGCTCTGGTAGATATCGGTATGTATGAGCCATCTGACTTATCCCCCATTTTGAAAACAACCCGGTCTCCAGCCCGCACCTCTACTGGATCCACTGAGCCCACTCTGACGCTGGGTCCTTTTAGATCTGCAATAACGGCCAGCGGCCTACCCCGCTCCTTCTCGTACCTCCTTACCGTTGTCAGCCTGCTCTTCACCTCCTCTAAACTCGCGTGAGCCAAGTTGATCCTGACGCCGTTGACGGAGTCTAGTAGTCTTGTAATATCGGGTGGGGCGAGGGCGTCTGTGGAGGGTCCTAGTGTGGCGACTCTCTTGGCTAAAGTCACAGAACCCTAATCCTCTCTCCCACCTTCGGTATCACTGTTGTGATCTTATACTTCAGCTCAATTGACATGGCGAGGCTAATTATTTTAGAAGGCTCCCCGTGTATAAGCGCTATCTTCTTCGGCTTTGGCTCTATGTGCTCTACGTATTTCATAAGTTCTCTCCTATCGCTGTGGCCCGAGAAGCCTGGTATGGAGACTACCTCCATGCGCATGTTGATCTTAGACTCACCGCCTACGAGACTCCTCACTACGAACTCCCGCTCGCCGTTTAGGATACGCCTGCCGATTGTCCCCTCGGCTTGATAGGAGACGAAGACCAGCTTGTTTTTATCGTCGGGGGCAAGCTGGGCGAAGTAGTCCAAGACGGGGCCTCCGTTTAACATGCCGTGCGGAGCTATTATAACAGCAGGCTCCTCGCTCTGGGCTATTTTAGCAACTTGGTTTATCCTATCCTCCACGCGCTTCGCCCGGTCTACAATAACTACACTTCCAGATGTAGTAAAGGGGTTGACGCCGCCGTAAATCTCCTCGGCGACCTCGGGATTTAGGTAGTGGGGGTACATTAAGTAGACGTTAAGCGTCTCCACAATCATGCCATCTACATACACGGGGACGCGGGGGATGAGGCCCCCCTCCATCATCTTATTTAAAATATAGAGTATTTCCTGGCCTCTCCCCGTGCTGAAGGCGGGGATTAACACCTTTCCGCCTCTCGTAACGGCGTCGGACACGTGTTTCGCCAAGGCGTTTTCGGCTTCAACCCTCGGCGGCTGGACGTCGTCTCTCCCCCCGTAAGTGGACTCCATTATGAGCATCTCCACTCGTTTAAATTTATTCGCCGCTCTGTTCAGAAGCCTAGTCTTTCCATATTTAAAGTCTCCTGTGTAGAGAATATTATATCTGCCATTTCCTATATGTAAATGGGCCATGGCAGAGCCTATTTCATGTCCGGCGTCGTAAAAAGTTAATTTAATGTCCGGCGCTATGTCGGTAACCTCCTCGTAGTCAAGCGTAATGGTGTGGTAGATCACAGTCTCTATATCGGCCTTGGAGTAACTGGGCTGTAGCCCCTCTCTTTCTTTGAGCTCTACGTAATCGCTCAAGAGGATGAATGCTTGGTACTTAGTTGGGTCAGTCATGTAGACGGGGCCTTTATAGCCGTATTTGAATAAAAAGGGGAGACAGCCGACGTGATCCATATGGGCATGCGTTAAGACTACTGCGTCAAGTCTGTCGATATCTATTAAATCTAATAGCGGAAACTCCTCGTCGTTTTGAGCGGGCTTAAGGCCGCAGTCCAGCAGAACGTTGCTTTCAGTAGTGCTGACGAGTATGGCGCTTCTCCCCACTTCCATCGCCGCGCCGAGGAAAGTAACTGTAATGGGCCCCTCTTTTACCACGGGCTCTTGGTGTATATATCTCGCCAGAGACTCCATGAGTTCCATTCTCTGGGCATAGGCGCTGTGGAATATATGGCGCACCCCCACTATTTCATGTGTGGGCAACTTGACGCGGTCTTTAGGCACTCCGCTTTCAATAACAGCCCTCCACCCTGTTTTGACAAAAATCTCCCTGGTAGCGCTCTTGATTTCCTTCTCGCGGAGAGGCTTGGCCAAGTATATATAGACATCGCCGTTATTTTCAAAAACGACGTCCTCCACATCGCTTAACACTTCCCTAATCACTTTACTAGCAGTTTTTTCAGACGCCCGGTTGCTTGGATCGACTCTGAGAATAACTCGTTTTTTCAACGTCTTGGCAACTTCTCCTATCATGTCTATTACATCTTCAGTAGGTCTCTTTACATAAATACAAAGATTAGGCCCCTCGTAATTTACTTTAACGATCTCAATGCCTGAGAGAATGGCCTTTACTTTATTCTCAATTTCAACAAAAGACACGCCTCTCTTAACGAGGGTATATTTAAATTAAGTGGCGTTCAGGTGGGCGTGAGGATTTATAACACCGCCACTAGGCAGGTGGAAGAGTTCGTGACTTACGTCCCCAAGCTGGCCCGCGGCTATGTATGCGGCATAACGCCATACGACCACGTCCACGTAGGCCACGGGAGGGTGTACGTCTTTTTCGACATGTTTAGGCGCTACCTAGAGGCACGGGGCTATGAGGTGCGATTAGTGATAAACTTTACGGATATAGATGATAAAATTATAAATAAGGCCCGTGAGGAATTCGGCCATGATGCATATAAAAGATGGAAAGAAGTGCCCGAGAGATATATAGCAGAATTCTTCGAAATGTCCAATAAGCTCTTTATAAAACCCGCGCATGCATATCCCAGAGTTACAGAGAACGTGAATGAAATGGTGGCTTGGATATCTACTCTCGTCGAAAAGGGATATGCCTACGTGGCCCCGGACGGCTCTGTTTATTTCGAAGTGGGCAAAGTCCCCAACTACGGCGTTTTGTCAAGACAAAAAATAGAGGAGCTCATCGCCGGGGCCAGAGTAGAGCCCGAGCCAGGGAAGAAAAACCCCCTGGACTTCGCCTTGTGGAAGAGCTGGACGCCGGGGGAGCCCTGGTGGAACTCCCCGTGGTGCCCGGGCCGGCCGGGGTGGCATTTAGAGTGCGTCGTAATGTCGACGAAGTATTTAGGAGCGCCCTTCGACTTCCACGGCGGTGGGGCGGATTTGATATTCCCCCACCATGAGAACGAAATTGCAATAGCCAAGGCGTATTACGGGCTGGACAACTTCGCAAAGTACTGGATACACGTGGGCTACCTCACAGTAAGGGGGGAGAAAATGTCCAAGTCTCTGGGAAACGTCATAACGCTTAGAGAAGTGCTGTCTAAATACAGCGGTGAGGCGCTGAGGCTTGCCTACGCCATGAGTCATTACAGAAAGCCAATGGAATTCTCCTTCGAGCTCTTAGACCAAGCAGAGGAGATGGTGAAGACCCTCTACACGGCATACGACGAGTTGAGCCAAGCCGTGGCGGACGCAAGCGACGAGGATAAGGAAAAGCTTGAATACGGCAAATACATTGAGTCCTTCTACGCGGCGCTTGAAGACGACTTCTCAACGCCGCAGGCGGCGCAACAGCTATACGGGCTGGCTCGCTATATTATATCAACTGTGTTACACAGAATAGATAAGGCGTCGCGCCAAACGGCAATAGATGTATTAACACAATACGTCAAAATGGCGGATATATTAGGAGTCTTAGAGCGTAGAGAAATCCCAAAGGAAGTGGAGGAGGTCATTAAGGCCGTGGTGGAGGCCAGGGCCAGATTACGGCGGGAGAAAATGTACCAGCTAGCCGACTACTTAAGAGAGAGGCTTGCGGGCATAGGAGTGGAGCTACACGACTTCGGTCAGAGGACTTACTATACTTACAAAAGGCGTTGAAGCCTCTCGCCAAGCCCCTTCACGAATTTTTTAACCCTTTCGGCGAGCTCTCTTACGTCTTCCTCCACTTGATCCACACGCGAATACTTACTCAATAGGCCGCCCTCATCCAGCCCGTTGTATTGCACTTCGTGTAGATTTAATGCCATCGCCGTCAGCAATGTAATTTCGTCGCCATATACGCCTTTTAATACGCGGGCGATCTCCCACATTTTCCCAGTGGGCATTAACGCAATAAGCCAGTCGGCCAGTTCCACCTCTGCCCCCTCGCGCGTAACAACACGTCCCTTAAACTTAGACGCAACCACATCTCTGGCCAGCCCTGCCGCCGCGGCTAAAGCGGCTTTCCACGCTTGAAAAGCCTTGCCGGCCGCATTTCTGTGCAACCCCTCTTCAAGAAACCGCAGAGCTAAGTCGGCCTCAACTAGCGCCTCGGAGATTCTGATCTCTACATACCTCCTTATATCTCTCCAAGGGTATACGATTTGCACAAGTCAGAACACATTACTCTTTTAAATTTCCCCTCGGCCTGCCGGGCGGATTGCTCGACCCGCCACTGCCAGCCCCTAGCCGAAGATATCCAGCGTTGTTTTAAACGCCGCCTAAGGCCCTCCTCACAGCCTCTCTGTGAAGCGGAGTTTGCCAAGCTACGTACCTCCCCACGCCGATTTCTCTATCAGCCTCCGGCGGAGGGGCGTCTACCCAAAGCCATGGCTCTCTCTTGGGCAGGTTAAATACAATAAAATTCCACTCAACAAGCCTTTCCACAAGCTCTCTGGGCGCGTCCACTCGCCACAATACGTCTGGATCTTCAACCGCCTCCTCCAGCCAGCTACGCCACGTCTGTAAGAAGCTAAAGTCGCCCTTCACAACGACTTCTTCAACTACTTTAGAGACGTCCCAATTTTCCTCGTACAATTTGGCGAGAGCTGAGGGGTTTCCGCCAGTTAGCCTCCACGCCACCTCAAAGGAGGGCTTTTGTCCAGGCAGGAGCTCGTAAAGCTGTTTAAAGCCCCCCTGCGACATATTCCACATAACTCTCAAATCGGCCCATCTGTGTTTGCTGAGTTCTCTCAGCGAAACCCCCCCTCCCCGCTAGTAGCCACAACGGCCACCGCGCTCTCATAATCGCCAGGTGGGTATTCAATGACGCTCAACATCCACTTAACGTACCCAGCCGCGTTGCCGAGGCCAATTGCCTTAAAAACGTCGTCTGCTAATACTGCTATTTTCTTTCTACGCCTCTTCAATGCGTACTTGGCCAGTTGAATCGCTAAATCCGCCAGTTTAATCTCAGCGACGCCGCTTCTCTCGGCTGCGGCTTCAGCCAAACGCCTAACTACCTCCTTCAAGTTAATATACGCCACGTAATCCCGTTGAAGGGGGTTGACGTAAATTACGTCGTATCCCCAGTCGCGGAGCAATTCCGCCGATTGTTTAAGCCACGCCGTTTTTCCACAGCCCTTCGGCCCGTACACTAACTGCACAAACCTCGTGCCCCGCGCTGCCCACTCTTCCACTCTCTTAATTCCAAGCTCTCTGTCTACGAACTCAACCACCACGCCTCTGGCAAATTTAAGCTTAATTCTCTCCACGCTAATTTACTGTTAGGCGTTTTTAAATCCGGAGCCTCTAGGCGAATCTCCGGATAACTGCCAGGGCCAAGCCCCCCACAACGCCAAATATCACGGGCTCTAAGCGCCTCAAGATCTCCGCCGCCTCCACGTTGGGATCTCTGCCTCTGGAAAGATCTCTCTCCACCAAATACCTAGCTACTAGCGTGAGAGGAGTTGGGGTATTTGAGTACAGTCTTGAAATACCGTCCACAAGGCCCCAGTCGCCCGTCGCCACGGCCTTTTCCAAGAGGAAGAGGAAATACGGCCTTGCGTCTGGGGGCAGTAACGTTGCCGTTTTATTAGCCGCCAAGTAATTATCCAACGGAACGGCGAAGCCTAAAAACTCCGTTTTATTCACCACGCCCATATACTCCACGTATACAGTGTAGTTGACGTAGCCCAGTTTGTCAAAATCGCCTACTATTCTCACCGTGCCGTTCACGGGAGCTCCGCCTAACAGCGCCTTTGCCGAAAGCCCGCGGGCTGGGAAAACGGGCAATCCCCTCAACGTCCCCAGTCTTTCAAAGGAAATCTCGACAGTTAGAGAAGCCCATTTAACCTCGGCGGAGACCCTCGTCGAGTTTGTATATGCGACCAAGCTGGCCGTACAGGGTTTTTCAAAACGTAAAACAACTGAGCCATTAAGCGGGACGCGTTTAGAGAAATTGCCACATCCAGAGATAGCCAGCGGGAGGGAGATGTTAACAAGGGGCTTTACACGGCCCACGACCTTTACCTCAACGGGGACTCCAACGACAACAGCCTTGGGGGCCATGAGGGTGAGATTATACACGCCATATGCAACCACGGTTGTGTAATTCTCATACGGGCCTACCCGAAGTGATAAATTATATGCGCCGGGGAAGGGCGGACTTTTCACGAAAATTTCACGCTTATGGACGCCGGGGCTCAGCGCCACGGGAACAGCAGAGCTGTGGGAAACGTTGAGAGTGGCGTTTATATACAGCCCTTCGGGCACGCGGAGCGTCACGTTGAGCGTATACGGCGTATTCACCTCAACAATTACGGGCGCGGCCTCTAGGATAATGCCAGGCCTAAACAATTTAAGTGCGCCGAAGCCGTAGTCTACCAGGGCTGTGCCGTTAAAGGCAATTGCCGTAATGTTAAGAACGGCCTCGCCAGAGATCCCGCGGCCCATAACCTTGTACGTGTATTTGGCTGGTGTCTTTACTCTTAGGAGAATGTCGACGTACTCCCCGCCCTCGTTAACAAGCCAGCGCTTTATTTCGGCGGTCACATTCGGCGGCGGCGCGAAAACTCGGTAGCTCAAATCCCCAAACGAAGTGTTCACACTAAACACCAGCGAGGGGCTGTAGGCAGAGGTCAAGGAAATTAAAGTCCAGTTATAGGCGCATCCGTTTGCTTGTACATTCAACACCACGCTCCTATTACCCACTGCGACGATATATTTTGCGGTTACAGATGGGTTGCAAACCTTAAGCGATACGTTAAACTCCCCCTGGAACCTCTCGGGGGTAACTTCGCCCCGTAGCAGAGAAATATTGAACTCAGGCCTCGGAAGACGCACAATTACGCTATTTTCCCCTCCAAGCGCCTTGTGCCTTATTACAATAGTGTCGTTAAAATTATATGTTAAAATTGCCAAATTCTGCTGAATAGAACTGGCTGACACTAATCCTGGCCCATCGAACACAATAGGCGGGGCGTTTACTACCTCAATATTATAATTAATTTTGACAAGAAGGCGGGCTTTGCCGCCCTCCACCACTGCTCCGAGCGGTATTAATTCAATTTTCAAAGATGGGGTCTTTACGTGTACTATTGTGGACAACTTCCCCACAGCGATGGTAATATCCTTTTCTTTGCCGGGTTCTAGAGAAAGGGTCGTGTTAAACACGCCGCCTTGATAATTACCATCAAGTCTTTCGTCAATTTTAACAGTGCCTTTGAAGACAGCCCAAGGGAGACCGTCGACATTTATCGAGACATTGTATGTTATAAGGCCGCCGTTGAGGCGGGGGTTAGACAGATTCACATTAAGCGACGGGCGCCATAGGGCGAGAACCGCCGCCGTGTAGCCGTTGAACGTGACGTTTATGCTAGCCGGCAAGTCGGTGATGTTATAGACGAGGAGGCTTGAGCCAAACTGAACATACAGCTTTCCTCGCCACTTATCGAGGTCGAACTCTAATTTATAAGAGGGTTTGTAAACTGGTATCGAAGTAGACCAGTTGCCGCATCTGATGTCGATTTTTTCCCCAGGCGTACCGCTTACTTGGAAATACAAGCGGTAGGTATTGTTGCCGGCGGGCGCCAGCACGGCGATGGGCTTGAACGCCACGCCGCGGCTCGTGCCGTTGAGAGTGCATTCAATAGCCAAGGGGTTTGTATGCGAGATAGTGACGTTTATAAACCCCCATCCCCCTACGTCTAAGTATAGGGAAGTGGGGGAGACGCTGAACCTCGGCTGGGTTAAGTTTAGAAAGAGGTACCCCCAAGTGTTGTTGTACTCAATTCTCAATACATACGGCCTTAACCCGCCTGTGAAGTTGTATACGGCAATTCCGTCAGAGAAGTAGATATCTGAGCCGTTGATCTTCGCCAGCCCGCTGAGCCTTTGAAAGCCGTACTCAGCGTAGAGCTTTACGGAAATGTGGCCATCGCGGTAGACGCCACTGAGAACTTTTGCCTTGATATTGCTATAGTAAAACACTATAGTGGGTCTCACCGTCTTACTCGAGTTATTTACTAAAGCCAAGAGAATAGTGCCGTTAGTCACAACGATTTCTCTCCCTATGGCGATATTGGACACTATATTATTAGCGCCGTCGCCCTCGACGGCGATTCTCAAAACGCCGCCGGGAGGGACGTCGACTTCGTAGTAAACAGCCGTATAGCCGTTAAACTCGGGGTATGCGCGGACGGCGCCAGGACTTACCTCTATGCGCTCCATATCTGGCCTATAAGTCACTCCCCCGAGATCAACCCCCTTCGGCAACGCCAAGAGAAATCTCACGTAGAGCGCGGCCGCGCCCTGTCTTGTGGAGATAACCCTCAACAAGTCTTTCCACTGCTGGGCTTGTTGTAAATACCACGCCACAACAGCGCTATACTTATACCAATCATAAACCTTATCTTCACCCAGACTAAAGGGGTCTACTTTGTAAAGCCTCTCACTGAAGTATTTTGATGGAAAGTAGTAAACGCCTGTGGCGACAGAAGCCATAGCCTCCGGCGTTGCCTCGTCGGCCCAGAAGTAGTCGCCAGGCGCCGAGTCGTATTTAGCGAAGAATATGTGGCCGACTTCGTGGAAGGCCAGCCTTCTGGTATAGCCGGGCTTAAACCGCTGTTCTACAATACAGCCGTTTCCCAAGGCCGTATAGGCGTCGTATTGAGAGGAGGGATCCACGTAAACTTTATACTTATCCCCCTGACAAGGCGGCGCGGGGTCAAGCCCCTTGTCCTTGTAGTAGCTGTACGCCTCCTCTAAATAGTTAGCCAAAGTTTGGTCCTCGGGAATGACTACAAAGTGGTCGGTCTCTAAGGCGTATACTACGGCGACTACTGCCAGAAGCGCAATAAGGAGGCGCACGGATAAGCAACGACAATTATATATAAAGGTAACAGGTAAGTAGCCCTTGGCCAGATCTGTTCTACTACTCATAGCGGTGGGAATAGCCCTAGTAGCCGTATACGTAGTTATGCCGTCAATAAGTAAACCCCCTGAGCTCGCGACGGCCACACCTCCTCCCCCGGTGCAAACAACTCAAAAGCCAGCGGAGACTACTACGACGCCGCCAACCACAAGCACAGCCGCGGCTCCCCAGACGGTTACCAGTCAGGTGACGGCCAAAGCCCCCGAGCCGGTATACCTCCCCAAGATAGAGGCTGAGATAATTGCGCCGGCTGTTTTAAACACAACGCGGCTACCTGCGGAAATAAAATTTACAGTAATAATAAAAAACACAGGAAACGGCACTGGCTCAGTCACAGTGGGCGGGACCCGCTACGTCCTAGCTCCCGGCCAGGAAATTAGGATAAACTCCACCGCCTTGGCGAGCGCCGCGGGTAGCTACAGCCTAGAGGCCGTGGTGAACGGGACAAGGCTCGAGAAAACCGTTAAGGTGTTTTACTACGCCCCCCGGCTGGAGGCCTTGCCAGTCGTGATAAACGTGACTGAGCTCCCCGCCAATGTTACAATTAAAGTGATGGTGAGGAACACGGGCAACCTCACTGCGAGGGTAAAAGACGTGGAGATTAGGCCGGGAGAGGAGCGCGTAATAAACGCCAGCCTTACCGTGGAAGCCGCTGGTAATTACGTAGTTGACGTTGACGGAGTTGCAGTGCCGGTAAAGGTAAATTACTACGCGCCCAGTTTTCAGTGGAAAGTTGGCGGGCCCGGCGAGGTGGAGGCAATCCCCGGCGAGAGCTACTCAGCGTGGCTGTGGGTTAAGAACACTGGAAACGCCACTGCAAAGCTGTTAATAGACGGCAGAGAGGCAACGCTCCCTCCTGGCGGCGAGCTGAATATAACAAAACAAGTGACCGTCCGAGCCGCTGGGACTTACGCTGTTGAATTCCACATCGCCGGCGGCTTAAACGCCACGGTTAAATACGTCATAAGGGCGAAAATTGTGGCGATAAGAGTCCAGTACGTGATATGGGCCCCCCAGCTGAGGAGGAGCTGGCCCGCGCCGAACTCAACTGAAACGACGTCTATTTCAACGCCCAACAAAACAGTAGTATTATCTTGGGGATATATAATTGAAACAAACGCCACTAGCAGGACGGTGGTGTTAGTTGTACAAGACGCAGACGGCGTCTATTACTACACGCTGAAGCCGGGGACGTCGGCGGGTAAAAACTTCACCACGACGGTGCAAGCGCCGGGGGAAAAGATGCTGGAGATAAGAGTCAACTCAACCGCCTACCGGCTGGGGATATCCCTACAAATAACCCCGCCGAAGGTCACCATTAAAGATATCTCTAAAATAAGCTTTAAAGACGACAGACCGCTCCGGGGGGTAAAAATCACGTGCAGAGCCGGTAGCGTCTCTGCC
>FPIC01042313.1_pt1 | contig 45516 bp, 40 predicted proteins | sample 1504481 | NCBI WGS metagenome assembly FPIC01 (sample SAMEA4475357, study PRJEB15587) | soil metagenome | biome: Soil; feature: Field | place: India | collected 2015-03-11 | depth 0 m
CCATGCATGGAACCAGGCTTTTCTTTTATAGTATAACGTTTTATTCGCTTTTGGCAGCCTCTTTAGGGATGATATTTGTAATAATGCTAACACGCTCTGGAGAGTTTGTAGCATTAGAGTAAATTGTAATTACTTTATTTTGTTTGCCCATTTTACCATTGCTATCAAAACTGGCTGCAATTTTTCCACTTTCGCCAGGGGCAATAGGTTGGCGGGGCCAATCTGTAGCGGTGCATCCGCAGGTAGTTTGTACATCTTGCAAAATAAGTGGAGCATTGCCTGTATTTTTGAATTTAAATACATAGTTTACTTTCTCGCCCTGGGCAATATCCCCAAAATCATGGCTTGATTTCTCAAAGGTAATAGTAGCCTTGGCTACTGGCGCAGTAGATTCCTGGGCAAAGCTCAGGCTTGCAATAGCAACCATCATAAAAAACAGAACGAAAATCTTTTTCATAGTAATGATATTGTTAAAATTTACTTACAAAGTGGTTTATCAAAAAACGTGCCTGCCTGCATTAAAGTAAAGCTTTACCAACCAAAGTATAAAGATTAACAAACTTATTACCACCCCCCCTTACTAATGGGGTAATATTAATACTGTTAAACTAATACCAGTGGGAGCAGCCTTTTTATTTTACTGCAGGCAACTGAATCTGGTAAGTTTTGCCGGCAGGCACTTCAAAGCGGTATGTATACTCACTTTTAGAATCAAACTTGATCCAGGGGTTATACATTTTAAGTACTTTATAGTTTGTATTATTATCCTGGGCAAACTTGGCAATGTTGTCAATGCTTGAACTTACTGTTATTGGCCTGCTCTTTAATGGCGCATAATAATCTTTAGGCTGCAGGAAAAAGCCATATTTTTCAGGGTTCTCAATTATCAGCTTCATGGCCAGGATGCGGAAAATATAGCGGGAGGTTTCTGACGTCAGGTACAGGTCATAAAAAGAATCTACATTCTGGTAGCTTTTGATTCTTTTTAAGGTAGGCTTGCCCAGGTTATAGGCAGCTGCGGCAAGGGTCCAGTTATTAAACTCGCTGTAATTTTCTTTAATATGCTTGCAGGCCGCCTGCGTAGATAATACAGGGTCTCTGCGTTGGTCCACATAGGCATTCATTTCCAGATTAAGCGATTTCGCTACCGGATCGGTAAACTGCCAGAACCCATGTGCTCTGCCTGAGTCCGCGTAAGGATCCAGCTCACTTTCAATTACTGCCAGGTAAAAAAAATCTGAATGTACCCCTTGGCTGGCCAGGATAGGATCAAACTGGCTGCGCCACCGGTTAACTCTTTTTAAAATAAGCATGGTTGTAGCATGTCGGTAGCAGGCGCTCATAAGCTCACGCTCCAGCCGCTCCCTTACTTCCGGATCTTCAAGGGGTACGCGCTCGCCAGCAAAAGTCAAGGCATCGGGCAAGGTTACAGATGTAATTTTTTGAGCTACGGCCTGGTTTGAGACATTTTGTGCCTGCAGGCTGGCAGGAATAATAAGTATACCTAAAAGTAATAAACTGAAGAGCGTACGCATGCTTACCTAAATGTTAAAAGACAGAGGTAAAGGTAACGCCTCTATTTGTATAAAAGTACTTCTTCAGCACAGTAAATTTACAAAGCCTTGTATGATTTTGAACAGCTTTGCTACTATCCAGCGTATTTATAACAAATGTATTAAATTACCAGAAGCAACCAGCTAGCCTTTACGATACCGCTCATGCAAACCAGTAAGGAAGTTGCGCAGGATCTGATCATGACATACCCTGTATTGGGGCTGCCCTGGCTTTCTGAAAAAAGCACTAAGTTCATGCTTGCTAATATACTTCCCGGCACTTTCCAGAATTTCAAGTATATCTTCATCTTTCAGGTTGAGCGCTATTTTGAGCTTTCGTAGTACAATGTTATTGTTTAACCGTTGTTCTGCTGCTGGCTGTTCTCCTTCTTTTTTACCACGCTTCTCTATAATAAGCCCGTTGAGAAAGTACGCCATTTCTTTGTCGCGCATTACCTGGAAGTCAGCATCATCATCTTTTTTCATCCAGTTACTTACCTGCTCCCTGCTCACCGTAATGCCAGCCAAAGCAAATAAATCTATCATCTCCCAATCGTTAAAATCAAACGCATATCTGAGGTTCCGTAAAATATCATTATTATTCATAAATCTGTTTTTGTTTATATCACACCAGCCCATTACAGCTAGCTCCAACTCAAAGGTAAAACCTTTCTCTTATACCTCCCCTACTTTACATACCATTGTACAGGTTGCTGCAACAGGTATTGGGCATCTGGCAATCAATACCTGGCCGCAGCAGGCATAACACTCAATTTAAAGCCTGCATTACAGAGTTGTACAAACGTTTAGTTAGCTTTTTTAACTACATACTCATACATCCTAATCCACTGCAGGGGAGTAATTTTGGCAGCCAGTTCCCCTATCAAGCCAAAAGGAATATGCTCTGCTTTTTTAAAGCGGATACAGCTTTTGCCCATATCCAGTTTGGTTTTACTTTGTGCTGCATAGGCTGCAGTAAACCAATCAAATAGTTCAGCATCTGCATAAAGGCCCATGTGGTACAAGGAAATAAAGTTTTTCTGTGAGGCAATACTGATAAATGGTAATGCCTGTTTAGAGTCGCAATGATAACCCGCCGGGTAGAGGGCATGCGGCACTACAAAGCCTGGCATACCGTAGCCCATGGCTGCTTCAAATCCTTGTGGCAGGTTATCTGCAATAACCTGCCAGAGCTGCTGCATGGGTACTTTTCTTTCGGCAGGCAGGGTGTTAAAATACTCAAATGGAGAAAAGGCCGTTGTTTGCATAAGGGTTCTGAATAATTAACAAACTGAATTACCCGATAAAAAGCCTAAGATAAACAAGTACAGCCGGAGAACAAATTACCCACTGATTTTTGAATATTCCTTAAAAGCCCTTATCATTATCTGTTAAAAACCTAACCCACTACTATAATGCTAGCAAAATATGCTCTTGCGCTGTTTGCGCTCTTAAGCACTACCTTTTTTGCTGTTGCCCAGCAAAAAACCAGAGCTTCAAACCCTGCCACTCCCAATTGGGGCATTGCCATTCATGGAGGCGCCGGCACTATTCTTAAAAAGAATATGACACCCGAAAAAGAAAAAGCCTACCAGGATAAAATGCAGGAAGCCTTACTGGCCGGCCATGCTGTGCTTGAAAAAGGAGGCACGAGCCTGGAAGCTGTTGAAGCATGCATCCGGATTCTGGAAGATTCGCCCCTCTTTAATGCCGGCAGAGGTGCTGTATTTACCAATGAAGGCAAGAATGAACTGGATGCAGCTGTTATGGATGGCAGCACGCTTAAAGCTGGTTCTGTAGCTGGCTTAACCACCGTACGTAACCCAATTTCTGCAGCACTTGCGGTAATGAACCAGTCGGAGCACGTTATGATGATTGGTGCAGGTGCCGAAAAGTTTGCGGCCTCAAAAGGTCTTGAAATAGTAGACCCTTCATACTTTAGGGATGAAACCCGCTACCAGCAACTGCAGCGTATTAAGCAGCAGGAAAAAACCCAGCTGGACCACGATGGCTCACAGGGCATGAATTACCCTGAATTGCCCGAAGACAATACCGATAAGAAATTTGGAACAGTTGGTGCCGTTGCCCTGGATAAGCATGGCAACCTTGCAGCCGGCACCTCCACTGGTGGCATGACGAACAAACGGTACGGCCGTGTTGGCGATGTACCAATTATTGGTGCAGGCACTTACGCCAATAATGCAACCTGTGCTGTATCTGCTACCGGCTGGGGTGAGTACTTTATTCGCTATGTTGTAGCCTATGATATATCGGCTCTTATGGAATACAAAGGCATGTCTCTTAAAGCTGCCTCAGAAAAAGTAGTGCTTGAGAAACTTGAAAAGGCACAGAAAGGCACCGGCGGTATTATTTCCATAGACCGTAAAGGCAATATTTCAATGCCTTTTAATTCTGAAGGTATGTACCGTGGTTTTATTAAAGCTGACGGAAAGCCTCAAACCTTTATTTACAAAGAGTAATAACATGCCTTCAAAAACCTATTACCTGGACAATGATCCAACAAAGCCCCTGGTTACCCACTGGGGCTTTGGTTTTAAAAATTTTACCCTTATTTATAAAGGAAAGACAGTAGGTACCCTTGCTACCCAAAAAGAGCTTAAAGCAGGTAAAGAGTGTATCTTACCAAATGGTGCAGTACTGGCAGTAAAGCTTAGTGGCTTTTTTCAGCCACAAGTGGTGCTACAAGTTGATGGCAAAGCTGTACCCGGCAGCAGTACAGACCCATTGGAAGTATTAAAACAACTCAACTACCTGGCTCTTTTCCTGGGGGGATTAAACATAGCCATGGGCCTTGCTGCAGAACTGTTACACGTAGAAATGCTACTTGCCCTGGGGATGGACTATTTTACAATACTGGTGGGAGTATTGATTTTACTGTTGGGTTATGCAGCCAGGCATCAATTTATAACTGCTATTATCTGCCTGGTAATACTGCAGGCACTTGATATTGTAAACATGCTCATCATTAGCTCACAAGGCACCAACTCTCCCCCTACGGTTGCAATTATATTTAAAGTTTTTATTATTTCTTATTTCCTTAGAGGCATAGGCGCTATCAAAACCTTAAACAAGGAAAAGAAAGCCTTTGCCTAAGGCATAAACCCTTTACATAAGTTATACTATGGAGTAGTGTATAACTTATGTAAAGGGTTTTACTATTATTGGCTGTTAAATTATTTAATCTTGCTGATTATTTGCCAAGGTATTTTCTACTAACTCTTAATCTGCTTCCTTTTTTTACTATACTTGTTATCCTTCCATTGATTTGTTTCGGCCTCGCTTTCAGCAATAAGCATGTTCAAGCGCTTGGTTTGGGTGGCTTGTTGTTTAGCACTCATTACCCAATTAACTGAAGCTTTCTGGTATGATGGCGCCAGTGATTGAAAATACTTCCACGCTTTTGTATTTAATTTAAACAAAGCCTCCAACTCTGATGAAAATGCCACATTTTGTTTTTCAAAAGAGTACACATTGGTATTGCTTTCGTTTCTTTTGTTGTAGATCGCCAGACCTGCCTCGTGCATAAGCCCTTGCTGCGTAAGCTCTTCGATTTTTTTGATGTTAACAGCACTCCAGATGCTGGATGGCTTCCGGGGTGTAAAGCGAATACAATAGCTTTCTTTGTCAATTGATTTACGAACTCCATCAATCCACCCAAAGCAGAGGGCCTGGTCAACCGATTGGCTCCATGTCATACTTGGTTTGGCCGTACCCACCTTAAAATAGCCAACCAACACTTCTGTAGCTGATTGGTGGTGCTCCTCCAGCCACTCTCTAAATTCGGATGGATGTTCAAAGAATATTGGCTGCATTTTAATTGAAAGTGTTTTATCTATTGATACTGCTTTTAGTTACAGAAAAACTGCCAGTGGCAAAATAAACCAGGACAAGAGTTTGCCAATTTATTTCCTCAACCCTACCTGAAGTCTTTACCTCCAGGCAATGCTGCCTCAATATAATATAAGAAGCTTCTGAGCGAGCTAGTCACTACAGAAGCTTCTTATGCAGTAAACAAAATTACCACAGGGCATGTACTGAAGGCTTTATGTATTGCTCATATACTTTCTGCACACCCTGCATTTGAGCGGTAGTTAAGGCGGGCAAAGCAGCCGCCTGCAGGTTTGCCGTTAACTGCTCAGGGCGGGAGGCACCGGGAATAACAGTGCTTACTTCGGGAAACATTAATACCCAACGTAAGGCCCATGCCGCTAATGGTTCCTGCCCGGGAAATATCTTTTTCAGTTCTTCTACTGCTTCAAGCCCTAGTTCAAAATCTACTCCGGAGAAGGTCTCTCCTTTATCAAAAGCTTCTCCATTGCGGTTAAAGCTCCGGTGGTCTTCGGGGCCAAAAGTAGTTTGAGCTGTTAGTTTGCCACTTAGCAAACCGCTGGCCAATGGCACCCGCACAATTATGCCAATGTTATTGGCTTTGGCCTCTGTAAAAAATTGCTCCGATGGCTTAAGCCTGAACATATTAAAAATGATTTGTACAGTAGTTACATTGCTGTACTGCATAGCCATCAAAGCCTCATCTACTAGTTCTACGCTTACTCCAAGGTTGCGGATCTTTCCCTGCTCTTTCAGCCTGTCAAAAGCTTCGAATATTTCGGGCCGCTTGTATACTTCAGTAGGTGGGCAATGCAACTGAACCAGGTCAATAGTATCTTGCTGCATATTACGGAGGCTATCTTCCACAGATTCGATAAGGCGTTTAACTGTATAACCCTCCGGGGTATGGGGCTGAATCCTTCGGCCGCATTTAGTAGCTATCAGCACCTCTTTATTGTATTTTTTTGCCACTTTAGCTACAGCAGCTTCACTAAGACCATCGCTGTAAACATCGGCAGTATCAATAAAGTTAACACCCTCTTCTATGGCCTGGCTAATAATACGTTCTGCATTTTGCTCATTAAATGGATCGCCCCAGCGTCCACCAACCTGCCAGGTACCCAATGAAACTTCAGAGACGTTAAATCCTGTTTTTCCTAATTTGCGGTATTGCATTGTTCAGTTTATGTTTAGTGGTAAAAGGCTTAGCCTTTCTCCGGTTATAAATTAATTACCTTACTCCCATTTAATATCTTTTTTACACGGCTTGCTTTAGCACCAACTAAAAACTACGCAATGCTAAAGGCTATAAACGCCCCGCCCAAAAGGAATAGCCTTGGGGCAGGTTAGTAAGCTTCGTTGTTGCATTGTCAAATAAGCCATATACTGCAGAGCCAGACCCTGTCATACTACTATAAAATGCACCTTGTTCATAAAATTGCTCTTTCAGTGCAGCTATTGCAGGATAATTAGGCAATATACTATCTTCAAAATCATTTTTAAGCTGCCCCTTCCAGGAACTTGGGTTGGCAGACAGAATATCTAACACCCCTTTATTGGGTTGGGCAGGATGTACCCCCCGGTAAGCTTCTGCTGTAGAAACATGAATACCAGGGTAAACTATCACAATATGATATTTACTTAAAGATACTTCTGCAGGCAAAAACTCGTCTCCTTTTCCTACAGCAAGCACAGGTTTGTTTCTGATAAAAAAGGCACAATCGCTACCCAGTTGGCGGCAGTATGCTTCCATTTTCTCATTAGTAAGCCCCAGTTCAAACAAGTTGTTTAAGGCTTTAAGAGTAAAGGCTGCATCTGCAGACCCTCCCCCCAGGCCTGCGCCTATGGGTATATGCTTATGTAAATGTATATATACCGGGGGTATATCAAAGTCTGCAGCTAATAGGTGATAGGCTTTAAGGCATAGATTTTCGCCATCACCAGGTATAGGCAAACCTGTGGCAGTAAAACTAAGTGTATCAGCAGGCAATACCTCCAGGGCATCGCACCAGCCTACCGGGCAAAATACAGACTCAAGGTCATGAAAACCATCGGGGCGCTTTCTTATAACCTGCAGCCCCAGGTTAATTTTGGCATTTGGAAATACAACCATTGCGTATATTTGGTAGCTAATGCTGCAAATGTACTCTAAAAATTAAAAAGGAGATCGTTACTTTTGTAGCTTGTAGGCTTTAGCCTTTTGCTATGTATGTAAACTTCTTTAAGCCCTTACTGGATTTTGTGTTAGCACTACTGCTACTGCTATTTACACTGCCATTGCAGATCGTGATTGCACTTATATTGCTATTTGGCAACAGGGGTAACGTTTTTTACAGGCAACAGCGCCCTGGCTTACACGGCAGGCTGTTTACACTGTATAAGTTTGCCACCATGAGAGATACTTTGGATGAAAGTGGCCAAACCCAGCCAGGGCAGGAAAAAGCAAGCACTTTTGGTAAATGGCTGCGTGCTACATCGCTTAATGAGCTTCCGCAACTGGTTAACGTGCTAAAAGGCGAACTGAGCCTAGTAGGCCCCCGACCGCTCCTGCCCGAATACCTGCCCTTATACAGCCCCGAGCAAATGAAAAGGCATCTTGTAAAGCCAGGCATTACAGGCCTGGCCCAGATCAATGGCCGCAATGCCCTGCCCTGGCCACAACGCTTTACCTACGATATAGAATATGTAAATAATATTTCCTTGCGCCTGGACCTGAAAATTCTATTCATTACGATTATTAAGGTTTTAAAAAGGGAAGGTAATGATGAATCCGGGCAGCAAGTAGTGAAACGCTTTACGGGCAATAAGGAAGACTGATCATAACCAAGCTGAGTTTTAAACAAAGCAAGCTGTAACAAAAAACCCTGGCACTGCTTTAAGGCACCAGGGTTGTATTGTATGTATGCGTATGCAGTTAAGAATTTATTTTGGCAATTGCCTCCTCAATGCTTAGAGTAAGCTGCTCCCCAGCCTCCATATTACGCAGTACAACTTTATTAGCAGTTACTTCTTCAGAACCGATCAGTATAGCAAAAGGAATAGCTTTGGCATTTGCATAGGTAAGCTGTTTTTTAAGCTTGGCCTGCTCGGGGTATATCTCTGCAGCTATATTAGCCTGTCGCAATTGAGTAAGCGCTTTAAGGGCATGTCTTTCACTATCTTTATCAAAATTTACCACCAATACCGTAGTTGTTGTTTGCTGGCTGGCAGGAAAGAGGTTCAGTTCATCCATTACATCGTAAAGGCGATCTACCCCAAACGAAAAACCTACGCCCGAAACACCAGGCATACCAAATACACCTGTAAGATTATCGTAACGGCCACCCCCGCTAATGCTGCCAATACTTACATTATTTACTTTCACTTCAAAAATAGCACCTGTATAGTAGCTTAGGCCACGGGCCAGTGTTACATCCAGCTCCAGGCGACTGGTATCTGTCTCTGTTTGTTTCAGGTACTCTCCTACCTCTTCCAGCTCTGCCAAGCCTTGCATACCGGTTTCAGAGGCGCCTAACCAATTACGCAACGTATCAATTTTCTCGTAATAAGTACCTTCCAGGGTAAAGAGGGGTTCCAGGTTCTTGAGTCCTTCTTCACTAAAGCCACGGGTTAGAAGCTCTTCTTCTACCTTCTGACGGCCAATTTTATCCAGCTTATCAATGGCTACACAAAGCTCGCCTTCCTGGCCTTGGGCGCCTATTACTTCTGCGATGCCGGCTAGTACCTTACGGTTGTTAATTTTTATAGTATAATCCTGCACCTTTAGGGTACCTAATACGGCATTAATCATCTGTACGATTTCTGCTTCACAGATCAATGAGGTTGTACCTACTACATCGGCATCGCACTGGTAAAACTCACGGTAACGGCCCTTTTGAGGGCGGTCAGCACGCCACACTGGCTGTATCTGGTAGCGTTTAAAAGGAAAAATTATTTCATTGCGGTTCATTACCACAAATCGGGCAAAGGGCACAGTAAGGTCGTAACGCAGGGCTCTTTCTGTAAGGTCTGCATCGTTTTTACCCTGTAGCACATTTTCAAATGCCGCTTTGGCTTTATCTATATTTTTAGGGTCATTTAACCCGTTGTTCAAAATCTTAAAAATAAGCTGGTCTCCTTCATCTCCGTACTTTCCGGTTAGTACCGACAGGTTTTCCATACTAGGTGTTTCCAGCGGCATAAACCCCCACTTTTTAAATACGCCACGTATAGTATCTAAAATGTAGTTTCTGCGGATCATTTGCACCGGGCCAAAATCGCGGGTGCCTTTCGGTAAACTTGGCTTATCTTTACTCATGGTTATGTGCTGCTTGTATTCTACTTGTACAGCCGCAAAAGTATAAAATCATTTTCTAATAAAAGTGCTTCAGCCTATTTTTGACAAAGCAGGCCCAGGAGCTCCTAAAACCCATATTAAGGAGAATACAATTAAAAATGCACCCAGCTCAGCCAAAAAAATCTAAAGGAGGTTTTAATTTTGATAATTAAATCTTAATTTTGCACCTCAATAACCCAAAAAATTGTCATGGCAGTAACTAGATTAAAGAGAAAAGATAGAGTAAACAAAGCCAGAGCTAACAACAGACAAGCAAAAATAAAGCAGCTTACTGCTAAGCCTGTAATTAAGAATGTAGACGTTGAGGCTCTAAAAGCTAGCTTCGAGAAGAAAGCTTAAGCATTTGTGCTCTTATCAGCAAAGAATTAGAGGTGAAGCTCACGGGATCTTCACCTTTTTTTTTGCCCTATAATTGATTTTTAGATGTACTTAAGGATAGATAAGCACATCTTGTGTATGATAATACCTTTTATCGGCTGGAAAGCGAAGCATGGTCAAATGGCATAAACTGTATATTCAGGCCCTCTTCCCCTACCAGGGAAATTGTACCATCTTCATTTAGCTTTGCCAGTTGAGAAGCTCCGTTGTCCATCTGGAAAAATAATTCTCCTCCTTTTCTGATCTGGTACTTCCCCTTTAACTGCCCGGTTCTGTGGATCATGGAAACATAGCCTGCGTCACAACCAGCTGCTATAAAACGGATTATGGAAAAATCGTTGCCTTTACCGGTTGCAAATGATCGCTGCTCATGCTCCTGGTAAGCTTTGGTGAGGTGTTTGCTAATTTCGCAATCTTCGTAGCTGTTTAACTTGGCCAGTCCAAAACGACTGTAAGCGCGCATTTTATGTAAAAGTGTTTCCTGTATAGCTTTTTCTTTATTCTTGTTGATCAGGTTCTTAATGTCTTTAAGCTTTTGTTGTGCTTCGGTTACATAGGGGCTATTGGGGTGCTGCCGTATATATTGCTGATAGCTTAGGGCATTATATGGCGAAGTACTAAGCTCAAACACCAACCGCTCCGTATGTGCATAATAGGGGCTGGTTTTATCTTCGCATAGGCTTAAAAACTTCTGGCATCCCTGCAAATGAGGGCTATCGCCCACTAGTTCTCCATAAAGGGTTTCCAGGTATGCCTCACGGGCTTGTGAAGCAAAAGCATGGTTTGGAAACTGTAGATAATAATTTTTAAGGCTCTGTGCAGTACCCGAAGCCGTATATTGCTCATAATGTAACTGCTCCCAGCGCTCCCTGGCCGATGCAGCCAGCGGACTATCCGGGTATCGTTCTGCATAAGCCTTATAGGAGTTATAATCTGTTTCGTTTACCAGGCTGTCATACAAGGCAGTATAATATAAAAAACCGGCTTCATCGGCCCAGGTACGGTACGGAAATTTTTCACAATAACTCAGGTATGCTATAGCCCGGCCAGAGCGCACCCATTCTTCATAATGTTTTTTTTCTGATAATACTTTAGCCCAGCCAGCATAGGGGCTTTGTGGGTGTTGCTCAGCAAAGTTCTGGTAGGTTTCCCAGGTACCAGGGGTAGTATTATCTTCAAAAAACAGTTGATTGTATTTTGTTTCAGCCTCTGCTGCCAGCCAGGCATCGGGATATTTTTCTATATATTTTTTGTATGCCTGCCAGGTATTAACCTTTACAACTTGCTCGTAAGCTAATTGGTCGCGTAATGTATAGGCTTTGGAAAGGTATGGTGACTCGGAATGCCTGGTAATATATTCTTCTAACGCCTCAACACTATTTTGCTCTATGGTTAATGCAAGGCAAAGCGAGTCTATATTGGTATGAAAGCGCTCAATAACCACTTTGCTGAATTCACCGGCCTCATCTTCGTACAGGGCATTATCCAGGGGGGCCTGCCTTATAAAACCATTCAGTTTTTTTAATGGAAAACTGTCATAATACAAAAGCGCTTTCTGGCTATGCTCATATGCCTTTTCCGGGTCAAACTGCCCATACTCTTCGGAGGCATAAATCACCGCATATAAATACTGGGCGGGCACGTTATTAGGATCCTTTTTAACTTCTTTCTCTAATAACATGTGTGCTTTTTGATAGTCTTTTTTATCAAGGCATTTAAATACCCCCTTCCAGACATCTGCATATGCCTGGATACTTAGTAGTACTAATGCGAAAATAAATCCAACAGTAAACCTCTTCATAGCATCCCCAATTTATGTACTTTCTGTACTTGCAGACAACACCTCACCTTTCTTAAAAACTGACTTACAGATACTTAACAATCAAAGATCTGTAAACAAGGAGTTTCCTTTCAGCACAGAAAATAAAAAAACATTAAAACAGCTTTTAAAAATCTTAGAAGCAGTCTTGCTGCACAACTCCATATAACTAAAATACATAGAATTGCTTTGAGGTCAAGCTCTGTAGAGCAAGGCTGCTATGCGCTTGCTGTAAGGTTTTGTAAAGAGGTAGCTTCTTTCGGGCAAGGGCCTGAAACACACGGCTTCCTGTTACATCTTAAAAAGAATTTAATACATGTATTCCCAGGCACTTTTATACGAATTTATTTCTTCGAAATACGCCAGCATCTGGTTGTAGAATACATTATTACTCAAAGTTGCAGAATCGCCAATAACCAACAGCTTGCGCTTTGCCCGGGTTAAGGCAACGTTGGTACGGCGGGTATCTTCTAAAAAGCCAATTTCTCCGTTTTCGTTGCTACGTACCAGGCTAATACAGATTACTTCTCGCTCCTGGCCCTGGAAACCATCTACGGTTCCTAATGAAAAGGCTTTTTCATAATTCAGTAGTGGCTCATGCTCTTTGAGCCGCTGTTGCAGGTACTCTACCTGCGCTTTATAAGGAGAAATGATACCTATACTGCCTTTGCGTTGCAGCAGCTCAGGCTCTGTTTTACTAAGTTCGTTTACTAGTTGTACCAGGTATTGAAGCAACAGGTCTGCTTCTCCGGGATTATAGGTACTGGAACTTTCCGGATCTGTTTTCTCCTCGTATCCGGTACCAGCGGTATCAATAAACGTTACAGGTTGGTTTAAAGGCTCTACTGAGCCTAGTAAAGCCTTGGCCACGCTGCTATGTGCTTCCAGCCTCCCTCCATAAAACTGCCTGTTCGAAAACTCCATGATCTGTTCATGCATGCGGTACTGGGTTTGCAACATTACAGACAGATCTTTAATTTGAATTACGTTTTCAATAAGTGAAACCGAAAGCCCTTTTCTGGCAGCTTCATACGATTTTACAGTAGCAGGCAATTGAAAAGGATCTCCTGCAAAAATTACACGTTTGGCTTTAAGGATAGGAATCCAGGTGGCCGGCTCCAATGCCTGGGCAGCTTCATCTATAAAAACAGTACTAAATTCAAGGTCGCCCAGCAAGCGGTTTACGGAGCCAACAGGTGTACAGGCAATAACCTGCGCTTCTGTTAACAAGCTATCAGTTATATAGCGTTCTATGTCTTCTGCCTCACGCGAGAGCTTACGGGCTTCGGCCAGGAGCGCCTTTCGCTGTTCACGCTCTGCCTTGCCAAAGTTGCGCTTATATTTGCGAGCCATTTGGTTATATTCGGTGGCACTGCGCCTTAGTTGTTTGATAAGCGCATAGTCGCGGTGCTGCGCAATCTGAGCCTCGGGTGTATGGCGCAACAGGTCTTCGCTTACCCGGGCAGGGTTACCTATACGCAATACCTTAAGCCCTAATGCCGATAACTTTTCGGTAAGCAAGTCTACCGCTGTATTACTGGGTGCACACACCAGCACCTGCTTTTCGCTTTGCAGGGTAAGTCGTATTGCCTCGGTTAGTGTAGTTGTTTTGCCGGTACCGGGAGGGCCATGCACCACTGCTACATCTCGAGCCTTTATAATGTGGGCTACAGCAGCTTGTTGTGAAGTATTTAAATGAGGGGCAGTCTCTACTTTGCTGCTATCAAAGCGTGCTGTTTTTACACCATATAAAATATCCCTTAGCTCTGCAAGGCGCCCACGGTCTGCACGCATCACTTCACGCAGGGCTTTTTCCATCTCCTTGTAGGTTACCTCATCAAACATCAACTCAACCCCAATTTTTCCTTCATCCAGCCAATCCGGAAAATCATCTGCCTGCAGTATTATTTTAAGGTTATTAAAACCAGCTCCCCTTATTACACCCTGAACTGACTCTTCAATGCCTTTTAAGCCCTGCCGGAAAAGGGTTACGTTTTTGCCTGCACTAAACTGGTGCGATGCTGCATGAGTAGCCGGCCGTTCAACTTCTACCCACGGGTTTTCTGAAGCAGTAAAGCCTGTATCTTTTATGATAAGCGGAAACCAGCAGGTACCCGCTGCCCTGCGCTCGGCAATAGTTAGGTTTTGTATCCGCGCCTGGTATTGCTGGAGGTCTTCTTCGCGCTCTATTTTCACCAGGTCAAGTAAAAGTTGTAGTCGGTCTTTCATGTGCATCATGCATATAGGTACGGGCAAATTTGTCATTTACAAATGGTATTTCCTTTCTTTTTTAGGGAAACCTACTGCACGGCAAACCACAACCCGTTTATACATGCACAGGTCAGTAAATTAGAGTAAACATAAACTATCATTTGCTATACACGTTCACTAGACTATGCAGCTTTATCGGGCAAGGCTATATTTTGTAGTATACTAATTTACAGCAGTATAGAAGGAACGTATTAATATTTTAAACTGTATTATTATTAGTTCTGATGCCTATTGATTAAGATTGCACACTTAAGGTTTTAATAAACCTGGTATACCGGCAGCCCTTTGCTACACAGCAACAGGCCACCGGAAAGTATGCATGCCCTAGGCAGCTACTACAACTTTACTTTATTTTACACAGCATGCACCTTGCTTAAGATAAGCTTGGGCAGCTGCATGCTGTATATACTGATATTATACATGAAATTAACATTTTGGGGAGCTGCCCGGCAAGTAACAGGAAGTATGTTCCTGTTAGAGCTGGAAAACGATTATAGAATATTGATTGATTGCGGGCTGGATGTATCGCGTGAACGCGAGCATGAAGATGTTTTTACAGACAGGCCTAATATGCTTTTTCCCTTTGAGCCTTCCATGATCAACCTGGTGATTTTAACGCATGCGCATATAGATCACTCTGGCAACATACCTAATCTTTTGGAAGAAGGTTTTGAAGGGCAAGTACTTTGTACTGCTCCAACAGAAGCGCTAACTCACCTGCTTCTGCTGGACTCTGCTGCTTTGCACCATCGCAAATTAAAAAGTATACATGGTGGGCGCAGAAAATCCAGCAGGCGCATAAAAAACTCTGATACAGCAGGACTTTACCTGGAGCGCCAGGTAGAAGAAGCAATGGAAATGTTTGTAACTATTCCGTTTAACCAGAAATTTAAAATCAAAAACGGGATCAATGTTACTTTTATACCTACTGGCCATTTGCTGGGAGCCTGCAATGTATTGCTGGAGGTAGAAGACAAAGGTGAAACCAAACGTATTGGCTTTTCAGGCGACATAGGCCGAAAAAATTACCCATTACTGCAGGACCCCTCTCCTTTTCCGGAAGTTGATTACCTGGTTTGCGAATCTACGTATGGCGACCGCAGGCATGAATGTGACCGTACTCCTGGCGAAGTGCTGGAAGATGTTATACAACGTACCTGCATTGATAAGCCAGGCAGGCTCATTATTCCTGCTTTTAGTGTAGGCCGTACACAGGCCCTGCTTTATACTCTTAATAAGCTGTATGCCGAAAAAGGCCTTAAACCTATAAAGATTTTTGCCGATAGTCCGCTGGCGCTAAAAAGCACCCGGGTGTATGAAAAGTTTACCAAGCACCTGAACGAAGAGGCACAGGAGTTTTTCGAGGAGCGCGAGGAGCTTTTTGACTTCAGTAACTTGCATTACATTGAAAATATGAAGGAAAGCCGGGCTGTTTCAGACTACAAAGAAGCTTCTATCATCATATCTTCTTCGGGTATGGTGAGTGGCGGCCGGGTGGAACAGCACATTCGTACCAACATACAAAATCCATACTGTACCATACTTATGATCGGTTATGCGGCAGAAGGTACCCTGGGCCATAAACTAGTAAGGGGCGATAGAAGCATCCGTTTTAACGATAAAGAACTCCCAGTTATGGCCACCATTGAAAAAACTGATGTATTTAGTGGCCATGGAGATCTGGATGACCTGGTTGAATTTGTAAGATACCAGGACCAGGAAAAATTGAAACAAATTTTCCTGGTACACGGAGATTACGATTCTATGCTAGGCTTTAGGGACACCCTGCGTGAAGAAGGCTATAAAAACATAGAAACACCACGTAAAGGCCAGTCATACGAACTGTAAAATTACCTTAAACAAAAAAGCTCCCGGCGCATAAACGCCGGGAGCTTTTTTGTTTAAGGGTATTATATGCAGTCTAATTGCCTGTCTTAAAAATTTTCTTACTAAAAAAGCGCTTTACCTTATCAAAAGTTATAGCATGCTTTTCTGAACCTTTATCGCCAAGCAAGTAGGCATAAGGTTTTAGCCTGGTCATATTATCACATACAATTTTAAACATGCCCACGAAGGGTATGGCTACAATCATACCAGGCAGTCCCCATATCATGCTGCCAATAATAATACTTAAGATGGTAAAGAAAGGATTTATACGCAATTGCCCTCCTACGATATTAGGGGTAAGGATATTATTTTCGATAAACTGGATGATAATAAACAGGATCAGCACCCCTATGGCATACCGTGGCGAGGGCTGAATCAGTATCGCCATCACAAAAGGTATACTCCCGCCAATTAGGGTACCGAAATAAGGAATAAAATTCATAAAGGCTGATATTACACCGAATAGTATGGCATACCGCAAACCTACAATCATTAAACCTACTGAGTTTAATACGCACAAGATCACCACCACTATAACTATACCACTCATATACCGCTTTGTTACCTGCGATATCTCCATTATTATATGATTGAGCTTTCTATGCCCTTCTTCAGGCACAACCTGGTACATGAAACTTTCAAACTTATTACGGTAGTACAAGAGAAAAAACATGTATACAGGCAACAAGCCTATAGCCACCAGGGTACTAAATGTTGCGCTAAAAGCCTCTTGCATCCATACTCCGGTTGTCATTAACCTGCTACCCATTCGCTGCATAAAGGCCTGCTGCTGCACCAGCGGTATGCCAATTTTTGCCTCTACAAAATGCCCTATGTTCTGTATGTTAGCTACAGCCTGCTCACGTAAGGCAGGCATGTCTTCCAGAAAAACAGATAATTGCTTATAAAGTAAAAAAATAGCTGAGATAATAACAGTAAGGGTTACAAAAATGCAGATCAGGTTTGTCATAATCCGGGGCACCCTTGCTTTTTCCAGAAAACGAGCCAAAGGGTATACAAGGTATGATAGCAACACTGCCAGAGCCAGCGGGTATAATAAACTCCTGGCTATAACCAGTATAGCCAGGATGAGAAAGGCTAAAATTATGTATACCGTTAATCGTATTGCAAAAGGATATTGGCGCATTTTAGTAATATTCGAAGTCTGCTATCTTAAACGGAAGTCAACTACATATTGTTAAAATACTATCTTACAATCAATTATATCATTATTCCCGTATAGAAAGCAAATATTGTTGTTATGAAGAAGATAAGGGTATTTGCACGAATATTAAAAGCAAGCGCTAAACGGCTTAAAGATAACGATCCGCTCAGGCTTGGGGCTTCAACAGCTTTTTTTACAATTTTTGCCCTGCCTCCCATACTTATTATTCTAATCAATGTTATGGGCTTGATGTTTAACCGCGAAATCCTGAGTGGAGAGCTATTTGAGTCATTAAAACTGGTTTTTGGAGAACAAAGCGCAGAATTGATCCAGGGTATCTTTAATAACCTGCTCAGCATAGAACGAAATGTTTTGCTGGGCATAATCAGTGTGGTTTTTTTTATATTCGTATCTACTACTTTGTTTATTGTAATAAAGCACTCTATTAACCAGGTATGGAATGTAAAAGTTAGTTCTGATTATAAAGGATTTGGTTCTACCTTGTTAGGCAGGGCTACCTCGTTGGCAATTATTCTTTTTTCAGGCTTTTTATTTCTACTTGCATTTCTATCAGAAACAGTGGTTGCTTTTGTTGGCGATTACTTGTACCAGATTTTACCTGTATATGGCTACACACTTATCGTTGCTGCCAATCATGCCCTTTCTATTTTAATTTTTACAGTATGGTTTGCCATGCTCTTTCGTTACCTGCCAGACCTAATAATTGGCTGGAAAGCTATATGGGTAGGAGCTGCCTTTACCTCTGTACTATTCGACATTGGCCAATTTGCACTCAGCAGAATACTTGCATATGGTAACCTGGCCAATATTTATGGTGCATCTGCTTCCTTTGTAATAATTATGTTGTTTATATTTTACTCTGCACTAATACTATATTATGGAGCTGCGTTCACAAAAGTATATGCTATGTACTCTAAAATGGAAACCAGGCTGCGCCGGCATGCAATAGAGTATGAAATTACAGAACTTAAGAAAGTTAAAAGGTCCAGAAAGTAAGCTTAACCCATTGGCTCAACTGAGGTACAATATTGCCACTGCATAGCCCCGTTCTTACAGGCAGTTGCATGAAGATGCCCATGAATTTATTATTGTGCCTGTGTGTTCTTACCTTTGTACGCAACAACAGGTTTATCACTTTGAAAGCAGCAAGTCCACGCTTACTATTAATTACACCACCTTTAACACAGATCAATACGCCTTACCCGGCTACAGCCTATTTAACAGGCTTTTTAAAGTCGCGGGGGCATGAGGTGTACCAGGCCGATTTAGGAATTGAGCTGGTTTTGGCCCTGTTTAGCCAGAAAGGGCTTACCCGCTTATTTACAGCTATAAAGCAAGGTAATTATACGCTTACCGGAGCCCAAAAGCGTATGCTAAAAATGGAGAGGGCGTACTTGCTTACCATAGATCCCGTTATCAGATTTCTGCAGGGTAAAGACAACACACTTGCAAACCGGGTTTGCTATAGCGACTTTTTACCCCAGGGCCCTCGTTTTGAAAACCAGACCGACCTGGAATGGGCATTTGGCAGTATGGGTATTACAGACCGGGCTCGCTTTATGTGTACCTTGTACTTGGAAGACCTGGGCGACCTGGCGCGTGAAACCGTATGCCCGGACTTTGGCTTTAGCCGCTATGCCGAACGCTTAGCCTCTACGGCAACTTCTTTTGCTCCGCTTGAAGAAGCCCTGAACAAAGAGCCCGGCTTATTGGAAACCATGTTGCATGAGCTTTTACAGGCACATCTTACAAACATTAACCCCGATATTGTAGGTTTTTCGGTACCTTTTCCTGGTAACTTAATGGGTGCGCTTCTTTGTGGCAAATACATAAAGCAAAACTACCCTGCCGTAAAAACCCTGATGGGAGGCGGCTATCCAAACACAGAACTCAGAAGCCTGCGCGAGAAAAAGGTTTTTGACTATATTGATTACATAACCCTTGATGATGGCGAAAGCCCTATTCTGCGCCTTATTGAATATTGGCAAGGCCAGCGCCCTGTAGAACAACTGCACAGAACCTACCTGCTGCACAATGATGAGGTTCAATATATAAACGGATGTACTGACCGCGATATAGCCCATACAGAAGTTGGAACACCTAATTATGCAGGCCTGCTAATTGACAAGTACCTGTCTGTAATTGAAGTAGCCAACCCTATGCACCGCCTCTGGAGCGACGGCCGATGGAATAAGCTAACGGTTGCTCATGGCTGCTATTGGAAAAAATGTTCTTTCTGTGATATAACCCTGGATTACATTGGCCGCTATGATACTGCTCCGGCAGCTCTGCTGGCAGACCGCATAGAAGAGCTGGTGCGAGAAACAGGCCAGACCGGCTTTCATTTTGTAGATGAGGCAGCCCCCCCACTGGTATTGCGAGAATTGGCCCTGGAGCTTTTACGCAGGGGTACAGCCATTACCTGGTGGGCTAATATTCGTTTCGAAAAAACCTTTACGCCAGACTTATGCCGTTTGCTTGCAGCATCGGGTTGTATTGCGGTGTCGGGCGGTCTGGAAGTCGCCTCAGACAGGCTGCTGGCCAAAATGGAGAAAGGTGTTACCATTGCACAAGTAGCTAAAGTAACGCACAGTTTCACCCAGGCTGGTATTATGGTACACTCCTATCTCATGTACGGTTTCCCCACTCAAACGGCTCAGGAAACCATAGATTCTCTTGAAGTAGTGAGACAACTCTTTGAACAAGGTATAGTGCACTCGGGCTATTGGCATCGGTTTGCCATGACGGTGCACAGCCCAGTTGGAAAAGATCCTGCACGTTATGGTGTGGTTAAGGTAGGGCCTGAAGAAGGTGATTTTGCTTCTAATGATTTATGGCACGATGATCCTACAGGTTGTGATCATAGCTTGTTTGGACCTGGCCTTGCCAAAGCTTTGTTCAATTATATGCACGGCTTGCTTATGGACCAACCTTTACAAACCTGGTTTGATCATAAAGTACCGCGCACTACACTACCTCGCAATCTGATTGTTCGCTCGCTGCAGGCACCAGATAAAAAAGATATTCTGCGCCCCAACAGCCGTTTGGTCTGGTTAGGTGCTATGCCAGAAGTGCTACGTTCCAAGAGCAATAAAGGTATAGTAAGGTTCCATTTCTGTGACCTTACCGGTGACGTTGAAATATCAATCCCTGCCTGGCAAAGCGAGTGGCTGCTGAGTATTTTTGAACGCTTTATTCTGTCTACAGGAGCTCCGTTACTTTTAAAGGAGTTTGAAACCTTGTACCCGCTTAATGCTCCTGTTCCTTTTGATGCCTTTTTGGAAAGCCCTGCATGGCTGGAACTAAGAGAGAACGGGTTATTACTGGTTTAACCCTTTTTTATGGTTTTGCTAAACAAAAAAGAGCTGCATGTTTGATGCAGCTCTTTTTTGTTTATAAATAGTTTAGAAAACCGGCAAGCCTTATTTACGAGGCTTACGTGTGTTATTCATCGGTGTTGTGTTATGTGTGCCACTTTGTGTACCTGTAGTATCGGTTACTGTATTACCAGTAGTTCCGGCTTCCGGGCTTGTAGTTCCAGCATCAGTTCCCATCTGAGAGCCACCGGTAGCACCAGGGCCAACGTCAGTACTTGTACCGGTTCCAGCAGCGGCATCGTTACCAGCTCCCATACCTGTACCAGCAGTAGTATCTGCACCTGCCCCACCACCTGTAGGAGCACCAGTACCCGAACCAGTTCCGGTACCTTGCTCAGTAAACTGGTTTAAGCGAGCACGCATGTCCGGGTCGTTCGCTACTGATTTCTGGATAGTATTAAACTTGGGAATCGGCAAACCAGAGTTCTTTACTACATCGGTTGCTTGTTTATTAAGTTCTTCCTGCAATTTGGCTGTCTGTGCCTTTACACGCTCGTATTTTGCTTCATCTTCTTCAGAGATATCAAATGTACGGGGCGCTGCCGGGTTAGCATCCACTCTTGCAAGTTCGTTATATACACGGGGATCTAATTCTTCTTCGTTTATAAGAGCTACTACCTGCTCAGTTATACCTTCACGTAGCTGGTTAATTTGCTGCTGTATCTGAGCATATTTTTGTAAATCTGCATCAGTAATGTCATCTTGCATTATAACATGTGCGCTGATCGGTGTATTATATGCAAGCGCACTTGCCTGAGACATATTAGTTATACATAAAAAAGCAGCAGGAAGAGCTACCGTCTTCAACACTTTGCTGAACATAGGGTACTTCATAGAATTCAAAAGGGTTAGTTAAACATAAAAAGTCAGCCTGTTGTTATACAAAGGCTGCGGTATAAACCACGATTTGTCTACGAGCCTGCTATGTAAAAGGATATATTTTTTTTATCCTTTTTACCAGAACATGCCCCCCATGCGCCCGAAAGAGGGATTTTGAAAAGAATTATACGGGCTCATTCCGCCTGTACGTGTAGAAAAGCCAGCCCCAATTGAGAAGTGTTCTGAAATTTTATATTCGGCACTTACGGCCATACCCCTGATCTGTGCCTGAGGGTTTACGGTGCCATAAGGGCTCCTGCCTGATAAAGAGCTCATATCCTGAAATGCCATACCGCTAAGCATAACCCTATCATTCACCCTATAGCTGCCTGATGCATACATAATGGCCGATGTATTGCGCACACCTGTTGAAGCGCTAGGCTCTCCTGTGTACATAAGAGGCATAGTAGAGTTGAACATCATCAACCCAGTACTTAACGTAAACCGATTGCTTACATTATAGCCAACTTCTGGAGCCAGGTACGTAGCCATACCCCGATGGGCACCTCCCCACATCATGGTACCCGCAGATAATCTGTAATTAAAGCGTGAAACCGGTGCCGAAAATGTAGTTTGCGGGCGCACCCAGCTTTGCGAGACAGTATCTGCAGCTACACCATACGATTTTTCTTCTTTGTAGTAATCCACATCCTGTGCCTTAAGCACTCCGGTGCCTGCAAAACAAAGTATCATAAGAAGTAACCATCCTTTTTTCATAGCAAAGTGGGTGTTTTTAACAAAAATACTAAATACCTTATTTTAAAACGTTAATTTAAGTCTTGCGTTCGTAAATAAAAAACAAATACTGGGCTTTTATACGCTTTTATATCGTAATTAATTAGCAATACCTTGCTTTCCTGCAAGCTTGGTGCCAGCAAAGCCGCTCTTCTGTTAAATACCCATTACTTTTTTAGTTTATTTACGTATTACTCAAACCTGCCTTTGCAGAAGCTCAGATTATTTAAAAAGTTCAAGCCCGTGTCTATATTTCAGGCCACTTGGACCTACCCTCTACCAGACAGACAATTTTAATGTCTGCCCTCGGGGTGTCTGTATGTTGCTGTACCGGCATAAAAACTAACCTATTTTTTAAACTAATTAAGCCCTCAAAGGCTGTTTTAATAAGTATATGAGCAAGGAAGATGTTATTAATAACCCGGCCCATGCATTTTACCAGGAAGCCTTACAATACCTGAAAGAAAAGGGAACTCCATTTTTAATGGGTGGTGCTTTTGCATTACGTAAGTACACAGGTATTTATAGAGATACCAAAGACCTGGATATTTTTTGCAAAGCAAGTGATTATGGCTTGTTGTTGAGGCATATGGCAGAAAAAGGCTTTACCACCGAAATAACCGACCCTCGTTGGCTAGCTAAAGCTTTTAAAGACCAGCACTTTATTGACTTTATTTTTAATACCACTAATAATATTTGTGCAGTAGACGATTCCTGGTTTGAGCATTCTACAAAAGGCGAATTGTTTGGAGTAGAAATAGACTTTATCGCCCCAGAAGAAATGCTATGGAGTAAAGTTTATGTACAGAACCGGGAGCGCTATGATGGGGCCGATGTTAACCATATTATTCTGAAATGCGGCAAAACCATGGATTGGAAACGCATAATGACACGCATTGAGCAACACTGGCACCTGTTGCTGGCGCAATTCCTCAATTTTCAGTTTGTATACCCTTCTGAAAGAGAAGCTATACCCCGCTGGCTCTTTGATGAACTGCTTAATAAAGCACGCATCCAATATGAGCTACCTACTCCACTTGCGCAGGTTTGCCTGGGCCCGCTGGTAGACCACACTTCTTACCTGGTAGATGTTTCTGAGTGGAATTATAAAACAATTACTACAAGAAGCGTATAAATAAAGCATGAGCGAAACAGAAAAGAAAGTAAGACTGGCTGCCGTAGCCGATATTCATGTTAGAGAAACAGACCATAAAAAATGGGCTGAAAATTTCAGGTATATCTCCGACCATGCAGATATTTTACTGGTTTGTGGAGATCTGACCGATACAGGCCACCTTGTTGAGGCCGAAATACTGTGCGAAGACCTTCGGGCCTGCCAGATTCCAGTGGTAGGTGTTTTAGGTAACCATGATTGTGAGCGGGGCAACGAACGCACCATTAAAAAAATGCTTGAGCGTGAGAACATACACATCCTGGATGGAGAATCAGTACTGATTGAAGGTATTGGCTTTGCAGGCATTAAGGGTTTTGGAGGTGGCTTTGATCGTTATATGCTTTCCATGTTTGGCGAAGGCATGATTAAAAATTATGTGCAGGAGGCTGTAGATGAGTCGCTAAAGCTAGACCGCGCGTTAACCCGCCTGGATAGCGATTATGATTCTCCCAAAAAAATTGTACTGATGCACTATGCCCCCATTAAGGCTACTGTAGTAGGTGAACCTGAAGAAATATGGCCCTTTTTGGGCTGCTCACGCCTGGCAGAACCTTTAAACCGGCGCGATGTAATTGCCGCATTTCATGGACATGCGCATGTGGGCACCCTGGAAGGATCTACCTCGCAAGGCGTAAAGGTATTCAATGTATCAAAACCTATTTTAACTAAAGCAGGATACGAAAAACCCTTCTTTATTTACGAGGTTTAGGTAAAACAAAGGTATTTAAAAGCAGGCTGCCTCCCGGGCAGACCTGCTTTTTTTATTCAATACAACTATAATTTTATAGCCTCACCTTGCAGACATTATAAATTATAGTACTTTTAAGTCTCATAGTAAATACTGATACTCAACCTGCTCTACTTTTTATTGTTATGGAATTTGGCAAAGTTGCAAACCTGAACACCATCGATTTTACACTTCCGCCCGACCACCCCGCTACAGAAAGGGTATTGGAAAAGCACTTTAGAATGGGTAAGCTAAAAGCCCATGTAGGTTGCCCGATATGGGCCAACAAAAGCTGGATTGGCAAATTATATCCTGTAGGCGCTAAGGATAAAGACCTTCTGAAATTTTACAGCCGTAAGTTCAATAGTATAGAGTTAAACTCTACTCATTACAAACTTCCGGACGGCGCAACACTAGCCCGGTGGAAGCAAATGGCTGCTCCTGGCTTTAAATTCTGTCCTAAATTTCCGCAGGTAATAAGCCACGAAAAAATGCTGGAAGAAGCCGAAATAGACACTGAAATTTTCTGCGAGACCATGCTGGATCTGGGCAATAACCTGGGTGTTTCGTTTCTGCAGCTACCTCCTTATTTTGAACCTAAGCATTTACCTTTACTTGAAAGCTATTTGAAGCTTATCCCTAAAGGGTTTGCTGTGGCAGTAGAATTCAGGCACCCCGATTGGTTTACTGGTAGTAAGGAAGCAGAAGCTGGATTTGACCTACTGGAAGCAGAAGGGATAAGCACGGTACTTACAGACGTTGCAGGCAGACGTGACGTATTACATATGCGCCTTACTACAAACATTGCCTTTATTCGTTTTATTGGTAATGGCCTCCATCCTACTGATTATGAGCGGGCTGACGATTGGATGATGCGCCTTAAAAACTGGAAAGATAATGGTTTACAGGAAGTTTACTTTTTTACCCACGAACCCGACAACATGCTTGATCCGGACCTGGGCGCTTATATAATAAACGGCCTTAACAGCCATTTAGGTGCACACCTGGCCCCAATCAACTTTCAGCCCTATGGTGTACAGGGCACCTTGTTTTAAGAATGATCAGTAAATGATCTATTATGGCTTTCTTATTTAGCTTAGCCCTCGAACCAAAAGTAAAAATTACCCAATAAAAAAGGCGCCGGCATAAATACCGGGGCCTTTTTTATATAATGCTACCTGCTACCGTCAGGCACAACAGGTTGCTTTAGGGTTCTTTCAAACAACTTATAAATCCGCTTGTACTCGTCAGTCCAGCTACTTGGCTCGGTAAAGCCATGATCTTCTGCAGGGTAAATAGCCATCTCCCAGTTATCTTTTCCTAGTTCAATAAGCCTTTGCGAAAGGCGCACCACATCCTGAAAGTGCACATTAACATCTACCATTCCGTGGCAGATCAGCAAATGCCCTTTTAAGCCTTCAGCAAAGTAGATTGGCGAGCTTCTTACATAAGCAATGCTATCGCTAACCGGCTCGTTAAGGATATTAGAAGTATACGGGTGGTTATAATGAGCCCAATCTGTAACCGAGCGAAGGGCTGCACCTGCTGCAAATACATCGGGTTCTGTAAACATAGCCATAAGGGTAATAAAGCCTCCATAAGAGCCTCCGTATATACCCAGGCGGGCAGGATCCACACCATGCTGCTCAACCAGAAAGCGTGCGCCATCAATATGATCGCTCAGGTCTTTTCCACCCATATGGCGGTAAATACCTGTACGCCAGTCGCGGCCATAGCCAGAACTACCTCTATAATCTATATCCAGCACGGTATACCCCTGGTCGGCCAGCAGGTTATGGAACATGTACTCTCTAAAATAAGTACTCCACCACTTGTGGGCATTTTGCAGGTAGCCCGCTCCATGTACAAATATAACAGCAGGGTTGCCCGGAGCAGCCTGTTTAGGCTTGTACAAACGGGCAGGTACATTGGCACCATCTCGCGCTTTAAAGGTTACGTTTTCGGGCACCCGCCACTCATACGATTTAAACTCTTCGGTTAAAGAACTGGTAACCTGGCGGGCTTGTGCACCAGCCTGGTTAGGCATTACATAAAGCTCCCAGGGGCGGTTACTAAACGAATAGCGTATGGCAAGCATCCGCTCATCTGGCGATACTGATACTTCATTGGCTCCCGTCATGGTTGTAATACGGGTAGCTTCACCTCCACTTACCGGCAGGTGGTAAAAGTGCTGCTCTCCGGGATGTACCTGGTTGGTAATAATGAAAAAACGTTGTTTATCTGCTGACAGGCGAGCATCCTGCACCTCGTAATTACCACGGGTTAGAGCCTGCTTGCGCTTTGTTCTTACATTTAGGGTATATAAGTGTGAGTAGCCTGTTTCTTCTGACTGGAACCAATAGGTCTCATTATCGGCAAGCCAGCCTCCGTTTCCTTTTCCGGCATATCCTCCTACACCAGGGCCACCAATCCAGGCTTCATCATGTTGATGATCCAGTGTGGTAAGGGCACCATTCTGTGGGTCAAGCAGTACGATCCAGCGATCTTTATTATCCGCAGATCTTACTACAGCTACTGCATAACGGCCATCTTCTGACCAATCAGGACCAAAAACAGCCACTTTTTTTATATATTCCGGCTGTGGTGCAGCTGCCGGAGCAGGTGTTCCTTTTTTGCCTTTTGGGCGTACAGTGGTTTGTTTTTGATAATCCTGCAGGTAAGCAGGTCTTTTGCCAATACCTGGCAGGTTCTGGGTAGATACTTTGGTTGCTTTGCGGCTTTGCCTGTCATATAACCAAAACTCATATTCGCCCTGCGGGCTCCCCACTTTACTCCTTGTATTTAAATCAGTAGTAAAGCCTGATTCATGTATAAAATCGGGTACCTGTGGTGTTTTAGGCTTGGCTGCCTTAAATAGGTTGTAGGTTACAAAACGCTCGTCTGGGCTAAGCTGTATGTTTACTACCGTTTTATCTTCGGTATAAATTTCTTCGAGCAAGCGAGGCTTTTCTGCCTCTGTAATTTGTTTAGATATCTTTTCTTTTTCCTGTTTCTCGCGTACTACCTGCAACAGCTCGCGTTGCTGTGCTTTTAGCCATTCTTCATGAGGCGGAAGCGTAGGCTTTTCAGGCTCTTTTTTACCAGTTTTAAAGTTAGTAAGCTGAGTAGTGGCACCATTGGCTAACTGATAACTGTAAATATTATTCCCGCGTGAATAATAAATTTTTTGGTCATCAGCAGAAAAACGGGGATTGCTCTCTCCTTCTGCTGTTTGCATAATAGTACGTACCTGCCCGCTTTGAACATCAACCAGGTAAATATCACCCCACTTTTCGTACACCTTCTGGGTGCGGGCTTTGTTGTATGACCCTCCTTTAGCTGGTAATTGCCTACGGGTAGCAGGCTGTATTTTTACAGGAGCCTGGCTGTTAAGAGCAAAGCCGTAAAGCGAATCTGAGGGGGCCCGGTCGGGGTTCCATTGAAAATACACGGTCTGGCTGTTCTCACTCCAATATACATCTGAAGGTGATGTGCCGATCCACCGTGGGTCGCGCATAATTTTTTCTACTGTGAGTGGTGCAAGGCTTTGAGCACTTAGCGCCCCTGTCAGAAAAAAAGCGCCTGCAAACAATAGGGTTCTTTTCATGTGTACAATAACTGATGTGTGCTATTTGCCTGCAAGATTATTGCAAAGCGGAATAAAATAAAGGCGCAGGCCGGAAAACCGCACCTGCGCCTGAAAGTTAAATCAAATTTATCAAAAAATAAGATCTTAGTTGGCTGATGCAACACTTAAGATCTCTATTTCAAAATACAAAACTGAATTGGCAGGTATAGAACCAGCACCTCTAGACCCATATCCCATTTCAGATGGAATGCGCAACATTACCCTGGCGCCTTCCCTGAACATAAGTATACCTTCGTCCCAGCCGCGTATGAGCTGCCCAACCCCAATATTAGCTGTAAAAGGTTGGCCACGCTCAAATGAGCTATCAAATACAGATCCATCTTTAAGCTTGCCACGGTAGTGCACCGTAACCCTGTCGCCACGTTTAGGCCGTGCTCCCTTTCCTTCACGAAGCACTTTATATCCTAATCCAGATGCTGTAAATTCATACCCAAGGTCCATTTTGGCACTATGCCAACGGGTAAGGGCTTCTTGTATAAAAAGTATATCATCAATTTTAAGCCTGCGGTTAGTACGGCTCAGGGCCAGCATGGCAGCCATATCAACGGTATCAGGCACCATAATTTCCATACCTTTTTTATCCTTGGCAGAGGCGGTATACTGAAAGGTTTTCTGGTCAAGCTTGAACTGTGCACAGCGCCCAGGCAGCCTGGGGCTTGTAAAACAATAGTCTACCCCCTGGGCTTCGGGGCAACCTTCGCACTGGCTAAATGCTGCAGATGTTGCAAGGGTGGTGAAGAAAAAGCCTAGCAACAAACAATAAATAAATCTGGTCATTACACTCACAATTTAAAATTACTGCCTGCAAACTAAGCAAAAATGGGTAGAAAATAAACAGCCGCTGCATTTACTATAAAACCTTGTACAGGGCCTAGCATTTACGCATAAAGTGCTTATTTTTGAGCCCGCTTATTATGAAACTTACCGGTAGCTGGCTTACCGGGCCTTATTAAAATCAACGTATGCATATAGCAGTAGCTGGCAATATAGGTGCCGGCAAAACCACCCTGGCAGTAAAACTGGCTCAACATTATAAATGGGAGCCTTACTTTGAGGCTGTAGACAACAACCCTTATTTAAAGGATTTCTATGAAGATATGAGCCGCTGGGCTTTTCATTTGCAGATTTTCTTTTTAAACAGCCGCTTTACCCAGGTTCAGCAGATCAGGGCCAGTAAGAAAAGTGTAATACAGGACAGGACCATTTACGAGGATGCATTTATCTTTGCTAAAAACCTGCACCAGACCGGCGCACTAAACATGCGCGATTACCACAACTACCTGCAATTGTTCGAGTCAATGAGCCAGATGGTTCAACCACCAGATTTGCTTATTTACTTAAAGGCAGACTTACCCAAACTGGTAGGCCAGATCCAGAAAAGAGGGCGCGACTATGAAGACAACATCCGCCTGGATTACCTGCGCCACCTGAATGAGCACTACGAAGAGTGGATCAAAAATTACAAACTTGGCAAACTGCTGGTAATTGATGTAAATAACCTGGATTTTGCAGCCAGGCCCGAAGACCTGGGCTACATTATCAATAAAATAGATGTAGAACTATTCGGCTTGTTTTAACTACCGCACTACTACCAGTTTTACCTGTTGTTGATACTGAGGCCCTGCCACCTGCACAAGATACACTCCTGCTGGCAGGGCCTCAGTATTATAACTAAAGCGCCCATCCTGTGGGCCGTTTAAAATACCTTCAAATAACATAGCTACTTTCTGCCCTCTCATATCAAACATTTGGATAAGCACTCTGCCGGCCCCTGGTGCTTTCCACTCAAACCACACCTCCCCCCGCGCAGGGTTAGGAAAAGCCTCCAGGCTGGCCTGAAGTAATGATGCAACAGGCAAAGAGGTGGCTATAGGGCTAGAAAACACTTCCTGGGTATTAATTTCCCGGTTGCCTCTTATAACCGACCCGGCTGCTACGTAAATTTTATCATTGTATTTTACAGCTTGTGTTCCATGCCTTCCCTGCTGCATAGGGGCCAATTGCCGCCAGGTAGCATTGCTAAGGTTTAAGGCCTGTGTCTGGCTGTGTGCTGCATTCTGGCTCATGCTTTCTCCACCGATTACCAGAATTTCATTGCCCAAGTGTACAGTAGCGGCACCAGCTACCTGTACAGGCAAGTTGGCAGATGCTGGCAGGCTGATCCACTGGTTTGTTGCAAAGTCATACACATCAACTTCAGGCACGGTAGGCCGGTAGGTATCGGGATAAGATGATCGCCTGCCACTTACAGCATATAATCTACTGCCAGCTACAACAGCTTGAAAGTGATCCCTTGCACGTGGTGCATCAGCCAATATACGCCACGAACCAGTTGATGGATCAAACTCATCTACCCATGGTACATGCCCATCGGTATGCCCGTTAATGATACCGCTTACCAAGTATATTTTATTATTGTAAACCACAGCTCCGGCAGAGCCTCGCCTTCTCCCCTCCGGAATAAGTGGCCCATCGGACCAGCTATCTGTAGCAGGGTTATAGATATAAACACGTTCTACCGGGTTTTCTGTAGGGAACCGCCCTGTAAAAGCCCCTACTACATATACCAGCCCACCTACAGTAACTGCCTGAAAGTGGTGAAGCTCTAATGGAGTAGCAGAACGGTTGCGCCATGTATTAGTGGCAGGGTCATATTCCTGTACAGGCTTAACTCCCCTGCCCCCCATAAGGTAAAACTTATTGCCTACTGCCACATATGAATGCTCATGCCTGGCTTCTGGTTCATTGGTTCCGCTATGTTGCAGGGTACTCCATACGGCCTGCTCTTGCTCAGCAAAGGCTTGCCTTTTTTCCTGGGCCTCCTGGGCAAGGCCAAGGGGGCCGAACAGCATAAACGATACAAATAAAAGAAGCCAGATTGAATTACGAACCGGTATAGGCTGTAATCGATATTCTGGCTCTGGTGGAGTGGAATTGAAAGTATTTTTTAAAAACCGGTGACCTCTGGCTGCATGCTTACAGGCCGTTTTATAAAGTTTTTTGTTGAAATGATAGGAGAAAGTTTTAGCTACCCTCCTGATAATATTGCGGTTATACACATATTTTTGCTCCATACATAGTGGTTTAGGTCCAACACCTTAACATTACTTACTCAGGATCAAGCACTTACATTATTTAAACATAAAATCCATAACAATACATGAAAGATCCTAAAGCTAAGTACGGAGATAAGCCTACACGAAGTTATTTTAAGAGGATAAACTTTTTATTTCCTGCCAGGTCCATTCATTACGAGGAACTATAGAGGCATAGCCTTTCCTGAAAAAATCAATAACCATAGTACTTAGTTGCCTAAGCGAAAGAGACGATGAATAAATTTGGCGTTGGGTAGGATGTCCATAGCGCTCCACCCTGGTTAATGGTTGCTTCTGAATCCTCAGAATGGGCCCGGTATCTGTTATGCTTTCTGCCTGCCATATACCCAGCTTTTCGGCCTCATTAAGTTGTTTTACCAGTGGTTCCAGAGAAAGCCGGGGTAATGTAGGGCGAGAAGCAATATCTACCCAAGTTGTGTATTTGTATTCAAGCTCATAGCGGTTATCGGGGTAAGCTGCCAGTACAATATCAAAGCCCTCGGTAAGGCTGTATAAAGCATAATAGTGCAGCGGCTGGGGCACTTCGAGAATTACCAACCCCAACTCAGGCTGCGGATTAATCAGGGTTTTATTACTGTACACCAGCTTCAGGTCCTGCTTCACGTGCTTGTATTCTTTTTCCCAATACTTAGCATGTAAGCCAGGGTTTTCTAACTGGGCTCCAAAGTGCTCCAAAAAATAATTAAATTTATCAATGCACAACTCTGCCTCCTTTTGCTCCATATCTTCGGCACCAAAGGGTGGATAAAACAAAGCCTCTTCAGTTCCATTGATCCAGCAAAGAAGCTTAAGCGCAGTTTCGGCATGCGGTTTAAGAGGGTCGTATTCCCTGAAATCGCCCACATAAGCAATCTGGCGCAATAAGGCATCATGCTGTAGAGCAAGGGGGGTATTTAATAAGGCCCATACACCTATAAAACCATCAATGTCGAAATGGTTGGCAGTAACCAGGCTTAAGTTTTCCAACGGATCGGCAGCCTGCAGGGCATTAAGCACAATGCCGGCACTGGTATCATCTTTATAATGCGGCAAACTGTTTGCTCCCCTCCAGTGAGAAAGGCACAACCCATTGGGATGTAGGGCATCAACAACAATAGCTCTCTGGCGTTTAACTTCAGAAAAAGGTATAAATGATCTCTGCATACTTAAAAAATAATACTACCTAATGCATATCTTCTATAAAAATAGGCTTCATTGTCTGTAGCAATATATAATTTTTTAACAAAAAATCTGTTATTTTGATACCCAGGTACAATTACCTTCTAACTTGTACTACTCTATAAAAATTTTCAGCTTTGTGCATGCTGATCTCGTATTGCATAATAGAGTGCTGTTTACTTTACCACCACATAATTTTACCGTAAACAGCAACTATTGGTACGAGTAGCATTAACTATACTCTATTGTTTATGAGAAATATATTTCTTTTGCTTTTTGCCTGCGTCTACCTTTCAGCGTGTAGTTCAAGCAACCGCCTTAGCAAGCAAAACCTTGAATATCGCTATAACACCAATGTACCGGTTAACCTCCAGACCCGAGTTCTGGACGAAGGCCCCAGGGTTAGGGTTTACCTGGCGCTGGAAATGAACAAACTATCACCTGATGCTACCATTGCCACGCTTAATGAAAAGTATGCGTTCTCATACTACATTACACACGGCTATAAAAGCACAGATAAACTAAAACCCAACACAGCACTTGAGTTTGAAAAAGATTACGGAAGAGATGAGCGTGGCCTGTTCCATGTTTCGCTTACAACCGAAAAAATGCAAATACCTAATGTGTTAATGGTGCTTAATGTAGTTGAAAAGTCAACTAACAATGTAATGACTTTTGATATACCACTTGATTTTTCCCCCAACCTGCACACCCAATACGGGGTGTACAAATTTGGAAAGCAATACCCATTATATTCCAACTATATTACCACCAAAGATACCATTACTATTCGCAACGCTGCCGGCAAGCGCCCAAGGCTTTATGTAACGCAATATAAGGATAGCTTCAACCCTGCACTGCCTCCAATGGCTCTTTCGGCCAGCAGTGCACGTAAAGCCGGTAGGCCTACCAACCAGTATACCGTAGATGCCGGCGGATACCTACAGTTTTATGAAGAAGGACTATACTTTGTACAGGAAGACACCAATAGCAAAGAGGGTTTTTCATTTGTAGTTTCACCAAATAAGTTTCCCAGGGTTACACAGGCAGAAGAGCTGATAAGCCCCCTTATCTACATTACTACCCGCGATGAGCGTAACCGTCTAACCAATACCGATAAGCCTAAAGAAGCACTCGATAAGTTCTGGCTGGATATAAGCGGTAATAAGGAGTTTGCAAAACGGATTATTCGTTCATACTACACCAAGGTAGAAACGGCTAATTACCTGTTTACCAACCATAAGCCTGGCTGGCAAACCGACCAGGGAATGATCTACATTATTTTTGGGGCACCGGACAAACTGCTACGCTACGATGATCGTGAAGAGTGGTATTATGAAAAAAATGCCAATTCTCCGGAAATATACTTTACCTTTGTAAAAAGACCGAGCCAGATTGCTGGCGATTACCTGGAGCTTGTACGTTACAATGAGTATGACAGGGTATGGTATGCAACTGTAGAACAATGGAGAAAAGGGATTATAAGAAAGTAAACGAGCCAGGCCAGGATAGAACCTCACAAGCCGGTGCCGACAAAGAAGTGGTATTTGGCGTAAGAGCTGTTATTGAAACCATCAGAGCTGGAAAAGAAATAGATAAGATACTTGTAGATAAGGACTTTTCTATGAAGCACCTCTTTGAGTTATATCAAGAGACCAATGGCCTTAACATCCCGATCCAGAAAGTACCTGCAGAGAAGCTAAACCGCGTTACTCGCAAAAATCACCAGGGGGTAATCTGCTTTATATCATCTATCCGCTATGCATCGCTGGATAATATAATAGACCAGTGTTACCAACAAGGCAAAGCTCCTCTCCTGCTTCTGCTTGACCGCATTACCGATGTTCGGAATTTCGGAGCTATAGCGCGCTCTGCAGAATGCGCCGGGGTAGATGCTATTGTAATACCTGCCAAAGGTGCCGCCCAGATTAACAGCGATGCTATTAAAACATCAGCAGGAGCCCTTAACTTTATACCGGTGTGCCGCGAGCCTAACCTTAAAGGTACAGTTGATTATTTACAGCAAAGCGGTATACGTGTAGTTGCTTGTACTGAAAAAGCCACGGAGCCTTTGTATGCCACAGATTTTACAGTGCCGGTTGCTATTGTAATGGGTTCTGAAGAAGATGGCGTTTCTGATGAACTGATCCGTAAGTGCGACTTTCTGGCAAAAATACCAATGACAGGTCGTATTGAATCACTTAACGTGTCGGTAGCCGCAGGCATTGCAGTGTTTGAAGCCCTCCGCCAGCGGGCAGTAGCCCAATAATATTATTCTTCCTGAAAAAGGAGTAAAAAGGCAAGCCCTGCGCTAACCAGCAAGCCAATGGTTATAATCCCTATAATCCAGATGGAACTATTGCGTATTCCTTTTTCAGAAAGCTTTTTTAGTGCCTTATAGTAGCTCAAAAAGCCGATAATATAAATTGCGGCACCTGTAGCTACCAAAATCATACCTAAGGCCCTGGCTACCCAGGGAGACTCCACAGAAGTTAAAAACCGGGCAATACCAATACCTGCCACCATTGCCGATATGCCTGTGCGCCCCCAGGCGCTGAAAGTACGTTCTTTGGCCAAAAGCGTGCGCTCCATAGCCCAATCGGTACGGTCTTCTGCCAGTTCGCTTTTATCTTTATTGTCTGTTTCTGCTTCTTCAACAGCATTTATTTTTTCCTCGCCTTTATTTTCGTCTGTAGCCATACAAGTTACGGTAGTAAAGTGGTACAATGCCCAGCAGTAAACTCTTAAAATATATGCAGGCAGTGTAAATAACAACACTCTATATACTACTCTTTCACTTTAACAATTGTTTTGCCGAGGCTCTTTTGCATTTTAGCAGGCACATGCTGCAAAATATGCTTACTTAACAATTCGATAAGCCTCTTTTTAACAAAAGCCCTGTGTGTTACAATACTCACCTCCCGTACGGGCTCTGGCTCTTTAAAATACCGAACCCGATCAAATTGACGGGAGCTCATACCCAGTGTAGCTAGTTCTGGCAATAAGGTACTACCACCATGCAGCTCTACAATTCTTTTTAAGGTTTCAAGGCTGCCAGTCTCATAATTGATTTGGCTAATAATATTATTGCGATCTCTTTCCTTACAAAAATTTAAAACCTGCGATCGCATGCAATGCCCTTCATTCAATAACCATAAATCATTAAGATCCATGTCTTCGGCCCGGAGTGTTGTTTTTTCAGAAAGGGGGTTATTTTCTGATACATAGGCCACAAAAGGCTCGTAAAATAGAGGCCTTTCATGGACGGATACGTCTTGTAGCGGTGTTACCAGGAGACCTGCGTCTAACTGGTCGTTTTTTAACTTAGCTACAATCTGCTCTGTAACTAACTCTTCTATACTTAGCTTTATGTTTGGATATTGCGCCATAAAGTCTGCCAGAAAAAGGGGCAGCATATAGGGCGCTAAGGTTGGAATAATACCTATACGCAAAAATCCTTCTGCCCCCTCCTGCCGGTCCAGGATCAACTCTTTAACCAGGGAAGCTTCTGCTAATACTTTACGGGCCTGCTCCACCACTTCCTGCCCGATTTCTGTAGTAACTACTGGTTGCCTGCTCCTGTCAAACAATTGTACGCCTAGCTCATCTTCCAGCTTTTGGATTTGCATACTAAGGGTAGGCTGTGTAACATGGCAATGTTGGGCAGCTGCAGAAAAGTGCCTGTGGGTATCTAGTGCTACTATATACTCAAGTTGAGTGAGCGTCATACGTATTTAAATTTGCATAAATATACACATAAGCTAAAAAGAAAGCCGCCTCAGCAACTGAAGCGGCTTAATAAAACAGGTTTTAGTATAACCTAAATATATTTTTTATCTCCCCGGGAGCGTGCATCGGCTACAAAGTCTTTTACTCTTTGTTCCTGGTCCTTATCGCACACCATAATAACGCCATCATACTCAGCTACAATATAGTTATGCAACCCCTGCACTACTATCAACTTATCTTTACCACCCTTTACAATACAATCACTTGTGTCGTAAAGCATTACATTGGCGTCTACTACGTTACCTTCTTTATCTTTAGGAGAAATTTCGTACAACGACTTCCAGGTACCAAGGTCAGACCAGCCAAAATCACTAAGCAGAACGTATACGTTCTCGGCCTTTTCCATAATGCCGTAGTCCATGGAAATATTTTTACACTGCGAGTATGCTTTGGTTACAAAAGAGTTTTCGGAGTCTGTATAGTAGATCTCGTTACCTTCATCAAAAATCTCAGCAACTTCTGGCAGGTATTTATTAAAGCTGTCGAGTATAGCCTGGGCATTCCATATAAAAATACCAGCATTCCACACAAAGTCACCACTCTCCAAAAACTTCTGCGCCAGCTCCAGGTGTGGCTTTTCGGTAAAGGTTTTCACCTTTTTAATTGGCTCTCCAGGGTTAGAAATAAACTGGATATATCCATACCCTGTATCTGGGCGGCTTGGGCGTATACCCAGTGTCAATAATATATTTGAGTTTAGCGTTGCCTCCAGCCCAATCTTAATGGTTTCTTCAAATTTCTGAGGGTTGAGTATTACGTGGTCAGATGGAGCCACTACAATATTGGCTTTACTGTTTTGCTTTGCTATTTTATGGCATGCATAAGCTACACAGGGCGCTGTATTTCGGCCTACTGGTTCTAACAGAATTTGGTGGTCGGTTAATTGTGGCAGTTGCTCTTTTACAAGCTTATAATAGTCACGGTTTGTAACTATATAGATATTTTCAATCGGACAGATGTTTTCAAAACGCTCTGCAGTTTGCTGAAGCATGGTTTTTCCAACTCCTAAAACATCATGAAACTGCTTGGGATGACTTGTGCGGCTAAAAGGCCAGAAACGACTGCCTATCCCGCCTGCCATTATTACAACATAGTTATTGTTCATTCATTTATCTGATTAAAACTGTGCCAAAAATAGCCTTATTACATGGTGGTGGCCAGATTAGGCAAAGCTTAAATTAATATTTATAAATTGCAAAAATATAATAATATAAAACAAAACGCTCTTATACAGATATTAACCCTAAAATAGCAAAAAAATAAGTTTATATCACTTACTTACTTTTTTTGACTATATGGTATTTTACAAAGTTTACTTTTAAACCAAACCTTCACGAAGCAGGTCGTGCAAATGAATAAATCCGGCTAATGCACCTTCTTTCATTACAATTAACTGGGTAATATTTCTTTCTTGCATGGTTACAAGTGCGTTAGCCGCAAAATCATCGTGTTCAATAGTTTTGGGGCTGGAATTCATAATATCTTTGGCACTTATACTACGCAAATCATTATATTGAGTTAGCATACGGCGCAAATCTCCATCTGTAATCATGCCTACCAGCTGGTTGTTATTTCCTGTAACGGCTGTGGCTCCCAGGCGTTTAGACGTAATTTCCATTATTATTTCATCTACTTTAGCCTCCAAATGTACAATTGGCAGCTCATTCTGGGGATATATATCACTTACCCTCAGGTACAAACGCTTGCCTAGTGAGCCTCCGGGGTGTAACTTAGCAAAGTCATCTGAATTAAAGCTCCGGGCCTCCAGCAGGCAAACTGCCAGGGCATCACCCAACGCCAGAGATGCTGTAGTACTGGTAGTTGGCGCCAGGTTGTGCGGACAAGCTTCGCGCTCAACAGATGCGTTAAGTACAAAATCTGAAGAGAGTGCCAGATATGAATTTATATTACAGACTAATGCAATTAATTTTACGCCAGTTCTTTTTAAAAGTGGAACTAAAACCTTAATTTCGGGAGTGTTTCCGCTTTTAGAGATGCAAATCACAACGTCCTCGGGTTGTATCATTCCAAGGTCACCATGAATTGCATCGGCTGCATGCATAAACAGCGAAGGAGTACCTGTTGAGTTTAGAGTTGCCACAATTTTATTTGCAATTATGGCACTTTTACCAACACCGGTAATAACAACTCTCCCCTTGCTTTGTAATATGGTATTAACGCAGTCTACAAACCGGTCATCAATAAAACCGGTAAGTTGCTCAATAGCGGCTGCTTCATTTTGAAGAACACTTACAGCAATTTGCTTTATATTTTTTTGTAAATTCAAGATGTAGAAAGCTTTTTTTGTAAATTATGGCAAATATAGAGTTTAAAAAATTTAGATCTGTATAGAAAACGATGCTAACAGAAGAGATAGAAGATATAAAAGGAAGATTAAAGGAAGTATTCGGATATAATCAGTTCAGAGGTGATCAGGAAGCGATCATCAGAAATATATTGGCAGGCAATAATACCTTTGTTATTATGCCAACCGGTGCTGGAAAGTCACTATGCTACCAGCTTCCTGCTATTATAAAACCCGGTACAGCGATCGTTATTTCTCCCCTGATCGCGCTAATGAAAAACCAGGTAGATCAACTAAATGCAGTTAATATAAACGCCCAGTTTCTTAACTCTACCCTCACCAAAACAGAAATGACGAAGGTGAAGAAAGAAACCCTTAGTGGCGAAGTAAAGCTTCTGTATGTGGCGCCTGAATCGCTCACCAAGGAAGACAATATCGCTTTCCTTAAAAAAGCAAACATATCCTTTATTGCAATTGATGAAGCACACTGTATTTCTGAATGGGGACATGACTTCAGACCAGAATACAGACGCATCAAGCATATAATAGATACCCTTGGCAACCTGCCTGTAATAGCGCTTACCGCTACTGCAACGCCCAAGGTACAGCTTGATATTCAGAAAAACCTGCAGATGGAAGAAGCAGCCTTGTACAAGTCTTCTTTCAACCGTAAAAACCTTTACTACGAGGTTCGCCCAAAGGTAAACGCCAAAAAGCAACTTATAAAGTTTGTTAAAAGCCACAAAGGCAAATCGGGTATTGTCTATTGCCTGAGCCGCAAAAAGGTAGAAGAAATTGCAGAGTTACTTAAGGTTAACGATGTAAAAGCGCTTCCGTATCATGCAGGGCTTGATGCCAGTGTACGCATGGCCAACCAGGATGCATTTTTGAACGAAGATGCAGAAGTAATTGTAGCTACCATTGCCTTTGGTATGGGTATCGATAAGCCGGATGTACGCTTTGTGATCCATTACGATGCGCCCAAATCCCTGGAAGGCTACTACCAGGAGACCGGCCGCGGAGGCCGCGATGGCCTTGAAGGAACCTGCCTGATGTTCTTTAGCCATAACGACATTAACAAATTAGAGAAATTTAATAAAGATAAGCCTGTAACAGAGCGCGACAATGCAAAACACCTGTTGCAGGAAATGACCTCTTTTGCCGAATCATCGGTATGTCGTAAACGCCAGCTTTTACATTACTTTGGTGAAATACTGCCTAAAGACTGTGGCTTCTGCGACAATTGCACAAAAAACCGCGAAAAATTTGAGGTAGAAGAAGACCTTGTTTTAGCGCTACGAACTGTACTGTTTACCCAGGAACGATTTGCGATACCTCACCTGGTAGATGTGATACGTGGCGTAATGAACGATTACATTGAAAGTTACAACCACGATAAACTTGATGTGTATGGTAAAGGGGCCGAAAAAGAAACAAGTTACTGGAACTCGTTACTACGCCAGGTTCTAATTTATGAATTCCTGGAGAAAGACATTGATAACTTTGGTATTGTTAAAATGACCGACAAAGGCAGGGATTACCTTTCTGCTCCTTACCCGGTTACACTTACCAAAGACCATGACTATTCGGACCTGGTAACTGAAGATGAAGAAGAGGAAAAAGAAAGTGTTGTTGTAGCCAAGTCGTATGATGATACTTTATTTGAGCTCCTTAAAGCACTGCGCAAGAGAATAGCAAAAGAGAAAAACCTTCCTCCTTATGTTATTTTCCAGGATCCTTCTATTGAAGAGATGGCCACCACCTACCCTACTACCAAAGAAGAATTAAGCCATATCAATGGTGTGGGCATGGGTAAGGTTGTTAAGTTTGGCAAGCCTTTTCTGGATCTTATCAGTAAATATGTTGAGGAAAATGAAATTACTACTGCTTCAGACGTAGTCGTTAAATCAACAGTAAATAAATCAAAGATCAAGATCTTCATTATCCAGCAAATTGACCGCAAGGTAGAGCTGGAAGAAATTGCTGAATCAAAAGACCTGACCATGGCAGAGCTACTTTCTGAAATTGAGCATATTTGCTACTCAGGTACTAAGCTAAACCTCAATTATTACCTGAGCCAAGTAATTGATGAGGAAAAGCAAGAAGAGATTTATGATTATTTTATGAGCTCTGATACTGATAACATTCAGACTGCTATAAAAAACCTCGGTGCAGACTATACTGAAGAAGAGCTTCGCTTGATGCGTATAAAGTTCCTTTCTGAAGTAGCCAACTAATAAAGCAATAGCTGTATTTAGAATAAAATAAAACCGGGTTGTGAGTAACAACCCGGTTTTATTTTTATGTACTTCCACGTTCTATGCGCCAACCTGCAGGGCATGGGCTAATGCTATAATTTCAGAATACAAACTTCTTTTACAACTTCTGGCTTTTCTCCTTGTTCAAATAGTTGTTTCTTTGTGGTTCTGAAAAGCAAGTTTCCTGTTTTAGCCCGGTAATTACCGGCACAGGAATATTTTAAATTATCATGAAGCACCGAATTTTAATTATTGGCTCTGGCGGACGTGAACATGCCTTTGCCTGGAAAATGGCTCAAAGCCCCAGGGCTGAGAAAATTTTTGTAGCACCAGGTAATGCCGGTACAGCGCAAGTAGCCACCAATGTAGAAATTGGCGTAACAGATTTTGAGCAATTGGGCCAGTTTTGTAAGGCTAACAATATAAGCCTTGTTGTAGTAGGACCTGAAGTTCCACTGGTAGAAGGTATATGTGACTACTTCCAGAAACACCCCGATCTGAGAAATATCCTGTTAATAGGCCCAGGGCAAAAGGGAGCCCAACTGGAAGGCAGCAAAGACTTCTCTAAAAATTTTATGCAGCGCCACAGTATTCCAACAGCTGCTTCCAGAACCTTTATGGCCCACCAGCTAGAAGAAGGGCTTGCTTACCTGGAAAACCATACTTTGCCTATTGTGCTTAAAGCAGACGGGCTTGCAGCTGGCAAAGGTGTTATTATAGCAACAAGCTTAACAGAAGCACAAGCTACCCTGCGCGATATGCTTGCAGGTGCAAAATTTGGTGAAGCGAGCCATAAAGTAGTTATCGAAGAATACCTACAGGGCATAGAGCTATCTGTTTTTGTGCTTACCGATGGCAAACACTACCTTACCCTGCCCGAAGCAAAAGACTATAAACGCATTGGTGAAGGTGATACAGGCCCCAATACCGGTGGTATGGGAGCAGTATCTCCGGTTCCTTTTGCCAATACAGCTTTTATGCAAAAAGTAGAAGAACGCATCACAAAACCTACAGTTGCAGGCCTGGCTCACGAAAATATACCCTATACCGGCTTTATATTTGTAGGCTTAATGAATGTTGGTGGAGAGCCTTATGTGATTGAATACAACGCACGCATGGGCGACCCTGAAACAGAAGCTGTACTCCCCAGGATCCAGAATGACCTGGTAGAAGTACTGGATGCCTGCGGTAGAGGAAAACTAAATGAGATTGAACTACGAACAGACCCCAGAACTGCAACCACTGTGGTATTGGTAGCGGGTGGCTACCCTGATGGTTACGAAAAAGGGCACCCTATACATGGCCTGGACCGCTCGAAAGAAGTACTGGTGTTTCATGCAGGCACAAAAAAAGTAAATGAACAAGTACTTACCAATGGCGGCCGCGTATTAGCACTAACTGCTTATGGACCAGATATAAAAAAATCGCTGGCTCTTAATAATAAAGCAGCAGAAGCCATTGACTGGGAAGGCAAATATTACCGCCATGATATAGGCTTGGATCTATTGAAAACAACTGGCTCTTACTAAATAAATTAAAGCTATAGGCTAACATACTTTTTGTATGCAAAGCCTTTTTAAGCACCCATTATGTATCCTTCATTAATATTAAAATCTGGGCGCGACCGCTCCATTATAAACCGACACCCCTGGATTTTTTCCGGGGCTGTTAAAACCTTGCCTAAAGCAGAAAATGGCGATATAGTAGCCATTCGGGATAATCATAATACGCTGCTTGGCTACGGCTTTTTTTCTGAAAAAAGCCAGATAACCTGCCGTATGTTTGAGTTTACCAGCCAGGAAATGCATTTTAACACTGCTGATTACTGGGTAGATAAAATTCGCAGAGCTTACCAGATCAGGAAGCAGCATGTTATCAGCGAGCGAACAAGCTGTTACAGGCTTATCCATGCCGAAGGAGATGAGCTACCTGGCATTATAGCCGATATATATGGTGAGGTAGCTGTATTGCAGCTTCTCATCAAAGGAACAGAAAAAATTGCACCTTTCTTACTGGAAGGCCTTAGCGTAACCGGCGTAAAGCACATATGGCTAAAAAATAAGCACAACGCTGCTTTTTTTGAAGATGTTTCTCTTCAAAACGGCTGGCTATCGGGAGCTAAAGAAGAAAGCGAACCTGTAGTAGTGCATGAAAACGGGCTCAAGTTTTTAATTGATTTTGAAAAAGGTCAGAAAACAGGCTTTTTCGTAGACCAACGTGATAACAGATCTCTTTTAAAAGAATATAGTCAGGGCAAAAAAGTACTCAATGCTTTTAGCTATACTGGTGGCTTTAGTGTATATGCTCTGGCCGGAGGCGCCTCTATGGTCCACTCAGTTGATATTTCTAAAGATGCCGTACAGGTATGCGATCAGAACGTAGCCCTGAACTTTGAGGGTGCCAACCATGCTTCCTTTGCAGCAGACTGTTTTGACTACCTGAAGAGCACCACAGAAGAGTACGATATCATGGTGCTGGACCCTCCTGCTTTCGCTAAAAATGCAAGGGCAGTACCCAATGCCTCACGTGGCTATAAGGAGCTTAATATGGCAGGTATCCGTAAGATTAAACCTGGCGGCTTGATCTTTACATTCTCCTGCTCTCAGAACATTGACAGAGACCTGTTCAGAAAGATAGTGTTTTCTGCAGCTGCTGATGCGGGTCGTAGCTGTAGAATCATTCACCAGCTTACGCAACCGATTGACCACCCTATAAATATTTATCACCCTGAGGGTGAATACCTTAAGGGGCTTGTGCTTTACATTGAGTAGAAAAAGGCCTGCAGAAATTTTTTATTACTGAAAATTTCTCTTCCTTTGCAATGTATAAGATATACTTTGTGCCTCAGTTTTTGGCGAAGGCACAAAAAAATTAGAGACGAAACATCCGCGTACCCTGTGGCTTCTATTCCTTGTGGCACATGAGATGCTCCGTCTCTAATTTTTGTTTAAACTCTATATAATCTCGTAACGCATTTTTTGGTCTTGTGTTTGATCCAAACCCGTTTTTTTAATCAAACAATTTTCTGCTGCAGCACTGTTTGTTAATTGTAGATTAACATTACCTTACCCAAATATTAATAAAAGCAGCAATTATCCCCATCCTACAGCTTTATTATTTTCTTTTTCATAATAGCGGCATAATACCCTAATAACATGTGTTTTATACCTTTGGTTAAGCATAAACGCGCCATAATTATTGAAAGCACATTATAAAACCATCGTAATATCAGATGTACACCTGGGTACATCAGGCTCTAAAGCTAAAGAAGTAGTACATTTTTTAAAGCTGCACAGTTGCGAAAAACTAATCCTTAACGGGGATATTATTGATGGCTGGCAGTTAAAAAAATATGGCGTTTGGAAAAAGAAGCATACCCGCTTTATCCGCACTATCATGAAAATGATAGAAAAGCATGATACCAAAGTTATATATCTGCGTGGTAACCACGATGATTTTCTGGACCAGTTTATACCTATGCGTATTGGCAAAAACCTGCGTATCGCCAGAGATTATGTTCATGTTTCGGGCGGTAAAAAGTATTATGTTACTCATGGCGATGTGTTTGATAGCATAACCACCAACCTAAAGTGGGTAGCTCTGCTTGGTGATTTAGGGTATACCTTTTTATTATGGATAAACAAGTTGTATAACCAGTATCGCAGGCAAAAAGGCCTCCCCTATTATTCACTTTCCCAGCAGGTTAAGCAAAAGGTAAAATCAGCCGTATCGTATATCTCAAATTATGAAGAGCAGCTGGCCGCGCTGGCAAAAGGAAAAGGCTGTCAGGGCATTATATGTGGTCACATACACCAACCTGCCATAAAAGAGATTGAGGGTATTAGTTATCTTAATTCCGGTGACTGGGTTGAGTCGCTAAGTGCTCTTACCGAAGACTTTGATGGTGAATGGAGCCTCTTATATTATAACACAGACCAATTACCAAAACCCGGAGATTTCAGGCAAAAAAATATTACCCCCGAGCGTACAGAACTGGCAACATTACCGGCACAGGAGAAGAAAGTATCGTAAAAACTTGAACTAACTACCTAAAATTGGCTTTCTTTATAGTACTAAAAAGCCAACCATGCTTACTTTAAAATTAAAGATATTTACTGCTCTTGTTGCCCTCAATGCTGTTTTTTGCGCCTGCCCTCCCAAAGGCGATGCTTTACCTAAGGTTAGCGCTAAAAGCTCTGCATATAAGGTACGCCAGATAGCCCGAATGCCAGCCTCAGTAAACGAAAGCTCTGGCCTTGCCTTTGCCAGCGATACTACCTTTTACACACACGATGATAGTGGCGGCGCGGCCGAACTTTTTGAAGTAGACTTACATGGACAACATATTGCCACACACCCGGTATCCTCAAAAAACCACGATTGGGAAGACCTGGCTGAAGATCGGGAAGACCGTATTTTTATAGGCGACTTTGGCAATAACGATAACGCACGCAAGAACCTTCGCATTGACATCTATAGCCGCCGGCTTGCAGATACCACAGGCAGTATACATTTTAGCTTTTCTGACCAGCAGGAGTTTCCTCCTTCCAAACGTAACCGGAATTTTGATTGTGAGGCTTTTTTCTATTATGCAGATAGCTTGTACCTGTTTTCTAAAAACTGGGGCAAAGGACCTGCAAAGCTGTACATTTTACCCGCTACCCCTGGCACGCACACTGCAAAACTAATCGATACACAGCGTGTAAAAGGCATGATTACCGGGGCTGATATTAGCCCTGATGGCCAAACGTTTGCATTACTTACTTATGGTAGGGTATATATGTTTGCTATACATAACAACATGGTTGATATGCAAAGCCCCCTAAGCTGTATTAGCTTTCCAAAAGGAGGTCAGTCAGAAGCAATACTGTTTGTGGATAATACTGACTTTGTTGTTACCAACGAGGCTGGTAAAATGTTTTGGTTCCAGAAAAAATAGCATACCCCACTCTACTGGCAGATCAATTAATATTGTACGTACAGCTAGTTACCCGCAACGCTATTACGCTTTTTGGTAGCTATATATAGCTGCATCTGTTCTCCTGCATGAGTATCGAAACCTTGCATATC
>FPIC01022295.1_pt1 | contig 45036 bp, 36 predicted proteins | sample 1504481 | NCBI WGS metagenome assembly FPIC01 (sample SAMEA4475357, study PRJEB15587) | soil metagenome | biome: Soil; feature: Field | place: India | collected 2015-03-11 | depth 0 m
TACATGTATTATCCCTTTTTTTATAATGCTCTGGTTATTACTTCTTTTTAGCTCTGCGATCTACCTCTCTGCGAACCAGGTTAAATTCGCGGCTTGTTTGCCCGGCAATGGCTGTATTTTCATCAGCTCTACGGAACAAGTAAGGCATTACGGCTTCTACAGGGCCATAGGGAACATATTTAGCTACATTATATCCTGCATTAGCCAGGTTAAAAGATATGTTATCGCTCATGCCGTAAAGTTGAGCAAACCAAACGCGCTCATCATTGGCTGCAAGGCCATAGCGCTCCATGGCTTCTATCAGGAAATAACAGCTAAACTCGTTATGTGTACCTGCACACAGGTAAATGCGGTGTTTGTTTTCCAGGCAAAAAATAAGGCCTGCGTTATAATCGTTATCCGAGGCTTCTTTACTGGGTTGTATAGGATTGCGGTAGCCCTTTTCAGCTGCACGCTTGGCTTCTTTTTCCATGTAGGCACCACGCACTAGCTTAGCTCCTAAATAGTAATTGTTGGCCTCTGCATCGGCAAATGCCTTTTTTAAGCCTGGTAAAGCAGCCCATCTGTACATCTGGTAGGTATTATATACAATGGCAGTTTCCTTGTTGTACTTGCTCATCATCTCGTAGGCCAGCTCATCAATCGGGTCTTGGATCCAGCTTTCTTCGCCATCAATAAATATACGTACTCCGTTCTCGAATGCAGTGCGGCAGAGCAGGTCTACGCGGTTACGTACACGCTCATAAGCTTCTTGCTCGGCTGTGGTAAGCGTTGCCTTGCTTTGCACTTTAGCCAGTAAATCAAAAGAGGCAATACCTGTTACTTTAAATACTGCAAAAGGCATATGTGGTGTAGCCGCAGCTTTATGTATGGTGGCCAGGGTTTCTTTTACGGTTGCCTCAAAGCCGGCTTCGGTTTTCTCGCCCTCTACAGAGTAGTCCAGTATGGTGCCTATATTGAAATTGGCAAGCTCCTGTATAGTTTTTTCGCAATCCTGTATGGTTTCGCCTCCACAAAATTGCTTAAAAATGGTGTGTTTAATAAGCCCTTTTACAGGTAGCCTGAAACCCAGTGCTTTTTTGATAAAGCCGGTTCCGGTGCTTACCAGAGTGCCATTGTTCATTGCTGCAAACATCAGGAACATGCGGCGCAGGTCTGCATTAGATTTAGAGGAAAACGCGATGGATGTATCTTCAAACGACACGCTTTGCACTTTTGGGTCGGATATCATAAAGAGGTTGTTTTTACTTACTACAAATATAGGACAAAAAAGTTTCTTGCCTTATGATGTACGTCATATGAAGTACTGAGTAAGAGGGTGGTTAAATTTTATCGTTTGTTAATATTGAAATGCCTAAAAAGCCATGCCCGTCTTTGTGTACCCTGTTCCAGCCAAGGCGCTTCAGGTAATGGGTAACAAAGGCATTAAGTAAGCCATGGGCTACCAGCACTACCGTTTCTTCTGTAGCGGCTCTTTCGGCCAGCAACTCTGCCGCCTGGCGGGCGCGGGTACGGGCTTTACGAAAGGTTTCTATACCCTTACTGTTAAAGCCCATCAGCCAAAGCATACGTGAGCTTACCAACCAGCTCCGTAATGGTAAATTTACCGGCGGCAGGCGAACTACCTGGCGTTCAAATTCCCTGAATACCGGCTGGGAAACAAGCTTTATATCTGGCCCAAAAAGCATACGGGCCGTCTGGATAGAGCGGCGTAGCGTGCTGCAATAAATTTTTTGTACCGGTAGCCCTCTTAAAAGCTCTGGTATGGATGTAATAGGCTCAATATCGGAACTATCATAATCGATCAGGTATTGGCTTGCCTCTTGCCAGCTATACTGTTTGGCCCTGGGCACATCTGGCCGGGCATGCCTGATCAAAAAAATACGTTTCATGATCCGGTATTACCTTGTCGTCCTTCAATACGCTCCAGCTCACGGGCAAGCACTTCTTCTACATTTTCCAGGCGGCCGTTTGCAAAGCGGATCTGGTAGGGTTTGCCTGAAGAAGAGCGCGAAGCCACGTACTTTATAAAATGACGGGCGGTAGAAATGCGTTTACCCGCTTTCGCTCTTTTATTTTGTAAATGATCTGCAGCTTTCTCTGCTTTAAACTCCATGCCATTCCTGATAAAAGTAGCGTTTTCCAGACTGCGTACATACTGGATCAGTAAGCTGATTTTCTCTTCTTCATTAACAGCGCGGCTTGCCTCTGTTTGTGCCAGCACAGGCAACTGTACCAGCATCAAAAGGATGAAGGCTAAAAAATAATATTTAACAGGCTTTCTCATAGTTAAAAGTATAATGCAGCAATTGGTAGCATTGGTAAGCAATTGTTGCTAATGGTGTAATGTGTTTATATTAAATAGTTTACGTGCAAAAGTAGTATCACATCATAGATCCATTAATGTTATTTGTTGATGCTGCTTCTCCATACACTATATCTTTTACGTAGTTTATAGCCAGAGGTAACAAGGAGTTGAACACAAGCTTATTTATGTACTATGTACACACTCAATGATTTTACAGATGTTAAAACGATACAGGCTGAAGCAGGCAAAACCATTTTAGAAGCCCGCATTCGTGATAAGGAAGAAATTTTTAGAATTACCATAGAGCCAACTGGCGAAAAGCAGCTCCTGTTGCCCGATATTGTAAATGAAGAGTTGAAGGCCCGTGTGGACCTGGCGCGTAAGGAGCGGTACTTTCGTACCATAATTGATAAGTCATTTGATGTGATCCTGATCTGTGATGAGGCAGGAAATATTAATTATATTTCTCCTTCGGCTGTACATGAACTAGACTATAACCCCTCTGAGCTTATAGGGAAGCAGGTAGAAACCCTTTTGCCAGATGCTGAAACAGAGCGTTTTGAAAAATGGCTGAAAAAGGTTTTACAGGAGCCTGTTAAAATATTACGCAGAAGAACCCGCTTTTACACCAAGCAAAGAGAAACCCTGCATGTGGAAATAATCTTTAAAAACCTGTTGGATGATGAAGCCATAGGAGGCATACTGATTATGGTTAGAGACATTAGTGAAACGATTGAGGCAGAAGAGATTTTAACCAATTACAATAAAAAACTAAAAGACGAAGTAGACCTGCAAACCAAGGCTTTGCAAGCTAAGAACAAGGAACTGGAAGGGCTTTTATCCAACCTTAAAGAAGCTCAGGTGCAACTGATCCAGTCAGAAAAAATGGCCTCACTAGGGCAGCTTACCGCAGGTATTGCCCACGAAATTAATAACCCTATTAACTTCGTTACTGCAAACATTGGCCCTCTTAAAAGGGATATAGCAGACCTACGCACACTACTGGATAAATATGCCACTCTTCATACCTGCGAAGACCTGGAGCAACATCTGGAAGAAATTCAGCAGCTTCGTGTATCGCTTGATATTGAATACCTGGAAGAAGAGATTACCCATTTGTTGAACGGTATTGAGGAGGGTGCATCGCGTACCCGCCAGATTGTAGCAGGTTTACGTAGCTTTTCGCGTATTGAAGAGGATGATGTAAAGCCTGCCAACCTGCATGATGGGTTAGACTCTACATTAATGCTGCTGGCGCATAAGCTACGCAGAGGTATAAAGGTTTCTAAGTATTTTGATGAGAACCTGCCTCAGGTAGAGTGCTATCCCGGAAAAATAAACCAGGTGTTTATGAATATCCTATCGAACGCAGTGCAGGCCTTAGGCACTGATGGAGAAATTATACTCCGCACCTGGCAAGAAGGGGAAAATGTTTTTGTATCCATAAAAGATAACGGTCCCGGCATATCAGAAGAGATCAAGGCAAAGATTTTTGAGCCTTTTTTTACTACCAAGCCCTCGGGCGAAGGCACAGGTTTAGGCTTATCCATTACAAGTGCCATCATTCAAAAACATAAGGGGCACATAACCGTAAACAGCCAGCCAGGAGAAGGAGCTGAGTTTATTATTTGTTTGCCAGTTAAGTTTCATACTAACAAGGCAGATGCCTGAAAGCCGTTGTATTGATTTTTGAAAGGGTGCATAATTGCAATTTATTGCTACCTTTATTTAACACTAACCATATATACTCTAAAACAGTTAAAGGATGGTATATCTTTATGCCAGGCTAAAGGTACTTTTTCTTTAACCGTTTTACCTACATATGTCAGCAACAACCATTAATCAGCCGATTAAAGCTATTGAAGAACTTTTGCCACATAGAGCTCCCTTCTTGTTTGTTAAGGAAATACTTTCGGCCAGTTTGGATGAAATAACCGGGGTCCAGGTTTTTGAACATACTGATTTTGTTTGCAAGCACGATAAAGCACCCATAGAATTTGTACCTGCTGTTATCCTTATGGAGTCTATGGCGCAATGTGGTGGGGCTGGGGCCAGAACCCTGGGTATTTCTGACGGGCTTTTTGGCCTGGCCAATATTGAAGTGGCTCGCTTTCATAAAGAAGTACGCTTTGGCGAAAAAGTACTCTATGTGATCAAAAATGAAAGAGTTAGTGCAAAACTGATCAAGCAATCTGGTGTGGCACATGTTAATGATATTATGGTAGCAGAAGCCACCTGGATGTGTATAAAAATTCAATAATCTGCAATGCTGTAAGGCCATGAATGCTTCTATTGCCTCCACTCTTTTTCCTGAGCTTTATACTGACCGGCTGGTGCTAAGGCAAATTCAACCTGCTGATCAGGCTGCTGTATTCGAGGGCCTGTCAGACCCGCAGGTAATTAAATATTATGGCGTATCCTACACCAGTTATGATGGCACTAAAGTGCAAATGGACTGGTTTGCGCGTCTATGGGAGCAACAAGAGGGTATATGGTGGGGAATAGCATTTAAAGACAAGCCGTCTCAGCTTATAGGAGCCTGTGGATTTAACAACTACAGTAAGGAGCATAGTAATACAGAGGTAGGGTACTGGCTGCTGCCCACTTGCTGGGGCATAGGCATCATGACAGAGGCCTTACCCCAGATACTTCGCTATGCTTTTATGGTTATGGATGTGCACCGGGTAGTTGCTGTAGTAGAAAATGGCAATGAGGGCAGTGCAAAATTATTGCGTAAGCTGGGTTTTTGCTACGAAGGTACCCATGTAGAGTGCGAGCGCAAAGGCGATGTGTTTATTGACCTTAGCTATTATGCACTCCTAAAAAGGAATTTTATTATTTGATATTACATAACCTTTGGTTACCCGTAAAAGTACAAAGCAAAACATGCTTCATTTTTTTAGGCGACCATGAAGGAAGATAAACTTAATATTTTATATGTAGATGATGAAGAGCAGAACCTGGTGTCTTTTAAAGCGGTGTTCAGGCGATATCATAATGTATTTACAGCCCGAAGCGGACCTGAGGGACTAGAAATTCTCAAAAACCATAAAATACATCTCATTATAACAGACCAACGCATGCCCGACATGAGCGGGGTGCAATTTTTAGAGATAGCAACCCAGGCCTACCCTGATGCCATACGTATGGTACTTACCGGATTCAGCGATATGGAGGCCATTATAAGCGCTATAAATACTGGCAGGGTGTTTCGGTACATAAATAAACCCTGGAATGAAGATGAGCTAAAAATGACTATCGAAAGCGCCCGGCAGTTATTGAGCCTGCAGGAACGTAACAAGCAGCTATTAAATGAGTTGCAGCAAAAAGTTATGGAGCAGGAAAAAACCTTGCGCTTATTTCAGAAATATGTACCTGAAACAGTGGTAGAAAAAGTACTGCACACAGAAGAAGAGTTTTTGTTTGAGGGAGAGCTTCGCCATGTTACCGTACTTTTTTGCGATATCCGGCAGTTTACTTCTATAAGTGAGAAAATAGGCCCTCGGGAAGCTGTATCGCTGCTAAATGGCTATTACAGCCTTATGGCCGAAAGCATTAAGAAACATAATGGCTCGGTAAACCAATTTGTAGGCGATGAGATTTTTGCATGCTTTGGAGCACCGGTCGCCATGTTAAACAGCGAGTCATCAGCGGTAATGTGTGCAATTGAAATGCGCGATCGGTTGCAGGAACTTAACAATATGTTTAGTAAAAAGATAGGCCAGGATGTGGAAGTGGGTATTGGTATACATTGCGGAATAGTGGTAGCAGGTAACACTGGCTCTGAAGATCGCATAGAGTACTCCATAACCGGTGATACAGTAAATACAGGTAGCCGCATAGAACAACTTACCCAGGAGTACCCTAATACCATACTGATAAGTGATACGGTATATACGGCTGTAAGAGATCTTGTGCAGGTTAAAGCCTGGGAGCCGGTTAGCTTAAAAGGAAAAAGGGATAAACTGCAGGTGTATGAAGTGCTTAGCCTCAACAACCGGGTATGAGGGTGCTTTGGAGTTTGGTGCTGATGGCCAGTGTATGTAATGCCTTGCAGGCACAACCTGGTGAAACAAGCACTGATTTTGCTGATACTGCCTTTGCTGTACCTTCTATACGCTGGACACCCCGTACCAAAGGGGTTATTATACGATATGAGCGTATTACAGCACATAGTATGTATGCTGATAGCCAATTGGAAGGTTTGCCAGACAGTAGGGAACAAGTACGCAGGGACCAGCGATGGGAATACAGGCTTCGTTTTCCATTATATTCAAAGCCTGGCCTGACCCTGGCCATGGGGTTGCAATACTTTTCAGAAACCTATCGTTTCAGAAACCTTACCGAAGGGAGTAATCCGTTTTATACCGATCTGCATAATAGAACCCTGCGCACGATGGGTACAAATTTTTATGCTGTACGTAGCCGTAGGGGAAACTCTTATATCCTATTCCGGGCCAGTGTAGATTTTATGGGCGATTACTCTTATCAACGTATACCTGGTACCAATTACATCAGGGCTTCTGCCTCTCCGCTTATTGGCTGGAAACGCAACCAGGATCTATCGTATGCTTTTGGCGTAGCCTATGGTTACCGCTTTGGCAGGGCGTTATTACTGCCTGTATTTTCGTACCAGTACAATTTTAACCGTCAATGGTCTGTAGATGCCCTGTTGCCGGGCCGTGTGCGCTTTAGGTACACGGCAAACCCTAAAACGCTTTTGTATATGGGAGCAGAGTTTAGCGGTGCTAATTATGTGTTAAGCCTGGAGAACCCTACATTTGCCCGATTCAATAACCTCTACCTGCAAAAGTCAGAGTTACGCAGCCTCTTTTCTCTTGAGCGGGAGCTTTACGACTGGCTCTGGCTGGGAGTAGAAGCCGGCCTACGTACCAATATTAGCTTTACTCTTACAGAAACGCCCCGCTCCCGGCGCCAGGTGCTTTTCTTTAACCGCCCCGATGGTGCCCTGCTGGTTAGTGTAAGCCTCTTTGGTGTAGTGCCCAGGAGGTTTAGCAAAATAAATGAGTAATGGCATAACATAGCTTGTTTTTCGCCATTTCTCATTTGTTATAAACCAATTCTTTAAAAGAAAAACCCGATTTTAACCAGCGGCAGGTTTTCTTCGCGGGTAAAGCCCCACATGGCAGATATTACAATAGCATCGAGAGGGGCTATCCAAAGGCCGGGGCCTATACTGCGATGCCAGCGGCCAGACTGCTCGCCATCGTGCCATACACGGCCTACATCATGAAAACCCATTACACCAATGCGTGCAGGTAAAAGATAAGAGCGAGTATTGAAAAGGAGTATACGTAACTCTGTATTGTTGTATAAGGCAGTGCGGCCGGCAAAGCGTGCATTGCGGAACCCCCTTAAGTTAGTATTGCCACCAATAACCTGGCTTTGGTAAAAAGCAAACTCTCCAAAGTTATGGCCTATACCTATACGGTTGGCTATTGTAAAGCGGGCAGGAAGCCGGAGGGTCCAGTAAAGCGTAAGGTCTGTTGAGAACTGTGCAAAATCCTGCACTGTTGCAGGTAAGCCTTTCCAGAGGTTCATGTGTACATTCCAGATAACACCCTCATTGGGCATCATGCCGGCATCGCGCTTATCTACTTCATAATGCAATTTTGCACCAGCCCAGCTTTGGCGGTCTTGTACTTCGGGGCGTTGTATTTCTTCATCATTAAACAAAAAGCGCCCCTGGTCGGGGAGAACACGTACCGTTTGTATTGCCGGGCCAAAATAAAAGTTTTGATAAGGCCCAAGGCGTTTGGCGAGCAGGGTGCTGAAGTAAACCTGCCTCGACCGATACCTGTAGAAATTAATGCCACCTGGTTGATCGAGAGTATAGGTAGTTTCATTGCCCATGCCAAAAAAGTTAGTAACAAAGCGAGGCTCCCGAGCATCTATGTTTGTTACAAGGTCCAGGCTTCGTATGGCATCGGTAATGGTGCTGTTGTAACGAAAGTTAAATGAGTTAGTGGCTGTAGCCCAAGTGCCTGTTAAGCGATGTTCTGCAGCAAATGGCTCCCTGCGGAAGGAGTACATTCTGTACATACCGCCCAGGGTAAGCAACAGGCCATCATCCACATTGTATTGCAGATTGGCCAAAGGAGAACCCTGGTTGGTTTTGTAGCTTTTACGGTTATAAAGGTGTACCCTGGGGCTGTCTTCAGTTTCATTGCGGGTATCGGCACCAAACTGAAAGGTGTTACCACTACGCGTATCGTACACAACAGTGTGGTGGCCCAGGCCCCTTCTCACATACGAGCTATCTACAATCAGGTCATTGCCTCGTCCACCAATAATTCTTATGCGTATGCCCCGGTCTACTTCACCTTTTACAATAAATTCATCATCACCACCAAAGCCATACAAGCGTATTTCGTTCGTTTCGCTTTGTTTAAAGGTACGCTCGTAAAGGGTTTGTTTCAGGTTTTCTTTCTTGCTGATTTTTATCACTTTTACATGTGTATCTTCATTGTCCATCCGGGTTATTTCAAAGCGCTCACGCTTGTTGCTGCCGGTTATTTCTACATTCCTGGCCAGCAGCAAATAATATTCTTCAGCATTCTTTTTTAAGTTATTCCTGCGCGATTTCATGCGTTCCAGAATTTTTTCGCCAGAGTGCTGGCGTATTTCTTCAGGCCATTGCTGTAGGGCCTGCGCCAGTACACTATCACTTAAAAGCCTTTGTAGGGTATCGGCCATGGCAAGCCAATCCTGCAGAGATGGCTCGTTAAGAAAGCTGCGATCAAAAAAGCGGGCATTGTGCATAAAGCCTTTTATATCCCTAACCTCATGGTCAAAGCCTTGTAGCTTAGGCATAAGCCAGCTACGGCTGGCAATTTTAGGTAGTAAGCCCTCATTTAAGTAAAACACAACATCCCTGTCGCGTGGAATGGGGCGGTATATCTCTTCTTTTTCGCCTTCTGTTTTTTCTTCAAAAATGCCCCATCGCCATTGGTCATCATGCCGGTCCCAATCACCAACTACTACATCAAATAGGCGGGCTCTTAATACAGCCTGCTGGTCTACGCGGCGGTCGTTATCTTTTTCCATTCTGCCCAGTACTTTAGCAGTGCTTATAATGCGCTCGGCACCTCCAAAATTAGGCCTGTCTGTACCGTCTTTGGCAGGGCGTTCTTCCAGCAAGCCCAGAGTATTGGCAAATGCAGAACGGTAACGCCCCAGGCGGGGATCGTCTGGAATATAAACAATGCGGGGCTGTGTGTGAAATATACCAGCCGCCCGGGCCATATAGGGAATAACAAGGGCGCCATAGGGATGGGAAGCTGAAATCTGGTCTTGTACAGCTTCATTGGCGATAGTGCGATGCAGATTTTCCGGGATAAGCCCCTGTGCATTTTTATCAACAGAACGCAATACCCATTGCAGTCCTGTAGAGTCTTCCAGTCGTAATGAGGCTGTCTGCATACCGCCACCCCTTTGCAAAATTTGCATGCCTCCCTGTTCTTTGCCAATGTCAAATACTTGAAAGCGTACAGGTTGCTTCCACTCGGCACGGTAATTATCGCCTAGTAAAATTCTTTTTAGCCTACCGGCCTCATACAGGTTGCTGGCATTGGTTACTACAGTGCTATCCGTAAAATCCAGATGTTCGGTTATGGCTACCGGAAGCTCTGCAGGGGCCGGAGGGCGGGTCATAAGTTTATGACGGTATACCCTCTGCCCCTGGGGTTTGTTGGCATCTGGTATCCAGAATTCCAGAAAAACATCGCCATTGCGCAGGTAATTTACCCTGGCAAAACCGCGGTGGCTCAGGGCAAAAGGCGAGTTGCGTCCCCGGCGTACAAAATCGCGTTTACTACCCGATCCGCTTACAATGTAATGCACACTGTCTTCGGCAATGTATTGCAGGGAATGTTCGTGGCCGGCCGCATGAATAAGGTTAGGGTGTTGCCTGAACACATCGCGCAGGCTTTGGGTCATCTGGCGGTAAACAGGATGAGCAATATCCTGCTGGCTGCCAAATAAGCGCCGGTACAGGGGGTAAATAGAGCCTAATACAGGGAGCGGAAAGTACAGCCGCCTGTTCAGATCGGTAAGGGTAAAGAAGTGTTGCCGCCAGGTATAGCGGCCTCCATGCGAGCCATAGCTAAACATAGGGTGGTGCGATACTACAATAATGCTCTTGTCTTCATTTCTTTTAATAGCATCATCAAGCTCCAGCAGTAACTCATTGGTTGTCTTGGCTTCGCAATCAGAGTCGCCTGCAGGTTTGTCCCAGGGGTGCAGCCACCATTGTGTATCTACGATAATCAATGTAAGTTCGTCTGTAAGCTGTACTTCTACGGGGCCTGGGCATCCGTTGTCGGGTAAAAAGGTATTGCCTCTGTCCAGGAACTGCTCCACAAATTCTTCCTGGTTCTGGAGGTTGCGCCAACCTGCCCGGCCGCTGCGGTCCCAGTCATGATTGCCAGGTATAAAAAAAACTTCACCGGGGTACTCTTTTACTGTGTTAAGCTGAGCGGTTAAAAACTGTTCGGCCAGGGGGCGGTATACATCTCCGGAGTCCGGAAGCCCTTTGGGGTAAATATTATCGCCTAAAAAAACTACGGCACTTTGCTCACCTGCTTCCTTTAGTTGTTTTTGTAAAAGTACCAGGTTAGGTTCTGGCCTGTCGAGGGGAGTTTCGCCTGCATCGCCAATTAAAAAAACAGTATAAATTATACTGGTATCCTGTGGGTTATGTGGAGTTATATTTTGCTGTGCCTTTGCTGTAAAACAGGCCAGGAGGCAGAGGCATAGTATACAAATGCAACTATAAAATACGAAGCGGTGGCTGGTGCCCATTACTATAAAAGTTGATGTTTTAAAAAATACCGGGTAAATGCATGCATATACCATTTGATATGCCATTACGAAAAAAATGAGCTGCTGTGTTGCTTATAATGGCCGGGTTGCAGCAGGCTTTAATCAGTGTTTTCTTTTGGTTTGTATTTAAACTCTAAAATGCTGCCCCGGCCACCATCACCTTCATTAGAAATGTACATGGTGCCATCCGGAGCAAAGGTAATGCCTTCGGGCTGGCGGAACATGCGCCTGTCTAAACGAAGCACCTCCTGTATTGAGCCTTTGGGTTCGAGCACAATCAGTACATTATCAGTATGAGAAAGTACATAGATTTGCTTGCTAATTGGATGAATAGCTATACCGGATGGCCCCAGGTTGGTAGTTTTTCTTTTTTGGCCTCTTTTTTCCAATATTTCAGATACTTCCTTGATATCAATTGTAAAAACAGGTTCATCGCTTACTGCAAAATTATGAAGGCTCATGGCATAGATAGCTTTTTTGCCTTTTAAGTCTTTACTGCTAGGGTGGCCTTTCAGGGCGATAAGTAAACGTTGATGTTCTGCATCATAACAAATGCCTTCTATATCGTTTTTTTGAGAGAAGGGGGTATCGATTTGAATTGTTTTATCTTTATCGGGCTGCAAGCTGGAAAGAAAAATTTTGCCATCGCTACGGGCAATATAAACTGCAGAGTCTACCAGGGCAATGCCTTCGTAATCGCCATCCTGGTAAAAGCGTTCTTTTGTTTGTATTTCATCTTCTTCTACATTATAGGTATAAAGTATTCCGCTCTCGTCCTGTACACAGAGCAATAAGCCCGGAGCCAGGTAAGAAATGCCCGATATCTCCTCAAGCTCGTATGGAATAAATAACCGCTTGCCAGGCTTGTTAAGGTTATAGGGAAAGCCAGGTAAATCTGACGATTTGTAACGGAAAGGACGTGTCCAGCCTATTACCTGCTCGCAAGAGGTAAGAAGAATTAATGTGTAAAGCATTGCAAGCCAGTTGATTGGCTTTTTCATTTTTTGAAGTCTAATAATATGATTATCCACAGAATAATTTATACGTATGATAATAGCAGAAGTGATAGATTATTTTTGAACTGATAAACTGTTACTTGAAATTATACAGTGTTTGTTGCAAAGGCAGCAGTAAATTTTTTTAACATGATCCTCCAAACAGATCTTCTTGAACAGGTACAGCTTTATGTAGAGGCCCTCCTGGAAGAGAATCTTACACAGAATATAGTTTTTCATACCCTCCGGCATACTAAAGAAGTAGTCGCTGCGGTTCAGGTAATTGGAAGCAACTCGGGCCTATCGGCTTATGAAATGGAGGTTTGCGTAACAGCAGCCTGGTTTCATGATACAGGGTATATTGAAGCGTATAAAGACCATGAAAGTAAGAGCAAACAAATAGCGGAAACATTTTTAAAAGATCAAAAGCAAAGCAGCGAGTTTATTGAAGCCGTACTGAATTGTATTGAAGCTACCCGTTTTCCTCAGAAGCCAACCAATGCGCTTGAGAAGATTATCTGCGATGCAGACATGTTCCATTTAAGCACACCCGACTATTTTGATAAAGCAGAGCTGCTTCGCCAGGAGCTGAACCACTTTCGCGAAGATCCTGTGTCCAGGCTTGTATGGATGCGGCGTAACAAGAAGTTTTTTAAAGAGCATAGTTTTTTTACAGCGTATGGGCAAAAGGAGATGGAAAGCCTTAAAAAGGTAAACTATAATAATATCAAAAAGGCTATTAATGAAATGGAGTTTAAGCAGGGTGCTTTTGATGAAAAGTGGCAGGATACCTTTGCGCTTAAGAAAAGGCTCGACAAGTTGCAGCAAAAGCTGATCAAACTAAAAAGCAAGAACAAAAAATTAAAGGCAGATAAGGAGAAAACCATTAAGCCGTCGCGGGGTATAGAAACCATGTTTAGAACTACAGCCCGTAACCACCTTGAGCTGAGTGCTATAGCCGATAACAAGGCTAATATTATGATTTCTATCAACTCTATTATAATATCCATTATTGTTACGTTTATGATCAGGAAGCTGGAAGAGAACCCTAACCTGGTGCTCCCAACTGCCATTTTACTGTTTGTAAGCCTGGCAACCATTATTTTTGCAGTGCTTTCCACACGACCTACCATAACCACAGGGCGCTTTACGCGCGAAGATGTGCAGAATAAAAGTGCTAACCTTTTGTTTTTTGGCAATTTTCATCGCATGGAGTTAAAAGATTATGAGTGGGGGGTAAGCGAAATGATGAAAGACAGCGAATACCTGTATGGCAGCATGACCCGCGATATTTACTTTTTGGGCAAGGTGCTAGGCCGGAAATACCTGTTGCTGCGTATTGCATACTCTATTTTTATGTTTGGTTTTGCTTTGGCTGTACTGGTGTACACCTTTATCCTGTTTTATTTTCCGGTAGAAAGAATTTGAGGTACACTATTACGCTACAGCAATATTTTTTAATAAGCTAGCAGAAAATATAGGTGGGAAGGGGTATATTTGTATATACAACGAAAAGCTACTAATGCATTTTTGCTTTTCTGAACCTTAAAGAGTAGCGTGGATACTTTTAAAATTCTTGTAGTGGATGATGCTTCAGACTCTCTTGAACTCATTAGCTACATTCTGAAAAAAGCCGGGTACCAGGTACTAACCTGCGAGAGTGGGGTAGAGGCTGTAAAAAAAGCACTTTACTATCAGCCCGACCTGGTGCTGCTGGATATTAACATGGAGTCGCTTAATGGCTTTGATACCTGCAGGTTGCTTAAGAAACTACCTTTGGCAAATCCGGTTAAGGTTATATTAATGACAGCCTTATACGAGGCATACAAGCAATACAACCAAAACCAGGCAGGTGCAGATGGCTTTATAAGCAAGGGTATCAAACCGAAAGAGCTTACCAGTTATATTGCTGGTTTTTTGCCTGAAACTACACCACTTGCTGTATCATAACATAAAACAAAACTCTACCTTGGCCTGGCCTGGGGTAGAGTTTTGTTTTTAACCCTAAACAAACTGCTTTGTAAGCAGGCTTACATTCTGGATTTCTAAATGATGACCTGGGAACAATTACTTTCAGCCCGCCGCCTGGGCTCAGATAACAGGCAATACAGTTATGCTGATGCTCGCTCTCAGTTTCAGCGGGATTATGACCGATTGATCTTTTCTTCGCCCTTCAGGAGGTTACAGAATAAAACTCAAGTGTTTCCGCTACCAGGGAGTATCTTTGTTCATAACCGGCTTACCCACAGCTTAGAGGTAGCCAGTGTAGGTCGTTCGCTAGGTAATATGGTTACTACCAGGCTTGTACAGGAAGGAGAAGAAGAGCTTGAACTGGTAAGTGAATTAGGCTCAATAGTATCGGCCGCCTGCCTGGCGCATGACCTTGGTAATCCTGCTTTTGGCCACTCAGGCGAAAATGCAATATCAAGATATTTTACCCATGGGGAAGGAGAGAAGCTGCGCACCCAGATGGACGATGTGCAGTGGAAAGATGTAACTACCTTTGAGGGAAACGCAAACGCGCTGCGCATTCTTACCCATACCTTTCATGGTAAGGGAAATGGCAGCTATGCCCTTACTTTTTCTACACTGGCAGCTATAGTTAAATACCCTTGCGAGTCTATAGCGGGTGGTAAGAAAGGAGAGCTGCACCGCAAGAAATATGGTTTTTTTGAATCTGAAAAAGAGACCTTTTTAAGTATTGCCGATGAGCTGGGCATGGTGCGCAGCAACAGCGATCCTGTTATTTACCAAAGGCACCCCCTGGTGTACCTGGTTGAGGCGGCAGATGATATTTGCTACAGCGTAGTAGACTTGGAAGATGCACACCGGCTGCATATAATGGATGAAGCCATGGTAACCAATTTGCTGATGGGTATTATTGAGGCAGGTAGCCCGGGCGCTAACCAACAGCGGGTACACGAGCAGTTGGCAGAGTTACTGGATGCCAATGACCGTATAGGATACCTGCGTGCCAAAGCAATTTCTGTACTTATTACAGGTTGTTTTGAGGCTTTCTGGGCAAACCGGCAGGCCATTATGGCCGGAACTTATAACAAGAGCCTTACCGATAGTCTTTCGGAGCCCTTGCTTGAAGTATTAGGGCGTATCAAGAAATTATCTATACAGAAAATTTACAATCATCCTACAGTTGTTGAAATTGAACTGGCAGGTTATAAAGTAATGAGCGGCCTGCTGGAAGAGTTTGTGCCAGCAGTGCTCGATCCATCCAATTCATATTATCGCAAGTTGGTTGAACTGATGCCCATCCAGTACCGCACATCGTCTGATTCTACTTATCATAAAGTGCAAACGGCTCTTGATTTTGTATCGGGCATGACAGACATTTATGCCGTTGAGCTTTACCGTAAACTAAAGGGAATTTCTTTACCGGGGCTTAGGTAGTGACTGTGTGATGGGAACAGGAAGACAAGAGGTCAGGAGGTTATCAGGCATTTAGATCCATCCTCACTACCGGGTCCTAACTTCCTGTCTCCCTGAAATTTACTTAATCATTAACTGCCGTATATAAGCCACAGGTGAGCTGCCGAAGCTTAAAAACTCTTCGTGAAAGGCTTTGAGGTTGAAGCGGTTACCTTGTTGTTTCTTTAGTTCTTCGCGCAGATCATAAATGGCTTGAAAGCCAGTAAAGTAACTGCAGAGCTGTACCTGCGAAAGGGTAGCGCGCTTCCATTTTCCGGTAGCTTCCGCTTCTTCCTGGAAGGCCTCTTCCATCAGCAAGCGCACACCTTCCTGTTCTGAAAGGTTCATGGTATGCAGGCGGTAATCCAGGATGGTATTCATAGTTACGCGCATGTTCCACTTGTAATACATCAGCCACATTTCCGGAGAGTTTTTATAGCCTTCTTCCAGCATCATAAGCTCTGTATAAACAGCCCAGCCCTCAATCATGGCACCATTACCAAACAGGCTTTTAATAATAGAAGGAGAACGGTTGGCGTACACCAGCTGGGTATAATGCCCGGGTATGGCTTCGTGTATGTTCAAAATCTGCAGTATATATTCGTTGTATTCACGCAGAAAACTTTCGGCTTGCTGGTCGCTGAAATTATCAAGCGGAAGTACATTATAGTAAGTGTTGGCTCCACTATCATAGGGCCCCGGAGCCGAGATGGAGGCAACTGCCACACCACCCAGGTAAGGAGGAGTAGAGCGCACTACTAATGGCTTGTCCGGATCCTGGGTAAGCAGGTCTTTCCGGTTTACAAAGTCTATCAACTCAGGTATCTGGCGCTCAACAAAAACCAGGAAGGAATCACGGTGGGCATGCTGTAAAGATAGTTTATCAATAACCTGGCGGATCATGGCAAGGCTATCAGCAGGTACAGCGCGGGTGCCCATGTGCTTGGGCCAAAGCTCCCGGGCTACCCTGGCCATTTGCCTATGCAACTCTTCCTTGCGGGCCAGGGCTTTTTGGTATACCTGGTCGGCTGTAAGCCCGGCTACCATATCAAGTTCAAATTTACGGGCAAACTGTTCTTTCCCAATCCTGAAGTTGCGTGCTGTGGCTGGTGTTAGGGTACTGCGTACGGTACGCAGCCTGTCTATATAACGCTCTATAGCTGTTCGTGCACTTACCAGGTTTTGCTGGTATCTTACTTTTTCCTGCTCGCTCAGGCCCGATTTAGCTAAAGAATCTTCCATGGCTTTGCCCAACACTGTTAGCGCACCCTGATTTTGGGTAATGGCCAGGTCGGTATGCTCCAGGGTGGGCTTATTGATATGGCTGCCAGCCGCATCATAATAGGCTGGCACTTTACCAAGTTTCCCCGAAAGAGCTCGCATGCGTTCATCCAGTGAGGCATAGCGCCCATTAAGGATTACAGCGAACTGTGAGCCTATGTTATAAGAAGCGGGGTTCCACTCATGTATTTTGTACTCTTCATCGTACCAGCGCCCGCGCACCAGTTGATCTCTTATCAATTTATAATCAATGCGGTTAGCTATGGAAAGAGAGGCGGTATCCTGGCGGTATAGTGTATCGAGCCAGTTTGTACGCCATTCCTTCATTTGTTGCAGGTAGGCCGCAGTGGGTATGGTAAGCAGGCTGTCAAACTCATGGCGGCCCCTGTATGAAGCACTGCTGGGGTCCAGTTGCCACATTTCTTCTACAAAACGTAGCTTCAGGCTGTCAAAATTGGCATCTGCCTGGCTGGCTACAGTGGTACTGTCGGCTGGTGTGCGCTGGCAGGCGGTAGCCAGAAACAGGGTAACCAGTAATACAAAAAGTAAATTGCGCATAAGGACTAAGTTGTTTTGACCGGCAAATTATTAATTTTATACAAGGCTGTAACACATTAGTAAGAAAAAGTAGCAGCAAAAGCAGGTTTGCGGAGGCACAATGCCATTGTTGTATATTTCCTAAACACTCTTACTGTACAGGCGTTATAGAGTAAACTATTGCGTATTAAAAAAGTACTGTTATGGCTACAGAGGCTACAAATACTACCTGGCGATGGCTGGCTGCAGCCAGTGTATTTATTAATGTAGGTTTTAACTACTATACAACTGTTAATCCAATTAATAACCAGACACAAGGAGAGGTTTCTGCTCAATATCCTACCTTAATAACACCTGCTGGATATGCTTTTTCCATATGGGGCCTTATTTATCTGTCGCTTATAATTTACTGTATTTACCAGTTATTGCCCCCTCAGCGTACAAAGCCTGTGTATGATGTACTGGCCTGGCCGCTAATTATTATTAATGGACTAAGCATTGCCTGGCTGTATGTATTTGCACACGAGTATATTGGTATGAGCGCCATAATTATCAGCTGTATGCTTGTTGCTGCTATTCTGTTGTTTGGTTGGTCTAAAGAAGCAGTACGTGTTCAGGGCATCAGTAACTGGGTAACCGTGCCCTTTGCTTTATACGCCAGCTGGCTGAGTGTAGCTACCATTGTGAACATTGCCGTATGGCTAAAGCACAGGGCAGGCTGGGGGGGCGGCCCGCAGGGTGAAGAATTTACCACTGCTATCATGATAGGCATTGCGATGGTGATAAGCATCCTGGTCAGCCTTCGCTTCAGAGACTTGGTGTTTCCATTGGTAATTACCTGGGCCTTAATTGCCATATGGGTGGCCCGGGGGGATGAATCTGAAATAGTATCTAATGCGGCCCTGGCAGCCGGAACCACAGCCGGGCTTTGGGCGCTATGGTGGGGTTACCGTATGTACCGTAAGCCCCTTAACAGGGCTGAGGCTGTAGCAGACAGAAAGCTCTAGGAGTGAACCTGGAGCCTCCTTGTTGTTACATGGAGCCTTTAAAGGCTGGATTTCTTAAGTTAGAAAGTTTACAAGTAAGCCCATGGATACAGTACTCATACGTGTGCGGTAATTGGAGGAACTGGTTTTATTCAGTTCATGCAAGCTTCTTGAATAATTAACTTCTACTGTAAAAAGTGAATTGATCGGATAGTTAGCGCCCAGCAGTGCTGCCACCTGTATGGGAGCATAGTGTTCTTTCATATTTGTGCTAACCGTTTCTGTATGATAAGTTGGTGTATTAGGTTCAGCAGATGTATAGGTAGCATAGGTTACTTCCGCTTTATGGGTTGCGCTGACAAGCGCTGCTACTTGCGCGCCAGCCAGAAAGTTTAGGTTATTAAAAACCCTGTATTCTGCCAGTAATGGAACTGATGCATATAACAACGCATTACGGTTCTTCTCATAATTTACGGGTTGCACAAATGTGTAATCTGTTCCTGCCCAATGTCCACCCATGGGCCTGCCGGGTGTGGTAGGGTAGGGCGATGTAGGAGAACTGTTTTCTTCTATGATTTCAAGAGTAAAGCGCTGCTGTTGTAACATAAGACCAGTTCTGAAATGAAGCCTTTTTTCAGGCTTGGTCTCCAGCCCAACACCTGCTTCAAACCCGGGGCGCATACGCGAATTAAAGTCTGCTGCACGCAGCTGATAGTATGTGGTTGTGTAACCTGAATTAGAGGAAGTAGGATCATTAATATCAGAAAAATGTAATCTAGAGGCAGTGCCTTTTAAGATACCGGAAAACTTAATGGTTTGTGCCAGTGATATGCTGCTAATGGCCAGGCTGATGCATAAAAAGACTATTTTCTTCATGTATTTAAATGGTAAAACCTTGATAAATTAAGTTTAAATATGCAATCTTAAAGTAGGGTCAATACTATACAAAATGTTGCAATATCTTGTTTTTATTTAAAATTTAGATGCTATATGCATAATAATTATGTATGAGAAAAATGCTGATCTTTTGCCTGGTACTAATCCAGGTCTATGATGTATATGCGCAGGCTTCTCGCATATACCTGGATGGCTTTTTTAACGACTGGTCTGCACAGGCTACAAGTTATACCCATCCCTCTCCCGAGCAGGCCACTGGCTTAGGTTTGCAAAAGATGAGCATCACCAATGATGAGCGCTACCTCTACATCCGTATAGCCCTCCGCGCAGAGGTTGGTTTACAAGAAAGCAGCATACAGCTATTTATAGACTCCGATAATAACAGTTCTACCGGCGCACCACTTTTAAACAGGGGCATAGACCTTAGCTATCATTTCGGGAATAAAAGCGGAGTATATAACGGAGCCAGCATCAGGCACGCTGCTATTGGGATTGTAAGCCTGCCAACCCACAGTGCCCGTGAGTTTGAGATTGCTATTGATATGCAGGCGCTGCCCGACAACCATGCCTCCTGGCTTAAATCAGACACACTGCATATAATTGTTCGGGATGAAGGTTTTGCTGGTGAAACACTACCTGCAGAGCAAGGCTTAAGGTATACAGTTGACAGAACAGCTCTGGCTCCCTACGAGCCTGTAGAACTGGCTAAAGAAGATCCTGCTTTGCTCAGGATAATGAACTATAATGTATATCGCGACAGCCCTATGCAAAGCCATAAGCAAAACGATTTTATTAGGATGATGCGCGCCATACGCCCTGATGTAATGGCGTTTAACGAGTTTTACAATACTACCCCTGGTGAACTGAAGCTGTTGCACAACAACATACTGCCTACGGGTACAGCTGAAGGATGGTATGCCATAAAGCTGGACCGCGATAATATTACCATGTCTCGCTACCCTATTTTACAATCGTGGCTTGTATACAGCGGTAGTAATATAACAGCATCGCTTATTCAATTGCCCCAAAGCCAGTTGCTGGTAATAAACTGCCACTTCAGGTGCTGTACAGCTAATTTGCAACGCCAGGCCGAAGCCGATGCATTGGTTGCTTTTTTACATGATGCACGCACACCAGGAGGGCGTCTGGAACTGCCGCAGGGTACGCCCTTTATAATTCTGGGAGACCTAAACCTGGTAGGCTTAAGGCAGCAGCTTACAACCTTGTTGAAAGGTGATATACAGAATACAGGAACGTTTGGGCAAGGTGGGCCGCCCGATTGGGATGATACTCCACTTGCAGATCTTATATCGTATCATACAGATGCTCCCGTAGCCTATACCTGGCGAAATGAAAGTGAGGCATTTGTGCCAGGCCGGCTAGACTTTATGATTTTCAGCAGTAGTGCACTGGAACCACGCAAATCTTTTGTCCTCAATACAGAAAATATGTCATTGGCCCGCCTGGCCAGGTATACGCTTGATAAAACCGATACCGACCTATCTGACCACCTGCCAAAAGTAGCCGATTTTGCTTATCGCAACATTGTTACTGGCTACTCAGGTACGGCAGAGAGCCCCGGTGTGGTTATTTATCCTAATCCTGCTAGTAGCCACGTGTTGGTACAACTAGAAGGATTAGGAGTAGTAAGTGTATATGATATAGCCGGTCGGCTGCGAATGCAGGCTACATTTAACGGGGAGGGTGACTTAAATATCGCAGCCTTACAGCCAGGTATTTATATAGTAAGGGTGGTAAACAAGCAGGGTGTGCATAGCCAGAAGCTTGTAAAGCAATAAGAGGTTGCTTAAAGAATATTCTGTTCTGCTACTTCATCTAAAACAAATCATCCGGAACCTAAAGCATTTTCGGGTTCCGGATGAGTAAGGGTAGTTATATTTTAGCTGCGCTTGCGGCCAGGCTTGCTGTCAGAAGGTCGGCTCCGAAAGCTCTTTTCTTGTGATGGGCTACTTATTCTGCTGCCTTTGGGCCTGGCACCATTTCTTTCGTCTGTTCTGTAGGGGTTGGCTTTGCTTTCAAAACCTCTTCCCTTACCAGTATTCGATTTAGGAGCTTGTGGGTCTCGTGCCGGTTTTCCATAGGCAGGATAGGAATCTTTTGGGCCTGTATGCCTGGGAGCTCCAGCCTTACCTGCACCGGAGGTTTTGCCAGCTGCACGCAAAGCCGATATATGTACAGATTTTGCGCCTGGTTTTACAGCAGGGTGAGGACCTTTACCATGCCTGGCAGTAGCCTGTCCTCCGGGTTTTTCGCCCCTGCCTTTTGTAAATTTTTCTTCTTTCCCAAACCTGCTATAACCAGGCAGAGCCTCCGGACTCCGTCCCGCTTTGCCATAACCTGATCGTACAGTGCGATCCTGTTCTTTAGTGCGGTCGCCCTTATCATGAGATAAGCGGTCAAAGCGGCCCTGGGGCTTTTCAGTAAAATCTTTTTGCTTTCCATAGGCCAAGCGAGCACTGCGTTCCGGCTTTTCATGGCGAGTGGGCTTAGCAGCGCCTTGCTTTGTAAAGCGGTTGGGTACATCAATATCCCTATCGGTATATACTGCAGGCCTCTTTTTGCCTGCAACTTCTTGCGAATCCAGGAAAGAGGCTTCTTCAGTTTTTACTGAATCTTCTACCAGGCTGTTGATTACGGCAATTTCTTTTTCACTGAGGTAGCGCCATTTGCCGGTAGGCAGATCGGCCAGCGAAATGTTCATAATACGGGTGCGCTTTAGTTTGGTAACCTCGTAGCCCAGGTACTCGCACATACGGCGGATCTGGCGGTTTAACCCCTGGGTAAGAATGATCCGGAAACGGTGGCTACCTTCCTGCTTTACAAAGCATTTCTGTGTAACCGTATCCAGAATCGGAATACCGTTACCCATTTTTTTAATAAAGTCGGCAGTAATGGGCTTATCTACCTCTACTACATACTCTTTTTCGTGGTTGTTACCGGCACGCAAAATCTTATTTACAATGTCGCCATCGTTGGTTAAAAAAATAAGTCCTTCGGAGGGTTTATCCAGGCGGCCAATCGGGAAAATACGTTTTTCGTGGTTTATAAAATCTACAATATTTCCTTTTACATGCCCCTCGGTAGTGCAGGTAATGCCTACAGGCTTGTTAAGCGCTATGTAAATAGCCTTTTCCTTATTGCCTATGGGTTTGCCATCTATTTTGATCTGATCTTTGGCAGAAACTTTCAGGCCTACCTCTGGCCTTATGCCATTTACGGTAATACGGCCTTCTTCAATCAATTTGTCGGCTTCGCGGCGGGAGCAAATGCCTGTATCGCTTAGATATTTATTGAGCCTGGTTTGGTGCTGGTCTTGAGCCATTATGCTTTGGTTATGCTTTAAAAACCTTGTAAGGTCTGATTACAGATACAGGTTTGCCTGTTTTTGGGTAAGAAACATATTTTTTAAGCTTCTCATTCACAAACTGCAATATTTTGCAATATACCCTAAAGCACGGTAAAATAGGCAATTTTAAAAGCCCGCCAATCCTTCTGGTACTTGCTGATCATAACGTTATACGCTTAGAGAAGCCCCTTAGGAAGTAGTGAAAATTTAGACAGGTTAACCTGATTGTATCTTGCCGATACTTATTTATGGTTATACTTGTATATGGAAATGCTAACATCTTTATTTAATTGGAGTGGGGGTAAAGACAGTTCCCTATGCCTGCATTATGTGTTGCAGCAAAAGCAATACGATATTGCCTGCCTGCTTACCTCGGTAAATGAGCACTACAACCGGGTGTCGATGCATGGTGTGCGGGCAGAGTTGCTCGAAAAACAAGCCGAGCATATTGGCCTTCCCCTGCAAAAGCTTATGCTGCCCGAAATGCCCACCATGGAAGTATACAACCAGGTAATGCATAACATGATGCGTAGCTTTAAGGAGCAAGGTATAAGCCATTCTGTGTTTGGAGATATTTATCTGGAAGACCTGCGCAAATACCGCGAAGATCAGCTGGCCCAGGTAAATATGAAGGCCGTTTTTCCACTTTGGGGTAAAGATACCGCCTACCTGCTTGAGGAGTTTGTTGATCTGGGTTTTAAGGCCATACTGGTATGCATAAACGAAAAATACCTCGATAAATCTTTTGCCGGTAGGGTAATAGATAAAGATTTTATTAAAGACTTACCTAAAGAAGTGGACCCTTGCGGGGAAAGGGGCGAGTACCATACCTTTGTATACGATGGCCCTATTTTTAAAAAGCCAGTGCCTGTAGAATTAGGCGAAAAAGTATACCGTAATTATGCACCGCCCAAGGCAGATGCCGAAGATAAAGACCGTTGTTTCTCTCAACAGCCCCAAGGCTATGATACGGGCTTTTGGTATTGCGACCTGCTTTTAAAAGAAGAGCCTGCGAGGGTATCTGAATGATAGAGGCTAAACAGATGTTAATAAAGCAATGAGTATTGGTAAAGAAAAGCCTCAAAAAATGCCTGCCCGGCAGGAGCTTGTGGAAAATGTAGATTATTATATCGAAAACGGTATGTGGGTATTTACTGCTGTGTACCATACCAAGCGAGGCTATTGTTGCAAAAATGGCTGCCGCCACTGCCCCTATGGCTTTAAGAAATGATGACTATTATCATTTTTACTTAAGCACTTACTGTCTTATCTTTGCGGCATGCAATTGAAAAACGATCTTCTGCTGCGTGCTGCACGCGGTGAAAAAACTGAGCGTACCCCCGTTTGGCTTATGCGCCAGGCCGGGCGTATTTTACCCGAGTACAGAGCGGTACGTAATAGCGTAAGCGGATTTATTGAGCTGGCCACTACTCCAGAGCTGGCTGCTGAAGTAACCATACAACCCGTAGACATCCTGGATGTAGATGCGGCCATTATTTTTTCTGATATCCTGGTAATACCCGAAGCTATGGGCTTACCCTACGAAATGGTAGAGAAACGTGGCCCTTACTTCCCTAAAACCATACAAACGCCACAGGATGTAGAAGACCTCCGCATCTCTGACCCGGAAGAGCATTTAAAGTATGTGCTGGATGCTATCCGTATTGTGAAGCGCGAGCTGAACGGCCGGGTGCCTCTTATTGGTTTTGCCGGTGCTCCCTGGACCATTATGAGCTATATGGTAGAAGGCAGCGGCTCCAAAACCTTCTCTAAAGCTAAAAAAATGCTTTATACCGAACCGGAGCTTTCGCACAAATTGCTTCAGAAAATTACCGACAGCACTATCCTCTATCTGAAAGGACAGATTGCTGCTGGGGCCAACCTGGTGCAGATCTTCGATTCGTGGGCAGGTGTACTGTCGCCAGAGCAGTACAGCGAGTTTGCCATGCGCTACATCAGCCAGATTTGCGATGCCATACAAGAGGTGCCGGTAACAGTATTTGCCAAAGGTGCTTTCTCCTCAAGAGACGAAATGGGTAAACTCGATTGCCAGGTAATAGGTCTCGACTGGACCATGGACATAGCCGAATCGCGCAGGCTGATAGGCGATACCAAGACTCTGCAGGGCAACCTAGACCCCTGTGTGCTGTATGGCTCATACGACCAGATCCGTAAGGAAACCAAAAAGATGCTCGAAGCCTTTGGGCCGCAGCGCCACATTGCCAACCTCGGCCATGGCGTATACCCCGATACCGATCCTGAAAAAGTAAAATGTTTTATTGAAGCTGTAAAGGAATTTTCAGCCCGCTAAGCAAATTAATATAAAGCAAAAAAGCCGTTCTGTTGCAGGGCGGCTTTTTTGCTTTACTTAGTATTAATGATTTGGTATACAGAAGGTATGGGTTAAAAAATGAAACATATGGCATGCCACCTAAGTATGTTATCATAAAGCTTGTGTAAAGCCAGGAAACCAGTAATCACCCAAGAGCTTGAAAGAAATGAAACATGAGCACCCAGGCGTTATAACTTTAAAATACGGCTTCATCAGTATACTTTTGCTATTAGGAACCCTATCTGTATTTGTAATGGGAGGGATGGCCCTTGAAGCTAAATCAAATGAAGAAGTAAGCATGTTGATGCTAAACACACCCTTGCTGATCAGTAAGTTTATTTTTGAAAACAGTCTTGCAGTTTTTGGGGGCCTGGCAGGGCTAAGCTGGGTGTTTTACAGCTATGGAACGCTGGCAGGTAATTTAATAAGCATACTGCACGGCAAAGAAGTGTTGATAGGGCGTATTACCATTTTTTTAATTTGCACAACCATTTACACAGCTGCTGCGCTGGTACATGTAATTGCACTACCGGCAGGCTGGAGTTTCGCAGGGTTTTGGTATGCCTTTGCAGAAAAGCTAAGCAACTGGGCAGGGTTTTATACATCTGTTACATTGATATCTTGCTTTGCAGCTGGCCATTTACTTGGCTCAAAAATTAAAAATAATGTACTGCACCTGGGTTGATTTTGCTGTATAGCCTTGTAGTTAACAGATTTTATGCATTTTTGCCTTTGCATAAGAACTACTCCGCAACGTACTATGAACTTCGGGATCCAGCCATACTTAGAAAATGACATTGTAATTCTCCAGCCACTCCAAGAAGCAGATTTTGAAGCCTTGTATGCAGTGGCATCGGACCCTAAGGTTTGGGAGCAACATCCCAATAAAGACCGCTGGAAGAGAGATGTTTTCAGTACCTTTTTTGAAGGGGCTATTCAAAGCAAAGGCGCCTTTAAAATAATTGATAAAGCTACTGGAGAAGTAGCAGGGAGTACACGCATTTACGATTACAATGAGCACGATAAGAGTGTGCTGATTGGATATACTTTTTTGGGTACTGCCTATTGGGGCAAAGGCTTTAATCCCTCTGCAAAAGCGTTATTGCTGAATTACCTTTTTACATATGTTGACCGGGTACACTTTCACATCGGAGCTGTAAATGTTCGTTCTCAGGTAGCCATTAGCCGTTTGGGAGCCAGAAAAGTAGGCGAACAGGAAGTTGCCTACTACGGAGAAACCCCAAAGTTGAATTATATTTATAGTATTGAAAAAGAAGAGTGGCTGGCAAGCAAAATATCAACAGCCTTCTCTGAAATTTAAGAGCCGATAGCCCCTTTTACCTCATTGCTTAACGGAGAAATTGAAGGTCCGAAATAATGGGTAAGTGTGCCGTTTTCATCTACCAGGTATTTGCTAAAGTTCCAGTCGGGTTGGTGCTTGTTCCAGCCATTAAGTTGTGGCGATGTTAACCACTGGTATACAGGATGCTGGTCGGTACCTTTTACAACCTTACTTTTTTTGGCCAGGGTAAATGTAACCCCGAAATTTACCTGGCAAAACTGTGCTATTGATTCATCGCTGCCTTGTTCCTGTTCTTTAAAGTCATTAGCCGGAAAGCCCAGTATAACAAGGTTATGTTTGTACTCATCGTGCAATTGTTGCAACTCTTCAAACTGGCCTGTATACCCACAGTTAGAAGCAGTATTTACAAGTAAAACCTTTTTGTTTTTAAACTGGCTAAAGTCAAGCTCCTTACCACTGTTGGTTAATGTTTTTAAGGTAAAAAAAGGCTGGGCAGGAACTGCTTTGGCTTTGTTCTCTAACAGGGTGCCTTTTTTGGTTGATTTGGTCAGCTTCATAATAAAAGGATATAAAGCTTTGGCAATGCGTTGTCGTATGGTCATCATATAAATTGCTTTCTGTATATACCCAAAAATGCTTTATTGGTTTACTGCAGGGGTACTTTGATTTAACAAATATACCTATTAATCTGTTGCTACCTGAGCCCAACAACACTTGTTCCGTATTGCATAATAAGATAGTTTAGCTGATTGCCTTACAGGCACCAGGTAAAAAACAAACGTATGCTATGGCTGTACAGATAATCGTAATCATAATTGCTGTAATAACGCTGGCTGTAATAGGGCGTAACATTGTGTTATTTGTGAAAGGCATTACCTATCATTTTTTTGGGGATTTTATAAACAGGCACTTGCTTATTAAAAGCCTTAAACCTAAATACAGGCAGGTAATTGAACAGAACAGCCGGTATTACCAGCAGTTAAGCGATACAGATAAAACCCAGTTTGAGCGGCGGATGCAAAAATTTATCAACTTAAAGGAGTTTGTGCCCCGTGGTAGTTTAAAAGAAGTTACTCCTGAAATGAAGGCAATGATTGCCGCCACAGCCGTACAAATCACTTTTGGCTACCCAAGTGTATATTTCGAACATTTTAAAAAAATACTCCTGTACCCGGATAGTTATTATTCAAATATCAACCGTACCTATCACCTGGGCGAGGTAAACCTAAGAGGATATATTATCCTGTCATGGAAAAGTTTTGAAGATGGCTTTCGTAATCCTAGTGATGGGATAAACCTGGGGCTGCATGAAATGGCTCATGCCCTTAAGCTTGAAAACACGATTATCAATACAGAGTACAAATACCTGGATGAAGAGAAACTTGCTGAGTTCCGAAAGCTGGCACCTGTAAAAATTGCCTCGATCCGGGCTGGTGAAGCACCTATGTTCAGAAAGGGTGCGGGAGCTAACAGGCATGAGTTATTTGCAGTAGCAGTAGAAAATTTTTTTGAACGCCCTGCTTTATTAAAAGAAAGGCACCCCAAACTGTATACGATCATGTGTGACCTGCTTCGCCAAAACCCCTTACAGGTATAACATAAAATATACCTTCTGGCACCATATCTTTCAGCATATGTGGAACTTTTCACGCTTTTTTTATCAAAATCGGCTATTTAATAATGTTAAATAGCTGATAGTCAGAATAATTACAAAAAAAGTACTACTATATAATGCTGTAGTCTATATCATTACTAAATAGTTGCCGTACATAGGCTAAAGTTATTCCTCAGCACTGTGCCGGCTCAATGCAGTTTATTTGAGCATTTTGGGTTGGCAGGTTCCCTGGCTTTCAAAAACATTGGTTTCGGTGATTTTTTAATTTTAATACACTGAGTATGCCAGTATAGCTGCAAAGCAGTAAAGTACCAAAGGCCGAGAATTGACTTAGACCATTTAGTAGAAACAATCATGCAACAGATAAATAAAGAAAAAAGAAGAAGGTGGACAGGCTTGTATACCTTAAAAAATATTCAGCCCAGGGAAGCCGGTGTGCTGATCCCTGGCACCAGGGTTGTTCCGGTTAAAGAAGGCAACCTGGAAGAAAGTTTTGCTGAGTGGTACTCACATAAATATAATTTTGACTCTTATACCCGCAACGAATCGTTTGCAGGTGAAAGCGGCCGGGTATATAAAGGAGAAGGTATCCATTTTGTACGCCATTCCAGTTGGCAGCGTAACATTAATAAGTTTATTGTACTGGTATTGCTGGCTTCGGTTACCGTTTTTTTAATGATCGGTTTTGAAGAAAGTGCTGCTATTCTGGTGTTAGGAACATTAGGCTTATGGGTTGGTATTAGTAACTTTAAGCAGATGGAGTGCCATGTATGGGTAAAATGTATTGATCAGCACGAACCCATATCTAAAGAGCAGATGCTTAAATTTATTATATCTGCAGAAGATTATAAGCGCAACCTTGTTGCTAGCTGGTACCCGGATAAGCTAATGATGGTATCAGACTCAGGATATAACTGGGACGCACTGGAACTGGCCCGGGAGCGGGAAATAGTTTGCTTCAGAAGAATAAGCAAGAACTTTCTGAAAGTTTCGTAGTGCTATCTGCTGTATGTAAAGGGTATGCTATACAGTTATAAAGTCACGATATAAAAACAAAATGAAAAAAGCCCGCCAGTGTATACTGGCGGGCTTTTTCGGTTAGGGCTATATTGTGAGCCTGGGTAGTACCTTATCGCTGAATGCTTCTATAAACTGCTCCTGGTTTTTGTTTACATTGTGCAGGTCCAGTTCACGGAAACCCAGGTCTATATAGCTTTCCAGCCACTCTATATGCTGATCGGTACTGTTAGATACGTTTACGTGTTTCTTTACTTCTTCTGGCTTTACGTGCTCAGAAGCTTGTTCAAACTGCAAAGGGGTACGTAGCTCGGCCAGCATATCGCTGCCAAATACATTGGTTTTCCATTGCTCATGGGCGCCTTGCAGGGCTTTCTCTTCATCTTTGTCATAAGAGAGCTGTACTTTCAATACCATGGGTTTGCCTTCACCACCATTTTCTTTCCAGGCTTTTACTACTTCTTTCAGTTTTTCCATGGGCTGCGATATGGTAATAAGTCCATCGGCCCAGCCAGCCAGCCATCCAGCAGTAGCAGGGGTTATACCTGCGCCCAGGATAGCAATGTTTTGTTTAGGCCGGGTATGCAGGGTCGCCTGTTCTACCTTTATCAAACCATCATGGGTAACCGTTTCGCCAGCCCATAAAGCTCTTATTATATCTACAGCTTCTTTAAGGCGCTCGTTTCTTTCTTTTTTGGCTGGCCAGTGCTGCCCGGTTATAGCCTCGTTCAGTGCTTGTCCGCTTCCTACCGATATCCAGAACTTACCTGGGTTCATATCATCCAGAGTGGCTGCTGCCTGTGCAATAATTGCAGGGTGGTAACGAAAGCAGGGGCAGTTTACAATGCCATAGCTTAAGTTGGTTGTAGCCATGGCTGCACCCAGCCAGCTCCAGGCAAATCCGGATTGGCCCTGCTCCATATTCCAGGTGTGGAAGTGGTCTGATGATACACCAAACGTAAAGCCTGCCTTTTCGGCCATCTTTGCCAGTTCAAGCAACTTGCTGGGTGTAAATTGCTCGTGCGATATATGATATCCTAATTTTATCATTATTTCTATTTGTTAATGAGTGGAATTTCTTCTTTTTCTATTACTTGTATCCAGCGGTAACCAAAACCATTTAAACTGATCTGCTGCAAGGAGTGATCTTCTTCATAAGGACCGTCGCTAAAAATGGTTTCTGTTTTTTGAGGGATAAATGAGGGTGATAGCTTAATGGTTACAGGTTCGCGATGCAGGTTGTTTATAACCAGTAAGGTGCGGTCTATCAGCCTGTTTTTTAAAATATACTGTACAGCCGCTACTTTAGGAGAATCTGCCCTTACAAGGTTCCACTCGCCTTCGCCTATTTCGGGGTGCAAGGTGCGAATACCAATAAGCCGCGCCATCCAGCTAAGTAAAGAGGCTGGGTTACTCATCTGGTTGCGCATGTTAAGGCGCTTATAGTCATAATCCCCATGGTCTATAACAGGGTAGTACAGCTGATCTGGTGAGGCTTTGGAAAAGCCGGCATTAGGCTCATCGCACCATTGCATAGGAGTGCGTACGGCATTCCTGCCTTCAAGGTCCAGGTTATCGCCCATGCCCAACTCTTCTCCGTAGTTTAATACAGGGGTGCCGGGCAGGCCAAATGTTAATGCATAGGTAAGCTTTATACGTGCAATGTCATTTTTTAACATAGGTGGCAATCGCCTGCGTATACCATGGCCAAACATGCGCATATCCTCTTCGGGGGCAAAAACATTAAACACCTCTTGTTGCTCATCATCAGTAAGCAGCTCCATGTTCAGCTCATCGTGATGGCGTATAAAATTAACCCAGTGCGATAGCGCAATGGGCTGGTAAAGCTTCATGCCTTCCATTAGAGTCTGGCCATCCTGCCGTGCCAGGGCCAGCATTGTATATTTGTTGGACAGAAAGTTGAATAGCATGTGCATTCGGTGATCGCCCGCATCTTTACCTCCAAAATAAGCTTTCAGCTCATCGGGTGGTAAACTTGCCTCGCCCAGCAGTATAGCTTCCGGGGCTCTGTTGGCCAGGAAGGTGCGCATTTCACTAAAAAAAGTGTGGAGGTTATTATAATCGGTATCCTCTACATGGTCGGTATTGGTTACTACGTGCGCAGCATCCACTCTAAAGCCCGAAACACCTAATTGTAGCCAAAAGTCCATAATTTTAAGTATTTCGTTGCGTACAGCAGGGTTTGTTATATTAAGGTCGGCCTGTTCAGTAAAATAATGGTGCAAATAGTAACAACCCGTTTCTTCGGTATACTCCCAGATACTTTCTTCCAGGCCTTTAAGCAAAACCTTGTCTTCGCTCAGATCGGGGTTCTTTTTCCAGATATAAAAGTCCCTGAACTCGGCATCTTCGCTGCTTCTTGCGTTTTTGAACCAGGGGTGCTCTGTAGAAGTATGGTTAATTACCAGGTCCATGATGATGCGAATACCGTACTTTCCTGCTTCTCTGATAAAGTGAACAAAGTCACCCAGGTCGCCAAATACAGGGTCTACATTATAGTAGTCTGCCACATCGTAGCCATCATCTACTTTTGGAGATGGATGAAATGGCTTTAGCCACAAGCAGTTTATACCCAGGGAAGCCAGGTAATTGAGCCGGCTTATCAACCCAGGTAAATCACCTATGCCATCTCCGTTAGTATCCTGAAATGTTTTAATATCCAGGGTATAGACTATTGCATTTTTGTACCAATTGTTCATGCTTGTTCGTTTTTCTAATACCTGCATATGTTTTCCACAAGGGTAGTAAAGCATATGCAAGCTGGTTTAAATGCTATTAGTTAGCTTAGCTGCCTGAGTAAGCCATAGCGCTGAGCAGGGCATTGGCGGGTTGGCGCGAGTCCAGGCGTGAGTGTTGAACAACCACCGGTACATCAGATACAATTACGCTGGCGTAATCAGTATCTCTCGGAATAGGCGCCGGCTCTTTTAAATCGTTAAAGCGCTGGTGCAATACGCGTTTGGCTGGTACTACCAGGTTGTATGGTCCTACAGGATCTTTGTCACTGAAATAAATCATAATCTCCACATGAGCATCCTGGTCGGCTGTATTAAGAATACATACTGTTTCATGGCTTTCCAGGTCTGGCTTTGGGCCTGTACTCTCGCCGGGAATCATACCTTCTGCAATAGCCCAGTGAGTTTTTCCTAAAATGTATTCCATACGTTATAAAGTTTAAAAAAGTGAAATGATCTTCTGTAAATCCAAACGTGGCTTTATGCTAAGCTGTTACCGAATTGTGAGCTGATATAACCTGCACGTAAAAAATACCATAAAACCGTAACCTATTTGCGGTTAATACTTATAGAATACATCAGTCTCCGCATTTTCAGATTTTTGCCTTGTAAGCCCAGGTTTTAATTTCATAATCTTTAAGTTTAGGCTTTGATTGACATTACTTATCGACCCATGTTAGAAAACGATGTGCTTGAAAAAGCAAGGGAACTAGCCAGAACTATAGTAGCCAAAGAGGCGAATGATGTTAACACCAAAGCGCAGTGGCCCTTAAAAAGCATTAAAGCGTTGCAGGAGTCTGGCCTGGCCGGTTTAATGGTGCCTGCAGCCTATGGTGGCCTTGGGCTGGGCTTAAGTGCATTGGTTAAGGTGTGCGAGATTTTGGGCGAAGTAAATGCATCGGTAAGCATGTGTTTTGGTATGCACTGTGTAGGCAGTGCTGTAATTGCAGCAAAGGCAACCGGTTTTCAGAAAGAAAAGTATTTAAGGCCTATTGCAGAAGGCAGGCATATAACAACACTGGCTTTAAGTGAACCCGGCACGGGTGCGCATTTTTATTATCCCCAAACCCAATTGTTTTTTACCAGCCAGGATCGCTTTTTAATAAACGGCAGAAAGTCTTTTGTAACCAATGGTGGCCAGGCCGACTCTTATGTAATTTCAACAGCAGGCGTAGAGCCGGAAGCAACGGCCCACCAGTTTTCATGTATTGTGCTTGATAAAGATACCCCAGGTATGCACTGGGAGGAGCCCTGGAATGGATTAGGTATGAAAGGAAACAGTTCGCGGGGTTTGGTGTTAGAGAACATAGAAATACCGGCTACGCATTTGTTAGGCGAGCAGGGCGACCAGCTCTGGTATGTTTTTAATATAGTAGCACCTTATTTTTTAATGGCCATGGCAGGAACATACCTGGGAGTGGCACAGGCAGGTTTTAGTGAGGCACAGCAACATTTGTTAAAGCGCAGCCATACGCACAGTGGTGCTATGCTGGGGCAAGTGCCTGTATTGCAACATCGCCTGGGTACTTTGTGGGCTAAGGTAGAGCGTACCCGCAGGTTAATATACCATGCGGCTGCAGGAGGCGATGCCGCAGACCCGGCTGCGCTTTACGGCATTCTTTCGGCAAAAGCTGAAGTAGCCACCTGCGTAGTAGATGTTGTGAACGAAGCCATGACCCTTACAGGTGGTATTGCCTACCGGGACAACTCAAAATTTGAAATATTACTGCATGATGCCAGAGCTGCCCATATAATGTCGCCCACTACAGACCTGTTATACACCTGGCTGGGCAGGGCCTTGCTGGATCAACCGATTTTATCAGAATGAGTATAAGTACAATGCCGCAGGTTATTTATACAGGTCTTTACGAATCGAGCTTACAGCACCTTAACAGGAGCAACCTTAAGCCCGAACTTGATTGTATTGAGTTGTATGAAGAGCACCTGGCTCAGCATTTAGGAGAAAAGCTTCTGCAAAGCGATGCACTTATTATAGGCGAGCAAACTGCCAACCCTATTAAAGTGGCACAAATGGCCTATGCGCTGGATAATTATGTTTCAATTATTATCCTCAATGACGAGCAAAATCATCATAAAATAAAACAGGCTTTATTATTTACTCCCTTTATTGGCAATACGGTTAAGTGTGCTTCGAATAGTATTGGAGAAGGGCTTTCGGCTATTGTAGCTGATGCTGTAGGCCGTACGCGGCAACGCAGAAGCTATGCCCATTTTAAAGGGTCTGCTGCTACAAACCGCCCTATGGGCAACCTATACGAGTCTGTTCGTAATGAGTACCTGGATACATTTATGGTAGAGGCCCCTATAGGTGCCCTGCTTTTATCAAAAGAAGGTGCCATAATGGCTATAAACCGTCAGGCCTCTGCTATTTTGAATGCTACAGAAAAAGAAACGCTGGGTACACCCTTGGTAGCTCTTTTTAAAGGAGAAGAAAAAAAGCAGGTAGAGGCTTTTATTGAAGGCCGTTTTAAAGAGGTACCGGTGCAAACCTTTTTGCGTACACGCAATAATATTAACCAGTACCTGGAGCTCAGGATTTCTGAAATACCGGCAGGAAAGGGAGTGGTTTTTAAAATTGCTATCTTAAATGATATTTCTGATAAAGTGGCGGCCCTTCAAAAAAATGAGCAGCAGTTACAAGACCTGGAGCGGATCAACAACAGCTTGAAAAGAGCCAATGCCGACCTGGATAACTTTGTATATACAGCCTCTCATGACCTTAAGGCGCCCATTGCTAACATAGAAGGCCTTGTACAGGTGTTACAAAAGCGGCTGGGCGATACAGCCCTTGAGCATGAAAAGATATTTAGCATGCTTAAGCTTTCTATTGATAAGTTTCAGAATACCATCAGGGATCTATCGCAGGTGACACGCCTGCAAAATTCCTCTCTTGACGAAAAAGCCGAAGTAGATGTAAAAGAAGTAATTGAGGAGGTGCAGGTGCTCCTGAAAGAGTTGATTGAAAGTTCTGACAGTAGCATACACGTTGATTGCCGCTGTAAAGAAGTATATTTTTCAAAAAGTAATTTCAGAAGCATTGTGTATAACCTGCTTAATAATGCACTGAAGTACCGTTCGCCATTGCGTAAGCCTCAGATAAACATTAGCACCTATATGGAAGATGGATGTTGTGTTTTGGTAGTGCAAGACAATGGCCTGGGTATTGAGCCTAAACAGAAGAATAAAATTTTTTCTATCTTCAAGCGCCTGCACGACCATGTAGAGGGATCTGGCTTAGGCTTGTTTATTGTAAAACGAATTGTTGATAACAGCGGTGGCAGAATAGAAGTAGAAAGTGAACCGGGCACTGGTAGCACATTCAGGGTTTATCTGCCTGCTGTAGTAAGCCAGTAAATACCTGGCTAAGGTAAAAAGACACAAAACATGAGGCACATACGCTATTATTTTATTGTTATATTCCTGGTGATAACAGCAGGCTGCCGGCCACAAGCAGCACAATCGCCAGCAAATAATTCCCCAGGCAACACCAGTACTACAACAGCTGCTGCCCAGCACAATCCACGCTTTGCCATACTTGATAGCCTGCTTGAAAAAAGCATAGCCGATAACCGTATTGCCGGGGGAGTAGCCTTAATTGCCCGCGGTGACAGGGTTTTATACCATAGTGCAAAAGGCTGGAAAGATAAAGAAAAAGGCATTGCCATGCAGAAAGATGATATTTTCCGCATTGCCTCTATGACAAAATCCATCACCAGTGTGGCTCTTATGATGCTGTATGATGAAGGTAAATTTGAGTTGGATGACCCGGTATCAAAGTATATTCCGGAGTTTAAAGAGCCCCGCGTACTGGCTACCTTCAATGCCAAAGATACTACCTATACTACAGTTATGGCTCGCAGCGAAATTACCATACGGCAGTTGCTAACCCATACTTCGGGCATTGGCTATGGTTTTACAAGTTCTCGTACAGGTGCTATTTACAGCAAGCTAGGTGTAATTGATGCCTATACGCTTGAAAAAATAAGCCTTGCTGAAAACATAAAGCGACTTGCCAAAGCTCCTTTGTTACACCAACCAGGCCAACGCTGGACGTATGGCCTCAGTACCGATGTGGTAGGCTACCTGGTAGAAGTGCTCTCCGGGCAAAGCCTGGCGCAGTTTTTTGAACAGCGTATTTTTAACCCGCTCGGCATGAAAGACTCGCACTTTTACCTGCCAGAGAGCAAAGCCCCACGGCTGGTAAAGCTCTACAGCGAAACCAAGGAAGCAGGACTTTTTCCTGCAGAACGGTTGAAGGGATTAGGCCATCTGGCTAATTTCCCTATAAGTGGTGCCAGGGTCTATTACTCGGGTGGAGGAGGCTTGTCTTCTACCGCGCAGGATTACCTTGTTTTTGCGCGAATGTTACTTAACCAGGGTAGTTATAAGGGGGGGCGCCTGTTAAAGCCTGCAACAGTGCAGCTAATGGTGAGCAACCAGATTGGCGAGCTATCTTTAGAAAATAGTAAGTTTGGCCTCGGCTTTTATGTATTAACCGAAGATGGAGCGCGGAAAACAAGCGGTAATGCTGGTAAATTTGGATGGTCTGGCCTGTTCCATACCTATTACTGGATAGATCCCGAGCAGGAGCTGATCGGTATTTTAATGACCCAGGTATACCCACGGCTGGAAAATAAATTGTACCCGGAGTTTGAGCGTGCTGCTTATGATGCGGTTTCTGCAGCTACTTTTTTAAGAGAAAATAAAGGGAGAGAGGTACACGATAAAAATTAAATTTAAACCCTGGTTGTTTCTTTTCGCGTAGAGGGTATACGCAAACGTTATTATTTCCATGTCACGTATCATTGAAATTACAATACCCTCTCAGAAAACAGAAGCATTGCTGGCAGATATAAAGCAAATGCCAGACCTTATTGGCTTACGTGTACAGCCTCATATATCTAAAAAACCTGCTGGCGATGTGGTAACCATCCAAATCCTGAATGCATCCTATCAAAAATATATGCGCTTACTGGATCGTTACTCACTAGGGCATGATGGTGGCATCTCTATTTCTACGAGTGAGCCCGATAGCCTGGTACCTACCAGCAAGAAAGAAGAACTGGACCGCGATAGCCTGGAGGCCTCCTGGGAGGAGATGGAACATATTATCAGTAAAGATAGTAACGCAACGCTTAGTACGTTAGCTCTTACAGTGGCAGCAGGCATGCTGGCTGCCATAGGTATTGCTACCGGAGCTTTACATATTGTGATTGGAGGTATGCTTGTAGCACCTGGTTTTATGCCTATTATGCGTATATCGTTAGGCATTATTACAGGGAGCGGTGTTTGGAAAAAAGGGCTGATTGATACCGTAAAAGCCTATACTATGATAATAGTAGTGGCAGCGATCAGTAGTTATGTAATGGATGTAACAGGAATGCAGCCACTGCCGGGCAAGCCCAGTTATTATGAATTTTACGATACCCTGGTGGGGTACTGGACCTCCATAAAGCCTTCTGGTTTGGTAAGTTCTGCTGCTGCTAGCCTTGCAGGAGCAATTATGTTGTGTACCAAACGCTCTACGTTTACTTCTGGTGTTATGATTGGCCTTGCCCTGGTACCTTCGGCCTCACTTATTGGTATGGGGCTTGCTGCTGGCGATGGGCAGTTGGCTATTGATGCCACACTGCGCTGGCTGGCTGATGTTGCGTTGGTGCTAGCTGTTTCTGCGGCTGTTTTTTTTATTGTTAGGGTTTATGTACATAAACGCACCATGCGCATATAATTGTGCAGCCAGGGTTTGGCTGCATATCTATAAAAGGGTTGTTTGTGCCAGGTAAAGGTAACAAAAATACGCAATCCATGGCTTTGGGCTTAATTTTCTATATACGATAATAGCATGTTTAATACTGTTATTTTCGGTATATTTGAAATTAGATAATAGCCAATTACCCTTATGAACCTGTTAATTGTTGAGTCGCCTAATAAGATCAAAAAGCTTAAATCGTTGTTGGGAGCTGGTTGGGATGTAGCTGCTTCGGTAGGCCACATCCGAGATTTACCGGCTAAAAACCTATCGATTGACAAAGCCAATGGCTACAAAATGCTTTACCAGGTAAATGATGACAAAAAAGCTGTGGTATCGGGCCTGGTAAAAAAAGTGCAGGAAGCCGGCAAAGAAAATACTTTTTTAGGAACTGACCCCGACCGCGAAGGAGAGGCCATTGCTTTTCATTTATGCGCGGTACTAGGCCTTGATTATAAAACAACCAAGCGTACCACCTTCCAGGAAATTACTTCTGCAGCTGTACAAAAAGCCATTGCTGCTCCCCGAACCATAGACCTAAACCTGGTATCGGCACAGGAAACCCGCCGGGCTATCGACAGGCTGGTAGGGTATGAAATTAGCCCGGTACTCTGGCGAAAGCTTGAGAGTGGCCTTTCGGCAGGCAGGGTGCAGTCGGTGGCCTTACGTATGTGTGTGGAGCGCGAAAAACTTATACAAGGCTTTGCCGATAAGTTTAATTTCCAGGTAACCGGCTATTTTAAAACCACCAAAGGAGATGGGCTTAAAGCCAAAAAGAAAGATTACTTCCAGGCAGAGCCCGATGCGCTTAGCTACCTGCAAAACTCGGTAGCCAAAACATTTACTGTAGCCGATATAACTACCAAGCCTGTAGAAAAAGCCCCCCAGCCACCCTATTCTACCTCATCGCTGCAGCAGGATGGGGTAAAAAAGCTTAAAATGAATGTAAAGCGGGTAATGGAAGTAGCCCAGAAGCTTTTTGAAGGCGGCCATATTACCTATATGCGTACCGATAGTCAGAACCTTTCTGCTACGGCTATTGCAGAGGCTAAAGTACAGATCGAAAACCAATACGGGCCCAATTATTTTGAAGAGCGGCAGTTTAAAAGCAAGGCCGGCTCACAAGAGGCTCACGAAGCCATACGCCCCACCGATTGGACCAATAATACTGCCGGAGATACCGATGAGGAGCGCAAGCTATACGACCTGATATACCGCCGCGCCCTGGCCAGCCAGATGAAGCCTGCCCGTTACGATGAAACCACTATCACCATTGTATCTAATGTGCCGGACGATGTATACATAACCAAAGCCCGTGTACTTACTTTTGATGGATACCTGAAAGTATACCAGGAAGAAAGCAATGAAGAAGAGGATGACGAAGAGAATGGTACTATACAACCGGTAAGCGTGGGAGAGCCGCTTGAAATGATCAAGCTGGAAGCCAAGCAGGTATATGCCAAGCCTCCCAAGCGTTTTGACCAGGCTACGCTGGTTGCAGAGCTGGAAAAGAAGCAGATTGGCCGACCTTCTACCTATGCAAGTATCCTTAACACCATAATGTACCGCGAGTATGTTAAGCCCGGCAATGCACCCGGCCGTAAGGTTACCGCTGCACTCTTTACCTTAGAGAACGGTAACATTACCCGTACAGAGAAATCAGAAACCCTGGGGGCTGATAAAAACAAGCTTATTCCTACCGAGAAAGGTATACGCCTTACCGAATTTATGGAGGGTAACTTTGCCAAAGTGGTAGATTACCAGTTTACAGCCAAATGCGAAGATCTTTTTGATGAAATTGCCGAAGGCAAACGCACCTTTGGCCAGCTGGTACCCGCTTTTGACAAGCAGCTATCCATGTGGGTAAACGAGGTAAACCAACAGTATGCCGATTTGCCCAACGAAACCGAGGTAAGCCTCGGGCAGTTTGAAGAGCATCCTTTGCTGGTGGGTAAAAGTAAGTATGGGGTGTATGTAAGGCATAAGGGCACTTATTACCCTATAGAAGACCGCCGTAAGCCCGAAACGGTTACTCTTGAAGATGCATTAGCCAGCATTGAAAAAAAGCGCGCAACTATGCCCCGCGAAATTGGCGCTTTTGAAGGTAAGCCGGTAGCTGTGGGCAAAGGAAAATACGGCACTTATGTGCTTTTTGAAAAGAAGTACTACAATGTAGAAGGTGATAAAGAGCCGGATGCAGTACACCTGGAAGAGGCAATAAACATAATACAAACCAGGCGCACCCAGCTGCAGCAGCAAGCAGAAGAGCGTGCAAAAAGCCTCGTGGCCCAGGTAGGTAAAAATTACCAGATCCATAATGGTAAGTGGGGTTTATATGTTACAGACGGTAAAGTGTTTGCCAACCTTCCTAAGGAGATAACAGCCGAAGAAGCTGCCAAATGGAAGGTAGATCAGTGCAAGCAGACTATAGCTGCCTACCTGGAGTGGAAGGAAAAAAATGCATCAAAGCCGGAGGTAAATGCCGAAAATGCAAAATAGGTAAAAATATCTTTTTTCGTTATTTGTACGTAGTTAATTAGTGTAAAGTATTGATAAATAACTAATTAATAAACGTTTAAAGATATGAAAACCAATTATAATATTTTTAGAGAGCTAAGAAAAATTCTATGCATTGGCGCAGTTAGTATGATGGCTTTTAGCTGTGCCCAAAGGCCTGTAACAAGAGCAGATGTGCAGGCTGATATTGAAGAAGCAAATGTGGCAACACAGGAAGCACACGAAAAAACGCAGCAGGCTATAGAAACCCGTGAGCAATATGCAAAAGACAAACGCCAGGAACAGGTAAGAGCCATTGAGGAACGGATTGAAGAAATAGACAGGCGTATCAGCAGCCTGAGGGATGTTTCCAGCGACTCTCAGAACATGGCAGCAGTAGAAAATGTAGAGGCTGCAATTCTAAACCTGCAATCTGACAGAAATGCCCTTGCCGAACGAATGAACCAGGTGAGAGCCATAGAAGATCCTGACTGGAGCACCTCTTATGATAACATCGATATGGCTGTACAACAGATTGAGCAGGAGCTTGAAGAGTTGCAAAAAAGTATAGAGCCGGAAAGAACTATCGAGCCATAAGCTGGATAGTTCTTTACAGCTTTATGAATGAAGTAGCTATAACATACTTACTTCTTAGCTGTACTTTCAGGAGCCTTAGAGGCTCCTTTTTTTGTTCAACATAAGCCATAGCGAGTAAAAATACAACTTAGTAAGTAATACAACTTAATTAAGCGGAATGCAAATGTTGATCACAGTACCCTTTCCGGAGGCAGATTCTATATTGGTTGTTCCGCCAAGTAGTACAACCCGGTCATGAATGGTTTTTAAGCCAATACCTTTTGTTTTTGGGTGCTCAAAACCAATGCCGTTGTCAGAAACGTTTAGCATTAGCGTTCCATGCTGAATGCATAGCTTTATGCTGGCTTTGGTAGCCCTGGCATGCTTTACAATATTATTTGCCAGTTCCTGTGTAATTCTGTAAATGGCAAGTTTTAAGTGTTTATGAATGGGTAGCCTTTTGGGTGAAACAAGGCATTTAATATCAAGCGTGGGGTTGCTTAACATTGTGCAAATATCTTGTAAGGCCGCCCTTAAACCAAACTGTTCAAGCGTTGCCGGCATAAGCTCATGCGAGAGTTTACGGGTCTGATCAATAGCTTCATCGAGTAGAGTATTAGCTTTATGTAAGGCATTAGATAACTTATCCTGTAGATGGGGTGTTTCCAGCTGGATAAGATTAAGTTTAGTAGCATAGAGGAGTTGACCCAAGCCATTATGCAGGCTTTCTGCAATACGGTTTGTTTCGTTTTCCTGTGTATCCAGAATGGCCAGCAATAAATCTTTTTGTTGCTTAAGCTTTAGCTCCAGGTTTTCTTCTTCAAGGCGTTTTACATCAGTAATATTCAGATCCAGGCCAAGTACTTTAGCCGTTTTTCCAAAGCCATCAGGTATTACAACGCCCTTTATTTTAAGCGTAATCAAATCACCATTCTGGTGTATGCGTAAAGTTTCCTCCTTAAGCTCCAAGCCCGCCTTAATGCTATTTATAACCCTTTCTGCAATGGACTTATCTGCTTCAATTACGTAATCCAGGTACGTTGCTAAAGTTACCCTGCTGCCTTTAGGGAGTTGAAACAGCTTATACATCCCATCCGACCACTTAAGCCCACCGCTTTTATTGTCATACTCCCAACTACCCATCTGGGCCAGTTCTTCCGACTGCTGTAAAATAGCGAGGCTTTTTCTAAGCTCTGCTTCAACTGCTTTAAGGTCGGAGATATCGCGGGCAACTTCTAACGTTCCGGTTACATTGCCGGCAGCATCAAACAGGGGCGACTCTACCAGGTGATAACATTTAGGTCCTTCAGCAGAGGCATAAAGGGTCTCCCACTGTACAGGCTTCCTGCTTTCTATTACCTTTTTATGAATGTGGATTGTTTTTTTCGCAAACTCTGTATCTCCAAAAATTTCCGAAGGAGTTTTGCCCTGCAGAGCTTCCAGGGCCATGCCCGTTTCTTTTTCAAAAGGCTTATTGCCTGTAACCAGCCTTTGCTGCAGGTCCCACTGGTTAATAATATCTGGCACAGCATCGGCCAGTGCTTTCCATTGTGCTTCTTTTTCTTGAGCCTTAAGTTCTGCAATAGTTTTATCGGTAATATCATGTACAATACCAAAATATTGGGTTGCTTTACCAGCCTGGTTGCAGATTACTTTACCTTTGCAATGCATATATCGCATCTGGCCATCAGGCCTGAAGATGCGGCGGTTGTACTCATAGGGCTGTTTATCAATAGCAGCCTGTGCCAGTATATCTCTTACTTTAGGGATGTCGTCTGGATGAGAACTGGAATCGATCAGCTCAAGGGTTGGAGTAAAAGAGTGTGGCTCATACCCCAAAATATAATACATACCATCCGTAAACTGGAACTGCTTAGTTTTAATATCAGCTGTGTAGCTGCCAAACTGTCCAATAAGTTCGGCCTCTTTCATCATAGCCTCTTTGGCCGAGGCCGCTTTTTCTGCTTCTTGAAGGCGCTTGTGTTCTTTAAGTAACTTATCCTGGGTGTCTTTTAATTCTCCTATTTCATGAAAGTAAACAATCAGGCCATGGGAGGTAGGCATAATGGTAGCATCTATCCATTGCTGGTAAACGGGTAGGTGTAATTTTTTACGCAGTGGCAGTTGAGTTTTTGCAGCATGTTCCAGTGCACTAAACGCACCATCAAAAAGGGCTCTGTCAAACTTGTGTTCTATCTTTTGTCCTATTAATTCAGTTCTTGGTATACCCCATAAATGCTCTGCCTGTTGGTTAACCATAGTAATAGTAAAGGTAGGGTCTACAGCAAAACATACATAGGGCATAGACTCTAAAACCTGCTCTAAAGTGGGTGAGGCGCCAGTACGGGCGTTATTTTGAGAATAATACATCAGAACGGGTTTTATTAATTAGGGAGTATATGCTAATCTACCTATTTTTAAGCAATAAATGCCTTAAAATCAATAAGTTTTTAGTTTTTGTGTATAAGGGCTTTTCTTGTGTGCAGGCTATTGTTACCAAATAAATGTAGCAATATTGCCGTTTATTAGTTTGGATAAAAATCGCTTTTGTATTACGTATAAAGCAGGTTATTTTTGTTATTGGTTATTTTAGTTAGTATTGCTGAAATAAATTACACGTAAAATAGGCTTGTTTTAAAGTTCAAGTATTCTGATTGCTGTATTTTAGCGTACAACTTTAGACTTTACATAATTATTTTTTAAATGGATAATGGACAGAGCGGGCCGGAAGTTAAGCAGAACGAACCACTAAAGGTTTTTAAGCTGGCGCAAAGCAGGGTAAGAAAAAGGTTGATGGAGGGGGCTTCTATACACAGTATACTTGATACACTTATACTCACTATAGAACAGGTAAACCCGGATATTGTTGGCTCGGTATTAATGCTTGACCCTATCAGTAAAACGCTTTTGCACATGAGCGGACCGGGCATAGCGCCTGCATACAGCAAGGCAATAAATGGCGTGGCCATTGGGCCAGCAGTAGGCTCATGCGGTACAGCTGCCTATACCAAGCAAAGAGTAATTGTTGAAGATATAAGTAAAGATCCTAAATGGACTGCGTTTAAAGACCTGGCTCTTGAAGCAAATTTACACGCAAGCTGGTCTCAACCCATCCTTTCATCAATCGATGATCATGTGCTGGGCACGTTTGCCATGTATTACCGTACGCCCCGTACCCCTACTAATGCCGAAATCGAATTGCTTGAAGCAGCTGCAGACCTGGCAGGCACTGCACTTGAGTGGAAAAAGGTATTTAATGAACGCCAATCGTTTGAAGAAGAGTTAAAAGCCGCCAATGAAGAGCTGCAAGCCCAGCTAAATGATATTGAAGAAGCCAACCTCAGGCTGGAAGTAAGCGAAAGAAAGTTCAGGACCCTTTTTGAAAACTCAAATGATGCCGTTCTGTTGTTTGATGGTGAAAAATATATAGACTGTAACAAGGCTGCCCTGCAGTTAATGGAGGTTTCCAAGCGTGAAGAGCTGATTAATAAAACTGTTTTGGAGCTATCGCCTCAGTATCAGCCGGATGGGTCGCTTTCTGCAGACAAAGCGAAGCAAATTATACAAATTGCCCTTAACGAAGGAGGTAGCCGTTTTGAGTGGGTGCATAAAAAAACAAATGGTAAAGAGTTTTGGGCAGAAGTGCTTTTAACACCCCTGCAGGTTGAAGGAGAGAGTTTATTACATACTGTTTGGCGGGATATAAGTGAACGGAAGCGTGATGAGCTTGAGCTGTTAAGGTTAAACAACAACCTTGAAGAAATGGTAATGCAACGCACTGCTGAGCTGGAGTACCAAAGCTATATCACTAAAACCATTACAGACAATGCCACTGCGGCCTTGTTTATGATGGATGCCAATGGGCATTGTACCTTTATGAACCCTGCGGCCGAAGAAATGACAGGCTACACACTTGCAGATTTGCAAGGCATGCCTTTACATGATGCCATACACCATACTTATCCGGACGGGCGTCATTTTCCTATACACGAATGCCCTATTGACAGGGCCTTGCCTCAGAACAACGATGTAAGAGCGCATGAAGATATTTTTATCCGTAAAGACGGTACTTTTTTCCCTGTTGTATGTGCGGCCCGTCCTATTATTGAAAATGATGTGCCAGTAGGTACCCTGGTAGAGGTAAGAGATGTTACCCTAGAGAAAAAGGCGCAGCAGGAAATTCTGGAGAGTAATACGCGCCTTCGTATGCTGATGGAGGCAATACCTCAAATGGCCTGGACTGCCGAAGCCAATGGCGATGTAAATTATTATAACCACCGTTGGTATGAGTTTACAGGCCTCAGCGAAGAAGAATCCCTGCAGTGGGGATGGCAAAAAGTTACCCACCCCGATGACCTGCCGTATGTAGTTGAGCAATGGAAACACTCACTGGTTACGGGCGAAATGCTGGAACTGGAAATACGCTTTAACAATAAAGGAGGGCAATATAAATGGCACTTAACCCGCGCTATACCTGTGCACAACCAGGAAGGTGAGATAGTACTTTGGGTAGGTACCTGTACAGATATACAC
>FPIC01050728.1_pt1 | contig 45000 bp, 32 predicted proteins | sample 1504481 | NCBI WGS metagenome assembly FPIC01 (sample SAMEA4475357, study PRJEB15587) | soil metagenome | biome: Soil; feature: Field | place: India | collected 2015-03-11 | depth 0 m
AAAACCTGTTAGCAGGTTTTGCGCTTTTTTTATGGCTAAGTTAAATTAACTCTTTATTCATCGTCCAGGTCCATATCTCCAAACTTATCCATAGAGAACATACTACTGAGCAGATCTTTAAATTGTAAGCCCTTTTCCAGGCGGTTTTTGCTCAATACTGAGTACTCGGCCAGGCCATGCAATGCAAATTCCATTAAAAATAAACGAGTAGAAGCATCCAGGGAACTATGCTGGCTGTTTACCAGGTCTTTTAAACCAGGTACACTTTCCAGGGCCTTTTTATAATCCTGCTGGGTGGCATCATTTAAAATATCAATAGAGTTTCCATTGCCAAACCAATCAGAAATCTGTTTGTAAGGGTTCTTGTCTTTTAGTTTTTTAGACTTTTCTGGATCTGGAAAATACTGCAGGAATTGGGTGCGTACGGCTTTGTTGATAAGGCTTTGTGCTACTATTACAGGCCCTTCCTGCTCGCCTTCGTATACGAGCTCAATTTTGCCGGTTATAGCAGGTACTACGCCCCAGAAATCAGCAATACGGATGTAGGTGTCTTTTTCTTTATTAATAAGCGTTCTGCGCTCGGCAGCACTTACCAGGTTTTCGTAAGCGGATATGGTTAGGCGGGCCGATACACCACTTTTAGCGTCAACATACTCGCTATTACGGGCTTCTACGGCTATCTGCTCAATCAGGTCTTTAGACAGGTCGTTTACCGTTACCTTCTTGCTCTGCTCAGGTTTTATCCGTGCTTCTTGCTGGGTAATACGCTTACCTGTTTCAATATCTTTAGGGTAATGCGTGGTTATCTGGCTTTCAATACGGTCTTTAAGCGGTGTTACAATACTACCCCGGTTGGTATAATCTTCGGGGTTGGCAGTAAATACAAATTGTATATCCAGGGGTAAGCGTATTTTAAAACCACGTATCTGTATATCGCCTTCCTGTAAAATATTAAACAGGGCTACCTGTATACGTGCCTGCAAATCGGGAAGCTCATTAATTACAAAGATACTACGGTGAGAGCGTGGAATTAGTCCATAGTGGATAACACGCTCATCAGAGTAAGGTAGTTTTAAGGTGGCGGCTTTGATAGGGTCTGCATCTCCTATGAGATCGGCTACCGATACATCGGGTGTAGCCAGTTTTTCTGTATACCGCTCAGAGCGGTGCCACCAGGATATTGGTGTATTGTCTCCATGGGTTCTAATTTGCTCTTTGGCAAACCAGGAAAGGGGCTGTAGCGGGTCATCGTTTAGCTCAGAGCCTTCTACTACAGGAATGTACTCATCCAGCAAATGCACCATCATGCGGGCCAGGCGAGTTTTGGCCTGGCCACGCAGGCCCAACAGGTTAATGTTGTGCATAGAAAGTAAGGCACGTTCCAGGTCTGGAATTACGGTATCTTCATAACCATAAATACCTTCAAATACCTCTTTGCCTTTAGTAAGCCGCTCTATAAGGTTATCGCGAAGCTCTTGTTTTATAGATTTGGGTGTGTATCCGGCTGCTTTCAGCTCACCCAGGGTTTTTATCTTCAGAAGTTTTTTTGGTTCTATTTCGTTATAATCCATTTATATGATTGGGGTTTATACGCTTTAGTAAATTCGCTTTAAAAAGGATACTAAATATTTTTATACATTTTTGCGCCGGTTGCGCTGGTAATCTTCAAAAATAAAGTTGCCAAGCCCCTCCAGGCTGCTATAATAAGCTTTACCATTGTTGGCTTGGGTAAAGTCTTTTACAAACTCTTTCAGGTAAGGGTCCGAGGCAATCATAAAGGTAGTTACCGTAATATCCAGCCTGCGGCATTGTTGTGCCAGGTTGAGTGTTTTGTTTATGATTTTACGATCCAGTCCGAAGCTGTTTTTATAATACTTGAGCCCTTCTTTAAGGCAGGTTGGTTTACCGTCGGTAATCATAAAAATCTGCTTGTTTTTATTCTTACGCCTGCGCAGCAGGTCCATGGCAAGTTCAAGCCCTGCAACTGTATTGGTATGGTAAGGGCCCACTTGCAGGTAAGGCAGATCTTTGATCTGGATTTGCCAGGCATCATTACCAAACACAATTATATCGAGGGTGTCTTTTGGGTACCGTGTAGTAATAAGCTCTGCCAGCGCCATGGCCACCTTTTTTGCCGGTGTAATACGATCTTCTCCGTACAGTATCATGGAGTGAGAGATATCGATCATCAACACAGTAGAGGTTTGTGTTTTATACTCGCTTTCCCGTACCTGCAGGTCATCTTCAGTAAGCATAAACTCGCCTATGCCGTGGTTGATCTGGGCATTGCGGATAGAGTCTGTCATTGAGATCTGCTCCAGTACATCGCCAAACTGGTAGTCACGCAAATCGGTGCTGGGCTCATCGCCCTGGCCGGTAAAATTAGTGCGGTGGTTGCCTTTCCCGGTTTTTTTGAGCTTGCCAAATATTTCATCTAAAGCACTTTTACGGATGCTCTGTTCGCTTTTGGGGGTCAGAACAAAGCTACCGCCAGGGGTTTCTTCGGTAATATAACCTTTGTCTTTAAGGTCTTGTATAAAGTCACCCATTCCGTAGCCATCTCCGGTAAGGTTGTACTGCTTATCCAGGTTGTTAAGCCAGTTTAAGGCTTCGGCAACATCTCCGGCAGTAATTACCATCAACTGCATAAAGAGGTTAAACAGTGTGTCAAACGTACTTTTTCCATCTTCGGGTGAGGGAATATATTGAGTGAATCTGTAGCCTAGCATATGGTATAGATTGAGTTAGGGGTAACATGAACGTTAGCAAACAAGCTGCCGGTTTACAATTGTACCCTTTAAGGAGTAAGATAAAAGATGTAAAATATAAATACTAGATATTTTACAGTAAGGAAACATAAATACTGCAAGCCATTGCTGTTGAGGCAAGGCATACTATAATGTATGTAGCAACAGTATCTCTCTTAATAACTGTAAACAGGATAGAATGGTTTAGGATGCCTGCTTATAAAAGTATGGCAAATCTAATAGCCTGGCTGTAAAAGGCCATTATCTTCTGAAGGGCACATTTATACCAAGGTAAGGTAATGGGATAAAGCCTTGCAGCTCGTTGCCGGCAGGCACAAATACGGCATAGGTTAAAAATATACTCTTTATACGTGTACGCGCACCTACAGAGAGTATAGCAAGCCCCCTGCTGTTCATAGGTTGCAGCGCATAGTTTTCACTTATCAGGTATGTGTTGCGGGTAGCACGTACACAGCTGCTTACTGTTAAAAAGGGAGTAAGCTGCCCGCCTTCATTAAATGAATTCAACGTTCCGAAGCCCAGGGAAACATTGCGCTGCATGGGCCCGAACGTAGCCACTCCAGATAATAAACCTAAATAAGGAGTATTGCCGGATTCGGTTTGCATTCCCAGACCGGTAGCGCCAGCGGCGGCAAAACCTAGCTGGAAGCTGTTTTCTACAATTGGAAGCGATACCTTGGCGCTAAGCCATACTGGCGAATAAGCATTGCTGTAGAATAGTATAGGTGAAATACCTCCTCCTACCGATATAAAATCTGATATTCCATATGATAGGTTGTTAAAAAACAGCCAGGTATTCTGGTAGTTGAATTCGCCTTTGCGTAAACCATACCCACTGGTTGTAAAGTAATAGTTAGGAAACGGGTACTCCAATGCTTTTACAGCAGGTGCTCGGTAAGCTGGCCTGGCAGGCGTTGTAGGAGCGGGCCGGGGAGCAGCGGGCCTCTCTGCTGGCGCGGCAGGGCGGTTTGCCTGGGCAGGTGGTGCCGGCTGTGCCGGAGGTGCCGGAGCAGGCTGTTCTTTTGGCTGAACTGGCGTTGGTTGTGCTGGTGCAGGTTTATTTTCTGCCGGAGCTTGAGGCTGTATACGTACCTGCCTGCGGATATTGGTTTTGGCGATAGATACTTCTCCACCCTCTGTTTGCAGACGGATGGTTGTGTCATCTTCGTACACTATTTTTCCCTGGTGTCTTTTGCCATCTTTAGTAGTGATCCGGTAAAAAATAGAGCCCTCATAAATATACCTGGAGTATGACGGAGCATCCTGCGCCAGGCAAACAAAAGAGCTTAAGCATAAAAAGATGCTTAAGCTCCACACCAGCAGATGTTTCATGCTGCGAAGGTACCAAATATTATGCGATAAGAAAATTTCTTAAACAACGGCAAAGTACTCTTCTAGCTCGCGCAGCGTATGGCTGTCGTTCTGCATATCTTTAATAATACGACCCTTTTCAAGTACAACAATACGATTGCAAACTTCTGTTACATGGTTAAGCTCATGGCTGGAAATAATGAGTGTAATTTCCGGGTTTTGGCGTATATCTGTAAATATTTTTTTAAGGCGAGCCTGGGAGCTGGGGTCCAGATTAGCAAAAGGCTCATCCAGGATCAACATTTTAGGGTCCAGCATCATGGCAGCAGCCAGGCCTACTTTTTTCTGGTTTCCTTTGGAGAGATCGCGAATGTATTTTTTGCTGCCTCTAATTTCATTGTCAAACAATACGCTGTATCGCTCCAGACGGGCGTTTACTTCGTTTTTGCTTAAGTCATACAGGTTGCCCACAAAAAAGAAGTATTCGTCTGGTGTGAGGTATTCAATTAAAAAGCCCTCGTCCAGGTAAGAGCCTGTATAAGCTTTCCAGGCTTCGCTTTTAGCTACATTAATATCACCAGAGTATATAGTACCGGCATCTGGCTGAATCAGGTCCAGGCATAGGCGGAACAATGTGGTTTTGCCAGCGCCATTATTACCAACCAGGCCAAAGCTTTCACCTTCCTGTATTTTTAATTCTGGTACTTTTAATACTTCTATATTTTTATACGATTTGCTGATGTTTTGTATAGTGAGCATTGCGTAATGAATTTTTGAGTGATATAACTATAAATTTTTCTGGATCTACTCCTGCCTGAAGCCATTGGCAGTTATATACTTGCGCTGGCGCATGTTTTTACTGATTTCCTGTATCCACTGTTTATAAAAAGCCATACTTAATAAGCCGGTTACAGCTAAGGCAATTATGCCAGCCTCTATAGACATTAGGATCTGGAAAGGTCCAAACACAACAAATGGCAATATCATCAGCGGGAGTATCATCAGGAACTGGCTGCCTCCGGTACCCTCCCAATTAAAAGTAGCCGATTTTGTTAAGGTAATGCGCTTTTTGTTTTGTGTAGAGATCAAAAGCATAAGAGGTATGTTAAAGCCTATCTGGAAGACGGCAAGTGCGACCAGCATAATGGGTATAGTTCTGGAGAAATAGCTATAGGGCATGGCAAGCACAGTAGAAATAATTACAAAGCCCGCATACATGTACCACTTAGCCTTTATCATTCGTTCAAAGCTAAGCTTCCAGGCCAATAAGCCATCCCAGTGGTTGCTCTCCCACGAAAAGGTAAACTGCCCATAGTTTGAAAGAAATATAAGCGTCATAAAATAACAGCCAAACAACATCATAAAAGGCTTTGCATCGGTGTTGCCTCTGGTAAAAAACATTAGGCCGTAAAAAAGAAAGATGAACGATATGAAAACAACTGTTCGTGGTCTTTTATTTCGTAAAATCAAGCGAAGCTCCTGTACAATGAGCGGCCCTGATTTTCCCAGCCCTTCTAACATGGAAATTTTTTTATCTACAACCCCTCCTGCAGCCTGTTGCTCGGGCATAGCATCCAGGTAACAGGCACTTTTAAATGTACGGTGTGTGTATAAATATGCTCCTGAAAATATAAGAGCCATAAGAGGCAGCGATACCCACTGGTAAGCAGCAGCGGCATCAAACACGGTAGCCGACCATGCTTTTACAGGCAGCCAGCCTGCAATACCAGCAATACCAACAGCAGCAAGAAACAGTGTAATGCCTATAAAAACTAAAATACGTTCGCCAAACTGTTTTTTGAGCAGCAAAATGGCCAGGTTAAGCAACAGTAACAGCCCAGCCATAAGCAGTAACCAGCCTGGTACCTGGTAAGCAGGAAGCACTTTAACTGCAAACGGTATAAGCATTAATAAGGGAAGCCAGTTAAACAGCCCTAACAAAGCCTTTATAAGAAAGAAATGAGTAAGCTTACTTTTGCTGATGTTTAAAGGCAGATATGGCCTTATGGCTAACAAAGGCACCTTTTCAAAAAAGAACCTGGAAACTAAAATAACTCCCAAGGCATACAACAACCAACTGTGCAGTGAGTGTAGAGGAGTTTGATCGGGGTAAAGTTTCTCCAGAATAAGGTTTAATACAAATCCAACCACTATCAGGTTGGCTATCATGTAGAGAATAAATATTACAAAAAAGATTTTCAGGGCTAGTTTGCGCCCCCAGGTACTGGAGCGGATGTCGCTCAGCCATTGGTGTTTGATAAGGCTTAAAACAATCATAGATTACTTGCAATTAAGACTTCAGTAGTAGAAGTTTTAAAATTACAAATAATCTACGATAGGTGAAATTAAATTTTAACTTTAAGCAGCTTTGTTGATTTCGGCTTGTTTAAGTTGTGCTATTCTACGGCAGGCAGAAAGGTCGATGTCTAATTGATTTCGCTGGATAAGTGAGATCAGGTAGTTAGCTAAATCACCTTTTTTGTAAACCAAAGCCGTAATTAATTCTTCCGCCACATCCTGGGCCAGCAGGGTTACAATTGAGTTGTTTTTCATATGTGCAAGTATAGAGCTAAGTTGCTACTTATACTGTTTCAGGCCTATTATGGATTTACTTGTGTAATATATTTTAGAATAATACGAAATATACATTTCAAAAAGGGAGCTTTTGCCATTGAATAGCAGTAGTTATTGTATTAAGGCAAGTTGCACAAGTAGCAATCAAAAGGAACCGATAAGGTAATATGCAGGCACTTTTATCAATAGCTAGCAGGAAACGCTGCAAATTCTGAAAAAAGCTATTATCCAACTAGGTTGCTATGGCGTTTTAAGAGTCTGCTGTAACCTCATCTCCGGTGCGTATTTCCTGTAGCTGGGCAGCCTCTTCGGTAGTAAACAGGCGTGATCGGGTAAGAAAACGTAAGCCTAAAGGTATTTCTAAAGAAAAAGATGCTCCTCTGCCTTCTGTGATATCTATCGTAAGGTGAGTGTGTTTCCAATACTCAAACTGATCGCGGGCCATAAAAAAGCCACAGCCATGGATGTTGCCCAGCCATACATCATTACTGCCAACTCTGAATTCATTTTTGGGATAGCACATTGGCGCAGAGCCATCGCAGCAGCCTCCGCTCTGGTGAAACATAAGCTCACCATGCTCTGCACGGAGGCGATCAATTACCTCACGGGCTTTAGGGGTTACATCTACACGGGTGTACATGGGTAAATAGGTTTTTGGTAAGCTGTTGAATAAAAAAAAGCAGCCTGTTTCTAAATAGAAGCAGGCTGCTTTACTAAATACTATTAGAAGAAACCAAGCTTATTCTTACTATAAGAAATCAGGATGTTTTTATTCTGACGATAATGGTTTAACATCATTTTATGGGTTTCGCGGCCAAAGCCGGATTTTTTGTACCCGCCAAAAGGAGCATGTGCAGGGTAAGCATGGTAACAGTTAACCCAAACACGGCCTGCCTGTATGGCACGAGGCACTGTATAAAGCTCATGTCCATCGCGGGTCCAGACGCCAGCCCCAAGGCCATACATAGTATCGTTTGCTATTTCTATGGCTTCTTCTACAGTTTTAAAAGTTGTAACCGAAGCCACAGGCCCAAAAATCTCTTCCTGGAACACACGCATTTTGTTGTTGCCTTTAAAAATAGTAGGCTGTATGTAATAACCACCTTCATTGCCACTGTTCATTTTATAGGCATCTCCACCGGTTAGTACCTCGGCACCTTCTTCTTTTCCTATTTGCATATAAGAAAGAATTTTTTCGTACTGGTCGTTAGAAGCTTGTGCACCAATCATGGTATCCGGATCAAGTGGGTCACCCATTTTAATTTTTTTCACCCGCTCAATAACTCTTTCCATAAAGGCATCATAAATATCTTCCTGCACCAGCATTCGTGAAGGACAGGTACAGATCTCTCCTTGGTTAAGGGCAAACATTACAGCGCCTTCAATACATTTATCCAGAAACTCATCATCTTTATCCATTACGCTGCTAAAGAAAATATTTGGCGATTTGCCGCCCAGTTCCATCGTTACAGGAATAATATTTTCTGAGGCATACTGCATAATCAGGCGTCCGGTGGTGGTTTCGCCAGTAAAGGCAACTTTAGCTACACGGGGAGAGGTGGCCAGTGGCTTACCTGCTTCCAAGCCAAAGCCGTTTACTACGTTTACTACACCTGCAGGCAGTACATCTTTTATAAGCTCCATAAGTACCATAATGCCGGTAGGGGTTTGCTCGGCAGGTTTAATAACAGAGCAGCATCCTGCAGCAAGGGCGGGAGCCAGTTTCCAGGTGGCCATTAAGATGGGGAAATTCCATGGAATAATTTGTGCAACCACCCCTAAAGGCTCATGCACATTCAGGGAGATGGTAGTAGAGTCCAGTTCAGAAACAGTACCTTCTTCACCACGAATTACACCTGCAAAATAACGGAAATGGTCTATGGCCAGCGGAAGATCTGCCGCCATTGTTTCACGGATAGGTTTGCCATTGTCAATGGTTTCTACAGTGGCAAGGTACTCCAGGTTTTTTTCCATGATGTCTGCTATCTTCAATAGCATGTTGCTGCGTTCTGTTACCGAGGTTTTGCTCCAGGAAGGAAATGCTGCGTGTGCTGCATCCAGGGCAAGTTCTATATCTTCTTTGGTAGAACGCGCTACTTTCGTAAATACTTTGCCATCAATAGGCGATATGTTATCGAAATATTCTCCTTTGCTGGGGGCTACAAAACGGCCGCCAATAAAATTATCATACTGCGCTTTAAACTCGGGTCTTTTTAAGCGTTTGTCTTCTTTGGCTTCTAAGGTTGCTTCCATGTGTATTCGGTGTTTAAGTTTGTATTAGATTGTTGTCAAATATCATTACTCTATAAGTAAATTTGGTGTACAATCGTATCTACTTAATGGTACAATCCTATCAAGATAATTTTCCTTTTATTTTGTTTGGTTAAAACTTATATTTGAACACACCTGCTAGCTATACAGCAGATATGCCTGCTCTTGCCTTTAGCCCTCTTGGAGGAAGCTCTTTTACCAGTTTCTTGTTTTTACTTTAAACCAGAACCCCACCACATGAATAACCAGGTCCAGTCATACATTGCAGGCGTAACGGCAAATAAACCCCGGCATACACTTATTGAAAACCAGTTAAGCTTTGCTATTGACGAGGCAGAACTACATTTATTTGAAACCATGCAGCCTACCGAGCATTTTGACCTGAAGTTTGACAGCCCTGCCATTGCAAGCATGATAAGTGGTAAAAAAATAATGCACCTCTCAGAAGTAAACCCTTTTGAGTTTGTGCCTGGCGAGTCGGTTATACTGAGGCCGGGTGAAAAAATGGCAATAGACTTTCCTGATGCCAGCCTGGTAAGCCCCACACGCTGCCTGGCCCTTACCATGCACCCCGATCAATTACAAAAAACGCTTGACATGCTTAATGAAAACTGCCCAAAAGCAGAAGAAAAAGACCAGTGGCTGCTGGATTACAGCCACTACCACCTATTGCATGATAGAAGCGTTAACGAAACTTTATCAAGGCTCATTTATATATTTACAGAGAATAACAAGGCCTGGAAAATTTTTGCTTCCAATGCCTTGCAGGAGTTATTGATACGGCTTATGCAGACACAGGCCCGCAGCCTGCTTATTAATGATTATACAAAATATGAATCCAGCCACAGGCTTGCGTATGCCATAAAGTATATTCAGGAAAACCTACACCAGCCCATTTCTATAGAGAAGCTTTGTGATAAAGCCTGTATGAGCAAGCCGCACTTTTTTAGAAGTTTTAAAAGTGAGTTCGGGCTAACCCCTGTGGAATTTATAAACCAACAGCGGGTAGCATACGCTAAAAAAGTGCTTTCAACACCCATAAGAAGTATAACCGATGCCTGTTATAGTGCAGGCTTTAACAGCCTTACTTACTTTGTTAGAGTATTTAAAAAAATAGAAGGAATAACTCCCGGTGATTATAAAAAAAGAATTATGAGTAAACTTAACAGGGAAAAAGATTAACCACCGGGGCCTGCATGCACGTACATGGTTTTAGCCTTGTGTCTGACATGGTTTCTGATTGATTTTTTTTATACTTGCAGACACAACGTGTAAGAAGGCATTCAATATATTTTTTACCCTATAATTCTCCTGATATGGATATAGCAAACCCTCTGGTTTATGTAATCCCATTTTACATTATTTTAGTAGGTGCAGAGTTTGGTATTAGTCGCCTGGAAGGTAAGAAGTTATACGATCTGAAAGATTTTTTTGCCAGTGCTTCGATGGGCCTTGGTGCTGTTTTTTTAGGGCCCCTTACCCGCGTTTTATCCCTTGGGCTTTATTACTATGTATTTGAGGCTACCAAAAGTCTGCGCCTGGAGTGGTTTGGTTTTGAGGAGCTGGGCTGGGCCTGGTGGGTATGGGTGTTGGCTATTTTAGGCGATGATTTTAATTTTTACTGGCACCACCGGTATAGCCACACTATACGTGTACTTTGGGCTGCACACGTTGTGCATCACTCTTCTGATAATTACAACCTGGGTACCGGTTTTCGAAATGGTTGGGTAACCTTACTGTATAAACCTTTCTGGTGGCTGTGGATGCCTTTGCTGGGCTTTCACCCAATGATTATTGCTACAGCTATTGCTTTGAACTCATCGTACCAATTTTTGCTGCATACACAATATGTGCCTAAGCTGGGTTGGCTTGAATATGTTTTTAATACCCCTAAGTTACACCAGGTGCATCATGCCTGCAATGTAGAGTACCTGGATAAAAACCATGGCGGTATTTTTATATTCTGGGACAGGATGTTTGGGACTTTTCAGGATTATGATAAAACCATTAAGCCTGAATTTGGAGTGCTTACCAAGCCTGGCTCGCATAACCCCATTGTTGTGCTTACCCATGAATATAAGAATATCTGGGATGATGTGAAAAAGGCACCAACCTTTAAGGATAAGCTCAAGTACATTTTTTACGAGCCCGGCTGGAGCCATGACGGCACCCGTATGACAGCCAAACAAATGCAGGAGAAGCTTGAAGCCGAAAAGCGTAGTAAACAAAAGGCTGCAAAAAGCCAGGCACCATCTGCAGGTACATGGGTGGCAGATGCAGAGCTTAGCGCCTGATCAAAGTAGCTTTATCCTGGCATAGAAGCTGTCCTGGTAGCTTTTGCTAATAGGGATGAGCTTTCCCTGTAATACAATGGAGCCTTCTTCTATTACATTTACATGGTTGAGGTTTACTATGTATGAGCGGTGCACACGAATAAATTGCTCTGCTGGCAATTTCTCTTCTATACCTTTTAAAGTAGAATATACAATATGCTTTTGGGTACTTGTGGCAATAACTACATAGTCGGAAAGCGCTTCTATATAAAAAATGCTGTTAAATTCCAGCCGAACAATTTTACCTGCTGATTTAACAAAGATATGGTCTTCCTGTTCTTGTACTGTTGCTTTGTGCGGTTGTAAATGCTCCATTATCTTGGCTATTGATTTGCTAAAGCGTGCAAAATCAACAGGTTTAACCAGGTAGTCGAGCACTGCCAGGTCATAGGCATCCAGGGCATAATCGCTGCGGGAGGTAGTAAGTATAGTAGCCGGAGCTTTGGGCAGGGCACGCAGTAATTGCAGGCCACTTAAATCCGGCATTTCAATGTCCAGAAACAAAAGGTCTATTCCCTGGGTAGATATTATGTACTGAAGGCCTTCTGTGCTATTGCTTAGGGAGGCTAAAAGTTCTAACTGGCTGTGCTTTTTAATATAATGCTCCAGAATTAAGCGGGAGCTTTCATCATCATCAATGATAAGGCACTTTATTGATCTCTTCACGATATAAGGGTTAGGATATACGTGTGCAATACCCGATAAAGGCGAATACAAACATAGGAAATGCTTTAGCCAATTCTATGCAAAAGAATGGAAATTACCTCTTGACAATAAAGATTCATTTGTTCAATTGTATTAGAAAGCGCTTCTTGCTCTGTTTTTTCGGGTATAGAAAGTAAATGCAAACCTTGCTCCAGTTCTGCCAAAACAAAGCGCGCTTTAAGTATAGCCAAAGCGGGACTTACTTTATGCATAATAGATTTAAGGGTTATTATATCTTTACTTTGTATTACCTGGGTATAATCATGCTGTAATTGTTCAAAAGAGCGGATATAAGAAGTAAGCAGTGATTTTTCAAATTCAGGGCTATCTTCTGCAATAAGCAGCAGGTCTGTTAAATCTATAGAATTACCTGTAAAAGGTATTGCTTCCAGCATTTGGGCTTGCTCCTGTATAACCGATGGAATAAGATGAGGCTTTGCAAAGTCAACGTGTTGCCTTATTTTGTTCTGCAGTTCATAAGGATTAAAAGGTTTGGAAATAAAGTCAGTCATACCGATGGAAAATACTTTTTCCCTAACATCTGTCATAGCTGATGCAGTAAGTGCAACAATAGGCACTTGCTGGTAGTAAGGGTCATCCATCTGCCTGATGAGCGTAGCCGCTTCATAGCCATCCATTTCGGGCATTTGCAGGTCCATTAATATAATATCGTACCTGCCTTGGGATGCCATTTTTATAGCCTCTTTGCCGTTAAGGGCATAATCCAGGCGAGCTCCCCACTTGGTTAAAAATTTTGTCGCAATTTTTTGGTTAATGTCGTTGTCTTCTACCAGTAAAATATGCACATCTTTTAAGTTGGCTACTACTGCAGGGTCTTGCTGTGCTGTAAGAGACTGTACAGATCCTTTACCAAAAACAAGGCTAAAAGCAAAAACAGAGCCTTCTCCAGGCTTACTTGTTACCTGTATATCGCTGTTTTGCAGGGTTAGTAGTTTCTTGGTTATGGCGAGCCCAAGGCCTGTACCGCCAAAGCGCCTTGTTGTAGAAGCGCTGGCTTGGGTAAAGCTTTCAAAAATAGTGTTCAGCATTTCTGCGTCAATTCCAATACCAGTATCGGTTATGGTAAAATCTACCTCAACAGACTGCTCGCTTTCGTGGTTTAACGATACATCTATGGTTACATGGCCGGTCTCTGTAAACTTAAGCGCATTGCTGGTTAGGTTATTTAGTATCTGAGCCAGGCGTACAGGGTCTCCGTTTACTACCTCTGGCAAGGAGGTGTCCATGCGTACACGCAGTCGAAGGCCTTTTTCCTTGGCTTTGTACGATAGCGATTGCCTAATTCCATCTACCAGGTTAGTAAGGCTAAAGTCTATTTTTTCAAAAACAACTTTGCCGGCATCAATTTTATTAAAATCAAGAATATCGTTTACTAAATGCAGCAGGTTCTCTGCCGAAAAGTGAAGGATCCGTAGGTTGTCCAGCTGGTCGGGCCTTGGGTCTTCCTGCATAAGCAAGTGCGAAATTCCGATCATGGCATTGAGCGGGGTGCGAATTTCGTGGCTCATGTTAGAAAGAAACTCTTCTTTGGCTTTCATGGAGCGCTCTGCATTTTGCTTGGCTTCAATAAGCTGTAGTTCGGCCGCCTTGCGCTGTGTTATATCTGTAAACGTTATAGTAAAGCCATCTTCCAGCTTAACAAGGGTAATATAAAACCAGGTATCCAGGTTTTCATGTCCATAATAATGCTCAAAAGATTGGGGAATACCCGTTTCTACTACTTCTATGTAACGTTCAAAGAGGCCATCTTTTTTATTACCTGGCATTTCGTGGAGCAATCGCTTGCCAGTAAGGTAGTTTACCGAGCGGCCATAGATCTGCTCGGCAATTTTATTTAAGGTAAGCCACTCAAAATCTATAATTTTTCCTGCCGTATTACGCACCGATTTAAAAGCACATATACCCGACAGTGATGAATCTAAGATGCCAGTAAGTAAGTTTTTAAGCGAAGACAGCTCCTTGTCCTGCTTTCTTTTAAGGGTAATATCGCGCAGGTTAGTGTACCAGTTGCCTCCGTGCTGTACTGCTGCACAATTTAGCCAGTGTACTTCGCCATTTTTAGTGCAGAAGCGAGTGTCAAATTCAATAAAGCTTTGATTTTTCTGGTATACTTCTTCTGAAATAGCCTTGGCTTTTGCACGGTCGCTGGGGTGTACAAGCTCATACCAGGGCATGCCCAGTAATTCTTTGCGCTCATAGCCTAACAGGTTGTTAAATGATTGGTTCGTTTCTACTATCTCGTGGGTAGTGGCATTGTGTACGCTCATAAGCACCTGCGAGTGTGTAAAAAGTAATTTAAACTGCTCAAGGCTTATGTTCTGCTGTTCTACAATACGCGATTGATACCGCAGTTCCAGTTGGCTTACTACTTCTCGGGCTATGGTTTGGAGGGCCTTTTTCTGTTCTTCGGTTAAGGTTCTGGGCTTATCGTCAATTACGCAAACCGTACCAAGTTTAAAGCCCTCTTTGGTAATAAGCGGGGCGCCTGCGTAAAAACGTATGTTAGGATTACCTGTAACAAGTGGGTTTTCTTTATATAAGTCCCATTTGCTGGCATCTTCTACTTCATATACATTTTCTTGTAATATAGCATGCTGGCAAAAAGAAATACTGCGGCTGGTTTGTTGTGGTTGCATGCCGACTCTTGCCTTGAACCATTGCCGGCTTTCATCAATAAGGCTAATAAGGGATATAGGCGTTCCGCAGATAAAAGACGCCAACTGAGTAAGAGCATCAAACTCTTGTTCAGGCAATGTATCTAAAATTTCATATTTGTGTAAAGCCTGTAAACGCTCTTTTTCTACGTCAGAAAAGCCTTCTAAACCTGTTAGTTGCATAGCCCCATATAAAAGTACGGCATCTACTCAGCGCTTGCCGTGTATGCCGTGTGTTATGTCTGATTGTTTACTAAAGATAGCAATTACACAGCTTTTTCATAGTAATACATTGATGCTCTTTTGTGGGCAGGCTGTAAGAATTTTTCAGAACAGCAAGAATTATCTTACCGAGTAAAAATAACTCTTCGCCGGTTAAATGCTGTGCTTTGCCTAAAATCTAAATTTAAATAAGATAGCTACAGTACTTTAGTAACATCAAACAGCAGCAGTTTACCGCGGCAACTTCTGCAGAGATATTGTGACACCTGCTGAGAGTAGGATTTGTAGGTGTAGCCATTAGTAAATTTTTAAGTGGTACCTAGTGTGTTTTATACCGTCAAAACCATTCGTATGAAGGCAGTTAAGGTTTTAACAGTAGTTCCGTATCCGGAACAGAAAGTGGTACGTGGATCCAGAGTAATTCCTGCCAATACATCAACCCATGTTTATGTTGATGGCAGTCAGTGTGGAGTAGCTTATCAGCTGTATAGCGCTGATTCTCATATGCCTGTTGGTAAGGCAGTACTATCAGATAAGGAAGGAGGCACAGTACAGTTGCCAACAGGCCGAATTTCCCAGTCTGTAAGTTTTTATGTAATAGCAACTAAACAACTAAGTGCTATGCAGTGCAGCAAACTGATGAAAGGTAAGGTAACCATCCACACAGAAGATATATTTAAGTTTAACCTTAATACAGAGGTTGCAGACAATGCAGTAATGCTTTCGTGGTTTGCCAAAACGCCTGAAGGTGGTGAGCGTTTTGAAATTTTAAGGAGTGTATCTGATAATGAGTTTTCTGTGATTGGTATGCTTAAGGGCAAGGGCGTAAGTTCTATAGCTAAAGAGTATAAATTTATAGACAGGCTTGCGTGTGCCGGCGTAAACAAATACAGGGTTAAACAAGTTAATGTGGAGGGTATTGTAATGTACAGCCCTATTATTGAAATAGAGCTTGAAGAAGTAAACGGAAGCGTAGAGCAAACTTTATAGAGCTTTACAAGTAGCGTTTTTAGAATGAGGCTTTAACAACAAGCAAATATAGTATAGTGAATGGGATATATTAGGGTTAATTTCCATTAGCAAAGGTGCAGAAACTAATTTCTGCACCTTTCTTGTATTATGAGCCTGGTTATACCTGCTGTTTTAATCTTTATAAGGATCATGTATATCAGCTCCTGCCATAGCCACTCCAATGGGTTGTAAACGATGCATTACCTTTATGGTGCCCTCATGGTAGCTTAAAACTTCTTCCAGTTTTTTATAAACCTGCGGAGCTTCATCTGCCCCGGCTCCCCGCAACTCTACACCCTGGGCTTTCATCTGCTGCTTTACCTCATCAAAATCTACCTGCCCAGGGCTTACAACAGTAGGAGTACGTTGGCCATTACGGCCTTTTATCCATTTTAATTTACCTGCTGCCTGTCTGCGCGACATTACCCTGCCTGCTCCATGCACTGTAGAGTACAACCCCTGGCGCGATAGGGAGCTGTCTATGCCCTCTACTATAACAGAAATATCAGCCATATTTGAGCCAATAAAGCCTTGCTGGCCTGGAAAGGCTGGTGTACAGCCTTTGCGAACAACCCAATAGGTATCACCGTTATGTACTTCCTGCCAGGCAAAGTTATGGTGGTTGTGTACCTCGTAGGTTGCATGGGTGCCTAAAATCTCGAGTACCTTGTTTACTACAATATCCCGGCCGGCGTAGGCATAGTCTCCTGCCAGTTGCATAGCTGCAATATAATCTTGCCCTATGGCGCTGTCCGTATCAAAAAGAATAGGAGGAGCATCCATAGAGCCTTCTTTGCCTTTGTCATCAAAAGTCAGGCCTTGCGACATAGCAATAAAGCCAGTAGCTGTTTTATGGCCAAAGCCTCTGGAACCAAAATGTACCCCAACCCAGATAAAGCCTTCCTCATCTTTAAAAATATCTACATAGTGGTTGCCACTGCCTACAGTGCCCAATTGCTCGCGGGCCAGTTTCCTGAGTTGCCGCTGTGGCTTGAATTCTGCCTTGGCAATTTTGTCAAATACTTCGTGGTCTATACGCTCTGGGTTAGGGCGGCCTACGCCAAAGCCAATCTGGCGTATTACCTCATCCATTACGCGGGCTATATCTACATCTCTGGCCAGTAAAGGGGTTTTTACTGCTTTATTTCCACAGGCAATGTCAAAACCAACACCCGAAAGCGAAATCTTATCCTTGTAAGCAATTGCACCTCCAATAGGGTGGCCATACCCATAATGAGCATCTGCAGTAAGTACTCCCAGTGCATCTTCGGTAAGGCAATTGTTGATCTGCTTTATAGAGTTCTCATCTATAATTTCTTTTCCAAAAATAGTTAGTCTTTCATGTTCTATCATACTGATTTATATGGAACCAGTGGAAAAAAGTTATGCTGTTTTTTATTAAACCTATCAGCTTGGTTTCTTTATATTTAATTTATCAATTTTTGATATATCTTATAATAATGTGAATGTGTGTACCTTTAAGTGCAACATTAAATTTATTTAAGAGTATATTCGGCTTAAAGTCCTTGGGAGAGAGATAAGGTATAAACGGTAATATTAAACCAGAAGCGTTGGACTTGTAAGTTAATACCCGGTGATATTTTTACATGTCTTACCTAATAGATCTTACCAATGAAAAGAATTTTTTTACCAATTGCGCTGTGTCTTGCTTTATGCCTGCCCTCCTGCAATAAGGTGGTAGAGTATTATCCTGAAAAAAGTGAGAAAAACCTGGACAATATCCTGGAAAGCATTGCTCCAGAAAAACAAACATTTACTATTAATGCCTCTATAGCCAATACAGTGCAATGCTCGCAAGGCACAGAACTTCGCATACCTGCCAATGCCTTTGTAGATGGTCAGGGCAATGTTGTTCAGGGCAATGTAGAATTGAAAATGACCGAGGTGTTTCATAAGGGAGAAATGGTGCTGAACCATCGTCCTACGGTATCGCAGGGCAGGTTGCTGGAATCGGGCGGAGAGTTTAACCTACAGGCAAGTGTGGGTGATAAGGCTGTAAAGCTGGCCAGTGGACAGCAGATAGAAATACGTGTACCTGTAAATAATACTGTTGCCTCGGCAGAGGGTATGCAAGTGTTTGTACAGGGGCTCGATTCGCGAGGTAACTTTACCTGGATTCCGGTAAACACAACCCTGCGGGTAGCGGCCGGCAACTATGTATTTAATGTTAGTAGCCTGAACTGGGTAAATATTGATAAATTTATCGATCCAAACACACAGCTTACCAACATTAAAGTAACCGCTAAAGATCTGGCGGTAGATAAAGCTTCTACGCAAGGTTACATTAATTTTAAAGGGGTAGCTTCTGTGGCAGATTTATTCCTGGAAAATGGTGAGTTTAAAGGCGAAATGCTTCCGGTAGGCAGAGAAGCCGTTGTTCTTATTATTCATGCAGAAGGTGAAAAGCTTTACTTGGGGAGGAAAGATATAACTACAGCCACTGATATGAACCTGGAAGTAGAGTTAAAGCGTGTTACCAGGGGAGAGTTAGAAAAGGAGCTGGAATCATTAGGCTAGGTATATTTCATAAATTATTATCATACAAAAAGAGGAAATCTCGGTTGAGATTTCCTCTTTTTGTATACCCATTTTATCACATTATATACTTTTATTAATGCATTATTTTTTAATATGGGCTCATACCTTTCATGTATCCTTCTTTGAGGCATTATTTTAGTAGATTTGTTTTTGAAAAATCTATTAAAATGAAGATAGAAAGATTGTGGCTGGCTGTGTTTTTCTGCATAACAAGTATAGCCGCAGCATTTGCAGAAAATGATGGTAATAAGGCTGTTCCGTTAAATAGTTCCGGAAACAAAAGTGTACCTTATTTTGAATTATACAGACGGGCCAGTTATTCCAATTTTAGCTTTGCTGTGGGTACAGGCCTTACTGCCTATACCGGGGATCTGAGCAGCCCCATTCATTTTAGCAGGCAGCGTTATCATCTTAATCCTCATGGTTCTGTAAACATGCAGTATCGCATCACCAACTATATCAGTGCAAGGGTAGAGGGTAGCGTTTTCAGGCTTTATTCAGAGCCTGCTCCGGGCACCTGGAATGATAAAGCTTTTAAAGGCAATAATTCTGAGTATTATGTAGCAATAGTACATGATCTATACCCCAAAAATGAGGTTGAGTTTCATGCACGCAGATGGAACCCCTACGTGTTTGTTGGTTTAGGTGCAGTGCTGTATAACCCTACCGATCCTGAAACAGGAGAGAGTTACCGCCCACAGGGCAATAACAATGGATATGTATATTCAAGAACAGCCAGGATAATACCCTTAGGCCTTGGAATTAATTATTACCCCCATGATCATATTACAATTGGCTTTGAAATGGGCTACCGCCCTACCAGTACCGATTACCTGGATGATGCCAGTTGGGAGGGAGATCCTAACCCTAAAAATGATGGATATTTTATTTATGGGTTTAAGTTGAGCAAGCAAATACTGCCACGAAAATATAAATACAGCAGGCGTGTAAAAGCAGGGCAACGGTACTAGAGCCAAGGTTTTAATACACGCAGCCAATAGAAGAAACATGTATACAGTAAAGAGTAGGGATTTATGAAAAGAGCTATACTTATTTTAGTAGGGTTTATTGCCTTTCTGCCTGTTAAGGCTAATGATGGCGATTTAACATTGCGCACGTTAACCGCTGCGCGCAAAAAGGTGCCTTATTTTGAATACTACCAGCGTGAAACGTTTTCTAACATTAGCCTCGGTATAGGCTTTGGGCCTTCTGCTTATTTTGGCGAGTATGGTAACCCGTTGCATTTCCGCAGGCAAAATTACCATTTAAACCCCCATGGGTCTGTTGAGTTGCAGTACAGGCTTACTAATTGGATTAGTGTTAAAGGAGAGTTTTCGTTATTCAGGCTTTCATCCAGGCCTTTTGGGTCTGATGCAAAGTTTTTTGCCAGTTCTCCTGAGATCGGTTTTAAAACTCATGCAGTTGAGTATTACCTGGGCATTGTGCACGATCTCTTTCCTAAGAGCCATATAGAGTTCTGGGGCAGGCGCTGGAACCCTTATGCTTTTGCAGGCTACGGGCAGGTAGCTTTTACACCCAGGCATCCCGAAACCAATGAGAATTTAAGACCGGTTCTTCCGGATGGAGAATATGCCTACCATCTTGTAGCACGCCTTATACCAGTAGGTTTGGGTATTAACTTCTATCCGCACAATCATATAAGCGTGGGTTTTGAGGCAGGCTATCGTTTTACAACCACACATTTTCTGGATGGAGCCAAAGTTGTAGAGCAGCCTGAGCCTGCCCGCTACGATAAGTATATATTTTATGGTGTAAAGCTTACTAAACAGTTTTTGCCTGCCCGGTACTATTATTATAGAAAGCCTGCTCCACGGTATAAAGGATAAGATAATTTCATAGATAATGTTAAACAAAAAGCTCTGCTTCTTATCTGAGGCAGAGCTTTTTGTTTAAGGCTAAAAGGGCTTATTTTTTAGCTAAGTCATTAATCAGGACTTCAACCGCTTTTTCAATTTGCTGATCGCGACCTGTAGAAACAATTTCAGGCTCGTTAGCAACTTTTACATCGGGCTCAAGCTGGAGGTTCTCCAGGTATTTGCCGTCTTTGGTAGTTATACCTACCTGCGGAATACCAAATACCAGGGTCGGATCTATTTGTTTTTCCCACCATACTGCTGTAGCAGTACCGGGTACAGGCATCCCTACCAATTGGCCTATGTTTAGTTCCTTGTATGCAAAAGGAAAGAAGTGTGCATCAGAATAGTTGCTTTCGCTCATTACAACTACAGAGGGCTTAGTCCACTTGGCAATAGGTTCAGAGCCTATTTTCTGGCCGCGTGGCACAAGCTCCACGTATTGTTTGCCACTAAGCAGGGTAGCCAGGTCATCGTGTAGCCAGCCACCGCCATTAAAGCGGGTGTCAACAATAAGTGCTTCTTTATCGTGGTTACGGCCCAGTATCTCTTCATAAGCAACTCTAAAGCTTCCATCATTCATGCCGCGCACATGTACATAACCCAGTTTGCCACCAGAAAGGCGATCTACTTCTGCGCGGCGGGTTTCTACCCAACGCTTGTAAAGCAGCTCATTTTGCTCATTTAGGGTGATGGGCTTAACTGTTTCTTCCCACCTGGTTTTGGTGGCCTCGTTGTAAAGCGAAAGCAAGGTGTATTTATCTGCCTTGCGGTTCAGAAACATATAAAAGTCTACATCGTCATCAATGCTTACGCCATCTATTTTTTCTATGATGGTGCCTGGCTTTACTTTAGAACCACTTTTTGCCAGCGGGCCTTTAGCAATAACTTCCTTTACCTTAACACCTTTACCGTTATACTCCTCATCGTAAAACAGGCCCAGGGCTGCAGTAGCATCGGTGTTTTCCTGCTTAGGTGTGTAGCGACAGCCGGTATGAGATCCATTAAGTTCGCCCAGCATTTCACTTAGCATCTCTGCAAAATCATAATTGTTGTTAATGTGGGGCAGGTAACGGGCATACTCTTTATAATAGCCTTTCCAGTCGGTGCCATGCAGGTCTGTAACATAAAATTTCTTGTCTACCTGGCGCCAGGCATGGTTAAAAATGTACTCGCGTTCTGCAGCAGCATTAAGGTTCATTTCGCCATTAATGGTTACAGGCTCTGCTTTGCCTTTTTCGGTATCTATTTTCATGATCTTGCCATCGGCCAGTACAAAAATAGTTTTGCCTTCTTTGTCCATTTCCAATGAAGATGCAGAGCCATCAAGTTTGGTAAGCACTTTGGTTTCTTTGTCGCGAAGGCTGGTAACCCATAGGTCATGGCCTTTTTCAAACTTGCTTAGGTAATAAAACTTATCTCCAATAGGCGAAAGCAATGCATCGTTCAGGTCAGAAGAGTGGATAGTAAGGCGTACTTTACGGTCCTCAATGCCCTCTAGCTCTATGTTAATAGCTTTTACTTTGGCTGCAGGTTTATCTTTTTGTTTTTTGTCTTTCTCGGCCTTAGCTTCTTTTTCCTGCTCTTCTTTATCTTTTTTCTCCTGTTCAGTTAAGCGGGTGTATTCTTCTTTGGTAAGTTTATAGCGGTCGTATGCTTCCTGGCTGGTAAAAAAGGCATAGGCATCTTCCTGCCCGCCCCAGCTGCCATGGTTTTTCATGCCGTCACGATCTGAGAAAAACACGATCATTTGTCCATCAAGCATCCATTTAGGTTTACTTTCACCATAACCACTGCGGGTAAGGTTCTTGATCTGGCCGTTTCCGCTGGCTGCTACCAGGCCTACTTCGCTGCTCCAGCGGGTAGATTGCAGGTAACTTACCAGGAACCACTTGCTATCCGGCGACCAGTTGTACCATTGGTCACCATCTGAGTAAGAGTAGTTTTTATCGCCTGTCATAATAGTACGGCTGGCTTTAGAAGCCAGGTTTACTACTTTAAGGGTGGTGCGTTCTTCCAGGTAGGCCACTTCTTTACCGTCTGGCGAGTAAGCCGGCTGAAACTCTTCTGCTGCTGTAGCAATAACAGGCTCTTCTTTTAGTACCGTAGAGGTGTAAAAGTAAGGCTCTTCCTTACGGGTAATAGAGGTCTGGTAGATATCCCAACTATTTCCGCGCTCGGCTGCATACAAAAGGCTGCGGCCATCGGGGCTAAATGATACGGAACGCTCCTGGGCGGGGGTATTGGTTATACGCTTGGTAATACCACCTTCTACTGATGCAACAAATATTTCTCCGCGCACTACAAAGGCAATTTCTTTACCATTTGGTGATAATGCCATTTCTGAAGCGCCAGAGGCAACAGGAGTTATTTTCTGAGCATTTAAACGCGAATCAGTAAGTATGCGAACCGGAACACGTTTTGCCTCTGCTGTACCTGCTTTTGTATAAATTTCACCATTATAAGCAAAGCATAGAGTACCATTGCCGACAAGGCTTAAATAGCGAACCGGGTGCTTCTCTAGTTTTGTAAGCGGAGTATTTTCTGCCGGGTTGCTCAGGCTGGTTTTGTAAATATTAAAGGTGCCGTTTTTTTCGCTCAGGTAATATAAGTCTTCTCCGTTCGCAGCCAGTACCGGGTTGCGGTCTTCGCCCTCAAACGTGGTTAACTGCTTATGGCGTTTGGTTTTTGCGTCATACATCCAAATGTCGCGGGCAATTGAAGAGGTGTGGTGCTTACGGAAAGGATCTTCATAGCCTTTACGATCATGATATACCAGCACATCGCCTGTTTTATTGTAACGGGCCATTTCGGCTGGTGTGGTTAATACCATGCTGGTTTTGCCTCCTGTTACTGGTACCCTGTATAGTTCTGGAAGTGCTCCCGACGGAAACTGTACGTTGGTATTGGCATCCATACGACTGGAGCTGAAAATAACAGCTTTACTGTCAGCAGTAAAGTCTGAAGGATAGTCATTGGCAGAATGAAAAGTAAGTCGTTTCGCTTCTCCGCCTTCTGCAGGCATTACAAATACATCAAAGTTGCCATAGCGATCAGAAGCAAAAGCTATATGTTTACCATCTGGCGACCAAACGGGCATATAGTCATGTGCCTCGTGCAGGGTAAGTGGAATGGCAGTACCACCCGCAGCAGGCACCCTATAAATATCTCCTTTATATGAGAATAAAATGGTTTGCCCATCTGGAGATATGGAGGGGTAGTTCATCCACAGGGGTTGGTCAGTAGCCTGCACTTTGAGTACTCCCAATAAGCAGAGCAGGGTTAATAAGTGTTTTTTCATAGGGTTAGTTTGGGAATGGATACAGATACTATGTTGAAATGCCTAATAAAACTTTAAAAACATATTATCAAGGAGTATAAATATATGTTTTATGTACTAAACAAAAATAGAAAATTTTGACTTACTCGGAAGTTTCCTTATTAATTCCTTCAATAATTCTAGCTGAACAAACGGTAAAATACAATTTTCATAGCTTCTGCACTTTGGGGTTTCGGCATGCAGGTATAATAAGGGTTGGTGGATGGATCTGTGTGGTGAGTTAATGCGCTTACAGATAGACAATTGCTTTGAAATTGCGTATGTCTTAAATAGAAAAAAACTTAGAAATTTTTAAGGCAAGACATATGGAGCAGAATTCGCAACAAAGAAAAGGTGTAGTAGTGATTACCGGGGCTTCGGCAGGTATTGGCAGAGCCACGGCAAGGGCTTTTGCAGAGGCCGGGTATGATGTATCGTTGCTGGCCCGTGGTAAAGATGGGCTGGAGGGCGCTAAAAGAGAAGTTGAAAGCCTGGGGCGCCGCGCTGTATACTTTCAGGTAGATGTAGCCGATGCAAATGCAGTTGATGATGCCGCCACTAAAACAGAAGAACAGCTAGGCCCCATTGATGTATGGGTAAACAATGCCATGAACAGTGTATTTAGCCCGGTAAAGGAAATGAAGCCTGAAGAGTACAAGCGTGTAACTGAGGTTACTTACCTGGGTCAGGTTTATGGAGCCCTGTCGGCTTTAAAGCGGATGCAAAGCCGGGATAAGGGCGCTATTATTTTTGTAGGTTCTGCTTTAGCGTACCGGGGTATACCTTTGCAGTCTGCATATTGTGCTTCTAAACATGCTATAGAAGGGTTTGTGGATTCGCTCCGTGCCGAGCTAATGCATGATAAAAGCAAGATACAGGTTACGGCTGTGCATTTGCCCGCTATGAATACAACCCAGTTCGGTTTTGTAAAAAGTAGGTTGCCCCGTAAGCCCCGGCCTATGGGTAAGATTTTTCAGCCAGAAATTGCAGCAGAGGCTATTGTATTTGCCGCAGAGAATGAGAGGCGGGAAATATTTGTAGGTATGCCTACAGTAACCACTATTTGGGGAAACAAAGTAGCGCCCTGGTATGCCGATAAAGTATTGGCTAAAAGTGGATTTGAAGGCCAGCAGACCGATGAGCCTGAAGATCCTAACCGTAAAGACAACCTCTGGGAACCTATACCTGGTGATCATGGAGCACATGGAAGGTTTGGCGATGAGGCCGCTACTTTTAGCCCGGAGCTTTGGCTTACCATGAACCGCAATAAAGTGCTGGGCTCAGCATTGGTAGCAGGTGGTTTAGTACTGGGAAGTTACGCTATTAATAAGCTAATGAATGATAAAGATGAAGAAACGAAGTAGCTCGTTTCTCCTATAAATAAAAAAGGCTTTACTGTTAAGTAAAGCCTTTTTTATTTATAGGTATCATTAATTACAGAACCATTTTAATACGGCCAATGCTCTCAATACGTTCTTTTGCTACTTTCATAGCGGCATGTTGTGTATTGATGTTTTCAGCATCTGCTTTATTAAGGATGTCTGTAGTGTAATCGTAAATTTTAGCGGCTTGAGCATACGCATTTTCGCGGTTGTAGCCGGTAAGCTCCATGGCCACGTTAATTACGCCACCAGAGTTAATAAGAAAGTCTGGCGCATAAATGATGCCTCTGTCGCGGCAGGCATCACCATGAATGGTCTCATCTTTAAGTTGGTTGTTAGCTGCACCGGCAATTACCTGGCACTTTAAGCGCTGCAGGGTATTGTCGTTTACAGTGGCACCAAGGGCGCAAGGAGCGTAAATGTCTACATCCAGGTCATAAATCTCATCCAGACCAACAACTTTAACAGATGAGTGCTTGGCTGCTACTTCGCGCAGGCGGTCTTCGTAAATATCAGTAATGTAAATTTGAGCGCCTTCTTTGGCAAGAAGGTCAACCAGGTAGCCTCCTACATGGCCAATACCCTGTACAGATACTTTTTTGCCGCTCAGGCTATCGGTACCGAAAGCTTTTTTGGCTGCTGCCTTCATGCCCATGTAGGTACTGTAAGCAGTTACTGGTGAAGGATCTCCGCTACCACCCATATTGTCGGGCATACCTGAAACAAATTTGGTTTCCATACCAATAAGCTCCATGTCGCGGGTGCTCATGCCTACATCTTCAGCAGTAATGTACTTACCACTCAGGCTCTGTACAAACTTACCGAAGCGGCGGAGCAGGGCTTCAGATTTCTGTGTTTTAGCGTCACCAATAATAACTGCTTTACCGCCACCATGGTTGAGGCCGGCAATTGCGTTTTTAAAGGTCATACCACGCGATAAGCGCAATACATCATTAAGTGCTTCGGCTTCTGATTTGTACACCCACATGCGGGTACCACCCAGGGCCGGACCAAGTGTCGTATTGTGTATGCCGATGATTGCTTTGAGACCAGTGGCGTGGTCATAGCAAAAAACAACCTGCTCGTGCTCATACTTGGATACTTCACTAAAAACTGAAATTTCGCCAATTCTTTCGGCTTCTTTTAAATCCACCATTTACATCTATTGGTTATAGTTTATCGTATCTTTGCATCCGGACACAGTTCCCAGAGTAGGTTGTTACATTGGTTGCCGGGAAACTGCTACCCTCGCAAAGAGTGCAAACTTAGTTTTTTTTTACAATCTTACAACCATAACCTACCTTAATTTATACGTTTATTTTATAAAAATAATTTCACATCGTGAAGGCTCTCAGTAAGTTAAACAAGTATTTTTACAAATATAAGCACCTTTTGTTTCTTGGAACGGTGTTCATTGTTTTGTCCAATATTTTTGCAATTGTTCCGGCTCAAATCGTAAGACATGCATTTGATTTGGTAAAAGAAACGTTAAGCCTATATTATGCTTTTGAAGGCGCCAGTTTGCAGAATAATATTTATAGTATATTCGCTCAGAATATTATGTTTTATGGCTTCCTTATTCTGCTTATGGCCTTGTTAAGAGGGGTGTTTCTTTTCTTAATGAGGCAAACTATAATTGTAATGTCGCGCCATATTGAATTTGATCAAAAAAATGAAATTTACCAGCATTACCAGTCTTTACCCTTAAGCTTTTACCGCCGCAATAATACCGGCGATTTAATGGCCCGTATTTCTGAAGATGTAAGCCGTGTTCGTATGTACACAGGGCCTGCTATTATGTATGGGATAAACCTGGTGGTTTTGTTTGCACTGGTAATAACCTACATGCTAAATGTTAACGCTTTGCTTACCTTTTATGTATTGTTACCACTCCCTGTTTTATCAATAAGCATTTACTTTGTAAACAATATTATCAACAAGCGGTCAGAAGAAATACAGAAAAGCCTGTCCAATTTATCTACCTATGTGCAGGAAGCCTTTTCGGGCATCAGGGTATTAAAGGCCTTTGTGCGCGAAGATGATTCTGTTAATAACTTTATGGCCGAAAGTAATGAATACAAAGACCGTTCTTTACGGCTTGCAAAGGTAAATGCCTATTTCTTTCCGCTCATTCTGGCACTTATTGGTTTAAGTACTATCATAACAGTTTATGTAGGTGGCCTGCAGGTACTGGAAGGCAGCATTACTGTGGGTAACATAGCCGAGTTTATTATTTATGTAAACATGCTTACCTGGCCGGTGGCCTCACTTGGCTGGACAGCAAGCCTTATTCAACGGGCGGCTGCCTCGCAGCAGCGTATCAATGAGTTTATGGATGTGCAAACAACCATTGTATCTGAAAAAGACATAGAAAAAGAAATTGAAGGCGAAATTGTGTTTGATAAGGTAAGCTTTACCTATGAGGATTCGGGCATTAAAGCATTAAAAGAAATTTCGTTTCATGTAAAGCCGGGCGAGTCTATTGCCATATTGGGTACTACGGGCTCGGGTAAAAGCACCGTTGCTAACCTGCTTTCGCGCATGTTTGATGCAACCAGTGGGCATATTACTATAGACGGACTGCCTATTAAAGATTATAACATCCATAGCTTGCGCAGCCAGATTGGTTACGTGCCCCAGGATGTGTTCCTGTTTTCTGATACCATTCGTAACAATGTATCATTTGGTATGGGCGAGGTAGAAGAAGAGCGTATTATACAAGCTACCCGCGATGCAGATCTGTATGATAACATTATGGGCTTCCCTAAAGGATTTGATACCAAAATTGGTGAGCGGGGTATTACCTTGTCGGGTGGGCAAAAGCAAAGGGTTTCCATTGCAAGGGCCTTGATTCGCGATCCTAAAATAATGATCCTGGATGATTCGCTTTCGGCAGTAGACACCCGTACTGAAAATGCTATTCTCAATAGTTTAAAAGGAATAATGAAGGATCGTACGTCTATCATTATTTCTCATAGGGTATCCTCTGCAAAGCTAGCCGATAAAATTGTAGTACTTAGCGATGGAGTAGTAGTAGAACAAGGCAACCACGATTCTCTATTGGAAGCCGGTGGCTTATATAAAGAATTATACGAAAAGCAACTTACTACTGAGGATGCTGCCTGATACGCCGTGCCTGGTACATAATAGCCCTATCAAAAGGTGACCAAACAGCGGTGCGTACTTTAATATTGGCCAGGCCACGCCTTGTCCAGCCATTGCTGGTGTTAAATACATGGTAAGCGCCATGTGCCTCATAAAAATTATCGCGGTGGTCGTAATTAGCGCCCTCAATTAATATAGGCTTGCCTGTAGTATCTCTTTTAAAGTATGCCTCAATGTGCTGTATAAGCTGTATGTACTGTGCTTCGCTGATACGGATACGCTGGTAATACCTGTTGCTTTCTGGCTTATAACGCTCGTAATCTACATGCATAGCAGTAGGCGATGGTAAAAATAAGGCTTTTATGGCTGTAGATACGGTGAGGTCGCTCCAGGTCCTGGTATGTATATAGAAGCCTTTATCGCCCCATCCAAATGCAATATACTGAAAAGTGGTATCTACTCTTCCAAATTGCTCGGTAGGCATTTGCTTAAACCAGTTACGATAGTGGGTATTGGCAGGAACCATAATATCGGTATGTACTCCGTTGGTGCGTACAAAAATATCAATCCCTTGGGCAGGCTCTTTAAAATTACGGTTTACCGGTACAAGGCCTAGAACAAAAGCAATTAAAACGTACAGCATAGCAGCAACCAGTATACTTAATATAAATAGTAGTAGAAAGCGAATGCTTATTAGCAAAGGCTTTTTTATATGGGGCGGCACCTTAGTCTCTGACATACAAAGCAATTAAGCGATAGCGTTTAAAATAATATCGCTCAGAAAGCCCATAATACTTAAAAAAAGCCTAAAAGTCTAGAGAGTGGTTAGTCAATAATGCAAATAGTCTTTCATGGATGATTTTATAAATCCATAAAAGACTATTTCTAATAAACTTTCAGTAGTTATACCATCGCTACTTCATCAGAGCCGGTAGCTACAGAAGCCGGCGCAAATTGAGCAAGGTGATCTAAAATAAATTGTTCAAAAGTAGTGCCCATAGAGCCGGTAAGTTTTTGCAGATCAGGGGATATTTCTTCCATATGTCCGTTTTCTGCCATGCGGCTTAGGCCTACCATATCACTAGCCATCCATTGGGGCATACCCATTTCCATCATTGTTCTAAAAGCCTGGTCGAACGAAACAGGCACAAAGTAAATAGGTCTCATCAATAAGCGGCTTAGCATGCTGGCTACTTCTTCGTAAGTAAGGGCTTGCGGACCGGTTAAGGTATAGGTTTTCATGATATGGCCTTCTTCAAGCAGCACTTTTGCTGTAGCCAAAGCTACATCGTAAGCGCTTACCATAGCAGTACGGCCCCGGGAGACAGGGGAGTAAAACTCGTTTCGTAACTTTATGCTCTGCGCCTGGTTTAAAAAGTTTTCCATAAACATATTTGGGTGCAGAAAAGTATAGCCCATACCCAGCTTTTTGATCAGTTGTTCAATTTCGGCATGCCAGCGCAGCAAAGCAACAGGTGCATTAAGGTCGCTGCCCTGGGCAGAAATTTTTACAATATGCTTTACATCATTTCGTAAGGCGGCTTTAATAATATTTTCCTGGTGGGCTACCTGGTGCCTGTCGGCAGGTGTTAGCATAACCACTTTTTTTATACCCTGCATAGCCGAGCTCAGGGAAGCTTCATCATCAAAGGTGCCTACTACTGTTTCAATGCCTTTAGCTATGAGTCTGTTGGCTTTGTCACGGTTGCGTACAAATACCCTAAAGGGTATATTTTCATCTAAAAGTTCATTGGTGAGGTGGGTGCCTATTTTGCCAGTGGCACCGGTAATTAAAATAGAAGGAGTCATAGCGTTGGCATTTAAGTAAATGAATAAGGAGTGCTGCATACCAGAAAAAATTATGCAGCGTTTACATGGAAAACAGATATACTGTGAGGTACTAAAAAATAGAAAGCACCCTACATATTAGCCTGAGCTATAAGTTACTACTTTGTAGTGAAAAATGTACTATAGATAGCATATTTTTTAACTTCAATTTGTAAAACGGCTTCTATGATTGTATTTGCCGCTCCCAAAGGATTATCTGTTTTTAATAGAAATTGTAAGCAGTCTTTTCTTTTAGGTTATCGCCTAAATTTTGTTACTTTGTAAGTTATGAGTAAGAGATGGGAAGTAAAGCCAGAACCAGATAAGAGTGTAGTTAAGCGTTTATCAGAGGCTATTAATTTAAACGAATCGCTGGCAGCACTTCTTGTGCAGCGGGGCATAACTACATTTGAAGAAGCCAAAACCTATTTCAGGCCTCAGCTAAGCGATCTGCACGATCCTTTTTTGATGAAGGATATGGACAAGGCCGTTAAGCGCATTGATGAAGCCATCATTAACCGCGAAAAAATTCTTATTTATGGTGATTATGATGTAGATGGTACTACAGCGGTAGCTACTGTGTACGGCTTTTTGCGCAAATTTTACGCACACACCGATTTTTATATTCCCGATCGTTATGCAGAAGGCTACGGTATTTCAAATACAGGTATTGACTGGGCTTCTGACAACGGCTTTACGCTTATCATAAGCCTTGACTGCGGAATAAAATCTGAAGAGCATATTTTGTATGCACTTGACAAAGGCATAGACTTTATTATATGCGACCACCACCGGCCTGGCGATACCTTACCTAAGGCCTGTGCCGTGTTGGACCCAAAGCGCGAGGATTGCCCATATCCTTATAAAGAACTTTCAGGCTGTGGTGTAGGCTTTAAGTTGCTGCAGGCCTTTTGCCGCCATAATGGTATAGAAGAAGAAAAAATTTACCCTTACCTGGATTTACTTGCTGTAAGTATTGCATCTGATATAGTGCATATATCTGGTGAAAACCGCGTTATGGCCTTTTATGGCTTAAGGCAGTTAAACTCAACGCCCCGCCCGGGCCTTAGAGCACTTATTGAAGTTGCAGGCTTTAGCCTTGATGATAAAACCGGTGGGTATAACCTTAATATTACCAACATCTTGTTTGGTATAGGGCCCCGTATTAATGCTGCAGGCCGTATTGCTCATGCGCGGGCTGCAGTACAGCTGCTTATTGAAGAAGACCGTGAGTCGGCACTTCAATTTGCCAACAATATTAACGTGCGTAATGACGAGCGCCGGGAGTTTGACTCTGACATTACCCGCCAGGCCTTGGAGCTGATCGAGAACGATACAGCCCTGATTGCGGCCAAATCTACAGTGTTGTTTAAAGATGACTGGCACAAGGGCGTAATAGGCATTGTAGCTTCCAGGTGTATTGAAAAGTATTACCGGCCCACAATTATTTTAACACACTCCAATGGCAAGGCAACCGGCTCGGCACGTTCTGTGCCCGGCTTTGATGTATATGAGGCCATTTCTGAGTGTGCCGATTTAATTGATCAGTTTGGTGGGCATATGTATGCAGCAGGCCTTACCCTTAATGTGGATAATGTGCCGGCATTCAGAGAGCGGTTTGAAAAAGTAGTATCAGAACGTATTTTACCCGAACAGCTTATACCCTTGCAGGAGATTGACAGGGTGTTGAAATTCAGCGAAATCAATTATAAGTTTCTCAACATTATCAAGCAGTTTGCTCCTTTTGGCCCCGAAAACATGACGCCCGTATTTATGTCAGAAGACGTAATGGATGCCGGAGGCTCCCGGGTGCTGGAGGGGCGTAATGGTAAACCAGAACACCTTAAATTAAGCATCCGGCAGGCAGGCAGCCAGGTAATGGATGCAATTGGCTTTGGATTTGCTGAGTATTATCCGCAGGTAGCTACAGGCAGACCTTTCAGTATATGTTATACCGTTGAGGAAAATAATTTCCGTAACGTACGTTCAATTCAATTAGTAATAAAAGATATTAAGTTTTAAACCAGCGTAGGCCTGTTGTAAACCCACTGGTTTTAATTAATTAATAAAACTGCTTCATGCTGTTAAGAGCCGAAAACCTTATTAAGGTTTATAAAAAACGTACTGTAGTAAACAATGTATCTGTAGAAGTAAAACAGGGTGAAATTGTAGGTCTGCTAGGGCCAAATGGAGCTGGTAAAACTACTTCCTTTTACATGATTGTAGGCTTAATTAAGCCGAATGAGGGACGTATATTTTTAGATACACAAGATATTACTAACTTACCCATGTATCAACGGGCTAAGCGGGGCGTAGGGTACCTTGCGCAGGAGGCATCTGTGTTCAGAACGCTAACGGTAGAAGAAAATATTATGGCCGTGCTTGAAATGACCAAGCTGTCTAAAAATGAGCAAAAGGCTAAGATGGAAGACCTGCTGGAAGAGTTTAGCCTTACCCATGTGCGTAAAAACATAGGTATGGTACTGTCAGGAGGGGAGAGAAGACGAACCGAAATTGCAAGAGCCCTGGCTGTAGACCCAAAGTTCGTGCTACTTGATGAGCCATTTGCTGGCGTAGACCCTATAGCAGTAGAAGAGATCCAAACGATTGTGGCCAAATTAAAAAGCAAGAATATTGGTATACTTATTACCGATCACAACGTAAATGAAACGCTATCAATTACCGATCGGGCCTATTTGCTTTTTGAAGGTAAGATCCTTAAATCGGGAACAGCAGAGGAGTTGGCCGCAGATGAGCAGGTGAGACGAGTGTATCTGGGCCGCCATTTCGAGTTGAAGCGTAAAATTTAATCTCTGTGCTCTGTTTGCTCCATGCCTGCCTGGCAGGCATAGAAGAATAAAGAAGCAGATAACTTAAATAGTGAGACTAATTCAATAACCAAACTAATACTTAAGTATGGGAAATCAATCACTAATGTTTTATGTGTGTTTAGGTGTTGTTGTGCTTGCCGTAATTGGCTTTATAGCGCTTAATTTTATTAAGAAAGACCCTAAATAAAATTATACAAAGGTATATGTTGTACTTGATGTACCTTTTTTTATTTTCTGATAGTCAGTAGGTTGTTGAGTTTTTTTCTTCGGTTTTGTTGACTAACTTTGGTAAGTTCTCCCAAGTTGATTTAACCAGTACTTTCAAGTATGGAAATACTTAATTCAGTAATGACATGGATCATGAATAAGCGCTATCACCAGATAGAAGCATTCATGAAAAACCCGCATGCTACTCAACAAGGTATTTTTCACCATCTGGTTTCTACTGCAAAAAACACCGAATGGGGGCATAAGTGGGGATATAAAGACATCAGGACCATAGAGCAATTTCGCAGTCGGGTGCCGGTTTCACCTTACGAGGCTTTGCATCCCTATATTGAACGGCTGATGAAGGGCGAGCAAAATCTGTTGTGGCCCGGCCCGGTAGAGTGGTTTGCTAAATCGTCCGGTACCACAAACGATAGAAGTAAATACATTCCAGTAAGTAAAGCATCAATGGTGGACTGCCACTTTAAAGGTGGTAAAGATATGCTTGCCCTATGGGTACACTCTAAGCCCGAAACCACCATTTTTAAGGGTAAGATCCTGAGTATTGGAGGTTCATTGCAGGCAAACCCGCATAATCCTGTAACACGGTATGGTGATGTTTCTGCTATAATAACGCAGAACCTGCCTGTATGGGCCCAGATGATGCGCACACCTACTCTTGAAATTGCCCTTATGAGCGAATGGGAGCATAAAATAGAGCAAATGGCGCTTCATACCATAAGCCGTAATGTAACATGTATAGCAGGTGTGCCTACATGGACCTATGTACTGTTCCAAAGGATACTGGAGTTAAGTGGCAAAAATCATATAACAGAGGTGTGGCCTAACCTGGAAGTATTTTATCATGGTGCCGTAGCCTTTGGCCCTTACCGTAATCTTTTCAAGTCATTAATTCCTTCCGGTAACATGAGTTACATGGAAACCTATAATGCTTCTGAAGGCTTTTTTGGTATACAGGATGATTTGTCGCTTCCCGACCAAATGCTATTGATGCTTGATTATGGTGTATTCTATGAATTTATTCCTGTTGAAGAAGTTGGTGAAGACCATCCTGCAGCCCTGAGTTTACATGAAGTTGAAGTTGGTAAAAATTACGCACTGGTTATATCAACCAATGCAGGCTTGTGGCGATACCTGATTGGTGATACCGTACGCTTTACTTCAACGGATCCTTATCGGTTTAAAATATCAGGCCGAACCAAGCATTTTATTAATGCATTTGGTGAAGAACTGGTGGTAGAAAATGCAGAAGCAGCTATTACCGAGGCCTGCCAGGCAACCGGCGCTACCATGAGTAACTTTACTGCTGCGCCTGTTTATTTTAGTGATGCCAGCAGGGGAGGGCATGAGTGGGTGGTAGAGTTTAAAAATGCACCCTATAGCCTGGATGTTTTTACCCTTATACTTGATAAAAAGTTAAGAGAGGTAAATTCTGATTATGATGCTAAACGATACAAAGACATAGCCCTGGTTGCTCCGGTTGTACACAGTGTACCTGAGGGTACTTTTTATAACTGGATGAAAAAACGAGGAAAGTTAGGAAATCAGAATAAGGTACCCCGTTTATCAAACTCAAGAGAGTACCTGGATGATATCCTAAGTATGCTCCAGACAGCTCCTATATAAGGCTTGCGATCAAGCGGTATTTTTATTATATTGCTTGAACCAAGACAAAATAGCCTATGTCGTACACAGAGCCAGAATATAACCGGAAAACCTTTAAAGCGAGAGTTATGATAGGGCTTATTGCCTTTCTGGCTACACTTACTCTATTTTTTGTGATCCAGTATGTTTTCTCGCTGATCTTTTAACAAAAAAGGCCTCCTTAAAACAGGAGGCCTTTTTTGTTACTGCCTAAGCACCTTTTCATGATGTACCCAATCGGCTCCCTTAAGCCTTAGTATATACATGCCTGCCTTTACTGCTGACAAGTCAATATGCCTGGAAAGAGGTTGCCCCGCAGAGTGAAAAGATTCATCGTAAATCTTCTGGCCTTTTAACGTAAAAATTTCCAGGTGTACCAGTTGAGGCTTTTCCCGGGCTATATCAATAGTAAATGTGCCTTGGGTTGGATTCGGGAAAACAGAAACCTTGTCACTAAACACAAAAGGCTCTGGCTCATTGGTTACTACCTGCACAGATATTTGCTGGCTAAAGCTACTGCTTTCGCATTTATTTAAAGCCACCAGCGTAGCAGTATAAATACCCGCTTTGGGATAAGTATATACGTGTGTAGCAGAATTGGTAATGCTGGAGTCTCCATTTCCATAGCGCCACAGGTAACGCTCGCCTCCATACGAGAAATTACTGAACTCAAAAGCAGAAGCAGAAAGCGCATTTTTTACAGTATAAAATGCATAAGGACGCAGGCAGGCTCTATACCCGGCACGCCACCCTTGGGCAGTACCTTCTCCATCAGTAATAAAATGAATAAGCATACTGTTGCCTGTAGAGTAAATAGAGTCGGGTAACTCTGTACCGTTGTAGCGGCCAATCAGGCGGGATGATGTGGTCTCGCCATCATACACATTCACAAAATCATTGGCTGCAATATCCATGGCATCAAATTTTAGTGCTACTCGGCCGGCTGTTGGTAATTTTATTTTCCAGAGGCAGTCGGTATTATTGCTGTAATGCTGTGTTTGGCTTCCATCTTCAAACTTACCCATGTGTGCATTGTAGGTAATAATGCCACGGCAGGCAGTAGCAGAAGAAGCCTGTTGCCCGCTTATAATTAAAGAAAAGGGCTGGTTGCCATTCTGAAGGCTTCCTTTGTGGGTAACCTGTACCATATATACCCTGTTTTGGGTAGTATTGATAAGAATTTGCTCTACGTTATCTACCAGGTTATCGCCCCGGGTGGCTGCTGCGGCAGGTTTTTCAACATCAAGGCGCCATGGATAATGCACTTCAAATGTTTCCAGGTCAATAATGCGGAGATCCAGATCGTTTACCAACATAGGGTTTCGCGGGTTTAAAGCAATAGGTACTGGCTCGCCGGCAGGGTCTGTCCAGGAAAGAGTTGCCTGGAGTGGCTGGGAGGGATTTGCTGAAACAAAAAACTCGTAGGAGCTTTGGTTGCTAAGAATCTGCTCAATGATCTGGTGCGTATTTTTATCTCCTGAAATGGCCTCAGCAGCTTTAGCAGTATTTAATAATCCCCATCCAAACATGTAATCCGGCCCTGGATGAGGGCCAGCCTCACTAGCTGTATGAATAACCAGTCCTTTTAGCGTAGCAGCGCGCATGTTCTGTCCGCTATGGGTGTTAGCATAATGCTGCTGCAACAATAACAGTGAACCTGCCACATTGGGGGAGGCCATAGAAGTACCGTTGTTGCTGGCATAATTATTCCAGGAATCACTGGGAACAGTAGAGAGCAGGGTAACACCATTTCCGCATATGTCTGGTTTTATGCGCCCATCATCGGTAGGTCCCCATGAGCTGAACGAAGACATCCTAACACCTTCGGGGTTTTGATAACCCGTATTTATATCATTTACAGCGCCAATGCTTAGTACATTTTTGGAGTTACCAGAACCTGTAATACAATCATAGGGCCCATCGGCAGGCCGGGTAGTAGTACTTGCTATCCATTCGCGCTTTACATTATCATAAACATGGTGTAGTGCTCCAGGTCCGGGGCCAGTATTGGTTCTGTCATTCCCGGCAGCTTTTACAATAAGGTAGTAGGGAGCGTTATATGCAATCTCATCCCAAAGGCGGGCTCTGTCATCGTAAAAGCCAAATTTATAATCTAACAGGCTATCAATACGAGTATCGCCATACCACTCCCAAAGCTTTTTGCTGTCGTTATAGCTCCAGCCACCCAGGTAACCATAAGAGTGGTTAGAAAGCATAAGGCCCGAAGCGGCTTGCTCAGCCATTTCTGCTTCGTCATTGTGCCAGTCAAAAGCACTTAAGTTGGCCTCGTACGCCATGCCTTTAGCCAAAGGGTTTAACCCTCTGCTAATGAGGGTTCCTGCTACGTGGGTTGCATGATAATCAGCACCGCGGGCGTTATCCAATTGCCGTACCCTACCGGTAAACTCAATATGGGTACCCATTACTGCTCCTGCGTCCCAGATACCAATGGTGTATCCTGCGCCCGATAAGTTATAGCCAGTAAAGCCTCCAGGCCATACTTTATCTGTTGATACTGTTTTGGCGGCTACATCATCATACGTGGCCACAAATACAGGATGGCCGTTGGGTGTAAAATGGTAAAAACGAAAACTACTTCCATTGCCCCTATGGCCAGAAAGTTCTATGTTACTCTTTTTAAATTGTTGCTTTGCCTTAGCCATGGTGCTTGCTTCTTCACTTCTGAGGCGGTTAGCCATTTCAGTAAGCTTTTTAGCGTTTGCATGAGGCTTATCGGTTTTTTGGGCATAAAGCGCAGAAGCTGAGAAAAGAAAGCTGCATACCAGACCTGCAGAGAGGTTTCTGATGAATGAGCTTGGTATACAGCGGCTTGCCCGGCGGGTCCGGTAAAGTATAGGCATATAGGTTAAATTATTCTGAACCAAACAATGGGTTAAATTTACGGAATACTGGAGGTAAACGTATTTTAAAAGACTTATTATAAATACCTTGTAAGTTAATGCATAAAATTTTAACTTGTTGTCCGCCAATCCTCAAATTCCAGGCTTTTCGTAACATCCTTTTTGCAAAAAGGTAAAGCACTTACAGCCGGCATTATATAGTAACAAGCGTACGTTTTCATAAAAATTAAAGGTAGAAAAAATTACTTTTTTTGGTAAAAAAATAATAACCTTTAATTTGTTATCGCGTATAAACGATCCAAAACCCCTACACCTGTGTATACAAAGAAAGACAAGTTCGACTATGAGGAGGTCTCTGTGGCAGCACTAGCCAAGTCTCTCTCTCACCCGGCTCGTATAGCAATTGTGAAGCTTTTGCTTGAGCGGAAACAATGCCTGTGTGGCGATATTGTAAACGAATTGCCTCTGTCACAATCTACTGTTTCGCAGCATCTTAAAGAGTTGAAAGATGTAGGTCTTCTTTCCGGCAGGTCAGATGGCCCTAGAGTCTATTACTCTATTAATGAAGAAACCTGGAACAAAGCCAAGATTTTCTTTGACAGGCTTTTCAGAAAACTCCAGTACGTATAATAAAAAAGCCATGATGAGATTTGTCTCATCATGGCTTTTTTATGTGCTTTAACATTTAATTAGATAGCGCCTTCTAAAGCATCTTTCATAGATACTCTTTTGCCATCTTTATAGCTTACAATCCAGGCATCTCTTACGCCCATTTCGCGCAGGTATTTCTTAAAATTGTCTGCCTCCCAATAGTCGTTAAAGTAACCTAAGGTGTATTTTTTGGTGCCATCATCATCAATATCGCCACTAAAGTTTACGTGGTTGTCTAAGTATTTTTCAAGGTTTTTGTTTTTAAAGGCCCCAATCTGCACTTTATATATAAGGCCTTCTGTATGAGAAATACCCCTGCGCTGCAAACCTACACGGGTAGCATCAATTGTGTTTACCTGTGGAGCAGATGCTACATCGATATTGGCACGAAGCGTTGTAAGCGATTTGCGCAGTGTGTCGGCTTCAAAGCTTTTGCTGTCTAGTTTGCGCTTCAGATCAGCAGTGCTATCGTTTAGTCTTTTTAATTCTTCTGCTGCTTCTTCTCTCTCCTCTATTAATTTCTTAAACTCAAGCGGGTCTGTGTTCTTCAGGCGTTTAGCCCACTCTTTGCGAAGCTGCTTAGCTTCTTTTTGTGCATAGGTAGCTTGTGTGCTGGCTACAACAAGTAAAAGGCAAATAAAAAAAGTAAATTTCTTCATGTGTTAGCGAACATTATTTTTGAGAAGTATATCGCGAATTATATGGACACAAAGTAGTGCATTTTATTGTTGAGCTGTTTTGTTAAAAAAGATCATTCAGCATACAGGTAATAAAATTGCCTGTTTTTAGTAGTTAAGCGATCTGGTTTCCTTTTTAGTGTTTTCATACACTCCAGAAAATATCAAAATAAACAGGCCTGAGGCTCTTAAAAAGAGAAAAGTAGCTAATGAAATATTTTTTTATTTAAATGCAATTAGTTCTAATTTTGAGGAATGACTAAGAATATAAAATTTCTGTTAGCAATTGTTTTGCTATGTATGGCAGTGCCTTTGGCTGTAGCCCAAACCGGGCGTTTATTGCAGTCGGGTCCAATGGTTGGGTATGCTGATAAAAAAGAGGTTATGCTCTGGGTGCAAACCACGCAGGCCGCTCAGGTTAGGATCGAGTATTTTGAGCAGGGTAAGCCTGCTCCCCGCTTTCGTACTGCAGAGGTAGGCACTAATGCTGCCCAGGCATTTACTGCCCGTTTGCTGGCCGATAAGGTGGAGCCTGGCCGTAAATACACCTACGAGCTTTTTATCAATAACAAAAGAGTAGCTCTAAACTACCCACTTGCCTTCCAGTCGCAAATGTTATGGGAGCATCGTACAGACCCACCCGCTTTTAAATTTGTAGCTGGTAGCTGTGCGTATGTAAATGAGCCTGAGGTTGACCGCCCCGGTAAACCTTATGGTGGTGACTTTGAAATTTTTAAAAGCATATTGGCGCAACAGCCCGATTTTATGATGTGGCTCGGAGACAATGTGTACCTGAGAGAGGTAGATTGGAATACACGCAGTGGTGTTATTCACCGGTATACTCATTCCCGTAGCCAACCCGAGCTACAGCCTTTGCTGGGGTCTGTACACCACTATGGTATTTGGGACGATCATGACTATGGCCCTAACGATAGTGACCGTAGCTATTGGCTTAAAGAAACCACAGATGAGGTATTTAAGCTGTTCTGGCCCAACCCTAATTTTGTAAACGGAGCCAAGGGAGGAGTTACAGGTACGTTTATGTGGAATGATGCCCAGTTCTTTTTGCTTGATAATCGCTATTTCCGTAGCCCCAACGACCTGAAAATTGGAAAACGTGTAATAATAGGCGATGATCAGCTGCAGTGGTTAATTGATGCACTTGCGTTTAGCAAAGCACCTTTTAAGTTTGTAGCCATAGGCGGGCAGGTGCTAAATCCTGATGCCAGTTTCGAGCGCTACGCAGCTTTTCCGGAAGAAAGAGAAAGATTGCTTAGTGCTATACGTGAAGCCAATATACCAGGGGTTATTTTTCTTACCGGCGATGTACATCATGGTGAGCTTACCCGTATGGACAGGCCAGGTACTTATCCTTTATATGACCTGACCAGTTCTCCTCTTACTGCCGGAACCTATAGCCCGGAGCCAGCTAACAATACTATGCGTGTGCCCGGCACACTGGTTACTGAGCGAAATTTTGCAACCCTGGAGGTTACTGGCCCCCGCCGTGACAGGGTGCTGACTATACGTATGCACAACACGCAGGGTAAAGAGTTATGGAATAAAGTTATTAGAGCCCAGGAGTTGCGTTAGTGGTCTAAAACATACTTTTCTTTGAAGTACAGGAGTATAAATAATACCTTGTACTTCAAAGATATTTATTACATCAAAATATACGTAACGAAACAGCGTTTCTATTCAAATTCAGATTGTATGGATACAGCCTGAGCGCTTTGCAGCAAACTGTATCCATGCCTATACACCAACTCAATGATAGCATATATACAAGGTAAACTGGTTCATAAAGAGCCTGCTTTTGTAATAATTGATGTGCAGGGTGTAGGGTACGAAATAAAGATTTCATTATCTACGTACTCAGCCCTGAAAAATACTGAAGAAAACTGCAGACTGCATACCTACCAGCATATTAAAGAGGATGCACATACTTTATTTGGATTTTTGGAGCTGCACGAAAAAAGTATGTTCACTCACCTTTTGTCGGTATCGGGGGTAGGGCCCAGCACTGCTTTAATGATGCTTTCTTCTTTAAATGTAGAAGAGCTGCAGCATGCCATTGCTTATGAAAACGTAAAGTTGATCCAAAGTATAAAAGGGATAGGCGCTAAAACAGCGCAACGCATTATACTTGAGTTAAAAGATAAAATTAAGCGCGAAAACCTTACAGGAAGCGTTCAAAATTTATCAACAACATCCGGCAATAGCGCCAGAGAGGAGGCGTTATCTGCTTTGATTACATTGGGATTCCCAAAGCCGGCAGCCGAGAAAAGCCTCGATGCTATTATTAAGGCCAAAGGATCGGGAGTTTCTGTGGAAGAGCTTATTAAACAGGCACTTAAATCAACATAGTTTACCTAAAGCAGCTTTACTTTTGAAATCAAGCAGGTATATTTTTATTGCAATAGGGTTAGCATTTGTTGCATGGCTAAGCATGGCAGGGCCTGTAGCTTCCTTAAAGGAGCTGGACCTGGACGCGCTTTTAGTGCTGCCACAAGATACTCCCAAAAATGATACCACAAAGCCGTATAAGCGCTCTGCCAAGCCAACTGTTGTATCGAAAGACCGCCGTGGAGATTCTTTTTCTAACCAAGGTAGCACATCTCCTTTGGAATTAGGCAATCCTTCTAACATCACTACTACTGTAGAAATGGACTCTATAAATGGCACTTATACCATTTATGAGAAAATAGGAGAAATTGATTACAGGCCTCCGACTATCATGACCTTTGAGGAGTACTCAAGGTATCAGCAGCAGCGATCTGCACAACAATACTGGCGCAGCAAAGCGGCTACACTGGATGGTGAGAGTGCGCTTACCAGTCGCAATCTTATTCCTAAAATTTACATCAGCCCAGCCTTCGACAGGATCTTTGGGGGTAATTTTGTGGATATTCGCCCCAATGGATCGGTAATGCTTGATTTTGGCGGCCAGTTTCAACGTACTGCTAACCCATCGTTGCCAGTGCGCCAGCAAAGGGCAGGTACTTTTTTGTTTGATCAGCAGATTGCACTTAACGTGGTAGGCAAGATCGGGGAAAAGCTACAACTAACAGCCAACTGGGATACTAAAGCTTCTTTTGATTTTGAAAATAACATACGCCTTGAGTATACTGGCTTTGATAACGAAATTATCCGCAAAATTGAAGCAGGTAATGTAAGCTTACCTATAAATAGCGGGCTTATTACGGGCGCGCAAAACCTGTTTGGTGCAAAAACACAGCTACAGTTTGGCCGCCTTAGTGTAACGGCTATAGCCAGTAACCAGCGCGGCCGTGCCGAAAGCCTTCAGATTAAAGGTGGCGCACAGCGCAGAGAATTTGAGATCCGTGCCGATAAATACGAAGATAACCGCCACTTTTTTCTTTCTCACTTCTTTAGAGACCGTTACGAAAGCGTACTTAAAACAATTCCGGTAGTTACATCTGGCGTAAATATTACCAGGGTAGAGGTATACATGACCAACCGTGTCAATAACACCCAGACTCTTCGCAACATTGTAGGTATTACCGACCTTGGCGAAACGCATCGTAAGCAAAACCCTGCCCTATCAGGACCTGTATCGGCTACACCTGAGCCAGTTGCCAACGGTGCCAACCCGCAGTACCGTGAACTACGCAATAATGCACAGGTACGTAGCTCAGCTTCTACCAGTGGTACATTAGAAGGCCTGGGCTATACCCGCGATACCGATTTTTCATTTTTACGTGGCGCCCGCCAGTTAGAAGAGGGTAGAGACTTTACCGTGAACCGCCAGTTAGGGTATATTTCACTTACTACCCCTTTGCGTAACGATGATATGATTTCGGTAGCCTTTGAGTATACCTTTAATGGCCAACCCTACAAGGTAGGTGAGCTTCGTGAAGATTACCAGAGTTTTAGCGAAGACCAGACACTTATTTTAAAACTTATCAGCCCTCCAACCATCCAGACCCGCATTACCACCTGGGACCTGATGATGAAGAATATTTACTTCCTGGAGGCTACACAAATTGCCAGAGATAACTTCCAGCTGCGTGTTATATATAAAGATGACGCCAGCGGTGTGGATAACCCCAGTTTGCACGAAGGTTCTTTAAAAGACATACCCCTGCTTAGGGTAATGAACCTCGACAGGCTTAACCAAAACAGCGAATTGCAGCCCGATGGTAACTTTGATTTTATAGAAGATATTACCATAGACTCTCGTAATGGTAGGGTTATTTTCCCGATCCTGGAGCCTTTTGGTAGTCATTTGGCCAGTCAGTTCAGGGCTGATGAGCAATTGCTTATCAATAAATATGCTTACACCGAGCTATACGACTCAACAAAAGCAGATGCCTTGTTAAATGCCAATAAAAACAAGTTCTTTTTAAGAGGTTCGCTTCAATCAAGCTCATCTAATGAAATTATGCTGCCCGGTATAAACATTGCAGAAGGCTCTGTAGTGGTAACTGCCGGTGGAGTACCTCTTTTGGAGGGGCAACAATATACCGTTGATTACGGTATGGGGCGTGTGCGTATTATTGATGATGGTATCCTTAACTCTAACCAGGAAATAAGCATTCGCTATGAAAAGGCCGATATGTTTAACTTCCAGCCCAAAACTCTTTTTGGAACCAGGGCAGAGTATAAAGTAAACAATGATTTTATTATTGGTGGTACCATGCTGCACATGAATGAGCGCCCTATTCTTACCAGGGTGAGCATTGGAGATGAGCCTACGCGTAACACTATTTGGGGCCTAGACCTTAACTACAGAAGAGAGTCCAGGTTTCTGACTAAAATGGTAGACTTCCTGCCGCTTATACAGACCAAAGAAATTTCTACCATTAACTTTACCGGTGAGTTTGCCCAGCTACAGCCAGGTAGCTCCCGCTTTTTAGGTAAAGGCGGCCAGTCGTATATAGATGATTTTGAAGGTTCAGAAACAGCGTATGATCTTACCCGGCAGCCTACTACATGGGCGTTAGCGGCTGTACCTGAGGCTCGTTTTGGCCCTGCTCCTGATAATACCCTACGTGCAGGTGATAGAAGAGCAAAGCTAGCCTGGTATAGTATTGATAACCTTTTCTACAGGAATATTGCCCGCATCAGGCCACCCAATATTTCTGAAGAAGATTTAAAATATCACTATGTTAGAGGCATTGGCCCGCAGGAAGTATTCCCGAACCGCTCCCTACAGGTAGTAAACCTAAACCAGTATACATTTGATCTGGCATATTACCCTACCGAGAGAGGCCCTTATAATTATAATACAAACCTGGGTTCTTTTAAGGCTACACCTGCTGATAACTGGGGTGGGATTACGCGTGCTATAAATAACAGCGACACAGATTTTGACAACGCCAATATTCAGTACATAGAGTTCTGGATGATGGATCCTTTTATCCAGAACGAACTGGGCCGTGTGGCTACAGGCGATGGCACACAGGGTACCAACAATACCACAGGCGGACAGCTTTACATTAACCTGGGTAGTGTATCAGAAGATGTGCTTAAAGATGACCGCCACGCTTTTGAGAACGGTATGCCTACGCCTAACCAGGCAGCCCGTACCGATACCACAGCCTGGGGAAGAGTACCGGGGCAGCAACAGCTAACCCGTGCTTTTGATAACACGGCAGGTTCGCGCCAGTGGCAGGATATAGGTCTGGACGGTTTGAACAGCGAAAACGAAAAAGCTTTTTTCAGAAATTACCTGAACCAGGTTAATGGTTTAAGTCCTGAAGAACGCGATGCCATTATGGCTGACCCTTCTGGTGATGATTTTCGTTATTACCTGGGTACCTTCTATGATGAGCGTAATGCGAAAATACTAGAGCGTTACAAAAACTTCAATAACCCGGAAGGTAACTCTCCTGAGGTAAACTCCGCGCTGCCGTATAATCCTTCGTATCATACTATTCCTGATAACGAAGACCTTAACCTGGATAATACCATTAATAAACTAGAGGCCTATTTTGAATACAAAATAGATCTGAAACCTTCGTTTAAAGGTGGTTTACAAGTAGGCCAGGGGTATGTGGTAGATAAAGTGGTGCCTGCCGAGCATTCGGATGTAACCTGGTACCAGTTCCGTATCCCGATCCGTGACCTTAATGCAGAAGGTGCACGCAAAGTGGGTAATATCAATGATTTTAAATCGATCCGCTTTATGCGTATGTACATGACCGGC